>Ga0157369_10009059_pt1 | contig 11396 bp, 7 predicted proteins | sample C25metaG_FD_113461 | JGI IMG/M metagenome (GOLD analysis project Ga0157369, IMG submission 113461) | Corn rhizosphere microbial communities from Kellogg Biological Station, Michigan, USA - C2-5 metaG | ecosystem: Host-associated > Plants > Roots > Rhizosphere > Soil | place: USA: Michigan... | reverse complement strand
TTCACCATCACCACGCAGGACGGTACGACCCAAACCGTCACCGTCACGATCAACGGCGCCAACGATGCGGCGGTGGTGACGGGCGACCTGACGGGCTCGGTCACCGAGAACAACGGTGTGTCCGGCACGCCTCAGGCCTCGGGAAATCTGATTTCAACCGATCCCGACAACAACAACAAGTTCCAGCCGGTCAATACCCAGACGCTCACGGACCATGGTTACGGCACATACGCACTGAGTTCCACGGGACATTGGTCGTTCACGCTCAAGGACAGCAACGCCACCGTCCAGGCGCTCGACGACGGCCAGACGCTGACGGAAACCTTCACGGTGCATACGACCGACGGCACCGCGCAGGTCGTCTCCGTCGTCATTCACGGCCAGAACGAAGTCTTCACCGGCACTGCGGGCGCGGACACGATGCGGGGCACGATCTATGGCGATACCATGACGGGCCTTGGCGGTGACGACACCTATGTCATCAACGAAACGCACGACACCATTGTCGAGCAGGCCGGCGGCGGAACGGATACGGCGCTTGCCTCCGTGACCTACACGCTCAATGCGAATGTCGAAAACCTGCTGCAGCAGGGCAGTTCCAACATCGACGGTACCGGCAACGATCTCGCCAACCAGATCGTCGGCAATGCCGGCAACAACGTGCTGTCCGGTATGGGCGGCGACGACGTGATCAAGGGCGGTGCCGGCAACGACACCCTGAACGGCGGCCTCGGCGACGACAATATGGACGGCGGATCGGGCGTCGATACCGTCACCTATGCCGATGCCTCGGGGCCAGTCACGGTTTCGCTCGCGGTCACCAGCTTCCAGAACACGGGAAGTGCCGGCTTCGACAAGATCGCCAATGTCGAGAACCTGACCGGCTCCGCGTTCGACGACACGCTGACCGGCAACGCGGTCAGGAACGTGATCACCGGCGGCGGCGGTGCCGACACGCTGACCGGCGGCGCGTTGGCCGATACGTTCGTCTACAAGGCGGTCGGCGATTCAGCGGTCGGACACGCCGATACGATCACCGATCTGGTCAATGGCGATGCCATCGATCTGTCGGCCATGGGCAACGATTTCCACATCGTGAATTCCTTCGACGGCCACGCCGATCAAATCACGGTCAGCTACAATTCGACGAGCCACATGACCACGATCGCCATCGATACCAACGGCGACGGCACCGCCGACATGCAGATCCTGGCGAACGGCGACCATCACACCTTCACGAACTTCATCGGACTCGGGCCGTAAGTTCCGGTCCGGCTTTATCTCGATCCGCGGCCCGGCTGGAACTTTCCGCCGGGCCGTTTTTTTGTGGAACCTGCCTTCGATTTAATCCGGCAGGCCCCTGTTCTCTCGACGTTTTTTCGATTCCGCTCTATAGAACTGATTTGCGGGGCAGTGGGAGGCGATCCCAAGGGACAGGTGCGCGGGCCACGGCCGTGCGGGCTTGCCTTTCGCACGCAATGCGTGAATTACCCGCGAGCTTGCGGGGATTGGGCGTATCGGAGTTGGACGTTTCGCATGCGCGGCATGTTTCACGGCCTGATCATCGTGCCCGCCTTCCTGGCGATGGCCGCCGCACCGGCCGTGGCAGCCGAGGTCTTCCGGCTGTCCGACGCGCTTGCGCTCGCCTACTCGACCAATCCGGAGCTTGAAGCGCAGCGCGCGAAGGTCCGCGCCGCCGACGATGCGGTGGCGGAAGCGCGGGGCGGCTGGCGGCCGAGCGTCAATGCGTCCGGCACCTATGGCGGTGAGCGCGTCGATCTCTTGAACGGCAGGGCGCATCAGTTCTACACGCCGGGAACCGGCCGGGCCGTCGTTTCGCAGCCCATTCTCACTGGCGGTCAGGCCTATGCGCAAATCCAGCGCGCGATCGCGCTGGTGCGCGCGGCGCGCGCCGATCTCCTGAATGCGGAGCAGCAGATTCTTTTGGCCGCTACAACCTCCTATCTCGACGTGGTGCGCGATACCGAAGGTGTCCGGCTGCACCGCGAAGACGTCGACATCCTCGACCGTCAGCGTGTCGCCACCAAGACGCAGCTCGACATGGGCGATGCCACCAAGACCGATCTCCAGCAGGTGGAAGTTCGCATCGCCGCCGCGCAGGCCGATCTCGCCCAGGCGCAGGCCCAGCTCGCGCAGAGCCGCGATTCCTTCGAACGCATCATCGGCAGGGTGCCCGAGACTCTTGAGAAGTCGCCGCCGCTGCCGCCCTTGCCGGGGACACTGGAACAGATGCTCGCGGTCGCGCTCAGGCTCAATCCGCGCATCCAGTCCGCGCAGGCCAACGACAAGGCCGCGCAATATGGAATCGACAACGCCGTCGGCGCGCTGCTCCCACACGCCTCCATCGTGGCGGAGTACGACTACGCGCACGATTCCTTCAGCAGCCCCTTCGGCGTCAACGGAACGACGGGGAGCGTGTCGGTGCTCGGCCAGCTTTCGGTTCCGATCTATCAGGGCGGTGCCGAAGACGCCCGCATCCGGGAGGCCAAGGAGGGCCGCTCGCAGACCCGGCTCAACATCTACGATGCCGATCTCTCCACGCGCCAAAGCGTAAAAGACACCTGGAATTCCTTCCATGCAGCCCAGAGCGCGGTCGGATATAATGAGCGCCGGGTAACGGCTGCCGTGGGCGCCCTTGACGGCGTGATCCAGCAGCAGCATCAGGGAGAGCGCCTGATCATCGATATCCTGAATGCCGAGCAGGAGCGCTTTGCCGCGGAAATCGCGCTTGCCGGGGCGCGCCACGACATGGTGGTCACGTCCTACCAGATCATGACGGCCGAGGGGCGGCTGACGGCAAGGGATCTCGGGTTGAAAGTAAAGCTTTACGACCCCAACGAGCACTATGATGAGAACAATGCGAAATGGTTCGGATTCGGGGACTGAGCTGACGTGAGCGCCATCGGCAGGACCAACCCTTTTGCCCCGCGTAGGCCGTCGCCATTGCGCGACGCGGTGGCGGCCAACCGCCGCCTCCTTATGGTCGCGTTCGGGTTCAGCGCGGCGATGAGCATTCTGGCGCTGACGACCTCGTTCTACATGCTGCAGGTCTATGACCGTGTGCTGACCAGCCGCAGCATCGAAACGCTCGCACTGCTGACCCTGATCGCGGTTGGCGCGCTCGCGGTCTTCGGCTGGCTGGATTCGCTCAGGCTTCGCCTCGTCCAGCGCGTTGCCATGCGCACGGCCGACGCGCTCGGCAAGCGCGTGCTGCGCGCGATGGTGTCGACCTCGTCGCTCAACGGCGGGGCCAATATCCGCAACGGTCTGCGCGATCTTGACACGGTGAAGAACTTCATCGGCAGCCCCGCCATCAACGTCGTGCTCGATGCGCCGTTCCTCATCATCTTCCTCATCGTGCTCGTCATGCTGCACTGGGTGCTGCTCGCGATCGTGCTTGTGGGCGGCGCAATCCTGATCGTGCTGGCGCTGATCGGCCAGAAAATGAGCAATCTGGCGCTGGCCAAGTCGATCGAATCCCAGAGCCGCACGCACATTTTCGCCGACGATGGTCTGCGCAACGCCGACGTGCTCGAAGGCATGGGCATGTCGCAGGCCTTCGTCGATCGCTGGCATGGCGAGTGGATCTCCTCCATGCGGGAGACGACGAAAGCGATGGACCGCGACTCGCGCATGACGTCGGCGTCGCGCGCGGTTCGTCTTCTGATCCAGATCGCGCTGCTCGGCGGCGGTGCGCTGCTCATCCTCGATTTCAAGGCGACCGGCGGCATCATGATCGCGGCCTCGATCATCGGCGCACGCGCGCTTGCCCCCATCGAATCCGCGGTCGCGAGCTGGAAAAGCTTCGTCGCCGCGCGCCTGGCCTGGAATCGGATCGACGAGATTTTGAACAGTGCGCCCAAGCGCGACGACGGTATGCGCCTTCCCGCACCGCAGGGCCGCCTCAGCGCAAATCGGCTCGGCTACGTCAATCCCATCACGCGCAAGCCGGTGCTTGGCAATGTCGTCATCGATCTCCTGCCGGGCGAGTCGCTCGGCGTGATCGGGCCTTCGGCGTCCGGCAAGTCGACCCTGGTGCGTCTGCTGGTGGGTGCCTGGCCCTGCACCTCGGGCAATGTGCGGCTCGATGGCGCAGACATCTATGCCTGGCCGCGGACAGAACTCAGCGCCTATGTCGGTTATCTGCCGCAGGATGTGGAGCTGTTCTCCGGCACGATCCGCGAGAACATCGCGCGCATGAACGAAGGCGATCCGGATGCCGTCGTCGCCGCCGCGCGGCGCGCCGGCGCGCATGAGATGATCCTGGGCCTGCCGAGAGGCTACGATACCGATATCGGCCAGCGCGGCCTGCGTCTTTCGGGCGGGCAGGCGCAGCGTATCGGCATCGCGCGTGCGCTCTATGGCGATCCCAAGCTGGTCGTGCTCGACGAGCCGAACTCCAATCTGGATTCGATGGGCGAAGAGGCACTTCTGCAGACGCTCAATATCCTCAAACAGGACAAGGTCACCGCCGTCATTGTGGCGCATCGCCCAAGCATTCTCTCGGGCGTCGACAAGATCCTCGTGCTGCGCGCGGACGGCAGCCCGGAAGCCTACGGCCCGCGCGCCGAGATCATGCAACAATTCACGCGCCGCGCAGCGCCGCAACAACCGCAGCAGCCTGCGCCGCCGGGCAATGTGGTGACCCTTCCGGTCTTACCCGATCATGGAGCAAAGCCATGACCGACCGGGCACAGGCCGCCCCACGCGGCTGGTGGCACAGGCTCTGGAACGAACCGCGTGTCGTGGCCGTGCGCCGCTTCATCTTTCCGGATGACGAGCAAAAATATTCCGATCCCTCGTTCGATTTCCTGAGCGCGGAAGGGGTCATCCGCACCGGCATGATCGTTGTCGGCGTTTTCGTCATAGGCTTTCTGGGTTGGGCGGCACTCGCGCCTTTGGACAGCGCCCTGGTCGCGCAGGGTGTTGTCGTCGTCGAAACTCACCGCAAGACAATCCAGCATCTCGAAGGCGGCATCGTCAGCACGATCTATGTCACCGACGGTCAGAAGGTCGCCGAGGGCCAGCCGCTGGTTCAGCTCGACGATACCGAAGCCAAAGCGAGCCTCAGTCTCGTGCGCGGCCAGGCCGATGCGCTGGCGGCACAGCAGGCGCGGCTCGAAGCCGAACGCGACAATGCGGACAAGATCGCTTTTCCCGCCGATCTACTGGCGCGGCAGAACAGCGATCCCAAAGTCGCCGAAGCCATTCGCGGCGAACAGAGCACCTTCGATACCCATCGCGCGACGCTGGCCAAACAGCAGGAAATCTACAACCAGCGCATCAGCGAGAACAAACGCATCATCGCGGGACTGCAGAGCCAGCAGACGTCCGTCGAGCAGCAATCCCAGCTCATCGGCCAGGAATCCGACAGCGTGCAGCAGCTCTACAACAAGGGGCTCTCCACTCTGCCGCGGCTTCTGCAGCTCAAGCGGCAGGCGGCGGACCTCGGCGGTCAGCACGGCCAGGTGTCGGAGAAGATGGCGCAGGTCAATCTCGATTCCGGCGAGGACGAGCTGCAGATCGTCAATCTGCGCAACCAGTTCCTGAACGACGTCGTCAAGGATCTGCGCGATGTCCAGACCAAGCGCTTCGAAGCGCTCGACCGTCTGCATGCCGCGAAAGACGTGGTGGCGCGGCTGCGGATGACGGCGCCGGTTGCGGGCAAGGTCGTGGGCCTTGCCGTGCACACCAAGGGCGCGGTGATCCGGCCGGGCGACACGGTGCTCGAGATTGTGCCGATCAACGATCAGCTTGACGTCGAAGCCCATGTCCGCCCCGAAGACGCTGACGATGTTCACATCGGCATGTCGGCCAAGGTGAATCTCGGCGCCTATAAGCAGCGCAGGCTGCCGATGATCACCGGGACGGTGACGACGGTCTCCGCCGACCGCCTCACCGATCAGAAAACGGGCCAAGCCTATTTCAATGTCGAGATCGCGGTCGATCTCAACCAGCTCAAGGACTATCCGGACGTGAAGCTCATCCCGGGCATGCCGGTGGATGTGTCGCTGGAGACAGGCTCACGCACCGCGCTGGAATACTTTCTCGAACCGATCACTGCCGTCTTCCGCCATGGCATGCGGGAGCGCTGAGGGGTAACGAATGCCGTTTGCGATGACAGCCAGAAGTCTGCTGGCCGCGTTGATGCTGTGTCCGTCGGCGGCGATGGCCGCGTCCGACAGCTTTTCCGGCCTTCTGGACGGCACCTTTGGCTATAGCCGCACGCCGGTGGGGGCGAAAACCCACGTGGACTCCGATCAGTACACATTGCACGGCGCGCTGCTCTACACGCTGGACTCTCCGGGGCTGAACGTGCAGCTCGAAGGCAGCGACGATTTCTATTTCGCGATCAAGCACAATGACGCCCATCTCTGGAACGCCGGCGGCAGCCTCTTCTGGCGCGACGCCAAGGGCACGTTCGGCTTCAGCACAAGCTATTTCTCGGTGGACGCGCCGGCGGCACCGTTGTTCAGCGGCAAGAAATCGGCGCAGAGCTACGGCCTCTTCGGCGAGTATTATGCGTTTTCCAATGTCACGCTCCAGATCAGAGGCGGCGGGACGACAGGGCCGACGGGCTCGGCCAGCGTCTTTGGCGGCGGCGGCATCACCTTCTATGAAAGCCCCGACGTCGCGATCCACGCCGAGACCAATTTCACCTCGTTCACGTCGGGTCATGACTGGACCAATGTGCGCGCCGACGCCGAGTATTTGCCGTTCAATGTCGTGCCGCTCAGTTTCTTCGCGGGTTACGACTACACGTCGGTCTCTGCAGGCACCACGGTGAGCACTTTCCTTGCCGGCCTGAAATACCACTTCGGCGCCGGCCACGTCCTCTCCACCTACAACCGCACCGGCCCGGTCCAATGGACCGGCAATTCGTCGCCGGGTGCGAACGTGAAGTTTTAGGCGAACGCAGAAGAGCGGCGCCCGTGCAGACCGCAGCCCTCATTGTCGTAACCGCTTCCGGGCTCTGGCTCGTAGCGGTTGCGTTCCTGATGGCGCTCCGGCCTGGTTATTGTCTGCACCTGATCGAGAAGATGACCTCGAGTCTGACCGCATCCAGTTGGCGGCTGCAGCTCACGGAACAGGGCTTAAGGATTATCGCGGGCGCGGCGTTGATCGTCCGCGCGCCCGTTTCAAAACTGCCTCTGGCGTTCGACATCGCAGGCTGGTGCATCGTGATTTCGTCGCTGCTCATCCTTGCAGCGCCGATCCAATGGCACGCCTCTTACGGCCACCTGTTATCCCGGCGGCTCACCCCGTTGGTCATCCGTATTCTGTCCCCGGTCCCCGCTATTGTGGGAGCGGGGATCGTCTACGCCGCTTTGTGAACTGCACTCCGCGAACGGACGACCCGCGTTCTCCCGAGGCGCACCCTCCCTCAAGGGCAGGATGGTTCACAGCTAAAGCGTATTGAACCGCGCCTTGCGTTTCTCGATGAACGCGGACACGCCTTCGCGGAATTCGGGGTGCCGGCCGGCGATCTTCTGCGCGTCGCGTTCGCCGGCGAGCTGGTGTTCGAACGATTTCTCCAGCGCTTCCCAGGCGAGCTTGCGGATCGAGGCGAGTGTTGCGCGCGGGCCGTCGGCGAGTTTGCGCGCAAGTTCGAGCGCGACCTCGACGTCTTTGCCCTCGGGAGTGAGGCGATTGATCATGCCCCAGGCATAGGCGCTCTCCGCGGAGATGCGTTCGCCGAGCAGCATCGCCTCCATCGCGCGCGCGCGGCCGGCGGATGCCGCCAGCAGATAGGCCGATCCGCCATCGGGAACGAGGCCGATATTGCGGAACGCCTGAAGGAAATACGCGGTGGAATCCGCGACGATCAGATCGCCCATCAATCCGATCGAACATCCCACGCCGGCGGCCGCGCCATGCACCGCGGTCACGAACGGCATCGGCAGATCGCGAAGCTGCAGCATCAGCGGGTTGTAATGGCTCTCGAGCGCCGCCCCGGCATCGAATTCGCCGCTCGCGGAACGTATGCCGCCGCCCGTGAGCGCCGCACCGGAGCAGAACGCACGCCCTTCGCCGGTCACGACCAGCGCGCGCGCCGATTTCGACACCTCGCCCAGCGCTGCGCTGAATTCCTCCACCATCGGAACCGACATCGCATTCAAGGTTGTCGGATCGTCGAATTTGATGATGGCGATCTGATCGGCGATTTCGGTCTTTACCAGCGGCATCACGCACTCCTCACATCATTTGAAACGATGCAACCCTTCCGCCCGCGCGAAATCAAGCCTTCCCCGGCGGCAGACCGGGTGTACTTCATTGACCGTCATTGCGTGTCTGGCGCGCATTCCGGTGGTTCACTAACCCGGTCGAAGGTGCCATTTCACACCTTCCGCAGAAATCTCCAGCGCCAACTCTCTGGATTTTCCTAGGGAGGCGTTGCATTCGATCAATTCATAGCGCCGCCCGCAGGTGCGCCAAGAGGTGCATGGTGCGAGGTTCGGCTCAGCATCCCACGGCAGATCGGCCCGCCGCCGGAGTTCGGCGAGGGCATCTTGGCGGGTTTCAAATTCGCCGCCCTGTTGCTCCGCGTGGATTTTATCTTCGATGAACCACAAACCACCACCTCTTTGCGACGTTTGCCCCCAAGAACACTACCGGGATTCCAGTGCCCGATTTTCACTGTTGGACGTTTGTCCAATTGTGGCAAACTGCGGTGGGTCCATTTTTGGCACGGTGGCACAACGAAAGGTGTGCCCGTGCATCGGAACCGCAAGGTTTGGATGGCCCGATCGAGACCGCTAGAATTTCCACGAACGACAGGCACGCGCGAAGCATGGCAGCCACCCGCCCGGACGTCTTTCGGATTGCGGCGCTCGCTTTGTTCGCCATGGGAACTGCGGTGGGACAGGCGCAGGCCGCCGATCCGCAACCCTATACCGTCGATCTCGCATCGAGCGGTTCCGGTGACATCGACGACACGCTGAAGGCCAGCGCACAACTCGTCACCCTCCGGGAGAAAGTTGCGGTTCCACCCTTTGCGCTCGTCACGCGCGCGCGCGACGATGTCCCGCGCCTTCAGACGGCGCTCGACAGCTTCGGCTACTACCAGAACAAAGTGGCGATCACGATCGACGGTCGCGCGCTCTCCGATCCGGGGTTGTCGCCCTATCTGGATTCCGTGGCCCAGGGCACGAGCGTGAAGGTCGCCATCGCGGTCGAGAAGGGCCCTCTCTATCATCTCGGCGAGATCAGGATCGACGGCGCGCTGCCCGATGCGGACCGCAAAGCGCTCGGGCTCAAGAGCGGCGATCGTGCCATTGCCGGAAATGTCCTCGATGCGCAGACGCGCCTTTTGAACGCGCTACAGGAAGATGGCTACGCGCTTGCGACCGTCGATCAACCGAACGCGATGGCCGACGACGAACACCATCTGATCAACCTCACTTATAAAGTGAACACCGGCAAGCAGGTCGATATCGGCACGATCACCTTCAAGGGGCTGAAGGACGTCCACGAGGATTTTGCGCGTCGCGCGCTGACCATCCATCCGGGTGAGCGTTACAAGCCCAGTGCCATCGAAAAGGCGCGCCAGGCGCTGATGGCGCAGGGTGTGTTCTCGGGCGTCAGCATCCGCGCGGCGGATCATCTCTCGGGCGACGGCCGCATTCCGCTGGTGTTCGACGTCCAGGAACGCAAGCAGCACGCGGTTGCAGTGAGTGCTGCCTATTCCACCGATCTCGGCATTTCGCTGTCCACGACGTGGTCGCATCGCAATCTGTTCGGCAATGCCGAGCAGTTGAACCTGATCGCGTCCGGCTCGGGGCTCGGGGATTCGACCACGGGTCTGAGCTATGATTTATCCGCACAATTCATCAGGCCGCTGTTCCTGGAGCCAGACCAAACCCTGGAATTCGATATTTCCGGCAACAAGCAATCCCTCGATGCTTATGATCAGACAGCAGAGACAGTGGCCGGTTTTTTCCGCCGTAAGCTGACGGACCATTGGAGCGCAAGCGGCGGTCTTTCGTTGATGTATGACGACGTGTTGCAGCAAAGCGTGGACCGTATCTATCAGCTCATCGCCGTGCCGCTGACCGCGAGTTATGACAGCACCGGGATTGCCGATGTGCTGCGCGATCCCGTGAGCGGATTGCGCGCCTCCGCGGCGGTGACGCCGACGCAATCCTTCGGCGCGAGCAATCTCACCTTTGTCGTGCTGCAAGGTTCGGCGTCGAGCTATTTTGATCTCGGCGGCGACGGGCGTTCGGTCGTAGCGTTGCGCGGTCTCGTCGGAACCATCTTCGGCGGCTCCAATCTCGAGCTTCCGCCCGACCAGCGGCTCTATGCCGGCGGCAGCGCAACGGTGCGCGGCTATGCCTATCAGTCCATCGGTCCGCAATTTCCGAATGGCGATCCGGTCGGCGCGAAATCGGTCGATGCCGCGACCGTCGAGTTCCGGCAGCGTATCGGCGAAGACTGGGGCGGCGCGCTGTTCGTCGACGCCGGGCAGGCGAGCGCCAATGGCGGACCCTTCACCGGCGACGTGCGGGTCGGCGCGGGCCTCGGCGTGCGCTATTACACCGCCATCGGCGCGGTGAGGCTCGATGCGGCCGTGCCGCTGACGCGCATCCCCGGCGGCGACGCGTTCGAAATCTATATCGGTCTGGGGCAGGCATTCTGATGCGGCGCTGGTGGATCGCTCTTGCCATCGTCTTCGGCGTGATCGTTGTCGCGCTGCTGGGGCTGCTCTACACGCCACCCGGACACTCGGTCGTCGCATCCCTGATCGGCAGCTTTTCGAGTGGCAAAGTCAAAGTCAGCGGACTGAGCGGCGATCTCCCCGGCAATCTGCACGCGGACACTCTCGAAATCAGCGACGCCGAAGGTGTGTGGCTGCGCGCCGAAGATATCGCACTCGACTGGTCGGCCTTCGCCGCGTTGCAGAACCGCTATCACATCCAGCGCATTGCAGCGGGCAGGGTGCTTGTGCTGCGCAAGCCGCTGCAGGAGAAGTCAGAGGGCGAGGAGCCTCAGATCGACATTGACTCCGCGTCGCTTCCGCGGATCGAAATCGCCAAATCCGTCATCGGCCGTGCGGCGCTGCTGGGTGCCGAGGGCGCTGTGCACTACACCTCGCTCAAGAAACTCAGCGCCGATCTCACGGTCTCGCGCCTGGATTCGAACGACCGCTATCGCATGAATGGCGGCATCGCTGACGGTGTCGCGACCGGCACGCTCTCCATCTTCGAGGGACCGAAAGGCATCCTCGGTGCGCTGCTGGGATTTCCGGGTTTCGCACCCATCAACGCCAGCGCCACGGCGGGCGGCGACAAGAACGCCAACAAAGTCGCGTTCCGGATTTCGGCCGGTGGGCTCCATGCCTCGGGCAACGGCACGTTTTCGATTGCGGATCGCCG
>Ga0157369_10009058_pt1 | contig 11397 bp, 9 predicted proteins | sample C25metaG_FD_113461 | JGI IMG/M metagenome (GOLD analysis project Ga0157369, IMG submission 113461) | Corn rhizosphere microbial communities from Kellogg Biological Station, Michigan, USA - C2-5 metaG | ecosystem: Host-associated > Plants > Roots > Rhizosphere > Soil | place: USA: Michigan... | reverse complement strand
CCCTCCTGGTTTTTCTGGGGTGAGGGTGGCCGCGACCGGGGGCTGGGCTTAGACGTCGTACCTGGTCGGCCGGGTCTCGTAGACCCGGCCGGACGGAGTCGTCCAGCGAAAGACCCCCGGCCCGGGCTGGTGCAGCGTCCACCCCGGGGCCTGCTTGGCGCGGTGATGGCGGCGGCACGGCGGGCCCAGGTTGCCCTCGGCGGTGGGGCCGTCGGGCCAGGGGATGGTGTGGTCAATGTCGCAGTGGTGCGAGCTCGCGCCGCACCCGGGCGCCGGGCAGGTCGCGTTGCGCGCGCGGATCAGGTGCTGGAGCTGGCGGGTGGGCCGGTAGCCGGGCTCGGCGCGCTGCCCGCCCCCGCCCTGGCTGGCGGCACTGGGGTTGGCGGTACTGGACTGGCCGGCACTGGGCTCGGCGATCGGCGCGAGGGTCACCCCCAGCCGGGCCAGCAACTCGGTGAGCCGCGCCGCCTGGGGCGGAGCGGGCTTGCCGTCCCACGGGTGCTGGCCGCGGGCGCAGCCATGGGCGATGGCGGTGCGGTCATCGCCGGTGATGGTCACGCACCAGCGGGTCGCCGGGTGGTGCGAGGCCGCCCGCACGAGGTCGCGGAGCGCCGTGGGGTCGATGATGTCCCGGCCAGCCTCGCCGGGCATCGTGGACCAGCCCAGGAGGGTGCCGACCGGGACCAGCAGGTTGATGCTGGCTGGGAAGGGGGCGCGCCCGCCGGGCTTACCCGGGCCGGGCGGGCTGAACGGCCACGGCCCCGCGCCCCCGCCCCCGCCCCCGCCGTCGTCGCCACCTTCGGCTTCGCCGCCGCCGGGCTCCTCGCCGGGCCCGCGTCCGTCCCCGCTCTCGTCAGCGGCGCCGTCGGCGTCGTGAGCAGGGTGGGCGGGAGCAGGGTGGCCGGGAGCAGGGTGGCCGGGAGCAGGGTGGGCGGGAGCAGGGTGGCCGGGAGCGCTGTGGTCGGAAGCGTTGTCGTGGGGACTGTGGTCAGGAGCGCTGTGGTCGCCCTTGCCTGGGTGCCCGGAACCGGCCGGGATCCGGTCGCGCGGGTCGCGGCCCTGGGTGAGGTCGAGGTAGCACATCAGCTCGGCGGCGCGCTGGCTTACCTTGACCCCGTGGGCGCGCAGGTAGGCGGCCAGCCCGCGAATGTAGGCCTCGCAGGCGAGGGCCTCCTGGACGGGGAGCTCCCGGCCCGCGAACGCGCAGTTGCCCGAGCGCTCGATGAACTTCTCGACGCGGGCCTTCTTCGCGGTGGCGCGCCGCTTGCGCTCCCGCTCCGACTCCGGGTCCAGGGACGTGGCCAGCTTGGCGGCCCGCCTGCGGAGCGCGTCATACCCCAGCCCGGCCGCGTCCGGGGCGAGCGCCGCGTCCACCCGCCGGGCGTGGTCATCGGACAGGCCGCCCGTGATGTCGTGCACCGCCTGGCATCGTCGCTCGTCGGACATCCCGGCGGCTACCAGCGCGTCCATGGCCGGCAACCGGTCGCGCAGTGCGAGGGACAGGTCCATCCGGTCCTGGGCCACGGCGCGGTTGTCGGTGAGGTGGAAGGCGATCTCGTCGGCGGCGTGCTCGGCGGCGCTGTTGGAGAACCGCCATCTCCCGTGCTTGTCCCGGCCCGGGGGCCGGTCAGCCTCCCAGCGGCGGTGCGCGAACTCCCGCGTCGCCCGCAACTCCAGCCACTCGGCGCGGCGGCGAAGGCGCCGGGCGGCGCCAGCCACGCCAAGCACCTCGTCATCGGCCATTTCCGTCAGGTCATCGCGGACGGCCTGCTCGACCAGCCCGCTCAGCGACGGCCCGGGCAGCAGGGACTCGGCCGAGCCGCCGGGGCCGAATGGCGCTGGTCCGAATGTCGCGGTGGCGGGAGCGGCATCGCATCCCGCGCCCCCGGCGCGACCGTCATCGGCCCAGGAACCCGGCCCGGCCTCGGCCGGCGGCCGCAGGGCCGTGAGCTCGCCGGGGCCGTCGAAGTAGTCATCGTCCGCCCAGGCGAGCCACGCGCGCCCGTCTCCTCCTAGGTCCCCCGCCCTGTCGCCCGCCATGGCCACCACCTCCCCGAAGGATGATGCTCATTCTACGAGTACGTATTCATCGAAGGCGCACATAGAACATATTAGCGTCAATCACTCGCGAGTACAACCTGAATAGGCGTTGCGGGGGATAGTTTTCGTGGTTACTTTCGAGGATTAGGCGGCGTAGCCCGTGGCCGTGCGGACCTCGACCCGGACGACCACGCGGACCGCGCCCGGCTTGTCCTCGCCGGGGTCCTTGCCGTCGTATTTCCACGACAGCCGGGTATCGACCCGTCGGCCGATGTCGGGCGTCATCGACGCGACGCCGCGCAGCTCCACGTAGTTCTCCGGGTCCGCGGACTCGATCACGGTGACGCTCACCCGGGGATCGCGCACCATGTTCCGGTGCTTGCGGCGGCCTGCCACGGTGGAGAACAGCAGGTCATCGCCATCGCGGCCCACCCACATCACCGAGGTCTGCGGGCTGCCGTCGGCGTTGACCGTGGCCAGCACCGCGTAGTTCCTCCCGTCGATCAGCGCGATCGCGGACTCACTTAGCCGAATGCCCATGCCGCAGACGCTAACACTTCGTCAGGGCGCCCAGGAGGGCGCGGATCGCGGGGGACTCGCGCATCGACGCGCGGTGCAGGGCGAGGATCTCGCGCTGCGGCACCGGGTCGGCGACCGGGACGGCCACGAGGTCATCGCCCAGCGGCGAGCGCCCGAGCCGCGGGATCAGCGCGATGCCCAGGCCCGCGCGGACCAGGGCCAGGTGGCTCTCGAACTCCATCGAGACGTGGGCGATCCGGGGGAGCCGTCCCGTCCCGTCATACATCCGGTTCAGCCACTGCCGGCAGATCGACCCCTCGGGAGTGGCCACCCAGTCGCAGTCGGCGAGGTCGCGCGGCGTGACCACCGTCCGTCCGGCCAGCGGGTGGCCGGCGCGCACGATCACGTCGGCCAGGTCGTGGGCGAGCGTGGTCCGCGCCACGTGACCGGGGATCGGCAGCGGAACGTCGCCCCAGCTGTGCGCGACGCCCAGGTCCGCCTGCCCGGTCGCGACCAGGTTGACGGTGTCCCATGGCTCGCGCTCGGCCAGCGTGACCCGCAGGTCCGGGCAGGCCGTGAGCAGCGGCGGCAGCGCGGGCGCGACCAGTCCCCGCAGCGCGGTGGCGAACGCCGCCAGCCGCACGTGCCCGGCGACGGTGCTCGCCTGGCGGTGCAGTCCCGACTGCAGCTCCTCCAGGTCGGCCAGCAGGCGGGTACCCTCCTCAACCAGGTGGCGGCCGTGCCCGGTCAGCATCACGCCCCGGCCGACCCGTTCAAGCAACGGCACGCCGGTCTGCCGTTCCAGCCGCTTGATCTGCTGGGACACCCCGCTTGGGGTGAAGCCCAGCACGTCGGCCGCCGCGACCACCGAGCCGTGAGAGTCGACGGCGCGCAGCGCGTCCAGCGCCACCAGGTCAATCATGCCCGATCGTCAATCATGAACGAATACTACATGATCGATGGTAGGAACATTCGCTGGTGCTTCATCGTCGATGGCGGCAGACTGGTCAGCGTGAGCCGCCGTGACACCTGCCTCGCCATCCTCGTCGCCGCCTTGTGGGGCTTCAACTTCGTCGTCATCGACTGGGGCATGGGATCGGTGCCGCCGCTGCTGTTCGCCGCGATCCGCTTCACCGTCGTCGCCGTCCCGGCGTGCTTGTTTATCAAGCGCCCGCCGGTGCCGTGGCAGACCATCGCGGGCGTCGGCGGCTTCATGAGCCTGGGCCAGTTCGGCCTGCTGTACCTGTCCATGCACCTGGGCATGCCGCCGGGCCTGGCCGCCCTCGTCCTGCAGGCGCAGGTGGTGTTCACCATCGTGATCGCCGCCGTGGCCCTGCGCGAGCGGCCAAGCCGCGCGCAGGTGGCCGGGGTCGCCCTCGGCGTGGCCGGCCTGCTGGTCGTCGCGGTGGGAAAGGGCGGGCACGTCCCGGCCATCGCGCTGGTCCTGTGCCTGCTGGCCGGGCTGTCCTGGGGGGCCGGCAACGTGGTCTCCCGCGCCGCCAAGGCACCGGGCGGGCTAGCCCTCACCGTCTGGTCGGCGACCATCGTCCCGGTGCCGCTGCTCTCGCTCAGCCTGCTCGTCGACGGCCCCCGCGCCGTCGCGACCGGCCTGGCCCACATCGGCTGGGACGGGATCGCGTCCACCGCCTACACCGCCGGGCTGTGCTCCCTCGTCGGGTACGCGATCTTCAACCGCCTGCTGTCCAGCTACCCGTCAGCGCACGTGGTCCCCTGGGTCCTGCTCGCCCCGGTCGTGGCGATGGGCAGCTCGTGGGCGCTGCTCGGCGAGGTCCCCGGCCCGGCCGAACTGGCCGGGGCCCTCGTCCTCATCGCCGGCGTCCTGGTGTCCCAGGGCGCCCTGTCCCCGAGGGCCTTGTCCCCGAGGGCGCTGTCCCCGAGGGCGCTGTCCCCGAGGGCGCTGTCCCCGGGTGCCCCCGTCAGCCGACCGGATCCGGGGGCAAGGGCCCTCCTGCCCGTCAAGCCCGACCACCGCCGAACGGACGTCAGCACCCCGTGATTGCGGTCCCTCAATATCAGGAGGGGACGGAGCGGGCGTTGCGCTCGAGGTCGCCGGAGTCGATCCCGAAGGCGATGATGCGGGTGGGGCGGATGCGGACGATCGTGTCCTCGAAGTTATCGCCGAAGACCTTGCCGCCGACGGGGAGCACCTCGGCGGTCCCGCGTATCTCGATCATCCGGGGCTGCCAGGGCGGGAGCACGTCGTCGACGACGATGCTCGCCCGGCCAGCGTGGCCCACGTCGCGGACCTTCTTGGTCTGGCTCATCCGCATGCCGCCCACGTCGATGGCATCCGCTCCGGGGTTATAGCGAAACGAGGTCGGCACCACGTGCGGCTGCCCGTCCGCGCCGACGGTGGCGATCCGGCCCAGCCGCTGGTCCGCGAGGTAGCTGATTTCCTTGTCGGTGAACACGCTCATGTCGGCGGCAACCGCCGGGCCGGCGCCCGCATTCCGGTCACCGGCCCGCTGGGTTGCCTGACGGCTGTTACTTAACGGCGCTGCCAGGCCAGTTGGAGTTCGACACCAGCTCCGGGTGCGGGCCGGTGAAGGCGCCGGCGGCGACGACGTCACCGCGAAGCTGATACCGCAGCCAGGCGATCGCGTACCCGAGGAAGCCGACGGGGTGCTGCGCGATCGACGGGTGGTCGGCGGGCAGGTTCTCCGACTGGGAGATGATGCCGAGCGCGGCGTGGACGTGCACGCTGCTGAAGAACGCCCGCTCGGTGGCGGGGCTGGCGATGATCGCGTCAAGCAGCCCGTGGGTGGAGATGAAGAAGGTGGGCTGGGTCAGCGCCGCGGGGTCGGCCAGGCAGTCCTGCCGGGTCGGGCAGTCCGGGTTGGGCGCGGCGAAGATCGCGTTCGGCAGCGAGAACGTCTCCACCGCCTTAATGAAGCCGGGGTCGCTGACGGCCGCCTTGACCACGCCGCCCGCTCCCTGCGAGAAGCCAACGGCCGCTACCTTAGCCGGGTCCAGGTGGTGGTAGAACTGGCTGGCGGGGTTGGAGTTCCGCGCGGCCAGCCAGTGCGCGGCGGCGTCGATCTCCCGGCCGCTGCCGGTGTTCTTCAGGTCGACCGCGATGACGGTGAACCCCCAGGTGGCCATCGACCGCAGCAGGACGAACGTGTCATCCGGGGTCCCCCCGGTCCCGTCGCCCCACGTGACGACCGGGCTGAGGAACGCCGACGAGTAGGACAGCGGCCGGTAGATCTTGTAGACCAGCCCGCTGGGCAGGGTGTACGAGATCTCCGTCGACCCGAACGGGCCGGGGTTCGCGTACCTGGCCTCAATCGGGTAGACCGCCTGCGGCATCGCTTGCTTGTCGGCGACCGCGGCGGCCGCGTGCGAGGTGGTGTTCTTGGCTTCCAGCGCCGCCTGCGGGCCGCAGGCGGTGAGGCCGGCGACGCCGGCGAGCAGCAGCGCGGCGGCGACCGAGGATCGCATGTACATGGTGGTGCCTCCCGTATTCCCCCGCCCCGTTTCCCCGGGGGCGCTTGGCGCCGGATCCTTCTCCGGCCTCCACCACCAGGCTGCGGCACCGGGGCCGCCGGCGGCATCGGGGAATACCCTCGCCGTCAGCCAGCGGACCCTCGGGGGCCGAGCCCGTGCCGGAGCGCCGTCTTCTGGCGCAAGGACTCATACAAGACCACGGACGCGGCGATCGCGGCGTTCAGCGAGCTCGCGGCGGTGGCGGCCATGGGTATCCGGACGAGGTGGTCGCTGGCCTCCTGCCACGCCGCGCTCAGGCCGGCCTTCTCGCTGCCGACCAGCAGCAGCGTCGGCCGGGTGAAGTCACACTCCGCCGCGTCAACGCCGCCCTTCTCATCGGCCCCCACCACCTGGACCGGCACGCCCTGGTCGCGCAGGCCAGCGACCCAGTCAAGCACCGGGCGGTGGGAGGCCGCCCGCACCGCGGGCACCGAGAACAGCGACCCGGTGCTGGCCCGCACCGCCTTCGGGTCGTACACGTCGGCCGCGTGCCCGGTGACGATGACGCCGCTGGCGCCGAACACGTCAGCGGACCGGATCAGGGTCCCGATGTTCCCCGGCGTCGCCGGCCGGTCGAACACGACCGCGAGCATCCCCGGGCCGGCTGGGATCCGGGCCAGGTCATCGGCGGGCATCCCGGCGATGGCCAGCAACTCGGGCACGGTCGCGGTCTTGCCGCCCAGTTCCGCCATCAGCTCCCCGGCCACGACGACCCGCTGCGCGCGGACCGATTCCAGCGTCTCCCGCGCCCACGCCGACAGGTCCGCGTCCGCGTTCACCAGCAGCTCACGGACCTCCCACCCGAACCGGACGGCCATCGTAATCGGGCGCACCCCGTGGACGAGGAACTCGCCGCTGCGCTGCCGCTTGCTCCGGTTGCCCAGCAGCGCCTCCCACTGCTGGAAGCGAGCGTTGCGGGACGTCACCCGCATGACCACGCGAACCGCCTTTCGTCAATCGCCTAGCCACGAGTCGCCCGATCCCAGGGCGTGCCGCGCCAGGTCGACCCGACCGCGCAGGCCGAGCTTACGGTAAACGCGGGTGAGGTTCGCCTCGACCGTCTTGACGCTGATGAACATGCTCGCGGCGATCTCGGGGTTGCTGCGCCCGCTGGCGACGAGCTCGGCGACCCGGCGCTCGGTGGGCGTGAGGTCGTCATCCCGCCCGGGCGCCAGCCGCGCCCGCTGAGCGGCGACCAGGTCCTGCCACGGGCGGGCGCCGAGGCGGCCGAAGATGGCGGCGGCCTCGTCAAGGGTGCTGGCGGCCTCCCGGCGCTGGCGGGCCTTGCGCTGCGCGGTGCCCAGGACCAGCAGGCACCGGCCGAGCTCGAACGGCAGCGGGCACGCGCGTGCCTCACCGATCACGGCGGCGACCGCGTCAACCGCGCCGGCCGGGTCGCGCCGGGCCATGCGCAGCACCGCCCCGGCCCGTCCGCTGGTGATCCGCGCCCACGGGTGATCCAGCCGCCGGGCCGCGTCCTGGAGCCAGCCGAGCCGGTCCGCGGCCGCGTCCAGGCGCCCGGTCGTGGCCCACGCCTCGATCAGGTCGGGGACGAACGGGCGGCATCCGGGCTCGCTGATGTCGCCCGCCTGCGGCAGGTCCGAGACCGGATCCAGCCACCGCAGGGCCGCCACCGGATCATCGAGCGACAGCTCCGTCATGCTCAGCACGTAACGGCACCCGGCGGCGGTATCCCATTCCCGCTGGGCCTCCGCTTCGCGCAGCCCGCCGGCCGCCACCGCGCGGGCCTCCGCCACGTCGCCCCGGCCGGCCAGGACCAGCGACTTGACCAGGGCGAGCTGCCACCCCCGGTCGTAGCCGCTCTCCCGGTTCCAGCGGGCGGCCTCCTTCACGTGCGCGCTGGACGCCGCCCAGTCACCGGCCAGCCACTCGGCGTAGGCCAAGGCGACGTGGGCGCTGAACCGGCAGCGGCCTGACCCGGTCCGCTCGGCTGCGGCCAGGACCGGCCGCAGCAGGTCCCGCGCCGGGCGGTGCTCGCCCCGCCAGATGTGCCAGGCGGCCAGCGCCGATTCCGGGGACTCGTAGGGAACGGGATTGTCGGCGAACCCGGGTATGGCGATCGCGGCGCGCAGCTGATCCCCGGCGCCCGGCTCCCCGGCGAGGACGGCCAGCAGCCCGTCGGCGGCCATGACGCCGCGCAGCAGGACCGGGATCCCGGTGGCCTGCGCGTGCGGGATCGCCGCCGCCGCCAGGCGGCGGGCCGCCGCCAGCTGTCCCAGCTGAAGCCCGAGGACGATCGAGGCCTCGGCGGAGGCCAGCGCCGAGCGCAGCGGGTCCGGCCCGGTGGCGTCGTCCGCCGCGGTGACCAGGAGGTCCAGGTGGTCCTGGGCGTTGGTCTCGACGCGTGATCGCAGCACGGCGAGCCAGCCCCGCATCGCGTCCGGCACTTGCGTCGCCCACTTCTCGCCCTGCCGCCGTACCTGCCCGAACTCGTTGGCGGCGGTGAGCGTGGCCAGCCATACCAGCCGGCGGTGCCAGCCCGGCAGGCCGTTGGGGTCCGGCGTGAGCTCGACCGCCGCCTGGGCCAGTTCGGCGGCCCGGGCGGGCGTGCCGCGCACCAGGGCGTCCTCGGCGGCGAGCTGCAGGCGCTGGGCCAGGGCCTCGTCGGGCTCGTCGGCGCCCTGGCCGAGATGCCAGGCCGCCTCGCGCGGGTCATCGATGGCGGCCCCGATGTCCCGGTGCAGTCGTCGCTTGCGGGGACCAGTGAGCATGCCCTCGGCGGCCTCGCGCAGCAGCGGGTGGCTGAACCGGAGCAGCGGATCGGGCGGGCTGGCGTGCAGGATGCCCGCCTCGATGGCCTCATCGACGTGCTCGTCCACCGGCCCGGGGAGGACCGCGCGCAGCAGCGCGCGGGCCGGGGCGGCGGTCAGCGCGGCGACCTGGAGCACGGCCAGCGTCGGCGGGCGCAGGCGGTCCAGCCGCTGCCGGGTCGCGGCGGTCAGGCCCGCCGGGATCCGGGCCGACCGGCCGTGCTGGCCGCCGCGGGCGACCGTCTCCCGGGCGACCTCAAGGGCGGTGTACGGGTTGCCCGCGGCGAGCGTGATGACCTGCCGCAGCACGCTGGCTGACCACGGGCCGGGGAAGCGGCTGGCGACCAGCTCGGACAGTGCGGCGTCGTCAAGGCCGTTGACGTGGATCCAGGCGGCGCGAGGGCCAAGCTCCCGGGCCAGCACCCGGGTCAGGCCCTGGCCGAAGCCCTGGCCGGCGCCGGAAAACCGCGAGCTCACCAGCCAGCGGGCCGGCACGCCGGACAGCCGGACGGCCGCCGCCTGCAACAGCCGCCGGGAGTCGTCGTCGAGCCACTGCTCGTCGTCGACGGCGATCACCAGGCCGGCCGCCGCCAGGTCGCGCAGCAGCCCCACCAGCGCCCGCTCGAGGACCACGTCGGTCACCGGGACCTGCGGCAACGCCTGGCCGAGGGCGGCCCGCAAGGCGCTGGCCTGCGGGGGTGGCATCGTCGGGAGCGCGGCCGCGATCACCGGGTCCAGCAGGTCGGCGAGGCCGGCCAGCGCCGTCGGGGCGCCGGGAACGCCGGTGGTCCGCAGCACGACGGCCCGGCCGGGCAACCCGGCCGCCGCCACGTCGGCGGCGGCGCGCCACAGGCTCGTCTTGCCGATGCCCGGCGGCCCAGTGATCATGACCGCGCGAGCCTGGCCGTGCTCCCCGGACAGAGCTTCCTGGCAGGCGGCAAGCTCCGCGAGCCGTCCCAGCAGCTCCATTGGCAAATGGTAACCGGTCACGGCCATAAATCCCGCCCGCCGAAACCGGGTGGCGCCCGCCCGGGGTCAGGGCCGACAGTGGATTCATGCGGGCAGGCGACGGCGAGGATCTCCTCGCCGGCTACGTGAGCGGGCCGTCCGCCGCCACCGAGGCGACCGCGCTGGCGCTGGCGCGGGCGCGCGCGGCCGGCGCCGTCGTGCTCGTGGAGGGGGTCAGCGACCAGATCGCCGTCGAGACCCTCGCCGGACGCCTCGGCCGGGACCTGCCGGCCGAGGGCATCGTGGTCCTGCCGGTCGGCGGGGCCCACGGCGTCGCCCGCTACCTGCGGCGGTTCGGCCCCCAGGGGTCCGGCGCGCGGCTGGCCGGGCTGTGCGACGCGGGCGAGGAGCGCATCGTCGCGCGCGGCCTGGCCGCGGCTGGCCTGGGGGCGCCCGGCTCGCGCGCCGGCCGGGAGCGGCTGGGCTTCTTCGTTTGCGTCGAGGACCTGGAGGACGAGCGCATCCGCGGCGCCGGGCCCGCGCGGGTGACGGAGGCCTTCGCCGCCCGCGGGGACCTCGCCGCGTTCCGCGCCCTGCAGCGGCAGCCCGCGTGGCGGGGGAAGGACGAGGTGGCGCAGTTGCGGCGCTTCCTGGGGGCGGGCTCGCAGCGCAAGCTCCGCTACGCCCGCCTGCTGACCGAGGCGATCAGCCTGGACCAGGTACCGCGGCCACTCGCGGCCGTGCTCAGCGCCGTAGGCGTGCCCGGCTGACCGGTCGTTGGGGCACTATAGGGGGATGCCCCGTTCCGCCCCGCACCGCCATGATCACGACGCCGGCGGCCCGGCTGACCTGCTGGCCGCCAAGGCCGCGCTGCGCGCGCAGGTGTGGGAGGCGCTGCGCGCCGCCAGGGTGGCCCGGTTCCCCGGCGCGGCCGGCCGCATCCCGAACTTCACCGGCGCCGAGGCCGCCGCCCGGCGGCTGGCCGGGCTGCCCGCGTGGCAGCGGGCGGCGACGGTGAAGGCGAACCCGGACTCCCCGCAGCTCCCGGTGCGGCAGCGGGCCCTCGAAGACGGCAAGACGCTGTACATGGCGGTTCCCCGGCTGGCCGAGCCGGAGCCGTTCTTCGCCCTCGAGCCCGGCCACCTGGACCAGCCGCCGCGCAAGGCCGCCTCGATCAGCGGCGCGGCGCGCTCGGCGCGGCGGGTCGCCGTCAGCGAGCTGGCCCCGGTCGACCTCGTCGTCATGGGCAGCGTCGCCGCGGCCGCCGACGGGGCGCGGCTGGGCAAGGGCGGCGGCTTCGCCGACCTGGAGTTCGCCCTGGCCGCCACGGCCGGCCTGATCGGCCCGGAGACCATCCTGGTCACCACGGTGCACGAGATCCAGGTCCGGCCCGCCGGGGACATCCCGGTGACCAGCCACGACGTTCCCGTCGACCTGATCGTCACGCCGGAGCGGGTCATCGACTGCCGGGACGGCGGCCGCCCGCGCCCCGCCGACGGCATCGAGTGGGCGGACCTGACCGAGGAGAAGATCGCGGCGATCCCGCTGCTGTCGGCCCTGCGTGAATCGGCCCTGCGTGAATCGGCCCTGCGTGAACTCGGGGGCGCGGGGG
>Ga0157369_10009055_pt1 | contig 11398 bp, 9 predicted proteins | sample C25metaG_FD_113461 | JGI IMG/M metagenome (GOLD analysis project Ga0157369, IMG submission 113461) | Corn rhizosphere microbial communities from Kellogg Biological Station, Michigan, USA - C2-5 metaG | ecosystem: Host-associated > Plants > Roots > Rhizosphere > Soil | place: USA: Michigan... | reverse complement strand
CGATGCGGCTAATCGATTGTTACTTGTTTCGACTTTTGTAGAACGTGAATAAGTGTAAAGACGCCAGTTTACAAACCTTTACTTGTCAAAAGTTTCCGCGTCCATGCCCAGGCGCACGCTCTTCCCGCGCGCCCTGGAAATTCACCGGCTACTCGGGCAGACGGAACTCCGCAACTCTGTATTTGCGCAGTTTGGATTCATCCACTGCGTATCCCAGGCCAGGCGCCCGGGGCAGTTCGATCTCGCCGTCCTTCACCTCAATGAAGGGCATGACGATATCGTCCTGAAACCAGCGGCGGCTCGCCTCCACATCAGTGGGGTAAACGAATTCCGCCAGTGAGGCGAGCGCCGCGCCCTGCGCCTGCCCGATTCCGAGCTCCGGCATGGCGCCGGCCCATGCCGGAATCGAATTCGCGCGGCAGATCCGAACCATTTCGAGCGCATGATGGAAACCGCCCACTCGCTGAATCTTGAAATTGGCGATGCGAAAGCTTCCCAGCTCGATGGCGCGTTGAAGCATTTCGGCCGATTCGAGCGATTCATCGAGGCACACTGGGGTTCGAACTTCTCTCTGGAGCGCGGCCAGGTCCTCGAGCGCCGGGCCGGGAAACGGCTGCTCGAACATCATCAGGCCGAAATCGTCGAGCCGACGGAACGTATCCAGATGTTCCAGGCCGTAAGCGCCGTTCGCGTCGACAAACATCGGGATCTCGCCGAATGCCTGCCTTGCCGCCCGGACGATTTCCACGTCGTGCCCCGGCTCGATCTTCAGCTTTACGCGGCGGTATCCATCGGCCAGATGGTGCTCAATGACGCGGAGCATGGCGGCCGTATCGTTATACAATCCGACGGCCAGGCCGGATTCGACGCTGCTTTTCACGCCGCCGAGCGCCACATGGAGCGGCTTCCCTTCCCTTTGCGCCGCGAGATCCCACAGCGCGGTCTCGACGCCGGTTTTCGTAAACTTCCCGGCCGGAAGGGGATCGAGCGTCTGGTTCCACTGTTCCGCACAGCCGAGTTCTCTGCCCAGGATCGCCGGCGCGATGACACTGCACAACTCCGCCCATGACTTTTCCGGCGTGTCGCTCGAATAGAAGCTGCCGGCCATGGGTGAGGACTCGCCATGTCCGCTGAGACCCTCCGAACGAAGCTCGACGACGATGCCGTCTTTTTCGGAGACCGCCCCCGAGCTGATGCGGAACGGCTCGACAAGCGGAATGCGGACGTGGGTGAGGACGATCTGATCGATACGCAAGTCGGATTGTATATGGGAAGGAAGCTGCAAGTCGAGCAAGCCTGAACTGATGGACGCGGTGGGTTCGTTTGGTGACACTCCGCGATAGTCCGGGCGAATTGGCTTGTTCCGAAAATACTCTGACGGCGGGAAGCAACGCCTCTGTTTTCTTTGGCCGGTCTCGATAATGGGTTCGTTTTTTCGAGTGGCCAGACAGCGGCGCGCGCTGGCTTCGTTTGGCAATGGCTGCGCGATGCTGGCGGCCGGTTGGCTTTGTTTTGCGGAATTCGAGTTTTTCCGTTGGGTTCGTTCGGCCCCGGGTGCGATACTCTCGCGGCGGGAAGCAACGCCTTTGTTTTCTTTGGCCGGTGTCCACAATGGGTTCGTTTTTTCGAGTCGCCAGGCAGCGGCGCGGAAACGCGCGGTGGCTTCGTTTGGCAATGGCTGGATGATGCTGGCAGCCGGTTGCGAGTTTTCCCGTTCGGTTCGTCTCGCCTCTGGGTGCAGCGACCACCTCGCGGGGGGCGCATTGGTTTTTTGGCAACGCTCCCGCGATGCAACCGGGCAGATTGGCTTGTTCCGAAAATACTCCGACGCCGGGAAGCGACGTTTATTTTGTTTGGCCGGTCTCCACAACCGGTTCGTTTTTTCGAGTGGCCAGGCAGCCGGGCGGCGCGCTGCGTTTTTCCTCCTCGGGACGCCGAGCCGTCGCGAGGCGGCGCTCATGCAGGTTTTGTTTGCAGAATTCAACTGTGCCCGTTGGGTTCGTTCGGCCCGATCTGTTCGGACCATTCCGGCCCGGCCGCGCGTGAGTCCCCGTATCAGACTTAGCACGGGTGAGGGCCTCCGCGGGGAGGTTGCCCGAGGAGGGTGATGAAAACGCAGGAGTTCTTCGAGCGTCCCCGGCCGTGAACAGGCAGCCGAGCCGGCTATTTGGCGCGGCCGGACCGTTCCACCCAGTGCCGCACCATGGCGGCGCAGTCCCGAGCCTCGCCGGGCAGCCAGAGGTCTTCCACGGCCCACCGCATCTTTCGGCTCCAGTTGGGATATTCGGCTGTCGTGCCGGGAAGGTTCTGCTGCTCGCGTTCCTTAGTCATGTCTTCCTGATTGATCAGCCATAAGACCGAGGCCGTAGTGGCGAGGAATCCTACTATTGCCTGGTGCAGCTCGCCCGTAAGTTCGGGAATCCGTTCGGCCGAGCGTTCATAGTTGCCGGGCACGAGATGCAGTTCGAAAAGCGCGTCCAGAAGATGCTGCTTGTCACGAGTCCGGTCATTTTTCTGGCGCTCATAATCCTTCTCTTCGATCATGCCCGCCCTGCGCCGGGCTTCAATATCGTCGAAGGTCCAAAAACCGGCTATGGTCGGAAGATCGTGGGTCGTGGTGGAGGCAAGCGCCTGCTCGGGATATTGCGCGGGGCGCTTGAACTGCTCCTTGTTGCGCTCGAAGTACAGCAGGCGGTAACTCAGAACGCCGAAGCGGGCGAGCATTTCGCGAACGCTGTCCTCCACCGTTCCGAGATCTTCGCCGATCACGACCGCGCGGTTGCGCACGCTCTCGAGCGCGAGGATCCGGATGAGATCTTCGGCATTGTCGCGAACATAGGCGCCATGCGCGGCGTCGTGGCCTTCCGGAATCCAGTAGAGGCGGAAGAGGCGCATCACGTGATCGATACGCAAGGCGCCGCCATGCCGCAGCGTGTGGCGAATGGATTCGGAATAGAGCCGGTAACCATCCGTAACGTGGCGATCGCGACTGGGCGGAGGAAACGACCAGTCCTGTCCGTTGGGCGAAAAATCGTCGGGGGGCGCGCCGACGCGGTTACCCGCGACATAAAAATCCCGATGCGCCCACAAGTCGCCGCCGCAGCGGTCCGTCGCGAGAGCGAGATCGTGATAAAGACCGATCGACATTCCAGCATCCTTCGCGGCGCGCTGGACCGTCTCGAGCTGTTGGTCGATGAGCCACTGCAGCCAGCCGTGAAACAGAATCTCGCGCTGGTGCGCCGCCGCGAATTGCGCCACGGCAGGACTTGAAGGATCGCGATATTGTTCCGGCCAGTCAGGCCAGACCCAGACGTTCGGATCGGCCGCGTGGAGGTGCTCATCCAGCGCGCAGTAAATGCAGTACGAACGCAGGAGATCACACTGTTTTTCGATCCACGCCCGGCACTCGGGTCCGGGAGGCGCCGCATCGAAGATCCGGTCGAGAGCCTCGCGCTTGAGCGCCGCCACCTGCTCATATTCCACTATGGGCGTGCCGCGCAAACGCTCAATCTCCGCGATTCGCTCCGGCGTTTCGAAGCCGGAACGGATCAGATCGTATCCCGGGGCCGCGGTGACATCGAGGTAAAGAAAGTTGCGGAAGAAGATGGTTTGCGGCAGATAAGGGCTGCTGTTATACGGACGGCGATTTTTGGTCGCGTGCAGCGGGCTGAGCGCCAGAAAATCAGCGTGCAGCTCCGCAGCGGCCCAGTTGACCAGCTCGCGAAGCGCGGTGAAATCGCCTGTGCCCCAATCGCGATGCGAGCGTATCGCCCACATCATGGCGCCGAACCCGGCGTGCTTGCCGGGCTCCGGCGTGTGGACCCGATCCGGCGTAAGGATCAGGCGCATGGCCGAATCGCCACAGCGGACATCGTGATAGCCGAGCGGCAGTTCCATCGTCAAATGAACGGAGCGCTGGACGATCCGCTCGCCATTGATGTTTTTCTCGTCTTCCACGTGAAGTTGGGTCAGGTCGAGAGGTACGGAGCGCCGCTCGTTTTCTTCCGTCGCGATCTCGAGCTGGACATGATTTGTATTCGCGGGCGTGCGGACCGGAATCCGGACGGGCGCATTGACGCTGAGAACAAGAACCGGAGGAATACAGCGCGACCATTCGGTCCTGTCCCGCTCACCGAGCGAGGTCTGGACCGACTCTTCAGACGAACAATCGATGCCCGAAGCGGACAAAATGGCCCGGTTCGTTTCCGGAGCCGTCTCGTGCGGACGCCCGAAAATATCCCAGAATTGTTGTTGAATTTGCAGTCGTTCAGCGGCCGCGCGTATCGCGTCTTGCAAAGGCACTTCCTGGAGTTTAGCTTGCGGCGCAGCCGCGAATCCCAGTTGTGAAGGCACCAGAGGTGAGCCCGGGCACAGCTTAAAAGCCGGGGCACATTCGTTGCCCAGGCACAGCCCGATTGACTTTGCGCATCCGACCTTCGATGCTGCGGCCATCCTTATAACGTCAGAGTCACGTCGCCGCGCCGCGGCTGAAACGGCCGATCCGGAAGGGCGATGAACGAGTGGCGCTCGCGTACCGTTCGGTGCTCCGGCGCAACCGGCAGCACCTTCTGGTCGCTCGCTCGAAGTGAACGATAAGCGATCCGCCGATCTGGCGCGATCGAGACCGATCTCTTCAGAAAGTCGCTATTCCAGCACGAAACTTCGAGGAACAACTTGCCCGTCTTCGCGTCGTAGTACATCGGAAAATACCGGGCATCGCCTCGAGGCCTTCTGGTTTTCCCGGCGATGCTTTGACCAAACGAAACCTGCATGAGCGCCGGCTGGCGGCGGCGCTCATGCATTTCGTCGTCGCTGCCGACCCGGCATCCGGCTTCCTCGACTTCTGACTCCCTCCATGTACCCTAATGTGTTGCCGGACATTCTCTACCCCATCTCGGGCTCCGAAATGGCGGACCTGCTGGCTTCGTCCGCCGGCGCAAAGCGCTCCATTGACCTTTTCGGCGCAGATACCAAGCGGCGCATGGCAGGTCCACTCGCCGCGCCGCCCGCCGTCCGCATCAGCACGGCGAAGATGCGGCGAATTCTGAATTACGAACCGGCGGACCTCACGGTCAGCGTCGAAGCCGGCATGCCGTTCGCTGACCTTTCGCGCGAACTCGCCAGAAACAACCAGATGATCCCTCTTGATGGACCGTTCGCCGAAAATGCGACCGTCGGCGGCATCATCGCGGCCAATATCAGCGAGTCCCGGCGGCGGCTCTATGGCTCCGCCCGCGATCTCGTCATCGGCATGACATATGCAACCCTTGAAGGCAAACTTGCCCAGACCGGTGGCATGGTCGTCAAAAACGTCGCCGGCCTCGATGTCGGCAAGCTGATTATTGGCTCTTTCGGCACCCTTGCGGCGATCGTCTCGGTGAATTTCAAACTCGCGCCCCGCGCGGCGGATTCGCGAACCCTGGTCTTCACCTTCAACGACGCTAAAACCACCTTCGAAGCGCGCGACGTAATCCTGCGTGGCGTGCTCGCCCCGGCCGCGATCGACGCAGTGAATCCGGTTCTCGCCGCCCAGATCGGATGGAAAGGATTCCTGCTTGCCGTCCAGTTCGTGGGCAATAAGGCCGTCATCGAGCGCTCGGCGACCGAATACGCGGGCCTCGGCCAGGCGCGCAGCCTTTCAGGTGATGACGAGCAGCGGTTCTGGAATTCCATCCGCCAGATCACGCCGCGCCATCTCGAAAAGTTTCGCGACGGTCTGGTCGTGAAGGTCTCGACGAAGCTCACCGAGTGCGGCGACGCGCTGGCCAGCGTCGAAGGCCCGGGCCATGCGCATGCCGGCAGCGGTATCGTCCGCAATTGGTTGACGCGCGCCGATTCGGCATCACGCTGGCTCGAAGCCTGCCTGAAGAGAGGATGGAAGGGAGTCGTCGAGTTCGGGCCCGAAGTCCCCGCCCCCGGATTGGCGTTCTGGCCGGCCCCCGGCGGCGACTTTGCGATCATGAAAGAAATCAAGCAAATGTTCGATCCGGAAGGTCTTCTCAATCGTGGGCGTCTCTTTGGCCGAATCTAGCGTCTCCAGTTCAGTCGATATCGACAGGCCGCAGCAGGCGGATCTCGATCGCTGCGTTCACTGCGGCCTCTGCCTCAACGCCTGCCCGACCTATCGCGAGCTGGGCATCGAAATGGATTCGCCTCGCGGCCGCATCTACCAAATGGTTCAGATCGCGTCGGGCGCACCCATGACGGACTCGTACCGTGAGCACATCGATCTCTGCCTCGCCTGCCGGGGATGCGAAAGCGCATGCCCTTCCGGCGTGCAGTACGGCAGGCTGGTGGAAGCCGCCCGCGCGGAAATCGAAGCGAAAACGCCGCGGGGATGGCTTGCGCGAACCGTTCGCAATTTCGTATTCCGTAAGCTGCTGCCTTCGCCAGCGTTGCTCACTGCCGCCGGCGCCGGCCTCTATATGTACCAGGCGAGCGGCCTCCAGAAGCTGGTTCGCGCCTCGGGGCTGTCGCGGCTCATGGGCCCTCTGGGCGAGCGGGAAGCTCTCGCGCCCGCGGCCCAGATCCCGTTCTTCTTCCGCCAGGTTGGCAAGACGTTCCCCGCCGAAGGTGAAAAGCGCTACCGGGTAGCTCTCATGGCGGGGTGCATCGCGAACATCTCTTTTGCGCGTCTGAATGAGGCGACAGTTCGTGTCCTGCAGAAGAACGGATGCGAGGTCGTCATACCGGCCGGGCAAACGTGCTGCGGCGCATTACACGTTCACGCCGGCATCCGCGATGAAGCCCGCAAACTCGCGCGGCGCAATATCGATGCGGTGCTCGATGGCGGATTCGACGCGATCATCACGAATGCGGCCGGCTGCGGCTCCACCCTGAAGGAGTACGACGAGCTTCTCGAACATGACCCGCAATACGCCGCGCGCGCGGTGAAGTTCAAATCTCTGATGAAGGATGTCACGGAGTTCCTCGCCGCCCTCGACCTGAACCGGAACATGGCGCCCGTGAACGCCACGGTCACTTACCAGGATTCCTGCCACCTCGCGCACGGCCAGAAGATCCGTAAAGAGCCCCGGCAGCTTCTCACCGCGATTCCAGGCCTGAAATTCCGCGAAATGCCGCTCTCCGATCTCTGTTGCGGCAGCGCCGGAATCTATAACGTGCTGCACACCGATCTCTCCATGCAGATCCTCGAAAAGAAGATGGCCAATGTGGAACTGGCCAAAGCGGAAATCATCGCGACGGCCAATCCGGGCTGCATGATCCAGCTCGAAGCCGGCGTCCGCAAGTGGGGCAAGGGCGAAAGAGTGATGCACGTCGTCGAACTGCTCGACGAAGCCTATCGCGGCAATTGAGCCGCTCTTGACATTCGGCAAAGGCCGTGGTCAATCGTCATATCGAAGGCTGCTTCGAGAAGGTCGCACCAGGCAACCCCCATCAGCTCGAGGACGAGCATCGGAGTACCGCAGGTGATGGCGATCTGAGCGAGCTGTGTTTCCAGGCGGGGTGCTTCGTCACAACAACCGCCTTCAGGCCCGCACCCATGGCCGGCTCAGCTTTCGGCAGCCGAGCGCTGCGCCAGTTCTCCGATAATGGGCAGCGCGTAAGCCTCATCGTGGCTGGCCTTCACCATCATGAAGATACAGACGGCGAGAATAACGCCTTCGAGGATGTGGTCCACGCGAATAAAATTCTGCGGCATGGCGGAGACGATCGGCCGCACTACCCAGTTGACTACCAGCCATACGGCGAAAAGGTAGAGCCCCTGGAACGCGTGGAAGCGGACTATCCGGTCGGTCTTGAACTTCCGGGCAGCCAGTACAATAACGGCCGCAATCCACCCCACAGTCGGGACATAGCAGAGAATCGCCGCTGTTCGGGGCGAGAGGCCGCCCAAAGGATCCACAGGCGGAGCTGGGGGAATGGGTCGGCTGGTGGTGGTTCCGGCGGCGCGAGGTTGGGCCGAGCCAGCCTGCCTGGCCCCGCAGAAAGCGCAAAAGGCGTCCTGCTGCGCTACCTGGCGTCCGCACTGTGTGCAGAAAGGCATTGCTATCTGAGACTACGTTAACCTGGCCGCATTTGTTCACACCCGGATTCGGTGTTCCCGAAAGTAGTGTTCCCCGTGGCGCCAGCCGTGTTTCGCCAGCGGTCGTTATGCCATCACCCGCTAGTCCGAATACCAACCAGTTTCGCTGTGAGGCGTGCGGCCGGTATTTCAACTCTCCGGAAGAGCTGAAAAGACACGCCACAGAGTGCGAGCGCAAAAATGAGTCAGCCCCACAAGGAAAAGACGGTCGAGCCGCAATATGCGCAGGACCGCGAGTGGAAAAGCACCCCGTAATCAGCGCACTGGCTCGGGCGGCCCGACCCTGACGTCCACGCGCGGCGCGAAATGCGCCAGCGCCTCGCCCTGGGGTTGGGGCAGCCCGGCTTCGCGGACCAGAGAATCCTGCAGACGCAGAACCCGCGCCGTATGTAACGGCCATTGCCGGTGCTCGGCTCTCGCGCAAACTATCCGGCCAAGCCATCGCGCATACAAACGGAAACGGGCAGTCAGAAAAATGTCTCGTTCGGACTGCTCGGGCATCAGGCCGCCCTTCTCAATTGTCAGATCGGAATGGCCACGCAGAAACCGGCGTCTGCTTCTGTAGCGAACGTGATGCGGATCATTCCGAACGCGCATCTTCGCCCAGAAATAGGGAAGCCCATAACCCGTTCGGGCGCCGACGACGGCCGCGAGGCGCGCCGCGTCCAGAGAAAAGAACCACACGCCGCGCCGGCCTGCGCGATCGACCACATAAGTCCGGACGTTCGTTTCCGGAAACCGCGAAAGCCACGGCAGCGCGGGCCAGCAGGGCAGTGTCAGGCCGGTGATCAGGAAGGGGACCAGTCCCACCCAGGCCGCGCCGTCGAAAAGGTCCAGCTCGAGTTCCCGCGGAAGAAGCGGGCGCACCACGGCGGGATCGTAAGGCCAGTGAAGGAAGGTCACGTAATTCCACGTCTGGCGCATCACAGCGCGCTCCACCCGAAAAGGCGGCCGTCAACGGTTCGGCGGCAACTGTCATCAGGGTCGCGAGGTCGGCGTACTGGCTTCGCCGCCGCTTCCGCCCGCGCCAGCGCCACCATTCCCGGAGCCGGCCGTTGAGCCACCCGAGCCTGAATTACCGGCAGGCTGACCATTTTCGCTGCCGGCTTTCGCGCCGCCACCGCCCGTGCCGGCGCCTCCGCCCGGACTCGCGCCATTGCCGTTGGGCGCGTATTCCGCCTTCTGGCTGTCGCGCGGCGAGTTGCCCTGGTTGTTGCACGCGGTCAGTCCGATCACAAGGATGGCCGCCGCGGCGGGCGCAAGCAGGTAAGTTCGAAAATACCGTCTCATTTGAGTGCTATCCCGCGTTCCACCGTGCATGCGAGAGGCCGCTTCGTCTCCCCGAAAGTGATGCAGCCGTCAGAACCCATGCTACTTTCGGACTGGAAGGAGCGCCATCTCCATGGGGAAATTCCTGCTGGGAGTTCTTACGGGAGCGATTCTGATCGTTCTGATCCTCGTGATCGGGTTCTTTGCGATCGCCTCGCTCAAATCGAAGCCGCCTTCGATCGCCAATAATTCGACCCTGATCCTGCATCTCGGCGGAGATGTGCCGGAGAAGCCGCCGGTGCAGTTCCCCATTCCGTTTCTCGAACAGCGCGTCCCCATGACCGTTCAGGGCGTATGGTCGCTTTTGCGGCGCGCGGCGGCGGATCCGAAAATCCGCGCTGTCGTGTTCGAACCCCAGGACCTCAGCATTGGATGGGCGAAGATGCAGGAGATCCGCGCCGATCTTGAACAGTTCCGCAAATCCGGCAAACCGCTATATGCATATCTGAAAACCCCCGGGGCGCGCGAATATTACGTCGCGACGGCCTGCTCGAAGGTCTTCATGTCGCCCGTCGACCTTCTGAACCTGAAAGGCATCGCGTTCGAGCTGATGTATTTCAAAAACACGCTCGACAAGCTCGGCGTGCATGTGGACGTGGAGCACGCCGGCAAATACAAAGATTATGGCGACATGTTCACGCGAACCTCGATGAGCCCTGAGACTCGCGAGGTGATGAACAGCATCATCGATGACACGTATGGCGATCTGGTAAACACAATTGCGAAGGGCCGTCATAAAGATCCGGCGCAGGTGCGGGCCATTCTCGACAACGGGCCGTTTCTCTCCACTCAGGCGAAACAGAACGGCCTCGTGGACGACCTGCGATATGAAGACGAGGCGTTCGGCCAACTTCGGGCCGAGTTGCATCAGAAGGAATTGCAGAAAGTACTCGAGAAGGAATACGCCAACGCTCCTGACAGTTCGGCAGGTTCGGCTTCGGACCGGATCGCGTTCGTGGTGGCTGAGGGAACTATCGTGCGCGGCGACCCCGAAACGTCGAACGCCGGAGACGGGCTCGAATCCGAACAGTTCGACAAGATGCTGGACCGGGTCTCGCATGACTCTTCGATCAAAGCGGTGATCGTCCGCATTAATTCGCCGGGCGGCGAGGTGACGGCTTCCGACGACATGTGGCGCGCCATGAACGAATTGAAGCGCAGAAAGCCGGTAGTAATCTCGATGTCGGATGACGCGGCCTCGGGCGGCTACTACATGGCGATGGCAGGGGCGCCGATCATCGCTTATCCGGGGACGTTCACGGGATCCATCGGCGTAGTATTCGGCAAACCGAACCTGCATGGCCTTTACGACAAGCTCGGCATCAGCAAGGATGCGGTAAGCCGTGGCCGCTTCGCGCTGATCGATTCCGACTATGAATCTTTGTCTGACGCCGGCAGGCAAAAACTGAGAGAGGGAATCGACTCGGATTATCAGCAGTTCGTCGGCCGGGTAGCCGCTTCACGGCACAAGCCTGTGGATGCGATTCAGGCCGTCGCCCAGGGGCGTGTCTGGATGGGCGACCAGGCAAAAGCAAACGGGCTGGTGGATGCGCTCGGCGGAATCGATCGCGCCATCGAAATGGCGAAGCAAAGCGCCGGCATTCCTGCTACCAGCCGCGCTCAACTGGTGCTTTACCCACCGAAACGGAGCATCTGGGACATTCTGATGCACTCTTCCTCGGCGGATTCGGAGACCGATGCGATCCTTTCGCGCGCCGGTCTCGAACCATTGAGAGCGGCATGGAAGGACGCCCGGCTGCGTGTGTGGATGAAAGGCGGCATGCTGCGCATGATGCCTTTCGCGATCAGCTTCAAATAGGACGGTTTCGCAGGAAGCCCATACCTGGCTGTAGCGGAGTTCCCAATGAACCGAACGGACACGGGAGAAATGAGCGCCAGCTTGCTGATGCCGCGGGCTTCGGGTTGAAGCAAATGGAATTTTTCTGGGCGATTGCGCAGAATGAAACGTGGCAAACACGGATCCCAAACAGAAGCTGATCGCATTCCTCGAACGGCGCGCCT
>Ga0157369_10009053_pt1 | contig 11400 bp, 11 predicted proteins | sample C25metaG_FD_113461 | JGI IMG/M metagenome (GOLD analysis project Ga0157369, IMG submission 113461) | Corn rhizosphere microbial communities from Kellogg Biological Station, Michigan, USA - C2-5 metaG | ecosystem: Host-associated > Plants > Roots > Rhizosphere > Soil | place: USA: Michigan... | reverse complement strand
CACTGCAATCGGCGACATATTGCGCGCTGATCGTCACTTCCTCGTTGGTCGCCTGATCGCGCGCGGTGACGATGACATGCTCGCCTTCATCGCGCAGCGCTTCGAACGCGCAGCGATAGCGCAGCGTGACCGAGGGCAGCGACTTCACGTAGTCGAGCAGGATCGGATCGAACCAGAGCTGGTTGCAGCGCTGCGGCCGCTCCGGGCTGATCGGTGAGGGCGCCGTGCCGCCATGGCTCGGCCGCTCGATGCGCGCGATCTCGAAGCCGTGGAAGCCGGTGACGTAGAGCGCGGTATGCGGGAAATCCGGCGGCGTGCCGTCGCGCCTGACGCGCTCGGCGAGGCGATGACGGCGCAAAATCTCCATCGTCCGCGCGTTGATCGCGGTCGCGCGCGGGTGATAGACGATGCCGTCGCTGCGTTCGATGACAAGAGTCTCGATCCCGCGCGTGCCGAGATCGGCAGCGAGGGCGAGACCGATGGGCCCGGCACCGACGATCAGGACCGGGATGTGCTCGGCCTTGGTCGCCATGACACCCTACGATTGTGAAAGAACGAAATTATGCGGTCGCGCCGGTGCTTTCCTCGAGCAAATCGAGGCGGCGCAGTATCTCGCGATCGCTCACCGCGAAGATGCGGGCCGTGCCCTTGGCGCGATGGCGGATCACCGCGCCGGTCGGCAGCGTGAACACATCTTTCGGCGCCCAGGAGAAGCTGTCATCGCCGGCTTGCGTCGTGCCGGTGCCTTCGACCACGGCGCAGACCATGCTCTGCGAGCTCTTCACCGGCACGGTCTCGCCTTCGCTGATCTCGAGCATGTAGCAATCGATGAGCGACATGCACGGGCCGCCATTCATCGGATTGACGTAGCGAACGCGCTTCAGCCCGTCCTTCGCCACCGGCGCGGTCTTCAGCGCGGCGAGCGCCTGCTCCAACGGGTAGCGGAAGAGCGGCGAGAAATTCGGATTGGCCGCGATGCCATCGGGCACGATGCTCGAGACGGCGAGGGCGTCATCGGGCGTCGTTGCAGGCATGTCGTTCGGCGGCGGGCCGGGCTCGAAGCCGTCGGTGCCGAAATAGCGATGCAGCGGCACGTCGAGCGAGTCGAGCCAGATGATCGGACGGCTGCCGCGATGCTCATGCGCATGCCAGGTCCAGCCCGGCGTGATGACGAGGTCGCCCTCATTCATCAGACATTCCTTGCCGTCGACGATGGTATAAGCGCCTTCGCCTTCGAGGACGAAGCGCAGCGCGCTCGGCGAATGGCGATGCGGCCGCGCGACTTCGCCGGGCTTCAGGATCTGCAGCGCCGCGGTCAGGGTCGGCGTCGCACCCATGCCGGGATGGCGCAGATTGGGATTAGTGAAGGTCAGCACGCGGCGCTGGATCGCCGCCATGTCTTTGAGGCTGAGCGCGTCCTCGATCAGCGGACGCATTTTCTCCCATGTCCAGATATAGGCGCGGTCGCGCTTCACCTCGGTCGAATGCGCTTCGAGCTGCTCCCAGAGCGGCGAGACATGAGCCTCGTTCCAGGCCTTGCGGATATGGTCGGGGGTGGTCGAGCTACCGGTCGCGCTCATGCTGCATCTCTCTCCCTAAGCTGCGTATCCGCAGCGGCTTTTCGTCGGGAGGATAGACGGGCTGGCGGCCGCGGCGCAAATGGGATGTGGTAGGTTGCTAAGGGGAAAACGGGGAGGAGCCATGCCGAGTGTCAGCGAGCAAGCCGCCGCCTGGAGCGCCGAACTCGATTTCGCCGCCGTCCCGGCCGAGGTGGTCGCGGACGAGCGCTGGCGCATCCTCGATACGCTGGGCGTCGCGCTCGCCGTCTCGCCGCTGGATTACGGCCAGCGCATGCGCGCTGGGACCCTCGCTTTGGGCGGGCAGGGCTGCGCCCATATCCTCGGTTTCGCCGGCACGATTTCGGCCCCGGCCGCGGCGCTCGCCAATGGCGCGATGGCCTCGGCCCAATCCTTCGACGACACACATAACGCGACCATCGTCCATGTTACGGCCAGCCTGCTCTCTGCCTGCCTGGCGCTGGGCGAGGAGCTCGATGCCTCGGGCGAGGATTTCCTGGCGGCGATCATCGCCGGCAGCGAGCTCGCCTGCCGTATCGGCCTTGCCGCGCCGCTGCAGTTCCACAAGCGCGGCTGGCATCCGACCGGGATTTTCGGCGCGGTGGGCGCGGCCTATGCCGCCTGCCGGCTGCTGAAGCTCGATCCGGCCAAGACCGCGCAGGCGGTCGGCATCGTCGGCAGCTTCGCCGCCGGCATCGGCGCCGGCATGCGCGAGGGCGCGGAATCGCCCAATCTCCATGCGGGCTGGGCGGCGCAATCCGGCATCACCGCTACGCTACTGGCGCGCTCCGGCCATACCGGGCCGCTCCAGGTCTTCGAGGGGCCGGGCGGGCTGTTCCAGGCGCATGTGCAGGAGCCGGGCTACGCTTTCGATTTCGCCGCCGCGCTCCATGGTCTCGGTAAGCGTTGGGAATGCGAGACGATCTCGCTGAAGCCATATCCTTGCGCGCATGTGCTGCATTCCTTCATCGACGCGATCCTCGCGCTGCGCGCCGAAGGGCTGCGCGCGAGCGATGTCGCGCGCATCCGCTGCCCGATCGCCGAGCATATGATCGGCATCGTGTGCGAGCCGCGCGAGCAGAAGATCGCGCCGCAGAACGATTGGCAGGGTCGCGGCTCGCTGCCTTATTCGCTGGCTGAGGCACTGGTGACCGGCCGGCTCGATGGCACCTCTTATCGCGGCGATGCGGCGACACGCGGTGAAATCCGCGCGCTCGCGGCCAAGATCGAGTACGAAGTCGATCGCAGCGCCAAGCCCAACCAGTTCAAAGGCTGGGTGATCGCCGAGCTCAACGAAGGCCGCGTACTGGAGAAGATCGAGCCTTACAATCGCGGCAGCGCCGAACGGCCGTTGCGCGATTTCGATATCCTCAAGAAATTCCGCGACAACGCCGGCGCGCGCTTCGACGAAGCGCGGATCGCGGATATCGAGACCGCGGTGAAATCGCTCACCGGTCCCGGCGCCGTGCGGCGATTAGGGGCGGCGTGTTCGATATAGCAGCGTCATTGCGAGCGAAGCGAAGCAATCCAGGATCACAATGACGCTCTGGATTGCTTCGCGCTTTCAGCGCTCGCAATGACGAGAATAAGAGTGCGTAGATGAATGGGCCCCGGCTTTCGCCGGGGCGTAGCGATTAGGCGATTGCCTAATCGCTACGGTTTCACCGGCACGAACTTCGTCGTGATGAGCTGATCGGTCGCGGGTTTGCTCGGCAGCATGCCCATCTCGACATAGGTGTCCTTCAGCACCTCGATCGCTTGTGGATCGAACGCGCCGTCTACCGACATCATCGAGATTTCGTCGTCATAAGTCTTCGAGATCACCGCGGTGCTCATATGCATCGCATCCGAGGAGATCTTGATGGTCTCGTCGCGGTGGCTCTTCATGAAAGCGACCGCGGCGAAGAAGCCTTGGAGGAAGCGCTTGACCGTATCGGGATGATCGGCGACCAGCTCCTTGCGCGCCATCAACACGTGGTTATGGAAATGCGGCACATAGCTTCCCATCGTGGTGACGATCTTCGCCTTGCCCTTCTCCGCGAGCGTCAGCCCGCCTTCGACCGCGCCCATGAAGCCGTCGGTCTCGTGCGTCTCCATCGCCGAGGCGCTCGCTTCGAAGCCGCCAAGCGCGACGGTGCGGATGCCGTCGGGCCCCCAACCTTGCGCGACTGCGAGGCGCTTGATCAGCCATTGCGGGAACGAACCGTTGGTCGCGACGCCGAGCAGCCGCCCCTTCAAGTCGGCGACCTTGTTGATCGATGAATCCGCGGCGACCACGACGCCGAAGTTACTCGGGGCGCCGGCGACAGCCGCGATGCCGATGACCGGCGAACCTTTCGCGCCGAAGACCAGGCCGGTGCCGCCATCGATGCCGATATCGAGGCTGCCCGCAACGAGGCCTTGCTGCAGTTTCGCTCCACCGCTCATCGTCGTGATGTCGACGTCGACGCCATATTTGGCGAAGAGGCCTTCTTTCACGCCGATATCAAGCGGCACCATGGCCCAGATCACACTGATCGCCTTGCCGGCGCGGATTTTGTCGGCGGCGTGCGCGCCGGTGCCCGCCAGAACGGTGCTGAGCAGGGCGGCGCCAAACGCGAGAGAGCGAGTCGATATCATCATCATAACCTTAGAATTTCACGGGAACGAATTTGGTGGTGAGGATTTGGTCGTCGCGCGGCTTCTCGGTGAGGCGGCCCATATCGATGAAAGATTGCTTCACCAGATCGACGGCCTTTGGATCGAAATGCCCGTCGGTCGAGAAGGCGCCGATTTCGATGTCGTAGACGCGAGCGAGGATCGAGGGGTCGAGATGCATCACTTTTGATGCGATCTCGACGCTCTTAGCCTTGTTCGCGCGCATGAAGGCGATGGTCGCGAACATACCCTTGAGGTAGCGCTCGGCCACGTCGGGGCTTTGTGCGACGAAATCCTTGCGCGCGAAGACGAGAGCGCTGTGATAGTCCTTCGCGTAATCGCCGACATGGACGACAATATGCGCGACGCCTTGCGCCTCGAGCGCAAAACCGGTGGTGTTGCCGGTCATCATGCCGTCGACCTGACGCGTGCGCATGGCCGAGATGCTGGCATCGGGCGAGCCGACTGAGACGCTGCGGATGCCGTCGGCACCCCAGCCTTGCGTCACCGCGAGATGCTTCACCAGCCATTCCGGCAAGCCGCCGGTCGTCGCGCCCGAGAGGGATTTGCCTTTAAGATCGGCGACCTTCTTGATCGGCGAATCGTTCAGCACCACGACGGCGAAATTGGCCGGCGCGTTGAGGAAGACGGCGATCGCAATCACCGGCGCGCCTCGGACGGAGAGCGCGGCGCCCGAACTTCCCGCCATGCCGATGTCGAGACTGCCGGCGGTCAGTGCCTGCTGCATCCGCGCTTCGCCCGTCATGGTCGAGATTTCGACATCGATGCCGTATTTCGCGAAGATGCCCTGGTCGATGCCGACATCAAGCACGGTGTAAACCGGCTGGCTGCCGACAGCCTTTGCCACGCGTACCTTGTCGAGCGCGAGGGCCGGTGCTGCTGCGATCGAGAGCGCGGTTGCGGCAAAGAGAGTCCAGGTAAGAAGTCGTTTCGTCATAAGGCCAACATCCCCCAATAGAGTTTCGCGCTAGGGTTTCACGGGCAGGAATTTCGTGGTGAGGATTTTGTCGTCGGGTGGCGGTTTGTCGAGTATCCCCAAATCGACGAAGGATTGCTTCAGCAGCTTCATCCCTTCCGGGTCGAAGGTACCGTCATCCGACAGCATCGAGACCTCGGCATCGTAGGTACGGCTGACGACGCTCGCGCTTTGGTGGAGAACCTTCATCGATATTTCGTCGGACGGTTCCTTGTTGTGCTTCACATAAGCGACCGTGGCGAAAAATCCCTTGAGGAAGCGGTCGACCAGATCGGGATGCTCGGCGATGAAATCGGTGCGTGTCGAGATCGTCTGGGTGATGAAGCGCGGCGCGTAATGCTCCATGTTGGTGATGATGCGGCCGCGCTTGCTTTCTTCGAGCGCCAGTCCGACCTCGGTCGCGCCCATGAAGCCGTCGACCGCATGCGTCTTGGTGGCGGCAAAGGTCGCCTCGAAGCCGCCGGTCGCCGTCGTGCGGATGCCGTTGACGCCCCAGCCCTCCACCGTCGACAGCCGCTTGATCAGCCATTCCGGCAGCGAGCCCGCCGTTGCCGTGGCGAGGAGCTTGCCCTTCAGATCGGCGACCGTCTTGATCGGCGAATCGGCGATCACGTTGACCGAGAAATTGCGCGGTGCGCCGGCATAGGCGGCGACCGCGATGGCCGGCGAGCCGCGCATCGACACCGGCATCGAGGTGCTGCTGTTGAGGCCGATATCGATGCTCTTGGCGACCAGCGCCTGCTGGAACTTCGCTTCGCCGGGCAACACGGAGATTTCGACGTCGAGGCCGTATTTGGCGAAGATGCCTTGTTCGACGCCGATATCGAGGACCGAATAGACCCAGAGCACATTGATGGCCTTGCCGACATGAAGCTTGTCGGCAGCATGGGCGGACGGCCCGAGCAGCAACGCGGCGATTGAAGTTAAAACGAATAAGCGAGATAGACGCATTCGACGTTCTTGTCCTTTCTCTTTCCCGGCGAAAGCCGGGATCCATTGCTCGGCCGCACGATGTGGAATAGTGGGCCCCGGCCCCTGAGCCTGACGAAGGGCGCAGGGCCGTAGGTGATTGCGCTTTGCGCAATCACCTACGGCTTTACGGGCACGAATTTGGTGGTGAGGATTTTGTCGTCGGGCGGTTCTTTGTCGAGGATGCCCATCTCGATGAAGGAAGCCTTCAGCACTTTCATGGATTCGGCATCGAAAGTGCCGTCATCCGACAGCATCGATTTCTCCGCGTCATAGGTCTTGTCCATGACCGTCGGGCTTTGATGCAGCACCCGCGTGGCGATCGCGACGCTCTCGGGTTTGTGCGATTTCACATAAGCAACCGACGCGAAAAGCCCCTTCAGGAAACGATCGACGAGGTCGGGATGTTCGGCGACGAAATCGGTGCGGGTCGTAACGACCTGCGTGATGAGCCGCGGAACATATTGCTCCATGTTGGTGAGGGGCTTGCCGCGACCTTCTTCCTGAAGCTGCAGCCCGGCCTCGGTCGCGCCCATGAAGCCGTCGACGGCGTGGGTCAGGGTGGCAGAGAGGCTCGCCTCGAAACCGCCGGTGGTGGTGGTCTTGATGCCGTCGACGCCCCAGCCTTGCGAGATCGACAGGCGCTTGATCAGCCATTGCGGCACCGAGCCGCTGGTCGCGGTCGCCAGGACTTTACCTTTGAGATCCGCGACGGTTTTGATCGGCGAATCCGCGGCGATGATGACCGAGAAGTTACGCGGCGCGCCGGCATACGCGGCGACCGCGATCGCGGGCGAACCCTTCATCGACAGCGGCATCGACGTACCGCCGGCAAGACCGATATCGATGCTCTTGGCGATCAGCGCTTGTTGGAATTTCGCATCGCCCGGCAAGACCGAGACTTCGAGATCGAGATTGTATTTGGCGAAGATGCCCTTTTCGATGCCGACATCGACGACCGTATAGATCCAGAGGACATTGATGGCCTTGCCGACATGCAGCTTGTCGGCGGCCTGCGCCGGCGGCACAGCGATTTGCGATGCGAGGAGTAGCGCGGCGATCGGAGTCAGAGCGAATAGGCGAGATAGGCGCATTTCAACGTCCTTAATGTTTTACCCGTCCCGGCGAAAGCCGGGACCCATTCTTCAGCATCGTGCTGTTGAGAAATGGGCCCCGGCCTGCGCCGGGCCGTAGGTGATTGCACTTTGCGCAATCACCTACGGCTTCACGGGAACGAACTTCGTGGTGAAGAGCTGATCATTCGGCGGCTTGTGGTCGAGGATGCCCATGCCGACGAAGGAATCCTTGATCACCTCGACGGCGGCCGGATCGAAATGCCCGTCATCCTCGAACATCGAGATCTCGTAATCATAGGTGCGGTCCATCACCGCCTTGGTTTGGTGCAACACCTGCATCGCGATCTCGGTGGTCTTCGCCTTGTTCGCCTTCTCGAAAGCGATTGTCGCGAAGAAACCTTTGAGGAAGCGCGTCACCACATCGGGCTTGTCGGCGATCAGGTCTTTGCGCGCATAGATCACATGAGTGATGAATTTCGGCGCGTATTTCTCCATGCCGACCAGGACCTTGCCTTCGCCCTTCTCTTCGAGCCCATAGCCCGCCTCGATCGCCGCCATGATGCCATCGATCTGGCCGGTCCTAAGCGCCGCCAGCGACGGTGTGAAGCCGCCGAGCGCCACCGTCGTCACCCCGTCCTTGCCCCAGCCTTCCTGCACGCCGATGCGATGAGCGAGCCAATCGGTGAGCGAACCGGCGGTCGTGACTGCGAGCTTTTTGCCTTTGAGATCGGCGACCTTCTTGATCGGCGAATTGGCGCCGATCACGACGGCGATATTGCGCGGCTCGGCGGCGAAGGCGGCCACCGCGTAGACCGGCGCGCCCTTGGCAACGAAGGCCATGGACGGGCCGCTGCCGAGGCCGAAATCGATGCTCTTGGCGGCAAGCGCCTGCTGCACCTTGGCGTCGCCGCCCAGGGCCGTGATCTCCACATCGATTCCGTATTTGGCGAAGATGCCCTGCTGCTTGCCGACATCGAGCACAACGAAGGTCCAGGCGACATCCGCCGATTTCGCGACGGTGACCTTATCCGCCGGCTTATCTGCTGCTTGGGCACCGCTCAGCCCATAAGCCACCATCAGCGCGGCTGCCAGACCGAGCCGCGACACCACCCTGTTAAACCTTGTCATTGCTTTTCACTCCCGAAATTGGCGCAGAGGCTATTCTTGTTTTTCGCGGGCGAGAATAAATGAGGTATCCCGCGCTGTCGATGCTGCTCGCGGGTCTAAAGCGGCAGGGGGAAGATGGGGAAGATGAAACATATTTTAGGGGCGCCGGATGCTGCGTGCTGCTCGCATTGCCCATTGCAGCGCAGCAAAGCCGCATCGATCCGTGCGCACTGGTGACGGCGGCCGAAAGGCCCCGCCCCGACGAAAGTCGGGGCCCATTCATCTATCGGGAGATTGCACTCATAGGCCCCGGCTCCTGGGCTTGACGAAGGGCGCCGGGCCGTAGGGATTGCTCGCGCAATCCCTACGGCTTCACCGGCAGGAATTGCTTGGTGAAGAGCTGATCGTCGGCCGGCTTCGAAGCGAGGATGTGCATGCCGACGAAAGAAGTCTTCAGCACCTCGATCGCTTCCGGATCGAACTGCCCGTCATGCGAGAACATCGATATCTCGTAATCATAGGTCTTGCTGGCGACGGTCGGGCTCATATGGAGGACGCGCTCGGCGATTTCCGAGGTCTTCGCCTTGTTCTTCCGCATGAAATCGACCGAGGCGAAGAACCCCTTGAGGAAGCGGTTGACGAGATCGGGCTTGGTCGCGACCAGCTCTTTGCGCGCCAGGATCACATGGGTGTGGAATTTCGGCGCGAATTTTTCCATGCCGCTGACGATGCGGCCCTTGTTCAGCTCTTCGAGCTGAAAGCCTTTCTCCATCGCGACCATGAACCCGTCGATCTGATGCGTATGCGCCGCCGACAACATGCCTTCGAAAGCGCCGAGCGCGATAGTGTGGATGCCGTCCTGGCCCCAGCCTTGCTGGATCGCGATCTGCTTGGCGAGCCAGTCGGTGAGCGAGCCGACCGTGGTGACGGCGATCAGCTTGCCCTTGAGATCGGCGACATTCTTGATCGGCGAGTCCGGGACGGTACTGACAGAGACATTGCGCGGTGCGCCGTCAAAGGCGGCGACGGCGATGACCGGCGAGCCTTTGACGGCGAAAGCCATCGACGGGCCGCTGCCGAGGCCGATATCGACCGCGCCCGAGGTCAGGGCCTGTTGCAGCTTCGCGTCGCCGGCAAGGGCGCTCACATCGACGTCGAGATTGTATTTGGCGAAGATGCCTTCCTCGACGCCGACATTCAGTGAGGTGAACTCCCAGGAGAGGTCGACCGATTTCGCAACGCGTAGCTTATCCGCGGCATGTGCGCCGCCGGCGAAGACGAGCAGCGCGGCTGCTGAGATCAACGTAAGGGCTCGAGCTAGTACCATTTTAATTTCCCTGTTCCGGCCCTTCGACAAGCTCAGGGGCCGGAACTCATTTTTCTATCTCGTGCTGTTGAAGGATGGGCCCCCGCTCCTGAGCTTGACGAAGGACGCGGGGGCGTAACGATCGGCTTTCAGCCGATTGTTACGGCTTTACCGGCAGAAACTTTGTCGTGAAGAGCTGATCGTCGCTCGGCTTGCTTGGAAGCATCTTCATGTCGACCAGCGAGTCCTTGATCACCGCGACAGCCGCCGGATCGAAATGCCCATCGTCCTCGAGCATCGAGATCTCGTAATCATAGGTCTTGCTCGCGACCTGCGGGCTTTCCTTCAGGACCTCTTCGGCGACCTTCGAGGTCTCGTCCTTGTGCGCTTTCATATAGGCGACCGAGGCGAAGAAGCCTTTTAGGAAGCGGTTCACCACATCGGGCTTTTCTGCGACCAGCGCCTTGCGCGCGAAGATGACATGGGTGTGGAATTTCGGCGCATACTTTTCCATGCCGACGAGGATTTTGCCTTCGCCGCGCTCTTCGACGAGATAGCCGGCTTCGGTCGCGGCCATGATGCCGTCGACCTGGCCGGTCCTCAGCGCCGGCAGCGATGTGTCGAAGCTGCCCAGCGCGGCGATGCGGACGCCGTCCGTGCCCCAGCCTTCTTTCACCGAGAGGCGATGCACCAGCCAGTCGGTGAGCGAACCGGCGGTCGTCACCGAGACCAGCTTGCCTTTCAAATCGGCGACGGTCTTGATCGACGAGTGGGCGCCGACGATGACCGAAATGTTGCGCGGCTCGCCGGCGAAAGCGGCAACGGCGATGACCGGCGAGCCTTTGACGGCAAAGGCCATCGACGGGCCGCTGCCGAGACCGAAATCGACGCTGTCGGAGGTGAGGGCCTGCTGCAGCTTGGCGTCGCCGCCCAGCCCGCTGATCTCGACCTCGAGCCCGTATTTTTCCCAGATGCCATGAGCGGCGCCGACATTCAGCGGGATGAAGGACCAGGCGGTGTTGACCGACTTTGCGGCCCGCACCTTGTCGAGGGCGAAGGCCGGCGTGTGTGCGACGGCGAGTAAGGCGACGGCGGAGGTCAGAGCGAGTAGGCGAGATAGGCGCATTTCAAAAGTCCTCTATTCTCGTCCCGGCGAAAACCGGGATCTTTTGTTCAACAGCACGATGCGGAGCGATGGGCCCCCGCCTGCGCGGGGGCGTAACGATCGGCTAAGGCCGATCGTTACGGCTTCACCGGTAGGAATTGCGTTGTGTAGAGCTTGTCGTCGGGGATTTTCTGAGGCGCGAGGCCCATCGCAACGAAGCTCTGCTGCAAAGCATCGATCGCTTGCGGGTCGAAATGACCGTCATCTTCGAACATCGAGATTTCGTAATCCCAGGTGCGGTTCATCACCGCCGGGCTTTGATGCAATACCTTGGTCGCGATCTCGGTGGTCTTTTCCTTGTTTGCTTTCATGAAGGCGATCGAGCCGAAGACGCCTTTGAGGAAGCGCGAGACGAGATCGGGATTGCTCTTCACCAGCTCCGTGCGCGCGAAGACGACATGGGTGTGGAATTTCGGCGCGACCTTCTCGAGCCCGGTCAGCACCTTCGCCTCGCCTTTTTCTTCGAGCAGATAGCCGGCTTCGAGCGCGCCGACCATGGCGTCGACCTGCTTCACTCTGAGCGCGGCGAGGCTGGCATCGAACGTGCCGAGTTCGACCATCGGAAT
>Ga0157369_10009047_pt1 | contig 11401 bp, 12 predicted proteins | sample C25metaG_FD_113461 | JGI IMG/M metagenome (GOLD analysis project Ga0157369, IMG submission 113461) | Corn rhizosphere microbial communities from Kellogg Biological Station, Michigan, USA - C2-5 metaG | ecosystem: Host-associated > Plants > Roots > Rhizosphere > Soil | place: USA: Michigan... | reverse complement strand
TGCAGCTCCAATCGACTCAGTTTGGGCGATGCTGTCACGCTCTGTCTCCTACGACTGTAGTACAGTCTACGACTGCGCAGTGCGCTTGGCAATCCAGTCTGCATAGGGGCCCGGTGAGGTGCTACCTTCAGGCTGCGGCGTTGTGCGCGACTGTCCGGAATGGATTCTCCGCGCACTCGACCCGGCCAGTCTCGTGATCAAAGAAGTGATCACGCTCGCAGGGATCTTGTCCTGAGGGGGCAACCTGGAAAGGATCACGCCGTCACGGTTTGCCCTGTGTGCGTCGTTCCTTTCGCCGCACACCCATCTGGACGCTGGCGGCGTTGGAGCGGCTCTTTACGTGATCGATGAAGGCTCGTAGCTTCGGCATCGTCTGCCGACGGCTGGGATAGTAGAGAAACACACCCGGCGCCACCGGCGCGAATGGCTGCAGCACTTCCACTAGTTTCCCTGCCTTCATCGATTCGGCGGCAATCGGCTCCGGCACTTGGGCAAGACCTACACCTTTGAGCGCCGCGCCAAGCATGGTCGGGAAGTCGTGGGCGATGAGGGGGCCCGACACGGCAATCTCGAGGGCGCGGCCCTTGTCGTTGAGCGACCAGAGCGCGAGCGAACCATTCGATCGTCGCAATCTCAAGCATGCGTGTTGGCGCAAATCGTCCGGGCGCTCGGGCCGGTCACGGCGAGTGAAGTAGCCTGGACTGCCCACGATGATGAAACGAAACGGCGGGGTGAGCCGCACCGCAACCATGTCGGCGGCGATGAACTGCCCCAGCCGGATTCCGGCGTCGAAACCCTGGGCCGCGAGGTCTATCAGCTCCTCGCTTACGGCGATCTCCACCTCGACCTCCGGATAAGCCTCGGAGAAGGAGGCGATCAGCGGCTCCAGCAGAATCGGCACCACGGCCCGCGGCACGGAGAGGCGCAGCAGTCCGGATGGCCGCCGTCCGAGCTCACGCGCGACCTCGCCTGCGGCGACGAGCTCCTCGAAGGCGGGCTTTGCGCGCGCAAGGAATCGGTCGCCCGCTTCGGTCAACCCGACACTGCGCGTCGTGCGTAGGAAGAGCGTGGCGCCGAGGCGGGCCTCGAGCACGCGTACCGCCTGCCCGATCGCCGAGGGAGTCACTCCCAGCTCCGCGGCCGCTTTGCGAAAGCTGCGGTGCTGCGCAACGGTCAGGAACGCCTCGACGCCGTCGAGCGCGCCTTGCCTCTTTGTGAAGGACTGCTTCATAACCTGCTCACATTATCGCGAATAGTCACTCGCGGAAAGCGGCCGTACATTGAGACCTGTAACGAGCAACCCGAAGTCTCAGAGGAATCCCGCAATGACCGATGAACTCGATGACATGCGCCGGCACTATGGCCCGAACGACCTGATCAAGCGGCTGAAATCGGCGCTCAATTCGCTGGGACCCGAGGATCAGCGGCTTTCGCCCCAGCAACTCGCCGGCCTCGACCAGTTCCACACCCGTGGGCTCGCCGCGACCGCAGAGCTCGCGACGTTGGCGGGCATCACTGCCGACATGGCGGTTCTGGACGTAGGCTCGGGCCTCGGCGGGCCGGCGCGCTTTCTGGCGGCGACCCATGGCTGTCGGGTTACGGGCGTCGATCTCAGCGAGCCATTCGTGGATGCGGCGCGTTACCTCACCGACCGCACCGGGCAGAGCGGCCAGGTTTCGTTCCGGACCGGCAGCGCCCTGCAACTCCCATTTCGCGAGAGCTCCTTTGACGCCGTGTTGCTGCAGCATGTGGCGATGAACATCTCCGACCGGGCGCGGCTCTATGCCGAGATCCGGCGCGTGCTCAAGTCGGGCGGCAGGTTCGCCTGTTTCGACGTCGTGTTGAACTGCGGTGAGCCGCACTATCCCCTCCCCTGGGCGCGAACGCCGGCGACGAGCTTTCTTTTCACTGCCGCAGCGACGCGCGCAGCAATCGAACCGGCCGGCTTCCGCACAATGGTATTCCAGGACGACACTGAGGCTGCCAAAGCCTGGGTCACTCAAATGCGCTCGGCGGGACCGCCGCCTGCGCCAAATCTCGGCGTTGTGATGGGGCCGGACATTGCGCAGCTCGTGGCCAACCTGGGACAAAATCTCATGCAAGACCGACTCGGCATCCTGACAGGGATTTTCGAGGCTGCGCCGGTTGCCTCAAAAATACCGTCGCACTGATACGAGAACACTATAGGAAGTGGGCAGGCTCCCGAAATCCGATCTCGGGGACCCGAAATCTCCTGCGGCCAGGAGACCCAGCGTCCAGGCATTCGACAAGTAGTAATCTGCCTCTGCCTGAGCCTGTCCGGATCCGTCGCGAAGATCGACGTTCACGAAGCCGGAGAGCTCGAGGTTGAGTCCGAAGGCATCGGTCCAATCGGCCCTGACGAACGCGGCCTGCTCGGTGCTCTGCTCCTGCTGATCGACCGCGTAGGCACGGGTATACCAAAGCTCATTGGCGAGCGCGGGCGGTGTCCCGGGATCAGTGCCGGTCGCGAACCAGCGGTTCCAGTCCTGTGAGGTAAAGCCAGCCTGATTGAGGTGGTATTCGAGATTCCAGGTGATGCGGCTGGCGGTGGTGTATGACGCTCCGACGGCCAACTCATTCTCGAGCGACTTGCCCGGTGCTGCTGGCGGTTCGTCGGGGGCCCCAGCGGGCAGAGCGCCCGTAGCGCGGCCGAAGTCGAGCGCTTCGCCGATCAGGTTGCGGCGCTTCGCGACCGACTCCTCGACGTACGCTACGACACTCTGACCAAGAGTTAACGATAGATTGGCGCCCACCCGGGTGCCGTGACCGTCGTGGTACAGCAGCACCTCCGGGCTCAAGTCCCGAGAGAGATCGATGGTGCTCTTGAGCAGGAATCGGTCATCCGAGTTCGTGCGGCCGAGCGCCGGGTCGAAGCTCGGCAGCTCCGTATTCGAGTAGATCGGGCTCTGTCGCCGCAATCGGGGCGCAAACGCCAGGGTGAGTGATCCGCCGCGCCAGATATGCTGCAGTCGCAGCATGACCGTGCCCAGGCGGTCTTCGCGCAAAACGCTGGGATCGGCCGAGAGGGGCTCGGAGACCGTCCGCGCCTTGAAGTAGTCAGTCGGATTGTAGCCGAGGGCGATGCCGCTCTTGAGATTGATCCGGCCCCATGCAAGGTACGTTTGCTCTGCGAGCCGCGATTCCACGTACGCTTCGCGGAGGTCGTTTACGACATTCCCGTGCCCGGGGAAGGAGAGATCGCTTTCGGCTCTGAGGTTCAGACGATCGCTGAGGACGAGGCGAGTCGTTCGCCCGACCTCCCAGGCATCGCGCATGTCCAGGAGAAGCCGCTCCTGCCAATCGTATGAGGGCTGCGCCGGAACCGGAAGATCGTCGCGGAGCGAGGCCGCCGTGAGCGCGTTTTCCAGATAAATGTTCTGCCCGGAGCGGCTCCCCCTGAGCTTAGGCGGCGATTGCGAATCTGGCGGGATGAGGGCCAGGTTGGCGTCCTCCTGCGCCACGGCCAGGCCGCTCCATGCCAATGCAAGCAGGAGCAGAGCTCTCCCGACACCCTGCCTCATCTCGTCTCGAGATGTGGGAGGTAATCACGCTGAAACCACGTGTCCGGAATGTCCTGGTAACCGTAATCCGTGGATGTAGCTACCGTAGCCAGCGATTTGTCCACCGCATCGATGATGACCGTCTGTGTTGGACGAGTGCTGCCCAGCACGTCGCTGAAATTTCGATAGTAGGCAACCTTTAGCAGACGGCCGCTGTCCGAATAGAACTCTCCCTTGATGGGCAGATAAGTGCCCTGCTCTACCCAATATTCGACGCGGCTGTACGTAGCCAGGTCGTCTGCTGCCTTTAGTTGCAGGTGCCAGCATTTCCGTTGGGTACGCGTGGCGTCCTCGATCGCCTGCGTACCGAGCAGAATAGCGCTGTAATCGGCGGCCAGATTGACCGTGAGCACATCACCAATAGCGGCCTGGCCGACGAGCTGCTGCGCGGGGGAAATGCGCACACTCGCTTTGGATGCCGGATCGTAGAACCACAAGGCGCCCCCTCCCAGGAGCACCCGCTTGCCCGCATCGCGTCGCGGTGCGGCGTATTGCACCAGATTGCGAAACTGGTGGGTGCCGGGATCCATCTTGGCGAAGACCGTCAGAGTGTCCTGATCACGCTCCCTACCGGAGACGTACTCGACCAGAGTCACCGTGCTGTGGAAGGGTTGTTGCGGATTCCGTACCTGGTCGGTGCGAGCAATGATCTCCGGCGCGGTAGCCGCGCGGGCCTGAGCGCACGCCAATAGGACCCCTCCCAAAGCCACCCACAGAAGCCAGTCTCGAAAAGTGATGGTCATCTCGATGCCTATCAGACGTGTCTCAGAGCGTCAACGACAGAGAGCCTTGCCGCTCGGTTTGCAGGGAGCAGCGCCGCAAGCGTTGCGACCAGGACCAATCCAACCCAGGCGCCGATGATGAGCCCGGGCTCACCCAGGACATCGACGCGAAGCGGTATCGGATTGGCATTGCCGGGAGGCACCCAGGTCAACCCGGCATGATTGACCGCGAGCGAGAGGGCGATCGCCAGAATGGATCCGATTACCGCCCCGATGGCGCCGATCAGCATGCCTTCCATGAGGAACTGTTGCCGAATGCCGCGCCTGCGGACGCCCAACGCCCGGGTGGTGCCGATCTCATTGGTGCGCTCCATGACGTTCATGGTCATGGTGTTTACCACCGCAAAGAGCACGATCATTCCCATGACCAGCGCGATGAAGAGAAAGATTCCACTGAAGAGGCGCACCACCTGCCCGTAGAAGGGATTGAGCTCGCCGAAATCCCGGATCTCGAGAGGCAGGCGATGTTGCTCGATCAGGGTCGCGAGACGTGCCCTGGCCGCTGGCATATCCGAGGTGCGCCTGAGCTGCAGTACGATACCAGTGACTTTGTGGTCGCCCCGGCCGTACACGAGTTGCTGCGCGAGCGGCAGGTCCATGATGACGTAGTTGTCGTCGAGCTCCCGTACGCCCTGGCGCTCTACTCCTGCGACCGTCAGGCTCACGACGTTAGGTGCGCCGTCCGCAGTCGCTGCCAGGAGCTGAATCTGCGGCCTACCAGGCATCGCGCCCATGTGGTCGGCTGTATCCCGGTTCGCGAGATCGAGCACCTCGGTATTCACGGCGGCCGTGAGGTCATCTCGAGCCACCCGTGTGTCCGGTGCGGAAGGGCAATCTTGAAGGCGCAGGGGGCCACAAAGACCGAGAACGCGAGCCATGCCAAAGCCCAGAAGTCCGACATTCTGCTCGCTGTCTGCCATGCGCCCATCAGGGACGCTGACATCGCGGGTGTGGTAAGGATCCCACGCGAGCATCCGGTTCCTGTCCGAGGGAACGACGCCCTCGCCCAGAAACGTTTTCGAGGCGTCGACCGTGCCTGAGAAATTTCCTGCAATCCCCAGCACCGACTGGGTCGGCGTCAGGACGTTGATCATAGGGCTCAGCACCGGATCCTCGCGGATCAACCTCATGATCCCGCGGTAATCGGGGATGCCATAGGCCGCGGGATTGCCCTCGCCAAAGAGGAAGTACCCCGAGTGGAAGACGGTCAGATGCCCGTTGCGCTGCACATTTCCGGTTTCCAGCCCGGCAAAGATGTACCTGGTGAATCCTCCAAACAGCAACAAGGCAAGGCTGCCCGCCGCGACCGCCGAGCCCGTCATGATGGACCTGCGGCGATTGCGCAGAATGTTCCGCCGGACAATTTTGAAGAGCAGATTCATGGCTTGGTCCCTACGCGATGCTCGAGCAGCGCACCATCGCGGATCGAGAAGATCTCGTCCGCGTGCGCGATGAGTTGCGCATCATGGCTTGCGAATATGAACGTCGTTTTCAGCTCCGCCTGGATGTGTCGCATCAGAGCGATGATCGAGGCGCCGGTCGCGCTATCCAGATTCGCCGTCGGCTCATCGGCCAGCACGAGGGTCGGGCGCTTGACCAGGGCTCGGGCAATAGCAACCCGTTGCTTTTGCCCGCCGGATAGCTCGTTTGGAAATCGATGCGCGCGCTCGACCAGCCCGACCGCCTCCAGCATGGCCATCGCGCGAAGACGGCGTGTCGAGGCGGTCATGCCCAGCAGCATGAGTGGATATTCGACGTTCTCGTACGCCGTAAGGACCGGTACGAGGCTGAAGTTCTGAAAGATGAAGCCGATGTTCCTGGCGCGGAAATCGGCAAGGGTGTCATCGCTCAGCGCGGTGACGTTCTCGCCGCAGACCTCCACCGCTCCGCCGGTTGGCGCATCGATGCAGCCGAGGAGATTCAGCAGGGTGGTCTTACCGCTTCCGGACGCGCCGATCACGATCGAGAAGCGGTTGGAAGGAATCGAGAGCGAGATGCCATCGAGCGCCTTCACGTCGGTCGCACCGACCCGGTACGTCTTGCTCACGCCCGAGAGGCGCACGACGTTGGATGAAGAAAACTGGGGATTCATGCTAACTACCTTCTCGGCCGCTCGATCGACCCGGCCAAATGTAGGGCCACTTCTCGTGAGTGACTATTCGCGACAATGTGAATGGGCTATGAAACAGAACTTCACAGTGCGGCCTCGAATCGAGGTCTCGTGAGCAGATCTACAACAAACACCGTCCGGCGACCTCGAGCTGAGTGATCGATGAACTCGGATACGTTTTGCCTCTTAATCCACGGTTGCTTCGGGTCTGCAAGGGCATGGTAAGCGTCAAGACCGCGATATGGTGCTGGGCGGACGTTGAGCGCGGCGCCTTCCGCGAACATGCGGAATGGCATCTTTGGCGCGTCAAGACGAGCGTATCCCCTCGGTTACTCCATGCCGGGGAGGGTCACGATTGAAGCGGTTCCAACGGGTATGGACCTGGGCTGCAAACCGCGCCAGCCTTATTCTCTCCCGCCGTATCAAGTCCTATGATCTCCCAAATGCGAATTGAACACGTCGCGCTCTGGACGGAGGACCTTGAACGACTTGCCTCCTTCTACAAGGACTACCTCGGTGCCTGCGTCGGGGAGAAGTAGGTGAATCAAGTCAAAGGCTTCGAATCGCAATTCCTAAGCTTCAAGTCGGGTGCGAGGATGGAGATCATGCGAACGACCGCCTTCTCTCCGATCAAGTACGAACGCGCCGCCCAGAGGATGGGGTTAACGCACCTGGCGTTCGCCATCGGCTCCGAACAGCGCGTAGACGAGCTGACTGAGCGTCTTCGTCGAGATGGATACCCTATTCTTGGCGGGCCCCGTCGCACCGGAGACGGCTACTACGAGAGCGTAACGCTCGATCCAGACGGAAACCGCATCGAGATCGCCGCTTAGACGATCATATAGATCGGGGCGCAATGACCGCTTTGTAGAACGTCGATTCCCAATGCTCACGGCCGCTTATGGCCGTATCCGGCCCATCGGCGGTCAAGGATCACAACCGACCGGAGAGCTGCGCGAAACTCGCCTTGTTGACCCAGCTCTTCTTTCAGCGGACCATGAGGCCGGACTTTCGGCGCCCGTCGACCAGTAATGCGGCCTGCAAGACCCGTGCGCTAACGGACCTCTCGGCCAGCAAGTCTGACCGATCGCCGTCTGAGTCCAGGCAGGTCCCACACCAATGAGGCCCCAATGAACGAGGAAGCCTTCAATCTGAGCGTGCGCAAATTCCTGAAATCATTCGGGCTGAACGCTCAACGCGAAATCGAGCAGGCTGTTGCCAAAGCGCTGGCGAGCGGCAAAATCAACGGGACAGGGTCGCTTCCCGGAAAGGTCAGGCTGGAGATTCCAGGACTGAGCCTCAATGTGGAATTCAACGGGGAGATCGCCCTGAAATAGTCCCCGGGGAAAATGGTTGGGCCGCATCGTGTGAGAAGTTGGGCAGTATGCCGCGCATCAGGCCTCAGGAAGCTGCAGTGGCCAACTCCGGCTTCACGCCGATGGGCAGCAATAACCACGGAACGCCTTAGCAGGCGCGTTCTGTCGCAGCCCATCCAACCGCGGCGGCGACCGACGTTCTCGCAGTCGGGTCGCGCTCTGCTCTCGACCGTCTACCGACGTGCGTACCAGCATCTATGGTGAATTGGAACGCCTCGTGCGCGTAATGTACTGATTTTATGGTGGGTGCTGACGGGATCGAACATCGAACCGCCGACATTCGCCGTGCACAGGGCCCTGCGGCCTCGCGGTAAACCCGCGCGGGGGTTGGCCGCTCAGTCTGTGGTCAGGCCGACTCCACGACCGCAGCCTCATCGCTCTTTCGCTGCGCTTTGATTCGTACTCGCGGTACTTGCGGTTATCCTACCAGTAGCCCTCGCCATCCGGTTTGCCCGTGCGCTGCAGACGGCAGGCCCACTGGTACGATCCCAAAAGAACCGGGCGCCAGGGAATGTTCCGCGCCTTATGATTCCGGGGGGTCCCATTCCCAGGGATCGAGAATCGAAGCGCCTGTGGGCTTGAAGTCATCAACATTGCGCGTCACGACCGTCATGCCGTGGATCAACGCAGTGGCAGCGATCAGAGCGTCCCTCTCCGGTCTTGGATCCGGAATATGCAGCTTTGCGCAGCGTCGTGCGACGCCGGTATCGATCGCGAGGATGCGCCCTGCAAAGGTAGGCAGCACGTGCCCGTCCAGCCAGGCTCGCATGACAGCTCCCTGCGCGGCGTCACGCCGCTCGATACGCAAGACGTCTCGCTCGAGCTCGAGAATGCTAATGGCCGATAGGAAGGTCTCGCTCGGTGCCACCGCCTCGCTCCATGCGGCGACCTTGGGGTGCGCTTTGCCGGCTTTGACCTTGCGCAGCTCGGAGACGACATCCGTATCGAGCAAATACATCAGTCGAAGTCCACCGACTTCGATACCGATCCACGCACCCTGGACGGCTCGAACTCGACATCCTCGGCACCGGGAGTCGCAAGCAAATCGCCGAGAGTCTGCGATCCGAAGGATTCGCCCGTGAGCTTCTGATATTCGTCGAACGTGAGTAAAACGTGCGCCGGACGACCACGGTCAGTGATGAAAACCGGACCCTTGCGCGCAGCTTGCTTGGCGCGGCTGGTGTCCTGGTTAAACTCGCGGCTGGAGAGCGTGGTAATGGTCATGTAGAAACGTTACTACATTCGAGCGCGTCATGCAAGTCCCAGAGTGAATGACCCACTACTAGCCGCTCGCTACTAGTCTCTCAAGGCTGTAACACGGGTTCGAATCCCGTAGGGAGCGCCATAAAAACAAGGGTCTATTCCGAGCGGATAGGTGCCAGATTATTCCGAGGGCATGGGTTTCCCTACGCCCGTCTGCCCCCGCCTCGAGCATCGCTGTGGTGCCCTACAGCCGCTTATCACAAAGCGCCGACGTGCGTTAGCGTTGCTGTCGGCCCGAGGTTATTCGGCGTTCTGGAGGTGAGCGTTGCTCCCGCTGCGATGAGCCTGATCGGTTACCTGAGGCTCTGAGAGGGTAAGCCATGCCTCGAACACAGTGTTGTCGGATATCTGGTCGAGGCGGTTGGACACAGGCGGCCCACCGATTCCAACGACCGGCGAGCCACGGGCACTACGCGGCAGCCATTCGCGCTGTGAATTGGCTCCAAACAAAACCACGAGCGGCAGGCCCACTGCAGCCGCCGCATGAGCTGGCCCGGTGTCCACGGAAATCATGCTGTGCGCCACCGAACAGAAGGCAAATAGATCCGCTAACGGCAAGGTGGCGGTCTCCACTGAGTGCAGGGCGGTCGCCTCCTTGATCCAGCCCAGAAGCAACCCCTCCTTTGGAGCACCAACGAGCACAATCACAGCGTTCGGCAGAGCAGTCTGTATTCGGTGCAACAGTGCAGCCCAAGTCTCTACGGGCCACGCTTTGTCATCAACAGTGGATCGCTTGAGCTTCTTCCCTCGCATGGTGCGCCGGTTGCCCGGCTGGACCAGGACGAGCGGACGGCCGGACCATCCCTTCGCGCGCAACCGTCCCTCTATGCGAGCCTTGTCCTCCGCCGAAACATCGAGCCGCGGGGCACACTTAACGGCGCCGGGCGCCTGCAAATCGGCCTGGCTCAGCGCTGGGGGGGTACGCTGGCCCAGGTAAAGGAGTCTGTCCACCCAGTGCTCGAGCGATTCGCCCCGACTTTCGGCCGCGCGAAGCTCGTCATTCATGAACACGCAGCGATCCAGTGGAGTGCGGCTCAGCGCCAGCAGTAACCGGATGCGTTTCAGCTTCCGGGCATCCGTCTCACAGATGTAGATAGGCTCCGACCGACGGCGACGCAAGGCGCCGAACGCCCGCCACCAGCCGGCGTCGAAGAGGAATGGCGTGTACCGTCGCAGGTACCAAACGTGCTCGACATCATGGTGTCCCTTGTAGATCTCGGAAGTCCAGGCGCCGGCGCCTATGAGAAGACATCGCGCGCCATACCGTTGATGGAGCAGGTTGAGAAGCGCGCTCAACAAAATCATGTCCCCGACTCGGCCGAACCAGATGACGATTGGATGTAGAGGGATTGGCGTCGACGTCATATTGGGGGGCTGTTCAAGAGACCGGGACTTCCTGCGGAGGCGCGAGATATCCTGCTGCCTCATCACGCCATCATGATGACGTATCGTATTTTTCGCAAATTCGAGGCGGTGGCCTCGATCTGGGAAATTACCACACAGCCACGACCAGACCATGAATGAGGCCATTACCGATGAACAACGATACACCGGCAGCCTGGGACCGCTGCGCGCCGATGAAGGGAAGCTGAGGAATCATGTGGATGAGGTCGTCCGCTCGAGCGTCGAGGAGACGCTGACCGGGCTGCTGGATGCCGAGGCGGATCATATCTGCCGAGCCCAGCGGTACGGGCGATCGCCGGAGCGGGCGGATCGCCGGGCCGGGCACTATGAGCGCAAGCTCGAGACGAAGGCCGGTGAGGTGACGCTGAGGGTACCGAAGCTGCGGAAGCTGCCTTTGAAATTGACTCCGACTCATCCTTATCAAACCTCTCCAGAAATGGAGCGTATGTGACCGGCAGGGCCGGCAGCAGGGGTCGCATATCGAGGGCAAAACGCAGAAGTACACGCTATGGAACGGAGATGAGTTCAGGCTGAAATTCAGCGACGGATCGACAATTAAAATAAAGTTCCTCGCGATTGGCGGTCCGGGCGGCATTACCTTTCAAGTGGACCTCGGTCCGCAACCACAATTGGTAGAACCGCCTCCCGGCACTAGACCAGATATCCCTTATGGCTTTCCGTGCAGATCGCGAGCGCTCCCGAGCGGGCGCACTTTACTGCGGAGATCTGCCATCCATTCCAATCCTCTGCTTCTATAAGGTGCAAGTCTGCTGGAGCTGACAACTGCACAGTCGGTTGGGATCCGTATGGCTCTTGGTAAGGGACTGCGACTCTACCCTGTGATGGTATACTCGCATGACGCGTCGGTGCGATGCGACGAGTACT
>Ga0157369_10009046_pt1 | contig 11402 bp, 13 predicted proteins | sample C25metaG_FD_113461 | JGI IMG/M metagenome (GOLD analysis project Ga0157369, IMG submission 113461) | Corn rhizosphere microbial communities from Kellogg Biological Station, Michigan, USA - C2-5 metaG | ecosystem: Host-associated > Plants > Roots > Rhizosphere > Soil | place: USA: Michigan... | reverse complement strand
ATCTCCGGCGCGATTCAGCACTTGGCGGGGATGAAGGATTCGAAGGTGATCGTGGCGATCAACAAGGATCCCGAAGCGCCGATCTTCAGTGTGGCCGATTACGGTCTCGTCGGCGATTTGTTCGCCGCGGTTCCCGAGTTGATCGAAGCGCTCGCATAGATGCGGATGAACGTGAGCTCGAACCCGCGCGTCTACCGGAGTCACGATATGGATGCGATGCAACGCGCTCGCTTCGATGCCGCCGCGGTGGCCAATGCGGAAGATGCCTCGATTTGGCGGTGGTTTTCCGCACTGTTGGAGGAGCGCCGCATTCGTTGGCGCTACACGTTCGACTGCTGGGTGGTCAACGTGGATCGGGTGCGAGTGTCTACCGAATCGACGTTCGACGGTGCGATTCGAGCGGCGAAAGACGAAGCCGAGTTGCGTGGATTAGGCCAACCCGGCGAATGGTCCGGGCCCAAACGGCGTCGTGCCGAATCATCCGAAAATATAAGACAACCATGAACTATGAAACGATAGGAATCGTCGGCGCAGGCCAGATGGGGATCGGGATCGCGCAAGTCTGCGCGGCAGCGGGGCTCAGGGTCGTGCTCAGCGACGTGGACGAAAGCGCGCTCGAACGCGGGCGCGAGCGGCTGTCGGCAGGCTACGACAGCCTGGTCTCGAAGCGGAAGATGGCCGCCGGCGACGTTGCCGAAGCGATGGCGCGGCTAGAGACGACATCCAATTCGGCCGCACTCGGCGTCTGCGATATCGTCATCGAAGCGGCCACCGAAAACGTCCGGATCAAGCACCAGATATTGCGCGAGTTGGATGCGATCGCTAAATCCGACGCCATCATCGCAACGAACACGTCGTCCGTGTCGATTACGCAATTGGCGGCTACGCTCGCCGACCCATCGCGTTTCGTCGGCATGCATTTCTTCAACCCCGTTCCCGCGATGGCGCTCGTCGAAGTCATCCGCGGCATGCAAACGAGCGATGCGACGTTCGAGACGACCGTTGCGCTTGCCGAGCGTCTCGGCAAATCCGCGATACAGGTGAAGAATGCCCCGGGGTTCGTGGTCAACCGCATTCTCGTGCCGATGATCAACGAAGCGGTATTCGCGCTGCAGGAGGGATTGGCTAGCGCGGAGGAAATCGACGCGGGCATGAGGCTAGGCGCGCGCCATCCCATGGGGCCGCTGGCGCTCGCCGATATGATCGGCCTCGACACCGTGCTCGCGATCATGGAGGTCATACAGCGCGAGGTGGGCGACCCCAAATATCGCCCCGCGTCGTTGCTCAAAGAGATGGTGAATGCGGGCTATCTCGGCCGTAAGACTAAGCGGGGCTTTTACTCCTACTGACAGTGGCGCGCTCTCGCACAGCGGAAGCCGGCGGACGTGTGCTGCCGCGTTGGATCAAAGTGGCTGTGGCGATCGAAGCGTAGGGCGCGCGCGCGGCGGCGTTCTGGCGGATTTGGTGCACGAACCAGAGGCCGCACGCCGTGGCCAGATCATGAACGGGAAGGCCGATCGTCGTGAGACCCGGCCCCCACCAACTGAATCCCATCTCATCGCCAAAGCCCACCACCGAAAGATGTTCCGGAACGGCGATACGTTGAGCCATGAGTTCTTCGAGAATGCCCTGCGTGATGCGGACCGAGCCGGCCACGACCGCCGTCGGCGCCGAGGCCTGCGACAGTAGGGCGCGCATGGCCTCCCGCCCGAAGTCGATCGAACCGGGCGGGCCGAGCCGGACGAGTTCGGCGCTGGGACGAGCATTGCGCGGCATGGCTTCGATCGCCCTGCGATAACCCTGCAGTCGCGCTTCGCCAGTGGGCAGCTCGTCGGTGCCGCCGAGGTAGGCGATGCGTTGGTGGCCGAGCCCAATCAAATGGTTCGTCGCGTCGAACAGCGCCTGCGTATCGTCGATGCCGAAGTACTGGTCGCCGATGGCCGCTTGCCGGCGAATCAATTGGACGTGGGGCAATAATTTGAGCAGACGCGTGGCTTCCCGATGCGGCCTGGCCGTGGGAACGATGATGATGCCGGCCACGTTCGCACTCGTCAGCTCGCGAATGTGATGCAGCTCGACCATTCGGTCGTCTTCGGTTTCCGACAGCATCAACTGAAAACCCGCGCCCTGAACGCACTTTGACAGCGCGTGCGCAATGGTCGAATAGAAGCTGTTGCGAATATCGGGCAGCACGAGGCCGATGAGATTGCTCGACACGCCGCGCATCATGCGCGCCGCGAGGTTGGCCACGTAGCCCATTTCATTTGCGACTTCCGCGACCTTCTTTTTTGTGGCGGCGCTGATTCTCGGATCGTCGGCGAGCGCGCGGCCAACGGTCGACGGAGAGACCTGAAGACGGGCAGCGATGTCTTTGATGGTGATCATAGCGTTCCAGTGAGGCGGATCAGGACTAACGATAGCACACTCGATTGCACGGCGGTGCCTCCCGGCACCGTCCGCCCACCCTAGCGATGAGGGCGAGATCGCCCCTTATGGCGGTGACTTCGCGGGTACTGAGTGCATACGTGAGCATTGAATTGGTACATGTACGCATTTGACAGGCTTAAAATTGGCATCTAATCTACGCTAACGTTAGCATTGAGCGTGCAGGCGGCAATCTGCGGAATGCCGTCTTGATGCCGGATCGCACGTGAGGAGGAGAAAGTGCTTGTCGAGGATAGATCCCTGCGCTGCGTGGTTGAAAAGTGGTTCGGGAGGGACTCGAACGAGGTGGTTCAAGTGAGCCGGGTGCCCCCGGCTAGGCGCAATCGGCATCGCTGCGTTCGCGTATGTCTGGAGAAGCCCGCCCAATCGGTCACGATCTTTTTCTTCCGGCACGACGATGGCAATTGGAGCGTGGTGCCTCCGGCGAGCTAACGGGTGCACGTTGCCACATCAGATGAAAGACAACTTATTGGAGACAATTGATGACCACATCTCACCATGACATCGGGTACGAGCGCAGAACGCTCGTCCTGCTGGGCCTGGGGTTCGGATTGGTCGGTTTCGACCGGTGGCTGATGGCGCCGATGTTTCCGTACATGATGAAAGACCTGGGCCTCGACTATTCGCAACTGGGCAGCTTGATCGGCGTGCTCGGCGTCGCGTGGGGCATCTGGTCGATCGTGATGGGGCCGGTTTCGGATCGCATCGGCCGAAAGAAGATTCTCGTCGCGACGATGATCGTCTTCTCCGTGCTGTCGAGCTTGTCCGGGTTCGCGACCGGCTTTAGCAGTCTCTTGTTGTTGCGTGCCGCGATGGGCGTCGCCGAAGGCGCATTTACGCCCGCAAGCCTTGCGGCAAATAGCGAAGCGTCGCGTCCCGCGCGCCGCGGCCTCAACCAGGGCTTGCAACTGAGCATGATCCCGCTCGTCGGTCTCGGTTTCGCGCCGATCGCAGCGACGCAGTTGCTGCGCGTCCTACCGTCCTGGCACTGGGTATTCATGATTTCAGCCGTACCGGGCTTGATCGTCTCTGCGCTGATCTGGCGCCTGTTGCAAGAGCGCACGCGCGGCAATGCGTCGCTCGCCGCGCAAGGCGCCGCGAAGATGCAATGGACGCAATTGCTGCGCACGCGCAATGTGCTCGTCGCCACTGCGGCCATTCTGTGCGCCATGGGCGGCATTTTTGTGATCGGTGCGATGGTGCCGACTTACCTCGTCGCTGTCTTGCACCTTGACACCCGCAGCATGGGCTTCGTCGCTTCAGCCATCGGATTCGGCGGGTTCGCGGGTTCGTTCGCGCTGCCGGGTATTTCCGATCACGTCGGCCGACGCCCGACTGCGCTGTTCGGTTTCGTCGCCGCGACACTGCTGCTCTATTGCTTCGCGCGCACAGGCCCCAATCCTCAACTGCTGTTCGCGTTGCTCTTCGGCGTGTCCCTGTTCGCCATTGGCTTGTTGTCGTTGCTGAGCGGGCCGGTCGCCACCGAGGCGGCGCCGCTCGGTCTCGTCGCGTCGGCCATCGGTTTTGTGTCAGGCGTGGGCGAGACGTTCGGGGGCGGCGTTGCACCCGTGATCGCCGGTTTCATCGCGCAGCATTTCGGCTTGGCGCGCACGCTCGACTTCGCGTTCTACAGCCTCATCGCCGGGGCGGGCGTCGCCGTGCTGCTCGTTGAAACCGCGCCGCGCCGGCGCACGCACGCACGCCTTGGTGGCGATGCGGTCGCGGCCCCTTTCACCAACGATCTGTGAGCGGTTATGTCTCCGGTACTCGTGAACGTTTCGATCGCCGAGTGCACGCCCTTTCCGGCGCTGCTGTTCGACTCTCGCGTGATGGCCTTGGCGCAGTGGCGCACCAGCGGCTTGCGCGGCACGTCCTCGATCGGCGAATTCTTCGATGAATGGGACGGCAATGCCGAGCGATTGAAGCGGCTCGCTCGGTCGCAAGCCACGCAGGCGCTCATCGCGGAAAGAGGCGTCGAGCTTGCCGCCTTCCGGGTCCATGCGCCGATCGCGCCGCGGCAGGTCTACTGCACCATCGGCAATTACCGGGAGCAAGTCGTGCAGGCGGCCCTCGATGCGCAGCACGCGGCGGACGCGCCTGGCCGCCGCGAAGCCGTGCTCGCGTCGATCGAAACGCGGCGGCGCGAGGGCACGCCCTACGTATGTCTGAAGGGAGCGGCAGCGATTGCGGCTCCGTTCGAGCCCTTACCGGTCGAAGCCGGCTTGTCGACGCTCGATTGGGAGGTGGAGATCGGTGTCGTCATCGGACGGCACGCCCGCAACGTCGAGGCCGCGCACGCGTTCGACTATGTGGCGGGCTATTGCGTCGTCAACGACATCACGTTGCGCGAGCGCGTAGTGAGGGCCGACGTGCCGGTGCTCGGAACGGATTGGCTGCAGTCGAAATCGAGAGCCGGATGGCTGCCGGCCGGGCCATGGCTGGTTCCCGCATGGGATGTCGAAGCGCCGTCGGCGTTACGGCCGTGGCTGCGGCTGAACGGCGCCTTGATGCAGGACGGACTGGCCGGCGACATGATTTTCGGCATTGCCGAGCAGATCGCGTATCTGTCGAAGCACACGTCGTTGCAGCCGGGCGACTTGATCTGCACGGGTACGCCTGCGGGCATCGGCAGCCACTATGGGCGATATCTGCGTGCCGGTGACGTGCTCGAGGCCGGTGTGTCGGCGCTCGGTGTGCAGCGGATCGTTTGCGTCGAGGCAATCGCGGGTCGCCCGGATGCCGTAGCGGGGCGAGGAGAGGAACAATGAGTCAGACGAGTAGCGCGGGCAAGCCCGGGGATGTGCGGGTTGTAAAACGCGCGGGCGAGCGCGCGTCTTCGAGCGTTCGTGGTCGGGACACGTACACCGCGGCGGCGATCGGGTTGCATTGGGTCATCGCGGCGCTGATCGTCGGCGCTTTTGCGTTGGGGTGGGCGATGACCCGCATTCCGGGCATTACGCCCGATAAGTTGCGCTTCTATTCTTGGCACAAGTGGATCGGCGTGACGGTGCTCGCGTTCGCTCTGCTGCGCATCGTTTGGCGCTTGACCCATCGCGCGCCGCCGTTGCCTCGGAGCATGAGCGCTTGGCAGCGCTGCGCGGCACACGCTGTTCACGTGGCGCTTTACGCGCTCATGATCGCGATCCCCGTTTCGGGCTACCTCTATAGCGCGGCGGCGAATGTGCCCGTCGTCTATCTGGGCCTCGTACCGTTGCCGCGGCTGATCGCGCCGGATCCGGTGCTCAAGGTTTGGCTCAGGTCCGTTCACATTGCGCTCGATTACGGACTGCTCGCGCTCGTTGTAGGGCACGCAGCCGCCGCGGTCAAACATCAGTGGATCGACCGGGATGGGCTGCTCGAGCGCATGCTGCCTTTCCTCAAATGACGAAGGATTTTCAATGAAGTCATCGCTTTATCAGTGCGTGGCGCCGGTGTTCGCGGCGGTCATCTTTGCTGTGCCCAGCACGGCGCGCGCCGAGGTGGACCTCGCGAAAAGCTCGATCACCGCGGTATCGAAGCAGATGAACGTGCCTGTCGCGGGGGTGTTCAAGAAGTTCGATGCGCACGTAAGCTTCGATCCGGCCAAACCGTCGGCGGGCAGCGCGCGGATCACGGTCGAGGTCGGCAGCTACGACCTAGGCGACCCAAGCTACGACAGCCAGGTAGCCGGGAAGGAGTGGTTCGATGCCCGCACTTATCCGACGGCGACGTTTGCTTCGAGCGCGATTGCCGCTCTCGGCGGCGATCGGTACAGCGTGACGGGCAAGCTGACGATCAAGGGCAAATCCGCGATCGTCACGGTACCCGTCACGTTCGCGGAGCGCGATCACGCGCAGACGCTGGACGGCAGCGTGCCGATCAAGCGCTCGCAGTTCGACATCGGGACGGGCGAGTGGAAGGACACGTCGATCGTCGGGGACGAAGTCACCATCAAATTCCACCTCGTTGCGCCGAAGTTCTGAAGAGAAACCCATCTAACGATTTGGAGGAGACAATGAACAAACCAAACCTGCTCGTCACGGCCGGCCTCGTCGCCGCAGCGGCATCGTGTTCGGCCCCCGCTTTTGCGACTACCTATCAACTCGATCCGACGCATACTTATCCCAGCTTTGCCGTCGATCATTTCGGCGGCGTTTCGATCTGGCGCGGGAAATTTACGAAGTCGAGCGGCACCGTGATGCTCGATCTCGCGAAGAAAACCGGGACCGTCGAGGTAACGATCGACCCGGCATCGCTCGATACGGGCAACGCGCAACTCAATCACAATTTGCAGGGGAAGGACGGGTTCGATACGAAGCAATTTCCGAGCGTGACGTACAAGGGCACGCAAATCCAGTTCGACGGCGATCGCCCCGAGCAGGTGATCGGCGCGCTGACGCTGCATGGCGTAACGCGGCCGGTCAATCTGAAGATCGAGTCGTTCAAATGCATCGTCAATCCGTTCTTCAAGCGCGAGGTATGCGGCGTCGAGGCGAGCGCGCAGTTCAACCGGGCCGACTTCGGCATCGATATCGGGCAGCGGCTTGGGTTCAATATGCTGACCAAGCTCCAGATTCAGGCGGAAGGCATTAAACAGGAATAGAGCGGGCAGGCGCTCGGCTACATCAGCCGGGGCGAGAGGCTGCAGCCGGCCCGGCTCGCACGGCGGCAGATCGCGCCGGCCTTGGGCATGGCGTTGCCTGGACGCGCTGCGGCGCCCGCATGCCAATCAACGCAACGCCTTTGCGTGATAGGCAATGTGCTCGCCGATGAAACTGGCGATGAAGTAATAGCTGTGGTCGTAGCCCGAGCGCAGATTCAATTCGAGCGGGTGTCCCGTTGCGTCGCAGGCTGCGCGCAACAACTCGGGCTTTAACTGCTTGTCGAGGAATTCGTCGCCGCCGCCTTGATCGATTCGTAGCGGCAAACGTTCGGCCCCGGCCTTGACGAGCTCCACCGCGTCGTAGTCTTTCCACGCTTGCCGATCGTCGCCGAGATAGGCCGTGAACGCCTTTTCGCCCCAAGGCACTTGGCTTGGCGCGACGATCGGCGAAAATGCCGACACGCTGCGATAGCGTGCCGGATTGCGCAGCGCGATGGTCAATGCGCCATGCCCGCCCATCGAGTGTCCGCTGATCGCGCGTGCCTGCGTGACCGGAAACTGCGCTTCGATCAGTGTCGGCAGTTCTTCGACGACGTAGTCGTACATGCGGTAATGCTTGGCCCACGGTTGCCGCGTGGCGTTGATATAGAAGCCGGCGCCCTTGCCCAAATCGTAGCTCGGATCGTCGGCCACCTCCTCGCCGCGGGGGCTCGTGTCCGGCGCGACGATGATGAGACCGTGCTCCGCCGCGTAGCGTTGAGCGCCGCTTTTCGTAATGAAGTTCTGCTCGGTGCAGGTGAGTCCAGATAGCCAGTACAGAACCGGGCAGGGCTGGCCGCGCAAGGCCACGCTCGGCAAGTAAATGGCGAGGCGCATCTCGCACTGAAGGGTGGAGGAGGCGTGCGTCCACACTTCCTGGTATCCCTCATGACAAACGTGTCGCTCAACGCGTTCCATATCGATCAAGCCTCGCGGTAGGTGCCTTTGGCCTTGGCCGCGTGCGCGGCCAAGAGGTCCATCAGTGCAGGACTCAGGCAGTCGTACGGCTCGAGTCCTTTCTCGCGCAGCGTCTTGCGCACGTCGGCCATCGCGGAGGGCGGCGTGCCGCTTTCTATGATGGACGAAACGAATGCGGCGAAACCAGGCCCTTCCCAGCCGGCGTCTTTAGATAGTTCGGTGTGAATGAAGTCGAGGCCGTGGAACGCATGGTCCTTGTTCTCGATGCGCCCGAACAAGTGCTTGCCGCAACCGGTGCAGGCATGACGTTGAATCAGCGCCGATTCGTCCACGACCTTGAGCTTTTCACCGTGCGCCGTCACGGTCAGCTTGTCGCGCGGCACGACGCCCACGACGGAAAACAGGGCGCCGGCGGGTTTCCAGCACTTCGTGCAGCCGCACGCGTGATTGAACAACACCTGCGAATCGACGCGCACTTCGACGGGATCGGTTGCACACGAACATCGCAAGGTACCGCCTTTGAAATCGCTCGCGCCCTTCTGAACGCCGTGGTCGACGCTAGGGTGAATTGCCGTGGTCATGACCTGTCTCCTGGTTGGGTCAGTTGTTGTCGTTCGCGATCAATAGTGAACGACGGTGCGGATCGACTTGCCTTCGTGCATCAGATCGAAGGCTTCGTTGATCTCGGCGAGCGATTTGGTGTGGGTGACGAACGGTGCGAGTTGGATCTTCCCGGCCATGGCGTCTTCGACCATGCCCGGCAACTGCGAGCGTCCCTTGACGCCGCCGAACGCGGTGCCGAGCCAGCGGCGGCCGGTGACGAGTTGGAACGGGCGCGTGGAGATCTCTTGTCCCGCGCCCGCCACGCCGATGATGACCGACTGGCCCCAGCCGCGATGGGCGCATTCGAGCGCCGCGCGCATGACGTTGACGTTGCCGATGCATTCGAAGCTGTGGTCGACGCCCCAGCCCGTCATCTCCACGATCACTTGCTGGATCGGCTTCTCATGGTCTTTCGGGTTGACGCAATCGGTCGCGCCGAAGACGCGTGCGAGATCGAACTTGCCCGGGTTCGTATCGACGGCGATGATGCGGCCTGCCTTGGCCAGCTTGGCGCCTTGGATCACGGCCAAACCGATGCCGCCCAAGCCGAACACGGCCACCGAATCGCCTTCCTGCACTTTGGCCGTGTTCTTGACCGCGCCCAATCCGGTCGTGACGCCGCAACCCAGCAGGCAGACCTGCTCGGGGTTCGCGTCGGGGCTGATCTTGGCCAGCGAGACTTCGGCCACGATCGTGTATTCGCTGAATGTAGAACAGCCCATGTAGTGATAGACCGGCTGGCCGTTGTAACTGAAGCGCGTCGTGCCGTCGGGCATCACACCCTTGCCCTGCGTGGCGCGCACCGCCACGCACAAGTTGGTCTTGCCGCTTTTACAGAAGAGACACTCGCCGCATTCGGCCGTGTAGAGCGGGATCACGTGATCGCCGGGCTTGACGCTGGTGACGCCTTCGCCGACTTCGACCACGATGCCTGCGCCTTCGTGACCGAGCACGGCGGGGAAGAGGCCTTCGGGATCGTCGCCCGAGAGCGTGAAGGCGTCGGTATGGCAGACCCCCGTGTGCGTGATCTTCACGAGCACCTCGCCTTTGCGCGGCGGTTCGACGTCGATCTCGACGATTTCGAGGGGTTTGCCAGGCCCGAATGCAACGGCAGCACGTGATTTCATGTCAGTCCTTTGAGCAAAAGAGGGCAAATTCAGCCGGCGCGATCGGCGGCCGCTGAATCCGTTCAACGAAGATATGAGCGCACGAGGGAGACGACGTCATCGATCGATCCTTGCTGAGCGCCGTTGGTTTGCGCGACATGCGAAAACTCTTCTCGTAAGTGGCTTTCGAGAACACCAGCCATCAACCCGTTGATGGCGCCGCGCACCGCGGCGATCTGCTGAAGAATCGGACCGCAGTCGGCACCTTCCTCGAGCGCGCGCTCGAGCGCGTCGATCTGTCCTTTCACGCGGCGCACGCGGGCCAGGACGCGCTTTTTCTCTGCTGCGGTGTGTGGCATTTTTCTCGCTAGGGGAACTGGGGTACAGTATAAAGTTAGCATACTGGGCGGCAGTATGAAAGCCGCAATTTGACATGAGTGCCGGGGCTTTTCGATGACACACCCTCCTTTATGCGGGCGGGCGGTTTGCACCCGCATTGCATCGTGCGCTGTGGTGCGCGAAAATCACCGGTCATCTAAGCTGATTGACTTTGCGTGAGGGAGGCGGCGATGCCCATCCTGGCATTGGCGGCGTTGTGCGAACCGGTGTGATGACGGAGGCGCACATTCCGAACCGTGATTTCATTGCCGATGCGCAGGCACGCTTCGATGCGCTCGCAAACTATCAGGTCACGCTCAGATCGACCGCGGCGGGAGCCGAGCCGGTCGAGATAACGTATAGCTATCGCAAGCCGGGCTTCGTTCGCATGGATTGCATCCGGCCGCATGCCGGCACGACTCTCCTCTACAGCCCTGAAACGGGGAAAGTCACGCTTTGGCCTTTCGGTTTCGGCAGGTTGCCGAAGCTCGCGTTGAGCCCCGACAATCCCATCATCACGAGTCCTAGAGGGCATCGCATCGACCGGTCGGACCTCGGCGCACTGCTAGTCAACGTTCGTGAGCTGCAACGACACGGCAATACGCAGGTGGTCGGCGTGGAGACCATCGGCATGCGCCGGACGTCGCAGGTGATCGTGACAGGCGAGCCCGGGCAGAGCGTGGCGGGGGTGTGCCGCTATGAATTGTGGTTCGATGTCGGCCTTGGACTGCCAATCAAGGTGGCGAGTGAAGGGGCGTCGGGCGAGCCGATCGAGACGGTGCTGATGGAGGATCTGAGAATCGACGTGCCCGAGTCGCAGCTCGGGCCGTTCAGCTAGGCGAGCGGGCGAGCGCTATATGTTCCGGCAAGCATCTTGCATCGGCGCCGATCGATGCGCCCCGTTACATCGGCGGCTTCACGCCGTCTTTCTCCACTACGATGCGCTGCGCCGTATAAGCCGATCCCATAGGGCTCGCGACGACGAACACTTGTTTGCCGGTTTGCAGATCGCTGCGCGTTGCCGGTGCGAACGTGACGACGGGCACGTTCTCCGGCACCGTGACGGCGTTGGAGCCGCCCTTGTACGAGAGTTTCAGGTTGCGTCCGTCGGTGCCTTGCACGACCTCGTCGACGTTCGCGTTCGTCATCGAGCTGTTCGGACCCAGATCCCATGCGTAGTAGCCTTCGCCGGTGCCGCGCGCGGAGTTGGGGAAGACCAGCACCTCGGTTGCGGTCAGCTTGCCGTCCACGCCCGTCATCGCCGCCGTGCCGACGAACGAGCCGGGCTTGATGTCTTGGAGCTTGATGTTCTTCAGCGCGGTGATAGGCGT
>Ga0157369_10009045_pt1 | contig 11403 bp, 10 predicted proteins | sample C25metaG_FD_113461 | JGI IMG/M metagenome (GOLD analysis project Ga0157369, IMG submission 113461) | Corn rhizosphere microbial communities from Kellogg Biological Station, Michigan, USA - C2-5 metaG | ecosystem: Host-associated > Plants > Roots > Rhizosphere > Soil | place: USA: Michigan... | reverse complement strand
CCCATACGTTGAATAAAAAATGCCCACCGTCCTTCAGCACTCGCCTTGCTTCGCGGTAGCCACGCGTGCGGTCGGGAAAGAACATCGCGCCGAACTGGCAACAAACGAGATCGAAGGCCGCATTTTCAAACGGCAGCGCCAGGGCATCCGCCTGGCGCCATTTGATGCGAGCGTCGGCAGGCTGTCGCGATGCGGCGTAGTCGATCATCGGCTGGTTGAGGTCGGTTACGATATAGCTTGCGTCCCGCGGCAGTTTTGGCGCCAGCGCGCGGGTAACGACCCCGCTGCCCGCGGCGATTTCCAAAACGGCTCTTGGTGAGAAGGACGCGGCGCGTCGGGCAATATCCGCGGCATACGGCTCGAAAATCAACGGCACCATATGGCGGTCGTAATTTTCCGGGATCGAGCCGGCGAACGCCCTGTCAGCTTCCAACATGGCTTATCACCCGTTTGATGGCGCGCATGATACCCCTTACGCGTTCGTCCGGCTTGCATCAATCAGGCCAGGCCTGCGGCAAATGACTCCACCATCAGGCGTAATGTTGCAGCGGGGGCGCCAGCCATCCGTGGTTGGCCCAACGGACCCTCCGCCGAAGCACGATGGCGTCAATTGCGATTTCCGACCCACCGCCGGCTCGTCATCGAGAAGGACAGCAAACGCGCGTGAGGTCTGACATCGCTGAACGCTCGGCGGGTATGATCAACCCATGGCAGCGGCGCTGGTGCGATGTGCGTGGGCACGTCGGTCTGCCCAATAGGTGCCGACCGCAAGCACGATCCAGCATAGATTGTAGAGGAGGCCGCAGCACAGCACGGCCCAACCGGGGATTGGCCCGATCGCGGCGCGATCGACGAATTCGTAGAAGTGACTTGCCATTGCCGGGTGAATTGCGAGCTTGCCAAAATAGGCGGTGGTCTGAATTGCTATAATCCAGATGTATGTGCGCCGAATGCGGCGGCCGGCGGCGCGAACGAAGCTGATGTGATGACGCGGATGCAGGTAGTCCTCAGCGAGGATTTTACGCCAGTTCTCGTCATCAGCGCCGCGTTTTCCGTTGAGGATCTGCGCGTACAAATGCGTTTCCATGAAGCGGGCGCGCGCGCGCCAGACGTTGAAATAGCGGTAGCGACGAGCTTCAAGTCCCAGGAATACGGCAAGCAGCATGCCGATCAGAATGAGCGGCAAAGCCGACGCCTCTTTCGACGAGAAGGTCGTAGAGAGGGCAATGCCCATGGTCACGATCGACCAGTTGGTCGTGTTGTCAAGGCGCGTGCGCCAGATCGTGCTGCGATAAATCTCGCCGCGATAAAGGTGCGCAACTGCGCTCAATTCGGCTGCGTTCAATTCCGGAATATGGTCTTCTGCCTTCTTGAGCATGAGAACCACCCGAGACCAGATTGAAAAATTCTCAGAGTGCATAGCTTGGCATCCGCTCTCGAAGGGAGAGCAAGCACGGTATGCTCGTGCTTGATCGGAATAGTACCACAAACACGGCGCGAGTTTCGACAATCGGCGATCCGTGACGCATAGTAAATGAGCCGGCCCTCGACCGTTTTCCGCAACAGCGAAGACCGGATGCAAGCCGCGACCACCCGTCGCCTCCTTCTCAGTCCTTCATTTTTGTCCTACTCTTACGAGCTGCAGGAAGGGATGTTTGGATGATCCAGGCCCTTCAGACCGATCTTCAGAGCCGCCTTGCGCCGACGCGAGATGCCCGGAAGCTGCCCGCGGTTGCCGTTCTCACGGCCCTCGGGGTTGTCTATGGCGATATCGGCACGAGTCCTCTCTATGGGCTGAAGCAGGCCATTGCCGAGGGCGGGGGTCCCGAGCCCCAAGCGGTGATGGGGGTCGTCTCGCTGATCTTCTGGGCCCTGTTCCTGATCGTTGGTCTCAAATACGCCATCCTGATCCTGCGTGCCGACAATCACGGCGAAGGCGGTATCGTGGCGCTGCTCGCGCTTCTCGATGCAAGGCACGCACCCCGCGGCAGCCCGCGCGCTTCCCTGCTCGTCGTCGGGCTGATCGGTGCCGCCCTGTTGTACGGCGACGGCGTGATCACGCCGGCGATCTCGGTCCTTAGTGCGGTCGAAGGACTCAAGATCGATGCGCCCGCACTTGCGCCTGTAGTCGTTCCCCTCACGATTGCGATCCTGGTCGGCCTGTTTTTGGTGCAACGCAAGGGAACCGAGTTCGTCGGCACCATCTTTGGTCCCGTCATGCTCATATGGTTCATCGCGATCGCCCTGCTTGGCATCAAGGGAATCCTGCAGAGCCCCGCGATTCTCGCCGCCATCAGCCCTCATTACGCCGTGCTCTATCTCGGTCATGCAGGCCCCGGCATCGCCTTTGCGGTGCTTGGCGCTGCCTTTTTGACCTTGACGGGCGGCGAAGCCATGTACGCCGATATGGGCCATTTTGGCCGGTTGCCGATCCGACTCGGATGGTTCGCAATCGTGTCGCCTGCGCTGATGCTCAACTATCTCGGTCAGGGAGGCCTGCTTTTGGCAAACCCAGCCGCAGCGGAGAATCCGTTCTACCTGCTCCTGCCAAAATGGGCGCATTACCCGATGATTGCATTTGCGACCGTCGCGACCGTGATCGCCTCGCAAGCGATCATCTCGGGTGCGTATTCCCTTACCCAACAAGCAATGCAGCTCGGCTTCCTGCCTCGCATGCGGGTGCTGCATACGGCAAGCCACGAAAAGGGGCAGATTTACATACCCGTGGTGAATTGGCTGCTGGCTGCCGGCACGCTCGCCGCCGTGTTGATCTTCGGGTCATCCGACGCACTCGGCGGAGCCTACGGCATCGCGGTCTCCATGCTGATGGCGGTCACCACGGTGCTGGCGGCTCTGGTAGCCCTGAAATGGGGCTACAACCCGCTTCTGGTCGTCGCGGTGAACGGGTTCTTCCTGATCATCGAGCTGGTTTTCGTTGCCGCGAACATGACGAAGCTGATCGAGGGCGGCTGGTTTCCGCTTCTGCTGGCGGGTGTGATTGCCTTCTTGATGCTGACTTGGCGCAGCGGCTGGCAATTGCTCGAGCAGGAGCGTTCCAAGCTTCGCCAGCGAGAGGACGAGTTCATCCAGTGGGTCGTCACCACGCCACCCATCCGGTTACCGGGAGCGGCAGCAATATTCACGGCAGCGACCACAGGAATCCCGCTCTGCCTCACTCATCATCTGCGGCATAATCGCGTGATGCACGAGCGTGTGCTGTTCGTTGCTTCCGTCATCGTGGATGAGCCGCGGGTCGAAGCCGCCGAGCGCGTCAAGCTCGTGCCGGTCGGCGCCGGCATTACCCGCGTCATCTTCCATTTCGGGTTCATGGAAACACCCGATGTCATGGAGGGGCTGAGGCTCGCTTGCCACCTACCCGAGCTTCGCGGCATCGATCCCGAGAATATCACTTACTATTTCCGGCGCGTCATGGTGATCGCCTCAGAGAAGGTATCGGGCATGGCAATCTGGAGAAAATCCCTGTTCGCGACCATGCACCTTAACGCCAACCTCCCGGCGGCGTACTTCAAAGTACCGGCTGCCCAGGTCGTTGAGGTCGGTCTCGAAGTCGAAATTTAGGGCCTCAAGATTTTAGGGCCCCAAGATTCTAAGGCTCCGAGACTTTAGGGCACGACGGCGCGGCCCGTCATGAAAATCCCGCGAACCCGCGCGGAAAACCGCCGCGATCAAAGGGGATGTCCGTTCGCAAACGGACATCCCAATTTTGCAAGACGCGCTCTATTCCAAATCCAGCGAGGTGAATTTGCCGGTGTCGTCGAGCGCCGTTCCCCAGATCTTGTGCGAGGCCTGGTGCTCGGAGCGGCCGAAGCCGAGCGTGGTGCCGAGACCGAGGTCGATGTTGCGCATCGCCTCCAGATTGTCGATCAGGTGCTCGGTGTCGAGCGCCCCTCCGGTCTGCTTCAGCCCCTGGATCAGCACCTTGGCGGCGATATAGCCCTCGAGCGAAACATAGTCCGGCGCTTCGCCCGGGAAATATTTCGCCAGCGCATTCTTGTATTCGAGCACGGCGCTCGAATAGCCGCCGACCGCCGGCACCACCTGCGTCACGATCACGCCATTGGCAAAGCGCGGCCCGAGCAGGTTCAATTCCTCGGCAAGCTCCGTCGAGCCGACGAAGGACACGTTGGTGTAGATCATGCCGGGATAGCTGTCGCGGGTCTTCTCGATGAACTTGGCCGCCGCACGATAAGTCGCGACCATCACCACCGCCCTGATCGCCGGTTTCTGTGTTTTGAGCTGGCTGATGGCCTCGTCGACGTCGACCGTGTTGCGCTTGTAGTTCATCCGCAGGATGGTGGCGTCGTTGAGGCCGAGGGTGCGGAACGCTTTCGCCACGCCGTTAAAGCCGGCATCGCCATAGGCGTCCTGCTGCGCGAACACGGCGATCTGCCGCGGTTGCAGCCGACGGATCTTGATCAGGTAGTTGACGACCGCGCTGGTTTCCTCGGCATAGCTGGCGCGGTAGTTGAAGACGTAACGATCGGGCGGATCGTTGCGCAGGATATTGGAGCCGGTGAAGGCGCCGAAGAACAGCGCGCGATGCTCCAGCGCATAGGGAATGGAGACCGCAGCCGTCGGCGTGCCGACATTGCCGATATAGCCGAACACGTTGTCCTTCTCGTAAAGCGTCTTCATCGCATCCAGCGTCCGCGACGGCTCATAGCCGTCGTCGGCCGCGATCAGACGCAACATGCGCCCGTTGATGCCACCGGCCTCGTTGGCGCGGTCGAAGGCGGTGTCGATGCCGAGCTTCATCTGGCGGCCGAGCTCTCTCGACGCGCCGGAGAAGGGCGCCACGATTCCGAAGCGGATCTCGTTGTCGGTGACGCCGTGGACATTCTGGTGGGTGAGCGGCACGGCCGGCATCACGCTCGGATTGACGGCAACGGGGGTGGCCGGTGCCGGCGCGGGTGCCGCAGGCGGCACGATTGTTGCGACCGGTGCCGGCGCGGCATTGGCCGCCGCGGGGGCGATCACGGACGCCAGCGACGGACCGGAGACCGATCGTTCGAGGTCGGCGAGCTGGCGGTCGGCCAGCTTGCAATCCGTCCGGTTCACGCCGGCGTCGCGGGCGCCGACGACGTAGCGGTTGAAGCTCTGCGAGATCTCGTCGCGCTCGGCCTCGTTGCTCGCGACATCGCGGATCACCGCGCGGAATTTGTCGGCGACAGCCTGGATCCGCGTCTGCGGAATGTCCTGGCAGGCCAGCGCGGATCCAAGGATCGGTCCGATCCGGCTTGCGAGATCGCGCACCACGCTGACATTGTCGCCGGGTGCGGCGGCCATGGCAGGGCTCGCAAGCAGCACAGCGCACAGCGCAATGGCTGCGCGCGCAGGAAGGCGAATGTTTCGTTGCCTTGTCATTCCGACCCCATGATCAAACATAATCGTTACTCCCGAACACTAAGGTTTGTCGGTCAAAGCGAGCTTCTGTCGCCATTGTACGAATTGCTGCAGCAGCCGTTCTGACTGCTCGTGGGTGAAAGCCTCGCCTCGGTCGTTTTCCGCGAGCAGCGTGCGCGATTGCGGCGATGGCGCCGCCGCCACGTCCCTCGATTGCGATGGCGCCGCCGGCACGGCTGCGGCAAAGGACTGGATAATGTCCCTCTCCCTCGGAAACAGGGTGACGAAAACGAGCGCCACGACGGAGGCGATCGCGACCATGACGGCGCCTGCGAACATCATCCGGCGTCGCGAGTCGCGCTTCAAACCGGTCGGCTCCGGCACGGCTTCGGGCCTGAGCTGGCGCCGCACGAATTCCGACATGGCGGTCTCCAGCCGGTCGGCTTGCGAGGGCGCCGGCCGCAGCGCATCGATCCTTACCTCTGTCCTGGGCATGCGCGGCAGCGGCGGATCGCTGACCGCGGCGAGCCGCGGCTCAGGCCGCTCGCTCGGCCGGCGCGGCACGGCCGCAAAGGTATCCAGCGGATTGTTGGTGGAGGGCTCCTCACTCGTGGCACTCATACGCGACTCCTTCGACTGACTGTTACGCATGCGGTCGTGCCGCCGCATTCGGCAAAGCTTGAGAGCTAAGCGCGTGCGGGGATACTGATGTTTGCGGGGAAGAGGACGCGAAGTGCGAGGGATGAATCAGGAAGCTTGCCGTGTCTGTGCGCGGCATGTTTGAAATCAGATGGCTCCAAAAACCTGAAGCCCGGCGCTTCCCCATCGATCGCACTGCCCGTCCCCGGCGGCTCCCGCCTTCGCGGCGGAAAAGAGACGCTGTCCCTCGTCTCGCAGGAACGTGATGCGACTCGCACACGTCATTATTAAGCTCAAAACGAGGCGGAACCTCGTTGAGTTTTTGTTAGCGAACAACCTTCGTGTGTCGTTAGCGGGGGTTACGAAAGGGCCGGTCCGCACCCCCCAACATTCGCCCCCGCGTTGTGAGGGCACGCGCGAAGCGTGCGCTCGCCGCGCTTTTGTCAAACTTTGGCCCGCGCGCGTCCAGAAAGTCTTAAAGAGACGTTAACCATAGCTGTCGCTCTGTAACCTTTCAGTAAGAAAGGCGAGTCGTCAGTCATGGCAACCCAACCGGCAACCCAACTGGACACCCAATCCGAGCCCACACGCCAGCAGGTTCGTCTCCGCGGCCGCTCCTATGTGGCCTTTGTGTTTGCGCCGAGCGTTCCGATCGTCGACTGGCTTTCCGAAATCGACGAAACGCTTGCCCGCTCGCCGGGCTTCTTTGTCGGCAAGCCCGTCGTGCTCGACCTCTCCGCGGTCGACATCAGTAGGCCCGCGATCTCCCATCTGCTGCTCAGCCTGGAGAAGCGCAACATCCGCGTGCTCGGCATCGAGGGCGTTGCGTCGACCTCGCTCGCGTCGAACATGCCGCCCTTGCTCTCCGGCGGACGAAGCTGCGCAGTGGCGCAGCCGATCCAGGAACAAGGAGCAGCAAAAGGGGAGACGAGGACCGGGGCGGCGCCGCCGACCTCGCTGCTGCTCGACAGCCCCGTGCGCTCCGGCCAGTCGATCATCTTCCCCGAAGGCGACGTCACGGTCGTGGGGTCGGTGTCGTCCGGCGCCGAGATCGTCGCGGGCGGCTCCATTCACATCTACGGCACGCTGCGTGGCCGCGCCATGGCCGGCATCAACGGCAATTCGGCCGCACGCATCTATTGCCAGAAGATCGAGGCCGAGTTGCTCGCCATCGACGGCTTCTACCGAACTGCCGAAGAGTTCGACGCCGCTCTTCGCAACCGACCAGCGCAGGCGTGGCTTGAAGGTGAAACGTTGCGGATTACCCCGCTCAACTGATTTCAAACAGTAAAGGAGATATGTAATGGCCAAGGTGCTGGTGGTGACGTCGGGCAAGGGAGGAGTGGGCAAGACCACCTCCACCGCAGCAATCGGTGCGGCGCTCGCTCAGAACGGTCAGAAGGTCGCGGTAGTCGATTTCGACGTCGGCCTGCGCAACCTCGATCTCGTGCTCGGTGCCGAGCGCCGCGTCGTGTTCGATCTCATCAACGTCGTGCAGGGCGTCGCCAAGTTGCCGCAGGCCCTGATCCGCGACAAGCGGCTGGAGAATCTCTGGCTGTTGCCGGCCTCCCAGACCCGCGACAAGGACGCGCTGACGGAAGAGGGCGTCGGCCGCGTGATTTCCGATATGCGCGGCAATTTCGACTGGATCGTGTGCGACAGCCCGGCCGGCATCGAGCGCGGTGCCATGCTCTCGATGCGCTTCGCCGACGAGGCGATCATCGTCACCAATCCGGAAGTGTCGTCGGTGCGGGATTCCGATCGCATCATCGGCATGCTCGATTCCAAGACGGTGAAGGCCGAGAAGGGCGAGCAGGTTCAGAAGCACATCCTGATTACACGTTACGACCCGGGGCGCGCCGCGCGCGGCGAGATGCTCGGCATCGAGGACGTCCTGGAAATCCTGGCCGTGCCGTTGCTCGGCATCATTCCCGAGAGCCAGGACGTGCTGCGCGCGTCCAATGTCGGCTCGCCCGTCACGTTGAACAGCCCCGCCAGCGCGCCCGCCCGCGCCTATGCCGACGCGACCAGGCGGCTGCTCGGCGAGGTCATTCCGATGACGGTGCCGAGCGCGCCCAAGGGCCTGATGAAACTGTTCGGACGGAGAGCTGCATGAGCATGTTTCGGCTGTTTGCCAGCCGGCCGCCAGCGCCCGCCACGGCGCCGATTGCACGGGAGCGGCTGCAGATCCTGCTCGCCCATGAGCGGGGAATGAGGGGCGAGAAGCCCGACCTGCTGATGCTGCTGCGGGAAGAAATCCTTGCCGCGGTGTCGCGCCATGTTGCGCTCGATCCCGACAAGGTTATTGTGCGGATGGAGCGGGGCAAAAACGTCTCGACCCTGGAGGTCGATGTCGAGCTCCCGAGCGGGCTCGATCGGTCATTTGCCGTGGCGAGCTGAATTGGAGCGGGCGGAATTTTGGCTGGAGCCGCGATGAAGGCGTCACCCTCCCCTGGAGGGGGAGGGTGATGGAAGCAGTCTTTCGCGTCGACGGCGATCGCGTCATCGTCAGTCCCCATGCCGCCGGTCCCTGGGACCCCACCATGCAGCACGGCTCGGCGCCGGCTTCGCTTGCGGTCTGGGCGGCGGAGGCGATCCCCACACCAGTGCCGATGCGGATCGCGCGCGTCACCATCGACCTGATGCGGCCGGTGCCCTTGAGGCCGCTGACGCTGGAGACCGAGATCATCCGCGAGGGCCGCAAGATCCAGCTTTGCGCGGTCCGCCTGCGCGCCGATGGCGTGATCGTGGTGGCAGCGAGCGTGCTCAAGATCAGGCAGCAGGCGCAGCCATTGCCGTCCGACATTGCCGATCTGCCCGTCACGCTGTCCTCGCCGGACGCATCGGTCGAAGATCCCGCGCAATTCTCCAACAGCCCGTTCGTCACCGGCATGCAGCTTCGCGCCGCGCGCGGCAAATTCGGCGTGCCGGGCCCCGGCGCGATCTGGTATCGCGTGGTGCGGCCGCTGATCGAGGGCGCGGCGGTGTCGCAGGCCGTGCGCGCCGTGGTCGCCGCCGATTTCTGCAACGGCACCTCCGCGGCGCTCGACTTCCGGCACTGGATCTTCCTCAACGCCGACCTCACCGTGAGCATGACGCGTGAGCCGGTCGGCGAATGGATCCTGCTCGACGCGGAAAGCTGGATCGGCCCGGACGGCGCAGGACTCGCGATGGCAAGGCTCGCGGACAGTCGCGGCTATTTTGGCCGCGCCGTGCAGAGCCTCGTGATCGAGAAGCGATAGCTATCTCGCCGGTTGCAGGCCGCGAGCCCCGCAAGAATACGGAGTATCGCGACGGTCACATTCGCTCCTCGCTTGCGGTTTCATTAACCCTGAGCGGCGCCACTTAACGCGCCATTAACCATCGCCGCCCGACAATCCCCCTCGAAGCCGGCCTCGACTTTTTCGCGAAAAAGGCCGGAGCAAATCTTCACCTGCAGGGGATGCGCGATGGATTTCGAGACGCTTTTCGCCAAGACGCCCGCCACGCTCGACGAGATCCGGGCCCGCGTCGCCTATGCGCTGCAGCGCCATCCGCTATGCCGCAGGGTGCAGTTCGACGTGCTCTCGACTCCGCGCACCAGCCGCGGCTCCAACTGGACGGTGAGCCTGCACGCGGTCGAGCCGCGCGCGTTGTTTGAAGCCTCCGACATCGTCGCCGACATCCAGGCGGCCTATGACCTGGCTGCGGCCTGACCATTTCCGCAAGCGTTTTCGGCCCCTTGGGCTGGAACATCGACTCGCCGCGCAGATGGCGCGGTTAAGCCTTAATTAATGCCAGTTTTGGGGCCAATAGGGCCCCTAGCCACCTGCCACGGAGAACGGTTTGTCGAAGGCGATCACCATCATCGCGCTCACCTGTTTTCTGGTTGCCGGGGCTGCCGTCACCAGCATCCTTTCCCGTAAGACCATGAGCGCGTCGGAGGAAGCGACGCCTGCGCCTGTCGTGAAGGACCCCGTCGCCAATCGCGCCGCCAAGCAGGACCGGCTGACCGTCTTTAGCCTCGCCCAGGCATCGATGGAGCCATCGCCGAGCCCGGCCGCAACCGAAGTGCTGCGGCAGGCCTATGCCTCCTCGAGCCCGGCCGATGTCGAAGCCGCGAAGGCCGTAGCGGCGCTGTCGAAGACCGTGGCCGTTGCCGCGCCGGCGCCCGTGACTGCAACTGCATCCCTGACCGAGCCGGCGCCTGCCGCCGAGGCCGTTCCGGAGCCCGCGCCAGAGCCGGCGAAGCCGAAAGCCGCGAGCAGGCCGGCGCCGCAGAAATCCTACGCGCTGCTCAGCGACGCGCAGATCGCCGGCATCAAGGATCGCCTGAGGCTGTCCTCGTCGCAGGAATATTACTGGCCCTCCGTCGAGACCGCGCTGCGCAACGTCGCCCGCAAGATCAACGCCGAGCGTCGCTCCAATCCGCACGCCACCGCGGCCCAGCTCGATCCCGACTGCGAGGAAGTGCAGCAGCTCAAATCCGCGGCGATGCCACTGCTGTTCCAGCTGCGTGACGACCAGAAGGACGAAGTCCGCAAGCTCGCCCGCATCATCGGTCTGGAAAAGGTCGCGGCCGCGATCTGAAGGCGGATGCGGCTGCAAACCTGCACCTCCGGCATCCCTCCTGCAACCAACGTTCAGTTCACATCGATCAAGCCTCATTCTCGCGCGACTGTGACGCGCGCGAGGCGTGGTTCCCGCTTGCGTGGTTCGGAACATCGACCCTGATCGGACGTTGCCAGCGATCGATCAGGGAGCCGAACCATGCGCGCGTCGATGGCTTATTTTGCAGGGGCGGGAACTGTTGTTGTCGCGATCGCGGTCGGGCTCGGCGGCGGTCTCGTCATCGCCAATGTCATGAACCCGAATGCGAAGCGCGAGCTGAGCAAGGTCGAGCTGCAGGCCAAGGCGCAGCCATCGCCGCAACCATCACCTTCTCCGGAGACCGCGTCGAATGAGTCGCAAACGCCGGTGCCGTATATCGCGCAGGTGCAGCCTGCAGCCAGCGCGCCCGTGGTCGTCGGAGCGGCTCCGCAGCCGCAGAACCAGCCGCAGCCGAAGAGTGAAACGGCGAATGCTTCCGCGCCGGCCGCGCCAGCAGCGAAGACCGGCGATCCGCCGGCAAAGCGAGATGATGTGGCGTCGGCAAAACACGACGACGGTCCGAAGGCGAAACAGGCGGAGCAGCAACCATCGCAGCCAGCAGCGCATGACGGGATGTCCGCACCCGAGAACGCCTTTGCCAAGGCGCGCGATGCCGACCTGAAACGGCCGGACGACAAGCGAAAGTCAGACCGTCGCCAATCGGCGGCGCGCCGCCAGCAACAGCGCGATCAGCAAATGCGCAATGTTGAAGAGCAGGTGCGCGAAGATTCCGGCCCGCGCGAAGTCGTCGTGCGGCGGGACGACGACGAT
>Ga0157369_10009043_pt1 | contig 11404 bp, 9 predicted proteins | sample C25metaG_FD_113461 | JGI IMG/M metagenome (GOLD analysis project Ga0157369, IMG submission 113461) | Corn rhizosphere microbial communities from Kellogg Biological Station, Michigan, USA - C2-5 metaG | ecosystem: Host-associated > Plants > Roots > Rhizosphere > Soil | place: USA: Michigan... | reverse complement strand
GACGCTGTGCACGCCGGAGGTGACGAGGTTCGCGGAGTTGAACAGCGCGGGGTCGCTCTGGAGCTGCACGGACAGCGAGCCGGAATCACAGCGTCGGCGGAAGTAGCGCACGTGCTTTCCCGACCACGTGTCGTTCGGGTAGATCCCGGTCACGCGGACGAGCACGACGAGCGGCCCGTCCACGCGGACGACCATCATCCCCGTCCCCTGGTCGATCGCGACGGTCTGGCCCGCGAGGTATGACGTCTGCCCAGCGAGCGCGTACCGCGCCGTCGCGGGCTTGCCGTCGGCGGTGACGAGCGCGCCGTCGGAGCGCTCGTGGAGCGTCGTCTCAGGTAGCCCGCCTGTGAACGCGTTCCCTCCATCGGCGATCTCCGTGATGCTCCGGTTGAAGAACTCGTTCTCCCACACGCGCTGGATCGCACCGACGTTGTTCCACAGCTGGGTCACTTGCGCGTTGCGCCCGACGGCGCGGTCGACCCAGTCGTAATGCGGCTTGTGAATGCCGGCGAAGAGCGCGCCGCGTGACGCCTGAACGATGCCGTGGCGGCCGTTCTGCACGACGGCGCCGGTGAGCACGAAGTACAGAGCTACTCCTCCGACGAGAGCGACCGCGTAGCGGCGCGGGACGTAGACGACCGCCGCGGCCACGACCAGCCCGACCGCGAGCACCACGAAGCGCAGCGTGTCGAAGTCGATGCCGCGATCCTGGATCCACCACACCGGCATCAGTGCGAACGTGTCGGAGAGCGCCGTCGTGTTGACGAAGCGGTCGAAGGGGATAACGGCCGGCAATCCTCCTGCGACAACTGCGACGGCTAGCGTCGGCCAGCGCCGCCGCTCACGTTCGGCGAACCCAAGCAGCGCGATGAGCGCGAACGGCATCACATAGAACATGTTCCGCTCCTCGATGCGCGCCGACTGCGTCGACGCGAAGATCGCCACCTCGACGACGAGCAGAACGGTCACCGGCAGCGTCGCGGCCACGAACGCGCGCTCCCTGGGTGAGGCGAGACGCGGTGCGATCCACAGCGCGAGCAGCGCGACGAACGGAACGACGCCGAGCGCGAGATCAAGGTCAGCGATGTGCCAGAGCAGGTAATGCAGTACCGAGGTGATCGAGTACGGGACACTGGTTGCCGCGCGGTACGCACCGAGCAGCGTCAACGGCGAACGCCCGCGTGCGACTGTTCCGCCCACCGCGATGACGATCCCGGCCACGAGGATCGCGTACGTCGTGAGCCAGGCGCGAAGTTGCTGCTTCAGGTTGCGCTCGATCCAGCCAAGCAACGCCGGCGCCACCGCAACCGCCGGAATGAGCGCGACTGCCTGCTGCCGCGTTGCGAAGGCGAGACCGCAGAGCAGGAGCGTCCCGACCTGACGGCGCGGCGTCGGGCGCTCGAGCGTCGCGACGAGCGCCCAGACGAAGACGAGGAACAGCGGGTAGAACGCGTTCTCCGTCATCAGTTCGCTCGTGTAGAGCATCGGCGGGATCGCGACGGCGAGCACCGCCGCGCACAGCGACAGCCCCGGAGTCAGCATCCGGCGAGCGAGGAAGTACGCCGGGATCGCCGCGAGCGACATGACGATCGCATTGATTACCTTCGCCACCGCATACACGGTGGGCATCGCGCCGAACAGCTTCCACGCGGGCGCGATCAGCGCCGGGTAGACGAAGCCATAGCCGTTCGATGCGACTCCGCGGATCTGGAAGTGGCCAGACGCAGCGAACGACTTCGCGAGCTCGGAGTAGATGAGCTCATCGACCATGATCCACGGCGCGATCACGTGGCGACCCAGCGCAATGCGGATCGCCGCGGAGATCACGACGATCGCCGCGAGCCACGGCCACACGCGCTGTCTCATGATTCCCGCTCCGGCGCCGGCAAAGCCGGCACCTGCGCTCCCTGTGAGCCTCCGTCGAGCCTACGGCTCATTCGATGATCCCGGACTCGCGCGCCGCGCGCGCGAGCGCCGCGACGTCGTCGATGCCGACCTCGGCGGCGGCCTCGGCGATGCGCCAGAGCACGGCGTCGTCGACGGCATCGCCGCCGGCAGCGGACTCGAGCGCCGCGGCGTACGCATCGGCGACGTGGCTGAGATCGTGCTCGCGCTCGACGTACGCGCGCGCGTTCGCACCGAGCTCGGCGGCATGGTCGGCTGCGAACCCGAGCGCAGCCTCGAGCATCGGCACCTCGTAGTCGTCGACCAGCACCTTCAGCACGACCTCGCACGGGATCTCGCTGAACCACCCAACGTCCGATACGACAATCGCCTTGCCGAGCGAGAGCCCGCGGATCACCGAGCCGGACGTCTCACCCATCGTCGGGAAGCGCAGGTTCACGAGCACGTCGCACGCGGCCATCAGCGACCACATCCGCTCTTCCGGCACGTAATCGAGGCGCGTGATGCCGTCGCGGAGGCCGAGCCGCTCGAGTCGGCGCGAGAGGTCGAAGCGCTCGCCCGCCGCACCCGCGAGCAGGAGCCGCGCGCCCGGCCGCGTCTCGCGCAGCGACGCGAACGCCTGGAGGAGCTCCGGGATGCGCTTGTTCATGTTGAGGAAGCCGAAGCACCCGATCAGCGGATCGCCGCTCACGTCGTCTGCGGGCGTGACGTCGTGCATCGGCCAGGCCGGGTGCGGAATGCGCCACAGCGGCCCGCCGTAGCCGGCGCGCCGCGCCTCGCGCGCGACGAAATCGGAGTGGACGATCAGCCCGCGCGCGTCGTCGAGGATCGTCCCGGCGAGCGGGAACCGCTCAGGCTGCGTCTCCCAGAGCAGCGGCAGCAGGTTGTCGAGCACGCCGAGGCCGAGCAGCCGGCCGGCGACGCCGAGCTCGCGCTCCATCGCGTCGAGGTAGCCGCGCCCGTCGCCGCGGCCGATCGTGATGCCGGAGATCAGGTGATGCAGCACGTACTCGTGCAGCACGACGACGCCGGGACGCTTGTGCAGCGCGTCGACGATCCAGCCGTGCGCGTCGGGATCGTTGCCGACGTGGTACAGCGCGACGTCCGCCGACGGCGCGCGCTTGCCCTGCTCCGCCACGACGACGTCGACGCGCTCGCGGAGCGCGGGCAGCAGCAGCGCCGAGTAGTCGGCGATGCCCGACCGCGACGGCGGCAGCGGCGAGTAGTAAGCGACCTTCACGACAGAAGGGCGTCGACGCAGGCGTCCCACGTCACGCGTTCGGCGATCGACCGGCCGGCGCGCCCCCACGCCTTCGCTTCGTCGACATGGCCGGTGAGATAGGCGGCGCCGCGCGCGAGATCCTCGGCGTCGGGCGCGACAACGACACCGGTTCGCCGGTCCTCGACGACTTCGAGCGGCCCGCCGGCATCGGTCGTTGTGAGCACCGGCTTCTCGGCGAGGAACGCCTCGTAGGGGACCATCCCGAAGTCCTCGTCGATCGGCGCGTAGTAGACGGCGGAGCAGCGCCCGTAGAGATCGGTGAGCTCGGCATCGTCGACGCGGCCGAGGAACTCGACGTTGCCGTTGGCGAGTCCGCGCAGGCGCTCCTCATCGGGACCGACGCCCGCGATGACCACGCGGAACGAGCCGTGCTTCGCCGCCTCGATCAGCAGGTCGAGCCGCTTCGCGCGGTCGAGGCGGCCGACGGAGAACACGTATCCCTCCGGCTCGGCGGTGCGGTAGTCGAGCGTCTGCGGCGGGTGTGGCAGCACTTCCGCGTCGATGTCGTTGAAGCGCTTCAGCCGGTTGGCGACGTTGCGGGAAGTCGCGAACACGCGGCGCGCCTCGCCGAGCGCGACCTTGTCGAGGCGCTCGACGGCGTGGCGCGTGGCCCGGTCGAACGGCTCTTCGGAGAACTGGCCGAGCTCGGTGCGGTCGTAGTCGTACGCCTGGCGGAACTGGTGCAGCACCCACGCGACCTTGTTCGGATGGCGCACGCAGTACGCGGGGAACTTCGTCGCGATCACGCGGTCGATCGCGCGGCCGTCAGACTCGGTGAGGTCGGCGAGCCGCCAGAGGAACGCCTGGTCGAGCACGCGCGCGCCGGGGTACCACTTGAACGGCATCGTCACGAGCTCGGCTTCGTGCCCGCGTGCCCGCAATGCGTTGACGAGGTCCTCCGCCATCACCTCCGCACCGCCGCGCACGAACGGCACTTGCGGAGCCGCGACGACGACTCTCATTTCGTCTCGAGCCGCTTGATGCGCTCGTCGAGGTCGTCGATCAGCTTGAGGACGGCGTCGTTGAACGCGCGCTGGTCGGCGAACGCGGGCTCGACGTACCACCGCATCAGCCGCCGCAGCACGCCCTTGAGCGGGCCGCCCTTGCCGACGATCGGCCGCTCGGCGGAGATCGGCCAGAGCCGCTCCGCCTGGTCGCGGACCGACAGCCGCACCTGGGCCGGGGGAACGTCGGCGGCGCGCGGGCCGGCCGCGCGCACCTCGTCCTTCAGCCGCTCGAACAGCGCGGCGACATCCGTCTGCTGCTCGGACATTCGCCTGATTGTAAAGAGCGCCCATTACGGCTCTGTAAGCGAGACCGTGCGGGTTACGGTGCGCGATCCGCCCAGCAGAGCCGCGCCTGCACAGGCAACGACGAGCGCGAGCGCGAAGGGGACGCCGCCCACCGGGCCGGCGCCGTGCTGCGTGATCAGCGGCGCGACCGCGGCCGGGGCGACCATCTCGAGCGTGAAGGCGACCGGGATTGCCCTCGTCGCGGGCCAGCACTGCAGCGACGTCATCTCGGAGAGCAACCCGCCCCAGCTCGCGGCGGCGACGGCGATCGCCCAGGCGATGACGGCGACCCAGCGGCGGTCGGCCAGCGCCGCGTCGAAGAGGGCGGTCGAGAGGCCGACCGCGCTCCAGCCGATGCCGGCGGAGACGCTCGTCGCGAGCCCGCTGCGCAGGTCGAGGAGGCGCAGCAGCTGCGGCGCGACCGCGGCGACGGCGGCCCAGGCGATCGCAACGATGACGCCGACGTGCGTGAACGCGCCGGTGCTGTGCGGCGCCGCCCAGCCCAGCGTCCCGACCGCCGCCGCAACGGCGACGACGCCGGCGACCTCGCGGCGGCCGACGGACTCGCCGAGCATCGACACGGCCAGCACGAGGAGCATCACGAGCCCGAAGCCGAACGTCGGCTGCACGAGCGCGATCGAGCCGAACGTCAGCGCGGCGGCCTGCAGCGGCCATGCGACGACACCGGCCGCCGTTCCGAGGAGCCACCGCCGGCGGCGCACGAGGCGCTGCAGCAGGTCGATACGCAGCCCCTCGTCACGCGGCGTGTTCCGCGCCTCGAGCGCCTGCAGCGACGTGGACAGCGCGAAGAATGCGGCCGCTGCCGCACCGAGGACGATCGCAGCGACGGAGCGCATCGACGGAGTTTCCACTACCGTCGCCCGCATGGTCGGGATTGCGCTCCTGACGCTCGTGCCCGGTCAGATGGGCGGCAGCGAGACATACGCGCGTGAGCTCGTGCGTGCGCTCGACCGCGTCGGCACGCTCGACTACCGCGTCCTCGCACCGCCGCTCGCGCCCGAGTGGCCGCTGCCGGCAGAGGTCGCGGCGAACTACGGCTCGGCGCGGTCGACACCCGGCCGGCTCGGTGCGATGGCACGAGAGTCGCTTCGGTCTCGTCTCGCAGACGCGGATGTCGTGCACTACCCGCTGACGATCGCGCTGCCGCGCGTTCAGGCGCGTACGGTCGTCACGCTGCACGATGCGCAGCATCTCGATCTGCCGTCGATGTTCCCGCGCGCCGAGCGCGCGTTTCGCTCGGTCGCGTGGCATCGCTCGCTGCGCAGCGCCGATCGCGTGATCGCGCTGAGCGAGTTCGTGCGGTGGCGTGCGCTCGACCGGCTCGGCATCGACGCACGCGTCGTGCACTCGGGCGTCGACCATGCGCGCTTCCATCCGGGCGACGAGCAGCGCGAGCCGTTCCTGCTCTACCCGGCGCGCGCGTGGCCGCACAAGAACCACGCGCGGCTGTACGAGGCGTTCGGTGTATTGCGCCGGGAACGGCCGGAGCTGCGGCTCGTGCTGACCGGGGGCGGCGAGTTCGGCGCGGCGCCGGAAGGCGCGGAGGTTCGCGGGCTCGTGAGCGACGACGAGCTCGCGTCGCTGTACCGCCGCGCGTCCGCGCTCGTCTTCCCGTCGCTGTACGAGGGCTTCGGGCAGCCGCCGCTCGAGGCGATGGCGTCCGGCTGTCCAGTTGCGTGCTCAGACGCAGCGGCGCTGCCGGAGATCGTCGGCGACGCGGCGCGGCTGTTCGATCCGTACGACGTCGCCTCGATCGCGGACGGCGTGCGCGCGGTGCTCGACGATCCGGAGCCGTGGCGCGAGCGCGGGCTCGCGCGCGCGGAGCAGTTCTCCTGGGACGCAACCGCACGCGCGACCGAAGCGGTCTACCGCGAGCTGCTGTGATCGCGATCGGACTGCTCACGCTCGCGCCGGGCCGCAGCGGCGGCAGCGAGCAGTACGCGCGCGCGCTGTGCGCGCACCTCGGCGGCGGGCTCGACTACCGCGTTGTCACGTCGCCGCTCGCGCCGGACGCCGGCGGGCCGCTGCCGACGATCGTCGCGCCGGAGTTCGTCTCGCCGTCGTCGAAGGGCGCGCGCCTGGCCGCGACCGCACGCGCGGCCGTCGACCCGCGCCTGCGGCGCCACTTCCGGGGCGCGAGCGTGGTCCACTACCCCGTGACCGTGCCGCTGCCACCGCTGCGCGTGCCGACGGTCGTATCGCTGCTCGACCTGCAGCACCGCGAGCTGCCGCAGCTCTTCTCGCGCGCGGAGCGCGCGTATCGCGCAGTCGCGTACGACCTTGCGGCGAAGCGCGCCGACCGCGTCGTGACGCTCAGCGAATTCGTCCGCCGGCGCGCGATCGAGCTGCTCGGGCTCGACCCCGAACGCGTCATCGCGATTCATCTGGCGGTCGACCACGCGCGGTTCCATCCCGGCAACGAGGAGCGCGAGCAGTTCCTGCTTTACCCGGCGCAACCGTGGCCGCACAAGAACCACGCGCGGCTGTTCGAGGCGTTTTCGCTTCTCCGCGCCGAGCGGCCGGAGCTGCGGCTCGTACTCACCGGCGCCGGCGAGTTCGGAGCCGTGCCGGACGGCGTCGAGGTGCTCGGGCGAGTCGCGTTCGACGAGCTACCCGCGCTGTACCGCCGCGCGTCCGCGCTCGTCTTCCCGTCCCTGTCGGAGGGCTTTGGAATCCCGCTGGTCGAGGCGATGGCCTCCGGCTGCCCCGTCGCGTGCGCGAGCGCCGGGTCACTCCCTGAGATCGGCGGCGACGCGGCGCGGTCGTTCGACCCGTACGACGTCGAGGCGGTCGCCGACGGAGTCCGAGCGGTGCTCGACGACCCCGAGCCGTGGCGCGAGCGCGGCCTCGCCCGCGCCGCGCAGTTCTCATGGGACGCAAACGCGCGCGCCCACGAAGCGGTCTACCGCTCGCTTCTCTGACCCGCGCAGCTTCCGTTGCACTTCTGTGACACACCTGTCACGTCACTGGTACGTACCTGGTACGTAGCTGGTCCTCATCGCTGGCCCAGACGGCCACGTCTAGCGTCGCTCCAGCCGGCGAGCACGGCTCGTATCGCCTCGCGGCGTTTCGGATGCGATGCAGCGAGCGCGAGGTGGGCGCCGACGATGACGCCACGGCGGAGCGCGCGCAGGCCGGGTGGCAGGGGCGCGTGGCGCTCGACAACCGCGATCGTGTTGCGCGTGTCGTAGTAGAGGTTCGCCGTCGACGCGCGGCCGCCGGTCGACGCCGAGCCTTTGTGCACGACGACTGCATCGGGCACGAGCACGATGCGGAAGCCGGCGCGGCGAATCCGCAGCGACCACTCGACGTCCTCGACGTACGCGAACAGCTCTTCGTCGAGCAGGCCCGCCTTCTCCGCCGCTGCGCGCGACACGGCCATCGCGGCCCCATCGGCGCGGTCGACGTCCGTCCCGCGCTCGCGCGTCCACGAGCGCCCCGAGTAGCCGAGCCACGCGATGAAGCGCGCGCCCGCGTACTGCACGCGGCCGTCGGGATAGACGATCTTGCATGCGAGCAGCCCGACGTCGTCGCGCGCGGCGCGCTCGAGCGCAGCGACAGTTCCGGGCGACACAGTCGCGTCGTTGTTCAGGAGCAGCACCCAGTCGGCGCCGCGCTCGAGCGCACGCCGGATGCCCGCATTCGTGCCGCCCGCGAAACCGCGGTTCGCGCCGAGACGCAACAGCTCGACATCCGGGAAACGCTCCGCGACGGCGCCGTCGGACCCGTCGGTCGAGCCGTTGTCGACACAGATCGCCTGCGTGTCGCGCAGCGACGCGAGCGCCGCGAGCGTGTCCTCCCCGCCGTTCCAATTGACGACGACCGCGAAAAGGTTCACTGCTTGACGAAATGCGCGATCGAGCCCGCGCCCGGCTGGCGCGTCCAGCCGGCGCCGACCTCCGCGACCGCGCGCGTCACGCCGGGATAGACGTTGCCGTACCCGCCGCTGTCAACCGCGTCGTGGAACAGCACGTGCCCGCCGCTGTGGACGAACGCGCCCCAGCGGTCGAAGTCCGCCTTTGCGCCTTCGTATGAGTGGTCGCCGTCGATGAACAGGAGCTCGATCGGCTCGGGCGGCGGATCCACCGTGCGCGAGTCGCCGACGAGCAGGTGCACCTTGTGACGCACGCCGAGCCGCTTCAACGCGTCGTCCAGCTCACCGTCGAGTTGCTTACCGGTCATGTCGGGCCGCAGCGCGATGTGCAGGTCGTACGACCAGAGCTCGACGCCTTCGGGAAGCGCGCTCGCGAACACCACGGTGCTGCCGCCCTTGAAGCGGCCGATCTCCGCGACCGGCCCCGAGTGGACGTTGCGCGCGAGCCGGAACAGCAGCGCGGCCTCGTCGATCTGCAGCGACGCGACGCCGTGGTTGAGCTGGTTCGACGAAAACATGAACGCGAGGTCCTCGAAGCCGTGAACCGACTCCGGCCAGCGGTCGACGTTCGCGAAGCGCATCTTCGCCGGGTCGCGCAGCACCGCGGCGTGGATCAGGGTCTTGCCGAGGCCGGTCCGGCCGACGCGGCGCACGAGGTCCTTCAGCACGCGGCCACGCTACTGCAAGCCGTGCACGTAGGCCCACGCGTGCCGCAGGCCGAGCGGCCGCCAGAGCACAACGACGGCCGCGTAGACGACGAGCCCGACAACCGCAGCGGGGATCGGCCCGATCACCAGTCGCGGGATGCCGAACGCAAGCGCGGCCACCGCGCCGCACAACGCGGCGGAGACCGCGACGCCGCGGAGCGTCAGCCGCAGCGCGCGCAGACCGAGCAGCACGACGCCGAGCACCGCGGTCGTCGTCACCGCCATGCCCGCGACGATGCCTGCGAGGCCGAACAGCCCACGTCCCGCCCATTCGAGCGGCACGTGCACGAGCAGCGCCCCGACTGCCAGCGTCGGCAGCCACCGCGCGCGGCCGCCGACGAACAGCAACGGATACGCAATCGTCAGCGCAACCGACGCGACCATCCACGGCGCGAGGTACGCGACGAGGTGGCTCAGCTCTGCTCCGGTGCCGCCGCCGTACTTCGAGCCGAGCACATGCCGCGTCACCACCGCGCCCGCAACGGCGAACACGCCCGCGGCCGCCGCAACCGGGACGAGCGAGAGCCACGTCGCCGCAACGACATGCCGGCCCGCGCGCTCCGGCGACTCGCCTTCGCGCGCGAACGGCGCCGTCGTGACGAGCGCGAGCGACGTCGCCGTCAGCGACACGAAGAACGCCGCGATCAAGTACGAGTACGCGAACGTCGTCTGCTCGCCGGTGCCGACGCCGGACGCGAAGCGCGAGCCGACCACGAACAAGCCCTGCAGCGCGATCGGCAGCGTCACGCCTTCGGCGAGCTCGACGAGCCGCGGCCACGGCCGCTCGTCCGGCGCGCCGATCCCGCGTCGCCGCAGCAGCACGGCGAGCGGCCACAGCAGCGAGACCGCGCCGTTCACGCCGAGCCCCCAGCCGAACGCGATCAGCCCGTGCCCGATCAGCGCGACGGTGACGACGAGGCCGGCGACCGAGCCGGCGGCGAAGCCGAACGCAGCTGCGACGTAATCGTCGAGCGCGGCGAGCGCGCTCGCGACGAGCCCGCCGAGCACCTGCGCCGCGGACGAGGCGATCACCCACGGCAGCAGCTGCGCGGCGTACGGCCGCGCGCCGTGCTGCGAGGTCAGCGCTGCCGCGAGACCATGCGGCCACGCGATCGACAGGGCAACGACGACCAGCAGCGGCGCCAGGAGCGCGGCCGTCCAGACGCCGGTCTCGGCCTGCAACCGCCCGTCGAGCCGCGCGCGGACAAGCCGCGGGAGCGCGACGACGCGCACCACGCTCGCCAGCAGAACCACGGCGAGATAGAGCTGGTACGCGGCGAAAAAACCATCCGTCTTTACGCCGTGCCCAAACTTCCGCGACAGAATGACGCCGGCGACCGCGGCCGAGCCACTGACCGCAGCCGTCGAGATCCCTGTCAGGATCCCGCTTGAGACCGTCCCCCGCCCGCGTGAGCGACTACCCTGCATCGATGCCTGGCGACGATACAGCGACATGGACGAAGGCCGAGCTTGACGGCCTTCACGAGGAGTTCGGCGACACGTATCGCGGCCGGACCTGCTTGGTCACCGGTTCTGATGGGTTCATCGGCTCGCACCTGACCGAGGCGCTCGTTGAGCTTGATGCCAACGTAATCGCGTTCGTGCGCGCCACCTCGAGCGGCGCGCTGAACAACATCGGGCATCTGCGCGGCCGGTTGAAGGTGGTGTTCGCGGATCTGACCGACAAGACGTCGATCGACTTCTGCGTCAAGGACCACCTGGTGGGTGCGCCCGACCGGCCGTATGTGTTCCACATCGGGGCGCAGGCGCACGTCGGCGAGTCGTGGCATCGCCCCTACGAGACGGTGATGGCGAACACGCTCGGCACGCTGAATCTGTTGCAGTCGATCGTCGACCACGGTGTCGAGCTGGAGAAGCTCGACACCGCCGGTACTTCGGAGGAGTACGGCAACGTCCGTGAAGCGGTCGCTCATCATCACGACTTCGACGAATCAGGCTCGCTCGTGTTGCATGAGCGCTCGCCGCTCAACCCGAAGAGCATTTACGCAACGAGCAAGGTGGCGGCGGACTTCCTGACGATGAACTACCACGACGCCTACGGCATCCCGGCGATCACCACGCGCATGTTCAACAACTACGGCCCGCGCCAGAACCCCCGCTACGTGACTGGCACGATCATCACGCAGGCACTGACGCGGCCCGAGATCGAGCTCGGCGCGCTCGAACCGCTGCGTGACTTCTGCTTCACGACCGACGGCGTGCGCGGCCACCTCACCGTCGCCGCCAAGGGCGTCCCCGGTGATGTCTACGTGTACGGGCAGGGCGAGAACATCTCGATGGCCGACTGGACGCAGAAGATCCT
>Ga0157369_10009042_pt1 | contig 11405 bp, 12 predicted proteins | sample C25metaG_FD_113461 | JGI IMG/M metagenome (GOLD analysis project Ga0157369, IMG submission 113461) | Corn rhizosphere microbial communities from Kellogg Biological Station, Michigan, USA - C2-5 metaG | ecosystem: Host-associated > Plants > Roots > Rhizosphere > Soil | place: USA: Michigan... | reverse complement strand
GAAATCCGCCAGCCGCGGGATCAGCCAGCGCATCGCGAAGGTCGGCCCGACGCCGATGGTGAGCACACGGAGCGCGGCCGGCGCCGTCACCTGCGCGGTGAGGCTTGCGAGCGCGTCGAAGATCGGCGTCAGCCCGCTCTGATAGGCGCGGCCAGCCGCGGTCGGCAGCAGGCGGTTGGCCTTGCGCTCGAACAGCGCGACGCCGAGCCGCTGCTCCAGGAGGTGCACCATCCGGCTGATCGCGGCCGGCGAGACGTTGAGCTCGGCGCCTGCCGCCGCAAAGCTGCCGCCGCGCGCCGCCGCTTCAAATGCCTTGATGCCGTTGAGAAAAAGCAGTCGTCGCAAACCGACCCTCAGGAAAGCTGATGCTGAGGGCAAGATAACTCGGTTTGCGGGAAGCGCACAAGCGGGGCAGAAATACAGGTGTTGGATTCGATGATTTGCACAATGCTCGCCTATTTCACCTCTCCCCGTTCTTCACAACGGAGAGAGGTCGGATTGCGAAGCAATCCGGGTGAGGGGCTTTCTCCGCCAGTTCGATTCGTGGAGAGAGCCCCTCACCCCGGCCCTCTCCCCGTAAGAACGGGGCGAGGGAGTAGGAACACCTGAGCTCGTTGCCGCCGCCGGAGAACCGAATGACGCCCCTGATGATTGCAGCCCTTGGCGCGCTGATGGTTGCGACCGCGTTCCTGTCGGGGCTGTTCGGCATGGCCGGCGGCATGATCCTGATCGGCGTGCTGCTCGTCCTGATGCCGCTGCCGGCGGCGATGGTGCTGCATGCGATCACGCAGATGGCCTCCAACGGCTGGCGCGCCTTCCTCTGGCGCGCGCATATCAGCTGGCGGCCGGTGTTCATCTATCTCATCGGCTGCGCGATCGCGCTTCTGATCTGGTCGATCGCGCGCTACGTGCCGGACAAGCCGATCGCGCTGTTGATGCTGGGCGCGACGCCGTTTCTCGCCCGCCTTATGCCGTCCGACCTCAAGCCCGATCCGGAAAGTATCTGGCAGGGCGCCCTCTACGGCTCGATCTGCATGGGCCTGATGCTGATGACCGGCGTGATCGGCCCGCTGCTCGATATCTACTTCCTCGGCGGCGGCAAGATGGACCGCCGCGGCATCATCGCCACCAAGGCGACCTGTCAGGTCGCAAGCCATTTCACCAAGCTGATCTATTTCGGCGGCATCATCGATAGCGCGGCCTCGCTCAATCCGGTGCTGGCGCTGGTTGCGATCGGCGCCTCCATGCTCGGCACCACGCTGTCGCGGCGCGTGCTGGAGGCGATGAGCGATCAGCAATTCCGCCGCTGGGCCAACCGGCTGATCACGACGGTGGCGAGCTATTATCTGCTCTATGGCGGCTGGCTCCTGGTCGCGAAAAGCTCGGCCGCGTCTTTCTGAAGCATGATGCGGAAAAGTGGACACCGGTTTTCCGAAAAGGTCATGCTCAACAAAGGAGACACGCGATGACGGAGACAGCCGATCCGCTGGTGCTCGATTTCGTCGAATGGATCGCGCGCGAGCCGCGTGCCTATTCCGAGGTGATCGGCACCTGGAAGACCTCGTGTCCGCGGCTCACCATTTGGGAGGACGCCGCCGACCGCGGCTATGTGGCGCGCGAGACGATCGCGGGCCTCGGTCTCGTCGTGACGGTGACGGAAGACGGCGAAAGGCTGCTTCGCGCGCATGGCCGTGTGAGCTGAAGCGCGATCACAATTCCGCATGTTCCCGCCGCCTGCCATTGACTCGGATAAGGGCCGTAGCAACATTCATGCAATCGCATGAATTTGCGACTCCGCCAACGCGAGAGCAGGACAGGAACGCCAGCCATGATCGACCTCTATTATTGGACCACGCCGAACGGCCACAAGATAACGATGTTCCTCGAAGAGACCGGTTTGCAGTACAAGATTTTCCCGGTGAACATCGGCAAGGGCGAGCAGTTTCGTCCGGAGTTTCTGGCGATCGCGCCCAACAATCGCATCCCGGCGATGGTCGATCACGCGCCGAAAGGTGGCGGCAAGCCGATCTCGATTTTCGAGTCGGGTGCGATGCTGCTCTATCTCGCCGAGAAGACCGGCAAGTTCCTGCCCGCCGATTTCCACGCCCGTTACGACGTGATCCAGTGGACGTTCTGGCAGATGGGCGGGCTCGGGCCGATGGCCGGGCAGAACCATCACTTCCGCAACTATGCCGTTGACAAGATTCCCTACGCCATCGACCGCTATGTCAACGAGACCAACCGCCTCTACGGCGTGCTCAACAAGCGCCTTGCCGACCGCGAATATATCGGCGGCGACTATTCGATTGCCGACATGGCCTGTTATCCCTGGGTCGTGCCTTACAAGAACCAGGGCCAGGACATCGACCAGTTCCCGCATCTGAAGCGCTGGCTGGAGACCATCAAGGTGAGGCCCGCCACCGAGCGCGCCTATGCCAAGGCAAAAGAGGTCAACCCGAATTTCGGCCAGCCCGTCAATCGCACCGAGGAGGAGCGGAAGATCCTGTTCGGGCAGACGGCCGCGGTGGTGCGGTAACAATCCGTCCCGATCAGGCGTAGACTCGTCATTGCGAGCGAAGCGAAGCAATCCATTTTTCCCCTTGCGGTGGCATGGATTGCTTCGTCGCTTCGCTCCTCGCAATGACGGCGGATATCGATAGGGCACTTCCATGAATCTCCAACTCTTCGAACTGGTCGGCACCAATGCGGCGCGTCCGTTCAGCCCTTATTGCTGGCGGACGCGGATGGCGCTGGCGCATAAGGGGCTCGACCACGGCTCGATCCCGTGGCGTTTCACCGAGAAGCAGGCGATCGCGCCGCACGGCTCGGAGAAAGTGCCGGTGCTGCTGCACGATGAGAACCCGGTGGTCGATTCCTGGGTAATCGCCAATTATCTCGAAGAGACTTTTGCCGACCGTCCTTCGCTGTTCGGCGGCGAAGGCGGTCGCGCGGCGATGAAGCTGATCAATGCCTGGGGCGACATCGCCATCGTCGGCGGCATCTTCCCGCTGATCGTCGCCGATATTCCAGCGCATCTCGGCTCCGTCGATGCCGATTATTTCCGCGCCTCGCGCGAGGCGCGCTTGGGTCGGAGACTCGAGGAAGCCTCGGCCGATCGCGACAGGGCCGTCATCGCCCTTCGCCGCTCGCTCGAGCCGCTGCGCATGACGCTCCGCGCGCAATCCTATCTCGGCGGAGCTGCGCCGAACTATGCCGACTACATCGTGTTCGGCGGCTTTCAATGGGCGCGCGTGGTGAGCCCGTTCAAGCTGCTCGCGGAGGACGATCCAATTTACGCCTGGCGCGAAAAGCTACTCGATGCGTTCGATGGGCTGGCGCGCAAATCGCCGGGCTTTGCGGTCTAGATTCTTGTTCGAGCATGATCTTTTCGGAAAGCCGCTTCACACTTTTCCGGATCATGCTCACGCGCCGCGATAATTCGGCGCGCGGCGCTCTTTCCAGGCGGCGAGGCCTTCGCTCAGGTCATGGCTCGGCACCAGCGCGGCGAATTGCTCGCTCTCGACCAGCAGTCCTTCTGCGATCGCCATGTTGAGCCCGCGCGTCACCGCGGTGATGACACCGCCGACCGCCAGCGGCGAGTGGCGGATGATGCGGCTAGCGAGTGCGCGAGCGGCCGGCAGCAGCTCGTGATGCGGCACGACGGCATTGATCCGTCCGATCTCGAGCGCGCGCTGCGGCGGGAAGGGATCGCCGGTCAGCAGGAATTCCAGCGCGCGCTTGCGGCCGGCAAGCCGCGGTAGCCGCTGCGTCCCGCCAAAGGTCGGCGGCATGCCGAGATTGATCTCGGGTTTTGCAAATTTCGTGCAGCGCCTTAAGCGCGTTCACGCGCGTCTTTGACGCGCTATGGCGGTGCACCGCAGAGCCGGGACCCACGCGCAAATGGACGGACCCCGGATCAGCAGCGCACCGCTGGCGCGCTGCGCTGCATTCGGGGAGAGCCGGAGATGGCCGAGGCATCGCTAACAAGGTTTCGCTAAGGTGACGTCGCTTGTTTCGCCGCCTTCCGCAAACAATCCGGGCACAGACAATCCTCGCCTTCGACCGGCATCGGCAGGCGAAATGTTTCATCCTTGCACCAGCATGACCCGGCGGGATCGCAATCGAATGTTTTGCCGCATCGAGAACAAGCCAGTCGGCGGAACGTGGTGCTTTCTGTCCGATTTGTCATGAATGTAAAAGGAATTCCCCAGTGTTTTCATGCCGGGTTCATCTCGAACGGCGCTATAGTCTTGGCCGACCAAAGCGCAGCGGGAAACTCCGCCAAAGGACCCGGCAAGGGAATATCAGGGAATAGCAGATGGCCCGCGATTCCAGAACTGCACTCGTCGCGCTCAACCGGTTCGGCTTCGGCGCCCGCGGCGGCGCTTCCGGCGATTTCGTCAACGCCGCGTCCGATCCGCGCGGTTTCGTCAAGGCCGATCTGGGCCGCGTCAATGCCACTCTTTTGGAAGTGCCGGGATTGCAGCCGACGCCGGATCTCGCGAGGGCCGTATTCGAATTTCAGTTCGAGCAGAAGCAGGCGCGCGAAGCGGCAGCGAAATCCGCCACGGCGGGAGCCGCGACGGAAACTCCGCAACAAGGCGTGTCCGATGCCAAGGCGCAGCAGCGCCGCGGCCTGTCGCTCGCCAACGTCGCGCAGGACATCTCGCCCAAGGATCAGCCGGTTCAGCCCGCAGCAAATAACGCGGCGCCGCCGGAGATGATGCAATCCAACATGGCGCCGCAGCTCCATCCGCCCAAGCCGGCACCGCCACAGCTCAATGTGATCCAGAAGACGTTTCGCACCGAGGCGCTGGCGCGGCTTCAGCGCGCGAGCGTCGCCGAATGCGGCTTTGCCGAGCGGCTGGTCGTGTTCTGGTCCAACCATTTCTGCATCTCCGCGAGCAAGGGGGGGCTGGCGCGGATGTGGGCCGGCTCGTTCGAGCGCGAGGCGATCCGCCCTCACGTGCTCGGCCGCTTTACCGACATGCTGCTGGCGGTCGAGCAGCATCCGGCGATGCTGTTCTTCCTCGACAACCAGCAATCGCTGGGGCCGGACTCGCGTGCCGGCATCAACCGCCATCGCGGCCTGAACGAAAATCTCGCGCGCGAGATCATGGAGCTGCATACGCTGGGGGTGAACGGCGGCTACACCCAGGACGACGTGACGTCGTTCGCGCGCGTCATTACGGGGTGGACCTATGCCGGCCGGCTCGGCCAGCTGGGTCAGCCCGGCACCTTCGTGTTCAACAACAATGCGCATGAGCCGGGCGCGCAGCGCGTGCTCGGCAAGGTCTACGCGACCGGCGGCCTCGCACAGGGCGAGGCGGTGCTAAGGGATATCGCACGCCATCCCTCGACCGCGAAATTCATCGCGACCAAATTCGCCCGGCATTTCATCGCCGACGATCCGCCACCGGCGCTGGTGGCGCGGTTGCAGGACGTCTTCACCAAGACCGATGGCGATCTGCGTCTGCTTGCGAATGCGCTGGTCGATTCGGACGAGGCCTGGGCGGCGCCGCTGTCGAAGATGCGCTCGCCCTACGAATATCTGGTCGCGACGGGCCGCATTCTGTCGCGCGTGCCCGAGGAGCCCGGCCGCTATCTCGGCGGTCTCAATCTGCTCGGCCAGCCCTTGTGGTCGCCGGCGGGGCCGAACGGCTTTCCCGACACCAATGCCGCCTGGGCCGCGCCCGAAGGCATGAAGCTGCGACTCGATATCGCGGCGCAGGTTGCGGCGAGGCTTCCCGACTCGGTCGATCCGCGCGAGCTGCTGGAGCTCGCGGCAGCGGATGCGGCCTCGGATGAAACCCGCCATACCGTCGCGCGCGCGGAATCGCGGCAGCAGGCGATGGCGCTGCTGTTGATGTCGCCGGAATTCCAGAGGAGATGACGATGGATTGCTGTGATGGCTATGCCCGGCTCGTGACATCCCGCCGCGCGCTTCTGCTCGGCGGCGCCTCCTTTGCCGCCTGGGCCTACTTGCCGAAATTCGCCCGCGCCACTGAGGGCCGCGATCCGCGCCTCGTCGTCGTGATCCTGCGCGGTGCGCTCGATGGGCTCGCTACCGTCGCGCCGATCGGCGATCCCGATTATGCCGCGCTTCATGGCGCGATCGCGCTGACTTCGGGTGGGCAGCATCCTGCGGTCATGCTGGACTCCTTCTTCGGCCTGCATCCGTCGATGCCGGAATTTGCGCGGCTCTATGCGAACAAGCAGGCCGCGGTGATCCATGCGGTATCGACGCCCTATCGCGATCGCTCGCATTTTGACGGGCAGGACGTGCTGGAGAGCGGCTATGCCGGTCCTGGCCGGGTGCAATCCGGCTGGCTCAACCGTGCGCTGGAGGCGTTGCCGCGCGGTGAGCGTGTCGCAAACGCGCTCGCGGTTGGCCCGACCACGCCGCTGGTGCTGCGCGGCGCGGCGCCGACCGTCGGCTGGGTGCCGGCGGCGCTGCCGCAGGCCGCTGACGACACCGCGATGCGGCTTGTTGAACTCTATCGTCATCGTGATCCCGCGCTCGCTACCGCGCTGTCGCAGGGCTTGCAGCTCGAGAAGGCCGCGGCTGGCAACGACATGAAGCAGCAGCCCGGCGGCAATGCCGTCACCGTCATGCGCAACGTCGCGCGCGGCGCCGCCAAGCTGATGGCCGCCGACGATGGCCCGCGCATCGCCGCGCTCGCCTTCGATGGCTGGGATACGCACGCCAATGAAGGCGGTCCGGTCGGGCGGCTGGCGCTGCTGCTGTCGGGCCTCGACGGCGCCTTCGCGGAATTCGAGAGCGGTCTCGGCCAGCACTGGCGCGACACCGCCATCATCGTTGCCACCGAGTTCGGCCGCACCGCGCATATCAACGGCACCGAAGGCACCGACCACGGCACCGGCACCATCGCGCTTCTCGCCGGCGGCGCGATCAAGGGTGGCCGCGTGATCTCGGGCTGGCCCGGCCTGAAGCCCGCCAACCTCTACCAGGCCCGCGACCTCGCGCCGACCACCGACTTGCGCAGCGTCGTGAAGGGCGTGCTCGCCGATCACCTCGGCATCAACGAGCACGTGCTGGCGCAAACGGTGTTTCCGGATAGCGCCGCGGCAAGGCCGATGAAGGGGCTGATTGCTTGATTCCACCTCTCCCCGCCCTTTTGCGGGGAGAGGTCGGAGCAGCGCGTAGCGCTGCTCGGGGTGAGGGGCAGGGCAGTGCGGGGACGCAAAGAAAAGACTATCCGAACAGCCAGAAAGCTGCGCGCCAACCAAACGGACGCGGAGACGGTTCTTTGGAATCGTATCCGCAATCGCCAGATCGATGGCCACAAATTTGCGAGACAAGTGCCGATCGGCCGATACATCTGCGATTTCGTGTGTCGCGAAAAACAGGTCGTGATCGAAGCCGATGGCGGTCAGCACAGCGACTCCCCTGAGGATGCTGTTCGGGATCGTTACCTGGTGGCTGAAGGTTATCGAGTTATTCGATTCTGGAACAACGATGTGCTCGGCAACCTCGAAGGTGTGTTGGCCACAATTCAGGCCGAGCTCAGCAGATAGAGCCCCTCACCCCAACCCTCTCCCCGCGAAGGGCGGGGAGAGGGAGCGAGAGAGTGGCGCTTCCATCACAACGTCATCCCGTCGATCTCCGCCATCTCTTCCGCGGAGAGATTCCACGCGATGGCTTTCACGTTCTGCTCGACCTGCTCGACGCGGGTGGCGCCGGCGATCACGCTCGCCACTTGCGGCCTTGCGGCGAGCCAGGAGAAGGCGAGCTCCAGCATGGAGTGGCCGCGCGCCTGTGCGAAGGCTTGCAGCTGTTCGACGATCTTCTCGTTGCGCGGCGTGACGTAGCGGTCGCGCAGGCGCTCCACCTTGCCGAAGCGCGTATCGCTTGGGGCCGCTTCGCCACGTTTGTACTTGCCGGTGAGGAGCCCGCTGGCGAGCGGGAAGAACGGCAACAGGCCAAGGTTATATTCCTCCGCGGCCGGCAGCAGATCCTTCTCGATGTCGCGGACGACGAGCGAGTATTCGTCCTGGCAGGAGACGAAGCGGCTGACATTCATCGCGCGCGCGACATATTCGGCTTCCGCCACGCGCCAGGCCGGGAAATTCGAATTGCCGATGTAGCGGACCTTGCCCTGGCGCACGAGATCGTCCAGCGCGCGCAAGCTCTCCTCGATCGGCGTCAGCGGATCGTAATCATGCTGCTGGTAGAGATCGATATAGTCGGTCTTGAGCCGCTTCAGGCTCGCTTCGACCGCGTTCATGATGTAGCGCCGCGAGGCGCCCTGCTTGGTGCCGTCGCTCGCCATCGGCTTGGAATATTTGGTCGCGAGCACGATGTCCTTGCGGCGGTCGCCGAGCACGGCGCCCAGCACGTTCTCCGAGCCGCCCATGTCCGAGTAGATATCCGCGGTGTCGAACAGGGTGATGCCGAGGTCGAGCGCCTTGTGGATCACCTTGCGCGAGCCTTCGAGGTCGACGCGCTGGCCGAAATTATTGCAGCCGAGGCCGACTGCCGAGACGCGCAGGCCGGAGCCGCCGAGATTGCGAATTTGCATGGAAAAATCCTGGTGACGGTATTTGGGAAGCGGACGGACGCGTATTGTGACGCGTGCCTATACCCGCTTCAAGGTGATCTGACCCACGGCCGCGCATGCCGGACCGTCGAAAAAGCCTTGCGGGGCAGGGAATGCGGAAGGCAGGGGTCCAAAAAAGTGCGGCCCCGGTCAGACGCGGCGACTGACGGGGACCGCTGGGGCGCTTGATCTGTGACGGGGGGCCTGATCAGACGCCGAGCCAGCCTAGACCCGCTTTGTTACGTGCGGGTGACAGGGATATTATCCACAGGCCCGTAAAACAGGGGCTTCGGGCACGTCCACACGGGATCGAGTGTAGCCCGCATGAGCGCAGCGACATGCGGGAGTCCCGGATATCGCTTCGCTCATCCGGGCTACGATCGCGTGTCAGCTTTATCAAAGCTGCTTGCGATAGATGATGAAGCCCTGGTGCTCGGCGACCTTGTCGTAGAGCGTGCGTGCGGTGGTGTTGGTCTGATGCGTCTGCCAATAGACGCGCGGCGAGCCCAGGAGCCTGGCCTGCGCGTAGACGCCTTCGATCAGCGCGCGGCCGACGCCTTTGCCGCGCGCGGCCTCGGAAGTGAACAGATCCTGCAGATAGCAAAGCGGCTCGAGCAGCGTGGTGCTGCGATGAAGCAGGTAATGCGTCAGCCCGAGCAGTTCGCCGCCACTTTCGGCGACGAGGCCGTAGACCGGCTCGTAGCCGTCGAAGAAGCGCTGCCACGTCATCTCGGTGATCTCGCGCGGCAGCGCGGTCGGGCCCGAACGTCCGTAGAAGGCGTTGTAGCCGTCCCATAACGGCAACCATTTGTCGAAATCGCTTCGCTGCACGAAGCGGACGGACAAGTTATCAGACATCTTATATCTTTCGTATGCGCGTTCGGTTGCTTCCGGTTTAGGGACTTCGCGCGATCCGATCAATGATATTTCGGGCTTGACCGCGGTCTGATCTTGTTACCGCGCGTACGCTCTATCTCCTCATCCTGAGGAGCGCGAAGCGCGTCTCGAAGGATGTGGCCACCGTCGCGGCCTCATGATTCGAGACGGCGCTGGCGCGCCTCCTCACCATGAGGGACTGTCGGGATTACTCCGCCGCCCTCAGGGCACGGACGAGGCTGCGATCGCTGCCGCCGCCGCGCAGCGCCTGATAATATTCGGCGTCGGCGGGATCGTCGGTGTGGCGGACGAGATCGGTGACCGGCGTGTAGCTCAGCATGCGGCCGCCGTCGGGCAGCGCCGTGCAGGAGAAGCGCAGCACCTTGCCGTCCTTGAGCTTGATGTTGATCGGCGTGGAATCGCCGGAGCGCATCATCTCCATGCGCCGGGCGATGAACGAGTTGAGCTCGTCTGCCGGCATTTCATAGGCGCCGGTGTCGCGGCCGTGATACATCAACGCGATGAAGGGCGGCTGCGCGTCCGCTTTCGCGTCGGGCAGCGCGAAGTAATGGCGGAAGGCGCGATTGATGAACACCGCGCGGGTGTCGGCGTCGAGCAGCACGATGCCGATGTCGACCTGATCCAGCGCGGAGGACAGCCGCGCTGCCGTCGTATAATGCTGCTGCTCGAGCGCGAAGGCATCTTGCATCGATTGCCGCAGCAACCCCGTAACCGCGGCAGTGCCGCCGGCGGTCATGGCGAGCGTCGCAAGGCGGACGAGGTCGGCCGTGTCATAGCCGGGGGTTGCGCGGTGATCGAGAAAGAACAGCGCCGTGCCGACGATGGCGACGGCGGCGGTGACCGCGGCCGAACGCAGGCCGCTGAGCGAGCCCGCGAAGGCCACGATGCAGACCAGGAGCGCAGCGGGGTTGGGAACGCCAAATAGACGGTGGTCGATGGCGACCGCGGCCAGCGTTGTCGCCATCGCCAGCGCCGGTCCCGCAATTGCACGCCAATCGAACTGCATGCCGTTTCTCGCCTCGCGCCGATGGTCAAGATGCCCAGGCTTGACCAATTGTTGCGTCCAGTCTGAAAGTTTCCGGCCTCCTGCTTAAGGAGATGTTCATCCGGTGCGCCGAGCTTTCAGAATTGTTGGATCAAATGCGAGTGAGGCCGGAACTCGCTGATCCTTGCCTTTGGGCCTTCTCGGAAGCGTCCGGTGTGGCGCCTAGAACGGCATCGCCATGCAAGCCCGGATCGACAGCACCGTAAGGGTCGCGACGAGACAAAGCGAGAAGGCGCTGAATGCGAGCGAGGCCGCGACGGCGTCGATCAGTCGGGACGAGGCAACGGGATCGCTCTGGCCGTTGAAGCCAGCGACGCCGGTAAACCGTGTCATGGCCGGGATCCTTTTGAGCGCGGGCGAATCACCCGCGAGCCCGAACACCGTCGCAAGCACCACGGGCAATATTGCGGCAGTTCGACCTCCGATTCGTCACAACCGTTAACGATTGTTAACGAGTGGAGCGCGATCGGGAAAAACGAAGTCTTGAGGCGCTTCAGCCAGGCTAAAGCATGGTGAGATTAGGTTTGAGCAACAGCATCGGCACTGCGTCCCCTCTCCCGCTTGCGGGGGAGGGTTAGGGTGGGGGCTCTCTCCACGGGTCATATCGTGGAGAGAGCCCCCACCGGGATCACATCTATCGATGCGATCCGACCTCCCCCGCAAGCGGGAGAGGTGCAGCGAGCCCGCAGCTCGACTGATTCAACCAAATATCATCTCGCTCTAGCGCACTTCAGGCGCCGGCCGCGATGCTCGCGGAATCGTCGACCTCGTCGGGACGCCAGTCCATCGAGACGAAGCCCGGCGTCTGCTCGACGCGCTTGAGCCAGGCGCGGATCTCCGGGAAGGTCGAGAGCTCGAAGTCGCAGAGTTCGGCGACATGGGTATAGCCGTAGAGGGCAATG
>Ga0157369_10009041_pt1 | contig 11405 bp, 8 predicted proteins | sample C25metaG_FD_113461 | JGI IMG/M metagenome (GOLD analysis project Ga0157369, IMG submission 113461) | Corn rhizosphere microbial communities from Kellogg Biological Station, Michigan, USA - C2-5 metaG | ecosystem: Host-associated > Plants > Roots > Rhizosphere > Soil | place: USA: Michigan... | reverse complement strand
GATGTAAACCTCTACCGGTATTTCGCGCCGCAGGTTTTCATATTTCGTGTCGGCCACCACTCCTACGATCGTGTTATCCGTTTTCGTCCCCGGGTCGCCGCCCATTCCGATCCTGTGGCCAATGGGATTGCCGCCATCCAGATAGTTCTTCGCAAATTTCCGGTTGATGATGGCTACCTTCGGCGCTCCGTCGACGTCCTTCGCCGTGAAATCGCGTCCCATTAGGATTGGCGTTCCGAGCGTCGCGAACAGGTTGGGCGCGACGTAGTTCATGTTCGGATCGGGAGAATCGCCCGGCTTCGCCGCAAATCCTTCCACGGTCATCGAACTGTCCCAGTGATCGTTGTCGAGGAGAGGAACCACCGCGAGGCTGGCGGATCGCACTCCGGGAATTTGATTCAACCGCTCGTTCAAATTCTGATAGAACTGGAACGCGCGAGGGTTCGAATAGCCGTTCAGAGTCGGATTGACTTTGAACGTGATCAGCCGTTCGATACGGAAGCCCGGATCCGACCCGCGAAGATTGTTCAGCGTGGAAACGAACAGACCCGCGCCGATCAGGAGCATCAGGGAAAGAGTTACCTGTGCTACGACCAATGCTTTGCGCAGGCTCGCCATGCCTCCTCCCACAACCGCGGCCGCCTGATCCTTCAACGTCCGGCCCACATCCGGTCTCGTCGCCTGTATGGCCGGCGCGAGTCCGAACAGGATTCCCGTGATCATGGAAATCGCCAGATTGAATGCGAAAACGGTCCAGTCCGGCGCCGACGAGATCGTCAGCGTCGCCTGGCCCTGCGGAATAAATCCGATCAACGCACGATTCATCAGAACCGCGAGCGCCAGGCCTGCCGCTCCTGCGACGACGAACAGCAGCAGACTCTCCACCAGCAGCTGCCGGATAATCGCCCAACGCCCTGCTCCCAGCGCAAGCCGCACGGCGACTTCTTTTTGTCTGGCGGCGGCCCTCGCGAGCATCAGGTTCGCAACATTCGCGCACGCTATCAGGAGCACGAAGGCCACAACACCCATCAGCACGAGAAGCGGATTTCGGAACGTCTCCCTCAAACCCGAACGGCCGCGCATCGCCGGCGTTAGTTCCAGCCAGGTTTTCGTCTGGTAACGCTCCCGCGTTATCCGGGCCGCATGTGCGAAATCCGGATCGCGCAGATCGCGCTCCCGGATTTGATAGAACAACGGTTGCAGGGCTACCTGCGCTTTTCGCAGCGAGATGCCCGGCTTCAGGCGCCCAAACACATTGACAAACCGCTGGAGCCGCGCCCCCAGAACGAAGTACGGAAGCGCCTGCAATTCCTGCTTCATCATCAGGGGGACCCGGATCTGTGGCGCCTGGCCCGTGTTCAGGCCGTCGAATCCCTTCTGGCTCACCCCGACGATCGTCATCGGATAGTTGTTCACCAGCACTTTCTGGCCGATGATCGCCGGGTTGCCCGCGAATCGCGATTGCCAGTAGCCATAGCTGAGCACCGCGACCGGATGCGCCCCGCGATGCAGGTCGTCGCTCCAGGAAAAAACGCGCCCGGCCGCTGCCGTAACGCCAAGAACCGGAAAGAAACTCCCCGACACGTACTCGCCCGCAATGCGCTCCGTCTTCCCGGCCGCGGTGAGGCTGAACGGCTGATCGTAGGTGCCAAACATGCCGCTGAAGACCTGGTTGTGATCGCGAAGCTCCACGTACGTCGGGTAAGAAAGCGGGTCCCAGCCCGTATTGCTGCCGTACTTCGGGCCGCGGTGCTGCATGAAGACGAGTTGCTCGGGATGTTTCACCGGCAGCAACTCGAGCAGAAGCTGATGAATCAGCGAGAACATCGCCGTATTCGCGCCGATGCCAAGCGCAAGCGATGCAACGGCGACCAGGCAAAACAGAGGAGAACGGCGCAAGGTTCTGATCGCGAACTGCAGATCTCGGGATAGAGCGGTCATTCCGGCATCCTCATCTGGTGACAACTGAAATACGTTGCGAAGGTTACGCGGTTCGCAAAATTTTGCGCGCACAACGCCGGCCCTGCTCCTGACGGAGTTCGCGGCCGGCTGTGCGCTCGTTTTACTTTCCGGGCATATACTTCTTGCATGGAACGCCGCCAGTTTCTACAGACCGCGGGCCTTGCGGCTTCAGCGCTCGCGTCGGCTCACGCAATGCAATCGGAGCGCAGCCGTCCTCGCCGTGTTGGATTGATCGGTTGCGGCTGGTACGGAAAAATCGATCTTCTGCGGCTTATTCAGGTAGAGCCCGTCGAGGTGGTTTCTTTGTGCGATGTCGACCGCGACATGCTGGCGAAGGCGGCGGACATTGTCGCGACACGCCAAAAATCCGGAAAGAAGCCCCGAACGTTCCATGATTACCACGACATGCTGCGGGAGAAGGACCTCGATATCGTCCTGATTGCGACCCCTGATCATGGGCATGCGCTCGCGATGATCGAAGCCGTGAAATCGGGCGCGGATGTTTACTGCCAGAAACCCATATCAGTCGACGTCATCGAGGGCCAGGCGATGGTTGCGGCCGCGCGCAAATACAACCGCGTCGTGCAAGTCGGCACGCAGCGCCGCAGTACGCCGCACCTGGTCGAGGCGAAAGAGAAGTTCGTCGACACTGGCGCGCTGGGCAAGATCGGGCTCGTTGAGATCTACTGCTATTACCATATGCGGGCCACCGCGAATCCTCCCGATACCGATCCGCCGCCGAATCTGGATTATGAGATGTGGACCGGCCCTGCTCCCATGCGGCCGTACAACTCTCTCGTACATCCCCGAAGTTGGCGCGCGTTCATGGAGTACGGCAACGGCATCGTGGGAGATATGGCGATCCATATGTTCGACATGACTCGCTGGATGCTGAAGCTGGGATGGCCGAAGACGATCTCTTCCGAGGGAGGCATTCTGATCGACAAGGCGAGTAAGGCGAACATCACCGACACGCAAACATGCGCCTGGGATTACGGTGATCTCAACATCGTCTGGCAGCACCGAAGCTGGGGTAGCGCGCCCGATCCGAACCCGAGCTACGGCTGGGGCGCGACGTTCTACGGCGACAAGGGCACGCTCAAGATGAGCGTTTACAGCTACGATTTCATTCCCAACAAGGGAGCGCCCGTACACAAGGACGTGACTTATGAATATGACAAATATCCGATCGACAAGGTAGAACCCGATCTGGAGCGGCACGTCGCGCCGGCGGTGCGCTATCACATGCTGAACCTGCTCCATGCGATTGATACGCGCTCGAAGCCGGTGGCGGATATTGAGGAAGGCTATATTTCGACCGCCTCCTGCATTCTTGCGAACCTCGCCATGAAAACCGGCCGCAGGTTCACGTGGGACGCGGTAAAGCAGCAGGTGGTTGGAGACGCTGAAGCCAATCGTCTGCTGGCCCGGTCATATCGGAGCCCGTACAAGCACCCGGAGCCGCATTCGGTTTAGGCGCGCTGCCCACTCGATAGCATGGAAAGAGCGCACAGGCGGCCACGAACTCCGTTAGGAGCAGGGCCGCCGTTGTGCGCGATCACATAGGACGAGCGCACAGCCCGCCACTCGGGCGGGCGTTGTGCGCGATCAAAGAAATGACTCGTTCCGGCGCCGCCGATCTCCCCTTACACGGCGGCCATGTTCCACCATGGCTGGCGATGCGCATGCAGCGCCTCGGAACAGCCATCGTTGAAAGCATCCTTCTTCACTACGGGTCGGCGGAATTCCTTTCCAGATTCAGCGACCCGTTCTGGTTCCAGGCCCTCGGCGCAGTTATGGGCATGGACTGGCACTCGTCCGGAATCACGACATCCGTGCTGAGTGCGTTGAAACGTGGCTTGAATCCTCGTTCAAAAGAGCTCGGCATTTACCTCTGCGGCGGCCGCGGCAGGCAGTCGCGGCGCACGCCTTCAGAACTGCTGGAAATCGGTGACCGCACCGGTCTCGATGCCGCTGCGCTCGTACGTACCAGCCGGCTTGCCGCGAAAATCGACAACAACGCGGTTGCCGACGGCTTCCAGTTGTATCTGCATTCGTTCGTGGTCACGCGAGAGGGCGATTGGGCCATCGTGCAGCAGGGAATGAACGACGCGACCGGGCTGGCGCGGCGGTATCACTGGCACTCGGCCTCCGTTCGCGACTTTGTGTCCGAACCGCACACGGGCATTGTCGGCAGAAATGAAGGGACGATTCTGAATCTGGTCGATCGGCGGGCAAGACCCGCTCAGGACGCCATGCTGGCGATCGCAAGCCAATCGCCTGAGAATACGATCGCGCAGGTACGGAAGCTGGCAATGCCGCGGTATCACGAGGTGCGCAGCGAAGACATCGATTTGCGTCGCCTGGGGGCAGTACTGGCAGTCAGCTACGAAAGGCAACTCCGCGATTTCGCATCGCTGCTGCTCACCGAGAATCTGGGCCCGCGAACTCTGCAGACTTTGGCTCTGGTCGCCGAAGTGATACATGGCGCTCCCAGTCGTTTCGAGGATCCCGCCCGCTTTTCATTTGCGCTGGGCGGCAAGGACGGCCATCCCTTTCCGGTACCGCTGAAAAGTTATGACGAATCCTTGCGGTTCCTGAGAACTGCAGTTGACCGTGCAAAGACGGGCGATCCGGAGAAAAGCGATGGTTTGCGGCGGCTCGATCGTCTGGTGCGTAACGTGGAACAGCGCCTCCAGCCGGAGGCCGATTTTGATGCGCTGATGGCGCATGAGCATGCCATTTCGAGGTCGCTCGGCGGCAGAACCGTGTTCGACGACAAGCCGCGAAAGATTTCCCCGAAGCAGCGGCAGATGTCGCTTTTCGAGTGAAACCGGCGCGAGCCGCGATTAATAGATGGAGCGAACGGCGCCGCCATCGACAGCGATGGTGGAGCCGGTAATGTAGGCGGCTTTGTTGGAAGCAAGGAACGCCACAAGTCCTCCCAGTTCCTCCGGCTGCCCAACCCGGCGCGCTGGTATGCTCTGTGCGATGTCCTCGAGGCCGGGCTTCTCGTCCATCCCGCGATCGAGCCGCTGTTTGAGCGATGTCTCGCGCACGCGATCGGTGAGTATGATGCCGGCCGCGACATTGTTCACCGTGATGCCAAAGCTCGCTACTTCATCAGAAAGGAGCTTCGCCATCCCGATCACCCCCAGCCGCGCGGCAGTCGAGAGCACCGAGCCCGGCAGAACGCTTTTGGTCCCGAGGCTGACGATATTGACAATGCGACCCCAGCCCCGTTGCTTCATTCCGTCCAGCGCCATCCGGGAGAACCGCACAGTGCTGAGCAGATTCATCTCCAGCGCTTTTTGCCATTGCTCCTCGGTGAACGATTCAAAAGGTCCGAATGGCGGGCCTCCGGCGTTGTTTACCAGAACATCGACGTCGCCGAACGCGGATCGAGCGGCGTCGTACGCGTGAGCGCACTGGGCCGGGTCGGTCACATCAACGGCGACTGCCCGGACGTCTCCGCCGGTTGCATCGCGCAGTTCGTGGGCGGTCTGCTGCACCCGGGCCGCGTCTCGCGAGCCGATCATGACTCGCACGCCTTCCGCCGCAAGCGCATGCGCTGACGCGCGCCCCAGCCCCTTGCTGGCCGCGAGGACCAGCGCAGACCTTCCCGCGATTTCCAGATTCACTTGCTTTCCTGGGAAGCCGCTGGCGCTTTTTGCTGGGGGCCCTCCGGCGCCTTTTCCTGAGGAGCCGCCGGTATTTTTTCCTGCGGGGCGGCCGAAGCTGCCGCACTTCGAGGGGCCGCGGCCGCCGGTGCAGGGGACGAAACCGAAGCCGCTTTCGCGGCGCCTGCCTTGCGCCCCGAAAGCGCCGCGACCACCCGGTCGGTTATCTGATCGATCATCGCCGGCATGGCTGCGTCGAGGGCGACGGTTATGGCTGCGCGAATCTGATCCGGCTCAATCACCACCACCGAACGCATCGTGGATGTGCCGGCTGCCCGTGTCGAGACGGCTGTGCGCGGCGATTTCCCTCCCAAACGCCCTACGGCGTCGAGCAGTGCGCTCGCTTCAAACGGCTTCTTCAGCAGGCCATCGGCCTTGACCCGCTCGACGGCCTTCTCATCTACCGGCTCTACAGCGCCCGCGGTGAGGAGAACCGGCTCGCCGCCGTGGCTTTTTACGTACTCGCACAGCTCATAGCCGGAGACCTCCGGCATGGAGATGTCGGCGATGATCACGTCGGGCGAGGCATCTGCAAGGCGCAAAAGAGCCACTCGCCCGTCGCTGACCGTAATTACTTCATGACCTTCATCCCGCAAAATCCGCTCACCCATCCGCTGCGCATGCGGGCTGTCATCGGCGAGCAGGATGCGGCTCATTGCTGCGGCTGCCCGGTCGAGGGCGACAGCGGCTGGGTCGCTGGCTGAGTCGAGGCCGGCTGGCCCGGTGAAGACTGAGTCACGGCCGGCTGCCCGGCTGGCGCCGCCTTGCCCTGCGCCTTCTGCTTCTTCGCAGCTTTTTCCTGAGCCTTCTTGATTGCCTTCAATTGCTGTTTTGTGAGCGGATGATTCGTCGGCAACGGCTGATTCTGAGCCGCCGATGCTGAAGAAGACGATGAATTCGTCGCTCCGTTCTGCGCGGCCGGTTGTCCGTTGGAGCCGACGCTCGCCGGGTTTTCACCCTCGCCGGCGGTATTGCCCGCCGCATTCTGTGCGCTCAGTCGCGCATCCTGTCCTTTATCCAGCGCGGTCGCATCCGTGCTTACGCCTGCAGTCACGTCCGAGATTCCGGTCTGCCCGCCCGCCGCCGTCTGCGGAACGCTCACCGGAACGTCGGGCCGCAACGCTTTCATCGACGGTTCACCCGTCTTTGCGGCGAAAGACACGTCGGGCCTGCCCGAGAACGGGCTCATCATGCGGCTCATGATGCCCGGCTTGGTGCGGTTCTCTTCTTCGTACCGCATGCGCGCCAGCGCCTCCGCATCCGGTTGCGGAATGGGCTGCTTCAATTCGCTGAGACGGTCCCTGGCTTCGCCCACATGCTCGCTCAACGGATACTCTTTCACTATCCGGCTCAGGGCATCGGCTTCCTGGGGTTCGAAGCGATCACCCATCTTCCGATAGGAATCCGCGAGTTCCCAAAGCGCTTCGTCGGAACCGCTATAAAGCGGGTATTGCTGCGATACGAACAACAGCCGGCTCGCGGCGGCGGGAAAGCTGCCACGATGATGGTAGAAGTCGCCCGTACGGTATTCTTTGTCGGCAAGCACTTCCTGAACATTGCGCAGCATCTGCTCGGCGGGCTTCACGAACTTCGAGTTCGGGAACTGCACCATTACCTGCCGGCATTCGTCTTCAGCCCGTTGTCCCTGGGCGGAATCCCGGTCTGCCTTTTCCATCTGCTTGTAGTGGATCTGGCAAATCCGGTACTGTGATTCCGCGGCCTCTTCCATCGTTGGATAGAACAGGATAAAGTCTTTATATTCCGCTTCGGCCTGCGCCAGTCCATGGGCGCCGCCTTCCCGATACCAGCTGTCTGCGATGGCCAGCTTCGCCTTCGCCAGATATTCGCTCGTATCGTAAGTGTTGATCAGCGTATTCAGCGTAAGGCGGGCGGCTTCATAGTTCCCGTGTTCGATGTTGTGGATCGCTTTATCGAACAGGATCTTGTCCGGTTGCAACGTGTCTTTGGTGATGGGCGTTTCGTACTTCTTGTGGTGAAAAAGGCCCGCCTGAAGCGTGACCGCTGAAGCACACGCCGCGATGACGAAGAATGAAGTCCTTTGATGCATCAGATACCGTTTGTCGTTCCTGGCCGCACTCGGGTTTCCGGGTCGCCGTCTGAAATGAAATCCTCTGATTCTTAAACTCTGATCGCCGTTGCGCCTTCGGCGATGTGTTGCATTTCCTTCACGGTTGCTGCCGGATCGGCACTCTTGAAAATATGGGAACCCGAAACCAGCCAGTCGCAACCGGCCTGAACGATTTCCGCGACATTCTCCGGGCTTACGCCGCCGTCGATCTCAATCCGAAAATCCAGCCGGTTCTCCCGCCGTATGCGGTCGAGCCGCCGAATCTTGTTCAGCGCGTTGGGAATGAATTCCTGTCCCCCAAATCCGGGATTCACGCTCATCACCAGAACGTAATCGAGCAGATAAAGCACGTCTTCGAGAACGCTTACTGGCGTCGCGGGATTGATCGCCACCCCGGCCCGGCCTCCCTGGCTCTGAATCAGCCGAATGGTACGGTCGAGGTGGGTGGCCGCCTCATAATGAACAATTATCTGGTCGGCCCCGGCGTCGAGGAATAGCGGCGCGTACCTGTCCGGATCGTCGATCATCAGGTGAACGTCGAGCACCGCGCTTGTTACTTTCCGAATGGATTCAACGACCGGCGGTCCGATGGTCAGGTTCGGGACGAAATGACCATCCATGATGTCGATGTGCAGCATGCTCGCGCCGCCGCGCTCGACTTTGCCGATTTCCTCTGCAAGACGCGCGAAATCCGCCGAGAGGATAGAGGGCAGTATCTGAGCCATTCACCCCTAACCGACGATGGTAACACGCGCGCGGGCAGGCCATGTCGGCAATTCCCACCACCGGCGAGAGCTGCTGCCCGGCCTGCAACGCTGCTGTAAGGTAAACACGATGGAACGCCGCACCTTCCTTCGAGCCATGGCCGGGAGTCTCGCCGCCGCGCCTTTCGCAAACTCTGCCAGCGGACCCATCAGCATCCTGTTCATGCTCACGGACGACCTCGGCTGGCATGATACCGCGCCGTGGGGCAATACGTTTATCGATACGCCGAACCTGACCCGCCTCGCCGCCCAAAGTGCGCGTTTCACCAATGCCTATGCGGCCTGCTGTGTCTGTTCACCCACGCGCGCCAGTATTCTTACTGGCAAATACCCCGCCCGCCTGCACCTCACGGATTGGATTCCCGGCCGTAAACAATGGCCGTATGCCAGGCTGCTCACCCCTTCTTTCAACCAGCAGCTTCCGCTCGGCGAGGTCACCATCGCCGAAGCCCTGAAACCGAAATCGTTCCGTTCCGCCGCTATCGGCAAATGGCACCTGGGCGGCTCCGGTTTCAGCCCGACTGATCAGGGCTTTGACATAAATATCGCGGGAAGCGCCGCCGGTTCCCCGCCGAAATACTTCGGACCGCTCGAACTCCCCAACCTGAAGCTCGAGCCCGGCGAATTTCTCACTCAGCGCCTCGCTTATGAAGGCGGCCGCTTCGTCCGCGAAAACGGGGCAAAGCCGTTTTTCCTCTATGAGGCCCAGTTCACCGTACATATCCCGCTGCAGGCGCCCGAAAATCTGGTCGAGAAATATCGCCAGCGCGACATCAGTGATTGCGACCCGACTTACTGCGCCATGGTCGAAACCGCGGATACCGCCGTCGGCCAGTTGCTGAAATCGCTGGAGGACTCAGGCCAGGCCGACCGCACCATCGTGGTTTTTTTCTCCGATAACGGCGGCGTTCGCTATCAGGGTACGCGCCCGAAGCCGATCACCAACAACGCCCCCTTACGGGCGGGCAAAGGGCATCTGTTCGAAGGCGGCATTCGCGAGCCGCTCCTCATCCGCTGGCCGGGAGTCTCCAGGCCGGGCAGCGTAATCGATACACCGGTTTCGAGTGTCGATTTCTTCCCCACCTTTTGCGAAGCCATGAACGTGAACGCCGGCGCTGTGGATGGCATCTCGCTCCGCCCGCTTCTCGAAGGCCGAAGAATCGCTGAGCGGCCGCTCTTCTGGCATTACCCGCATTACAGCGACCAGGGCGGGCGGCCCGCGTCGGCCGTGCGTGTGGGTGACTGGAAGCTGATCGAGTTCCTCGAAGATGCCCATCTCGAGCTCTACAACCTCCGCGACGATATCGGCGAGCGAAAAAATCTCGCGACGCGCGAAGCCGTGCGTGCCCGCCGACTGCATCAGATGCTCTCCGACTGGCGAAAATCCGTGAACGCCTCGATGCCGCAGCCGAACCGGAACTACGATCCGGCGCGATCGAGCGAAGGGCTTACCGGGTATGAAGCTGCAACTCCGCCGGTTTGAATTCCACCGTTACCACGCGACTGGCTGGCCGTCGTAATTGAACCAGCAACTCGTCTGCTCGAGCGTGACACGGTCCATGATCCGAATCATCGCGGCAACTGACTCCTCCGGCGATAATGTCGCATTTTTGCCGCCCATATCCGTTCGTACCCACCCCGGGCTCAAAATGAGCACCGCAATTCCGAGCGGCTTCGCATCGCGCGCAAACGAACGCATGTACTGGTTCAGCGCTGCCTTACTCGCGCTGTAGTGATATGGAAAGTGTCCATCGTTGCGCGAAACTGACCCGTATCCGGAACTGATGTTCGCCACTTTCGGATTCACTCCACGGCTCAGCAGATCCGAGAACCGCTGGGCGATCAGAATCGGACCAATGCTGTTGACCCGCAATACAGTCACTGCTTCTTCCGCGCTCAGCGTTCCGAAGGATTCGCCTGTCCACCGGCCGCCGACTGTGGAATAAATTCCGGCATTATTGATCAGCAGGTCGAGCGCATCGGTGTCTTCGGATACCGCCTGATGCGCCCGCTGGATCGAGCCCTCGTCGGCCACATCCAGGCGAACCGGCGTCACGCCCTGCAATTCGATCGGCATACCGCCCCGGCTCGCTGCGAAAACGCGGTCGCCCCGTGCGCTGAACTGCCGGACGAATTCCAGCCCCAGGCCGCGATTCGCGCCGGTAACGAGAATTCTCATGCTTCACAGGATTTCACGCGCGATATTGCGATCGCAGAACGGCGGCGAAGAACCCGTCTCCCGCGTCGCGTCCGGGAAAGCGCTGCATCGTGCGCTCGATCATTGCTCCGGATTGTTTGATGACGTCTTCGTTTTCCTCATGCTCGAGCGAGCAGGTCGAATAGACCAGTAAGCCGCCGGGCGCCACAAGCGACAGCGCATTCTTCAGAATCGCGATCTGTCGGCGCTGCAGGTCTCCGATATCCGCCTCTGAAATCCGCCATTTGATTTCGGGATTTCGCGCCAGCGTTCCTGTCCCGGAACAAGGCGCGTCCACCAGAATGCGGTCGAATTTTCGAGCGAAGGGAAGTGGGCATTCCGCGTTAACAACAATGACCGGAATCCCGAGCGGCAGAAGCGTTTTCGCACGGCTCAAATGCAGATCGCAGGCGATCGCCCGAACTCGGGACTCGAGCGCCTGGGCAGTCTTGTTTCCCGGGGCGGAGCATATATCAATGAATGTCTGCCCGGGCCGCAAGTCCAGCAGCGGAACCACAGCCTGCGATCCGATGTCCTGAAACCGGAAAGCGCCCGCATCGCCGGTATCTAAGATGAAGCACCCTGTAACCTCCGTCGGCTCCGCGCCGGGGGGCGGTTCCGCGCCGGGCGGCACTCGAATGTAGCGCTGTGGTCGGCTCAGGCTGGCCCGAGCAATTCCTGCCGCCTGCTCCGCCCCATACTGCGCGTTCCAG
>Ga0157369_10009037_pt1 | contig 11409 bp, 9 predicted proteins | sample C25metaG_FD_113461 | JGI IMG/M metagenome (GOLD analysis project Ga0157369, IMG submission 113461) | Corn rhizosphere microbial communities from Kellogg Biological Station, Michigan, USA - C2-5 metaG | ecosystem: Host-associated > Plants > Roots > Rhizosphere > Soil | place: USA: Michigan... | reverse complement strand
TACGGCCGGGCCGGAGCCTGGCCGCGCATTGCCGGCGAGGCGCTGCCGCCAGTCGAAATGGACTCGAAGGTTGTTGCGCACGCGCATGGTCACTCGCGGGCCAGCGTCGACGCGGTAGACGCCCGGCTGCGCACCGCCCCACACGCCGACGCCAGCGGAGAATTGCTTGTATACCGGCCGGGTCAGAGTGACGGCACCGTCGATGAAGCCATCGCGGTGGCGCAAGCCGACGACTCCACCCTGCAAATAGCCATCGAGCAGGAAGTGGAGCGGCATCGGGCGGCCGTAGACTCCTGCCTCGAAGAACAAGGCGAACGCACTGCGTCCGCCGCCGTAGCGGCCGACGCGCTGCCGCCGCTCGGCATCGATCCAGAGCGGAATTCCGCGGACCGGCTGAATACGCATTCCGGCCGCGACTTCACCGCCGCGGCGTCCGACCGCCGAGCTGGTCCGGAAGGTCGCCGCGATCTGGCGCGTCAAATTGTAGGTCAGCCGGGCTCCGGCCTGGCTCGCGCCGAGCGATCCGCCGTTCGCGAGCGACTGCGTTCCGGCGATTCCGGCCTGCTGCGCGCGCAACAGCGCCCAGGCCGTAAGCTGTACGCGGTCGATCCCGCCGCGCCTGATCTCGGCAGGCAAGCTCTGTGCCGGAGTCACGACGGTCGACTGGAGCGGCGGGCTGGCGATGGATGCGAGGCGCGACAGCGGCCATTCGTCGAGCACCGGAATGCGCGAGTAGAATTGCGGTCGCGGCTCGCGCAGCGAACTCGCGACAGGCGTGGCGACGGAGGCCGGCGGTGGCGAGTAGTAGACGATCGGCCGCGCGGCAGCGCTCGGCGCAGACCCCTGGCCATACATTAAGGCTGCCGGCGTGAACTCCGTCGAGGCAGAATCGCTTCCGGCAGGAGGAATCGGTTCGATCGGCGGGAACTGTGTCGGGACGATCGGGGGCGCCTTCGCCTCGCTCGGGTCGATTCGGAAGATCTCGGCGCCCGGGAGTACGCCCAGGGTCGCGGCACGAACGCCGGTCCAGCCGATCACCGCCACGGCAAGAAAGCGGAGCGAGGGCTTCACTGCGGCAGCTCCGCCGGAAAGCTGTGCTGGGTCTTTTCCCACCGGGTCGCGCCGCCCGCGATGTGCAGCGTCAGCGCCCGAAGCGCGGCGAGGATCGCGATCACATTGCCGACAACCAGCCGCGGGATCGACCGCAGCCCTTCGCCGAAGCCATAAGCGTAAGTGGTGAAGCAGGCGCGCATCAGGATGCGCCACGCCAGCAACCAGCCGTTGACGGTTAGAAGCAGGACGAGCGCGGGATCGATCCGTGCCTTGATCGGCGCTCCGAGGATCTCGGCGAGCCGGATTTGCGACCAAAGAAATGCGGCGCCGTAGGCAGCGACGAGGAGCAAAGCAGCGAGCGGGCCACGGCGGTCGCGCATGCGCATCCAGCGTTCGCCGAGACCGCCCGTCCAGCCGAGCCGGTCCCAGCCGGCGAGCGCAATTCCGCCGAGCCAGCGCGCCTTCTGCCGAACCGCCGAGCCGAGGGTCGGCGGAAAGTGGCCGCGGCTGGCAACGACCGAGCGCTGGCCCGGAAAAGCGGGCAGGCGGACGAACATGGTCCTGAGACCGAGCGCTCCCAAGGTGAGGCCGAGCTCATAATCCTCGGTCATGCTGCTGCCCGCAAAGGGCTTTCCGTCGCGCATCGCGGCGAGCTGGGCAAGCGGCTTGCGCGCGATCGCGCAGCCGACGCCCGCAAGCGGGACCGCAGCGCCGACCGCTTCGCGCACGACGAGCTCCTTGACATGCGCTTCGGCAAACTCGTCGCAATAATGGCCGCTGATCCACCGCGAGCTCTTGTCCGGGAGCGGCAGGACGGGGAGCTGGATGACGGCGGCGCGGTCGATCAGCCGATCGAAGATCCTGAACTCGAGCGGGTGAACGACGTCTTCGGCGTCGTGCAGAACGATGGCGGCAGCCGAGCGATCGCTCTCGATCTCGAATGCGATCAGCGCGTCATAGAGGTGGTTCAGGCAATCGGCCTTGGTGGTCGGCCCGTCGCGATCGACCCGCACGGCTTCGATGCGCTCATCGCCGACCGCGGCAATGGCAGCGGCGGTAGCCGGATCGTTGCGATAATAGCCGACGAAGATTCGATAGTTGCTGTAGTCGAGGCGGCTCACGGTCGCGCGCAGCATCGATGCGATGACTGCGGCTTCGTCCCAGGCGGGAACGAGCATCGCGATGAAGCCAGGATCCTCCTTTTCCGGAAGAGCGCTCGCGAAGGCCCGCGGGTAGCGCGTATAGACGGCGACCGAGCGCCACATGGCTCGCCCGAAATAGATCACGTCCACAACAAGATCATTGATCGCGAACAGCAGGAATCCGAACCCCGCGAACAGCGCGAGCTCGGCCGCAACGCGGCTCAGCATTTCTGCAAGCGGCATCGGCGGCGCCTAAGCGGCTAGCGCTTCGATCCGGAATGGTGGGGTTGCGCTCGGATCATGACGGCCTCCCAGAACGGCGATTCGTCCAAAACCGAGCGACCGGGGCCATGACATAACGAAAGTTATAGGACAAGATCAGCCGCGGAGGGCGCATTGTCGCGAAATTCAACAACGATACAGCTTCGGGGCTTTAGCTGCGGCCATCCAAGCGGAGGCTATATAATGAACAAATTCCTTTTCGGCGGCGCTGCAGCCGTCCTTTTCGCCGGCGGAGCGGCGCTCGCGGCGACGGCCGAAACGCCGACGACGGCGCCGGCGGCCAAGCCGGTACAGGCGCCGCGCCACGCGCGGACCGCGCAGCCGATGACTCGCGCCGAGGTCCAATCGCGGGTCGCGACGATCTTCGCCAAGCTCGACACCAATCACGACGGGTACATCACCAAGGACGAGCTGAACGCGATCGAAGCCAATCGCGAGCAGAAGGTCGAACAGCGGGCCGAGCGCTTCGATCCGTCGAAGGTCTTCGACCGGCTCGACACCAACCATGACGGCAAGATCACCGTCGCGGAGGCGGACGCGGCCCGCAGCCAGCGCGCCCAGGCGAAGGGCGGCCAAGCGGCTCAGGCGCACGCGACCGCGTTCCAGGGGCTGTTCGCCCGCGCCGATGCCAACAAGGACAATGTGCTGACCCGCGCCGAGTTCGACGCGATGGGCGCGCAATTGAAGGCGCGCATGGAGCATGCCAGCGTCGCTCGCGGCGGAATGGCGACGCGGATGTTCGACAAGTCCGATTCGAACAAGGACGGGCGCGTGACTCTCGCCGAAATGCAGCAGGCGGCGCTTGCGCAGTTCGATCGCGCCGACCTCAACCACGACGGAACGATCACGCCGCAGGAGCGGCAGCAGGAACGGCAGCTGATGAAATCGCAGCGCCAGCCGGCCCCGGCTCCGGCCAAGCACTAAATCGAACGAGGCCCGGCGGCTCCTTGAGCGCCGGGCCTTTTGCTATTTGGCGAATTCGGGCGTCTCGGTCCGGCGCCGCTTCGCCGGCGCTCGCCTGGCGGGTGCGCGCTTCGGCGCCGGCTCCGACGCGATCTTGCGGTACCGCGCTTCGGCTTCGGCCATATAGTCGCGGGTAATCGGAAGCGCGGTGCGCTCGCGGATATACTGGACCTGGTAATTGCAGGCGGCGCCGTTCTCGAACATCACGATCCCGCCGGCGAGGTAGAATTCCCACATCCGGAAGAAGCGCTCGTCGTACATCGCGACGATGCGCTTGCGCGCCTTCTCGGTGCGCTCGAGCCAGTGGAGAAGCGTGTAGGCATAGTGGAGGCGCAGGTTCTCGATGTCGCTGGCGATCAGGCGCACTTTCTGGCTCGCGGCCACCATCTCGCTCAGCGCGGGCAAGTGGTAGCCGGGGAAAATCCACTTGTCGGTGAACGGGTCTGGCGACAGCGAGGCTTCTCCGAGCTTGCCGATCGTGTGCAGCAGCATGACACCCTGAGGCTTCAAGAGCTCGCGGCACTTGGCGAAGAATTCGTCATAGTGGCGCACCCCGACATGCTCGAACATGCCGACCGAGACGATCCGGTCGAATCGCTCGTCGAGCAGCCGGTAATCGATGAGCTCGAACTTCACGCGGTCCGAGACGCCGGCGGCCGCGGCGCGCTGGCGAGCGATCTTGAGCTGGTGTTCGGAGAGGGTGACCCCGAGCACGTCGACTCCCGCCACCTTGTGCAGGAACAGCGCCATCCCGCCCCAGCCGCAGCCGATGTCGAGCACGCGCTGGCCCGGCTCGAGCGCGAGCTTGGCGGCGATGTGCGCCTTCTTGTCGAGCTGCGCCTGCTCCAGGGTCTCGTGCTCAGGGTCGGTCCAGTAAGCGCAGCTGTACTGCTTGTCGGTGTCGAGGAAGAGGTCGTAGAGCTCGTCACTGAGGTCGTAATGATGGGCGACGTTCTTGCGCGCGCGGCGAAGATTGTTGGACAGCAGCAGCCGCTTTAGCGTGCGCGTCTTCTTTCCCTTGCGAAGCGCCTTGCGGCCCTCGCCCATGTCCTCCCAGCGGTTCGAACCGACGACCATTCGAAGCAGGTCGAGGATGGTCCCATCCTCGATGATCAACCGGCCGTCCATATAGGCCTCGCCGAGGCCAAGACGCGGGTTGCGAAGGATATCGAAGGCGACCCTTCGATCGGCGAAACGCACGGTGAGATGCTTTCCGTCGCCGCGGCCGTAGGTGTGCGGCGGCTTGCCGGGAACGATCAGCGTGATCCTGCCCGTGGTGAGCAGCTTGTCGATGAGCCTGCCGATCAACGACATTGACGAGCCTCCATCAAACTCGGCCGAATCTAGTCCGGAGCGCGCAAGCGCGTCTACCTGCAAGTGATCGCCGGATCGGGATTGAGCGGCGTCAAGCCGCGGCCCTGCGGCGCTTGCGCTCGGCGGCCGTCTTGAGCTGGCCGCAAGCGGCGTCGATGTCGCGCCCCCGCGGGGTGCGCACCGGCGCCGAAATGCCCGCTTCGAAGACGATCGTGCTGAACGATCTGATCCGCTCGTCGTCCGAGCATTCGTATGGCGCTCCGGGCCACGGATTGAACGGGATCAGATTGACCTTTGCCGGGAGCCGGTACTTGCGGATCAGCCGGACCAGCTCGCGGGCGTCCGCGTCGCTGTCGTTCTTGCCCTTGAGCATCACATATTCGAACGTGATCCGGCGCGCATTGTTGGCCCCCGGATAAGCGGCGCAAGCTTCGAGCAATTGCTCGATCCCGTATTTGCGATTGAGGGGCACGATCTCGTCGCGGATCTCCTTCGTCACCGCGTGAAGCGAGACGGCGAGATTGACTCCGATCTCCTCGCCGGCCCGCGCCATCATCGGCACCACGCCGCTCGTGGAAAGCGTAATCCGGCGGCGCGAGAGGCCGAGGCCGTCGCCGTCCATGACAATCCTCAGAGCGTCGCGGACATTGTCGAAGTTGTAGAGCGGCTCGCCCATGCCCATCATCACGATGTTCGTGAGCATCCGTCCTTCGGGCTGATAATTGCTTTCCGCCTCCTCGCCGACTTTGGGCCATTCGCCGAGCGAATCGCGGGCGAGCATCACCTGGCCGACGATCTCGGCCGGCTCGAGATTGCGCACGAGCTGCATCGTGCCAGTATGGCAGAAGCGGCAGTTCAGCGTGCAGCCGACCTGGCTCGACACGCACAAGGTGCCGCGGTCGGCGTCGGGGATGAACACCATCTCATAATCGTGGCCGTCGTGCGTGCGCAGAAGCCATTTGCGCGTGCCGTCGGACGAGACCTGGGCCTCGACCACCTCGGGCCGCGAGATGGCGAAGCGCTCGGCGAACCAGCCGCGCTGGGCCTTGGCGACGTCGCTCATCGCGGCGAAGTCGGTCACTCCGCGGTTGTAGATCCAGTGCCACAGCTGCTTGGCACGGAGCTTGGCCTGCTTCGGGTCGAGACCCGAGGCCGCCAGCTCGTCGCGGATCTGGTCCTTCGACAGGCCGACCAGCTCGGCGCGGCGATCGGCGCGGGGCGTCGAGCGCCGCGGAACGGTCACGGGGTCGATTGCGCCGGGGATCGGCATCAGGCGGGTGTCGGCACTCATGGCAGGCGGCCTATCTAGTTAGCGCGGCTGGTTTTTGCCAGCGCAGGCAGCAGCTGCGGCATCGATCGCGGTCGCCGCGCCGTCGAGTGCATAGGGGTCGACAAACCGCCGGCCGGCACTGTCGCGCGATTCAACGCTCATGTTGGGCGCCTGCCGAAGCGCGGCGATGATTGCCCGTTCCTGCAGCGGCCCGCTGCTCCACGCCAAATTGCCACGCGAAACGAGGAGGAAAGCGGAATCGCCGACGTGCAGCATGACGGCCGCGCCGGAACGCGGCATGCGCCTCAAGCGCGCGTGGAACTCGCCCCAGCGGCGCCGGTCGGCTGAGAAGGTGAAGCCGGCGATCGCCTGCAGCTTGCCCTTCGGCGCGATCCGGACCGAGCGCGATAGCGCCTCACAGGTGCCGCCGCGGTCGATCGCCGCCCAGGCCGGTCCCGCATAGACGATGCCGCCGCTCGCGGAAGCCGCGCTTCCCAGCGCGGCGAACAGCAGGACTGGCACGATCTTGCGCACCCCGGCAGGCTAACCGCTGGTGAGGCTTTTCACCACTCTCGCGCTCAGTCGCTGTTGTCGACGCGGGTCAGGCGTTCGCCGGTCGCGGTAATGACGAAGGTACGCTCATCAATGCGCCGCACGTGCTCGCCGGTGTCGAGCATGTAGCGTTTCACGGGCAGGAAGGTCCTCCTGCCGCGAAACTCGTGGACGAACTGCTGCACCCCCTCCGCATCCTCGACGAGGATGCGCCCTGTATAACGCTCCACTGGTCCGCTCCTTGAATGCGGACGATTCGGCGGTGTCAGACTTAACTGAAGTTAAACTCGCGTCCAGCGCAAACCGCATTTCTCACCGCGCCGTTAACCAAGATTTAGAAGTTGGTGGACACTTTGCACCCGCCACAACGGGGGAAAGTCATGCCAGTCACAAGCGAAGCCGCGGCCGATGTCGCAATCATCGGAGCAGGCCCTGCGGGGCTGACGGCGGCCTATCTGCTGACGAAGGCCGGCTATTCCGCGATCGTGATCGAGAAGGATCCGGTCTACGTCGGCGGGATCAGCAGGACGGTCGAACATGAAGGCTTTCGCTTCGACATCGGCGGCCACCGCTTCTTCTCCAAGGCCCGCGAAGTCGTCGACCTGTGGAACGAGATCCTGCCCGACGACTTCATCCAGCGGCCGCGGATGAGCCGCATCTTCTACGACGGCAAATTCTATTCCTACCCGCTGCGCGGCTTCGAAGCCCTGCGCAACCTCGGCATCTGGCGCTCGACCTGCTGCATGGCATCCTACGCTTATGCGCAGCTGTTCCCGAACAAGGACGTGAAATCGTTCCAGGACTGGACTATCAACCAGTTCGGCCAGCAGCTCTTCAACATCTTCTTCAAGACCTACACCGAGAAGGTCTGGGGGATGCCGTGCGACGAGATTTCGGCCGACTGGGCGGCGCAGCGCATCAAGGGGCTGAGCCTCGGCGGCGCGGTGATCGACGGGCTCAAGCGCTCGCTTGGCCTCAACAAGCGGCCGAACGACGGCATGGAGACCAAGACCCTGCTCGAAACCTTCCGCTATCCGCGCAAGGGTCCGGGCATGATGTGGGACGCGGCGCGCGATTTTGTGGTCGAGCACGGCAACAAGGTGCTGATGAGCCACGCGCTCCAGCAGCTGTCGTTCGACGACAAGCTTCAGCGCTGGCGCGTCGCCGCCACCAACGGCGACGGCAAGACCGTCATCATCAAGGCGTCGCACGTGATTTCCTCGGCGCCGATCCGCGAGCTGGTGAGCCGGATCCATCCGCTGCCAAAGTCGATGCCGCGAGCTTTCGACCTCAAGTACCGCGACTTCCTCACCGTGGCCCTGATGATTCGCTCCAAGGACATTTTCCCAGACAACTGGATCTACATCCACGATTCGAAGGTGAAGGTCGGTCGAATCCAGAACTTCCGCAGCTGGTCGCCCGAAATGGTCCCCGATCCGTCGCTCGCCTGCGTCGGCCTCGAATATTTCTGCTTCGAGGGCGACGGCTTGTGGCAAGCGAAGGACGAAGATCTCGTCGAGCTGGCGAAGAAGGAGATGGCGATCCTCGGCCTGTGCGACCCCGCCGACGTCGAAGGCGGCGTCGTGGTTCGCCAAGAGAAGGCCTATCCGGTCTATGACGACCAGTATCGCGACAATGTCGAAGCGATCCGCGAGGAGCTGGAGAGCGCTTATCCGACGCTTCACCTGGTCGGCCGCAACGGCATGCACCGCTACAACAACCAGGACCATGCGATGATGACGGCGATGCTGACCGTCCGCAACATCCAGGCGGGCCGGCGCGCATATGACATCTGGGGCGTCAACGAAGACGCAGAATATCACGAAGCCGGCGACGAGGGCGCCGAGGCGGCACTCGCGTCAGAACGGCTGGTTCCGAAGCGGCTGAAGGCCGCTTGAGCTTCATGCTCGACCAGGTCTATGTCCGCTACATCGCGGCGAGCGCCGTCTCGCTCGGCGTGGACTTCGCCGTATTCATGGCGGCGATGTCGGCGGGTGTTCCGCCGGCGCTTGCCGCAGCCTGCGGCTATATCGTCGGAATCGTCAGCCACTGGCTGATTTCCAGCCGGATGGTGTTCGTCGGACATGTTGCCGACGATGCCGTGTCCCGCCGTCACCAGCAGGGGCTATTCGTGCTTTCGGCCTTGGTCGGCCTTGGCATCACCACCGGCATCGTCGGCCTCGGCAGCCGCTATGGTCTCGATCCGCGCGTCGCCAAGGGCATCGCGATCGTGGTCAGCTTCCAGGCGACCTACGTCCTGCGCAAGAAAGTCGTCTTCGCGTGACAAGCGCAATCGAGCCGCGGCGCGACTCGCGGCGCGAGTTGCTGATCGTCTTCGGCATCTGGCTTGCAGTCTGCCTGTTCGAATCGTGGAACGCGCGTGTCGGCGTCGCTGAGCGGCTGTTTGCCGACCCCGACGATGCCATGCGCCTCGTCCAGGTTCGCGACTGGCTGGCCGGGCAAAGCTGGTTCGACGTCACCCAATACCGCCTGAATGCGCCGTGGGGCGGCCCGATGCACTGGTCCCGGCTCGTCGACATTCCGATCGCTTCAGTGATCCTGCTGGCGCGGCCCTTCCTCGGCCAGGTCGGCGCCGAAACGGCGGCGTTGATCGTCGTTCCGCTCGTGACGCTCGGGATCGCAATGCTGCTGGTCTATCGCATCGGCGCGAAGCTGATGCCCGGGCCCGCGGCGCTGCTTGCGGTGCTCGCAACGCCCGCATCGCTCGGCGCGATGAAGCAGATGCGAATCATGCGTATCGACCATCATGGCTGGCAGATCGTGCTCGCGCTGGTCTCGGTGCTCGCGATGATGGACAAGCAAGCGCGTCGGGCCGGGCTGATTGCGGGCGCGGCGATGGCTTTGTGGCTCAACATCTCGATCGAAGGCCTTCCGTTCGCCGCGGGCGTGGGCGCCTGGTTCGCGTTCGAATGGCTTCGCGATCCGTCAACCGCCGAGCGGCTGAAATCCTATCTCGGCTCGCTCACGGTTACGAGCGTGGCGCTGTTCGTGCTGACGCATGCGCCGTCGACCTGGGCTGCGCATCCGCATGATGCAGTGAACGATGCGCATTTTGCCGCCTTCGGAGCGGCATGGCTGTGCAGCCTTGCCGGTGTCCGCACCGGGATGGTGGACGTCCGCAAACGCCTCGCCATTCTCGCAGCCACCGGAATCGCCTCCGCAATCGCGATGTTCGGCGTCGATCCGCACGCGCTCGACGGACCCTTCTCGTCGCTCCCGCCACTCGTGAAGACCTATTGGTACAATGGAGTCGATGAAGGCCGGCCGATCTGGCAGCTCGACCCGAAGGATGCTGTTGCTAGCCTTGCGCAGCCCTTCGTCGGGCTCGTAGGCGCGCTGCTCGCGATCTGGAAAGCGCCCGCTGGAGAGCGGCGGGAATGGATCATTTTCGCCTACGCGCTCGGCGTGCTCACCGTTTCCGGCATTTTCGTGATCCGCGAGGCGACCTATGCGAGCGTGGTCAGCCTGCCGGGGACCGCGTTCCTGTGCGATTTCGCGCTCGTTCGCGCCAGGCGGATTTCCGCAACGCCCATTCGCGTGCTCGCGACGTCGGCATCGGTCTTCATCATGGCGCCGGCCTATGCCGCTCCGGCGCTGGTCATGCCGGCCGATCCGCGCCTTGTGAACGCGATCGAGGCATCCGACTTCTGCGTCCATCGAAGCGAGCTTCAGAAGCTGGATGCGCTTCCGCCGACCGATCTCGCCGCGCCGCTCGACATCACCACGGCGATCCTCGCAAGCACGCATCACCGCGCGATCGCCGGCGGATATCACCGGATGCCGAACGCGATCCGCGACGTCATCCTGCTGTTCATGACCTCTCCCGATGAGGCGCGCGCGATCCTTGCGCGGAGACACATCCACTATCTCGTCTTCTGCCCGCACACGCCCGAATCGGTGTGGTGGTCGCGTCACGGGCCGAACGGTCTTGCGGCGAGGCTGAATGCGAACCGGCCGCCGGACTGGCTCGAGCCGGTCGACCTTCACTTGCGCGGTCTTCGCGTATGGAAGGTGCGTAACGACGCGGCCGCCGACTCTTAACAAGCTGTAATCAGCGCGCTCGCCTCATGGACAATTGACCCGTTGCCGCTAGGACGCGCGGGCAATTGCGAGGCACGTGTCGAATGGGGGTTGAGGCCAGCTCAGCGGCTGCGGCGGAGGCCGAGGCGCGCCCGTGGTGGGAATCGCGGACGTGCCTGGCGCTGGTCGTGCTGGCGACGATGGTGCCGCTGATCTACCCGGCGATCCCGCCGCTGGTCGACCTGTTCGGCCATATGGGACGCTATCGGGTCGAGCTCGACCTCAACCATTCGCCCTGGCTGCAGCAATATTACAATTATCACTGGGCGGCGATCGGCAACCTCGGCGTCGACCTGCTGGTGATCCCGCTCGGCGAGCTCTTCGGGCTCGAGCCCGCGGTGAAGCTGATCGTGATCGCCATCCCGCCGCTGACCGCGGCGGGTTTCCTGTGGGTCGCGCGCGAAGTGCACGGGCGGATCCCGCCGACTTCATTCTTCGCGCTTCCCTTCATCTACGGATATCCGTTCCTGTTCGGCTTCGTGAACTTCGCGCTGTCGGTCGCGCTCGCGTTCGTCGCGTTCGGCCTGTGGCTGAGGCTCGGGCGGCTAGAGCGGACGACGCTTCGCGAATGGATTTTCGTGCCGATCTCGCTCGTTGTCTTCTTCTGCCACACCTACGGCTGGGGACTTCTCGGGCTGATGTGCTTCTCGGCCGACGCGGTGCGGCTTCACGACCGGGGCCGCCCGTGGTGGCGCGCGGGGCTCGAGGCCGCCCTCCAAACCTCGGTCATGG
>Ga0157369_10009036_pt1 | contig 11409 bp, 8 predicted proteins | sample C25metaG_FD_113461 | JGI IMG/M metagenome (GOLD analysis project Ga0157369, IMG submission 113461) | Corn rhizosphere microbial communities from Kellogg Biological Station, Michigan, USA - C2-5 metaG | ecosystem: Host-associated > Plants > Roots > Rhizosphere > Soil | place: USA: Michigan... | reverse complement strand
GGCCGGGCTGGAGGTGCGCTCGAGCGCGAAGTCCAAGGACATAGATCGAGAGTACGGCTCAGGTGACCCCGGCGGCGAGCGCGTTCCCGACCTTGGCCGTGCTGCGCGCGCCGTACGCCGGGCTCCCGGCGATCTGGCGCGCGGCGAGGTCCGCGGCGACCGACGCCTCCACTCGTGCGGCGGCGTCGGCGTAACCGAGATGGTCGAGCATCATCGCGACCGACAACACGGTCGCGGTCGGATCGGCCTTGCCCTGGCCGGCGATGTCGGGCGCGCTGCCGTGCACCGGCTCGAACATGCTCGGCGCGGAGCCGTCGACGTTGAGGTTGCCGCTCGCGGCGAGCCCGATGCCGCCGGCGATCGCGGCGCCGAGGTCGGTGATGATGTCGCCGAACAGGTTGTCGGTGACGACGACGTCGAAGCGCTCCGGTTGGGTGACGATGTAGAGGCACGCGGCGTCGACATGCGCGTAGTCGACCGTGACGGTCGGGAACTCCGCCGCCACCGCGTCGACGGTGCGTTGCCACAAGCCGCCGGCGTGGGTGAGCACGTTCGTCTTGTGCACCAGCGTCAGCTTGCGTCTCGGCCGCGCCGCCGCGCGCCGGAACGCGTCGCGGACGACCCGCTCGACGCCGTAGCGCGTGTTGACGCTGTTCTCGGTCGCGATCTCATGCGCCGTGCCGCCGCGCAGCAGGCCGCCGACGCCGGCGTACGGGCCTTCGGTGCCTTCCCGGACGACGACCATGTCGATGTCGTCCGCGCCGGCGGCGGCGAGCGGAGTGGCGACGCCGGGATAGAGCTTGACCGGACGCAGGTTCACCGCATGCTCGAACGCGAACCGCAAGCGCAGCAACAACCCGCGTTCGAGCACGCCGGACGGGACCGACGGATCGCCGACGGCGCCGAGCAGGATCGCGTGGTGCTCACGCAGCTCGCTGAGCACGCTGTCCGGCAAGGTCTCGCCGGTGCGATGCCAGCGCGCCGCGCCGAGGTCGTACGTCGTGGTCGTGACCGAAAAACCGCTCCCCGTGGCCGCGTCGAGGACCTTCAGACCCTCGGCGACGACTTCTGCACCGATGCCGTCGCCGGGGATCACCGCGAGGTTCAAGACGTCGCCCACGGGGAGCGAGGCTAACTTGCTACACGGTCAGCGTCCGCGTCCCCCTGCTGCTCGCCAGCGTCGCGCTGCCGCTGTAGATCGCGGTCAGCGTGTGCGTGCCGCGGCTGAGCCGCCGGACCGCTCTCGCGACGCCCTTCGTCGACACCGTCGCGAACCGCACGCCGTTGTCGTAGAACGACACCGTTCCGCTGACCGCGCCCGATCCCGGCTTGAGCACCTTGGTGGTCGCGGTCAACGTGACCGTGCCGGCGCCAGTCAATGACAACACCGTCGAGGTGCTCGCCTTGACCACGTTGATGGCCAGCGAGTGCGAGCTCGCGGTGTGCGAGTCGTCACCCACGTAGCGAATCGTGAGCGCGTGCTTGCCGACGCTGAGCACCGACAGCGTGAGATGCGCGACTCCGCGACTCAACGTGCCGACGCCGACCACGGTCGAACCGGACAGCGCCACGACCGTTCCGGTCGGGACCCCGAGCGTCGACGTGACCGTCGCGGTCACCGGGTTGCGATAACCGTACGGCGCGGTCGCGAGATTCGCCTTGGCGCTGAGCGCCGTGGCGAAGCGCGCCTCTTCACCGCGCAGGTGACTCGCGTTGTTGTGCCGGATGAGCAAAACGCCGAGCGGCTTGTCTCCCTCGACACTCGCCGCCGTCTCCACCACCTTCAGGTTCACGCCGGTCGTGTCGGCGTTCAGCGTCGGGACGCAGAACATGACGCAACCGTCGGGGAACGGGAAGAACGACGTGTCCGACGCGTACACGGCCGGTTGGGCGAGGTCGATCGACATCGGCGTCTGGCCGCGCAGCGGGTCGCCGATCGTGTCAACGATTCCGCTCTCGCCGCTGACGCCCTCGACCCAGTAGTTGATCCGCGTGCTCTGGCTCGGGTCGAAACCTGCCTGCTCCAAACTGGTGATCTGCACCGGCAGCGTCATGACGTTGGTGTCGAACAGGTACGTGTCCAGCCCGGTCGACGACGGGTCGACGTTGCCGTTGAGCAGCTCGATGTCGATCGCCGGCCCGTCGACGAAGCCGCCGCGACCCTGCAGCAACGCGTCGGTCTCCGCGACGAACACATCGGTGCCGGGCACTCGGGTGTTGTAGAGCACGGCGTCCGGCAGCCCGTCCCGGTTGAGATCGAGCATCACGTCGTATTCGTTGAGATCGCTCGGCGTGCTCCACGGCTGCATCGTGACGACGCCGAAGTTGGCGAGGGCGAAGTTGTTCGGATCGAACGGGTCGGCGCCGACCTCGGCCTGCCATGGCACGTCGCTGGTGGCGCCGACCATTTCGAGATCGGCGGCGCGGTCGGCCGAGTTGCGGGTGCAACCGGGCGGCACGGCGCCGCCGGTGCACGGCAGCAGCGCGCCGCTGACGCCTTGCAGTTCCATGTCGTCGACGACCGAGAACACCGTCGCCGTGTTGCCGGAGCCCTGGTCCTCCACATCGCTGCCGCTCAGCGGCAGGCTGCCGACGCCATTGACGAACTTGACCGAGCTCGGCGACGACATGACCGCGACGTGCCGCGGCGCGGCGTACGCCGGGACCTCAAGGGTCGGCTCGCCCCCGGACGTGAAGACCAGCCGGCCGCTTTCGTCGGCGACGAAGTGACGCTCGATCGGGGGATCGAACTGGCCCGGCTTGACGTCGAGCGTCGGGTCCGGCCGGTCCTGGATTGCCGAGCCGTCGACGGTCAGCGTGACGGTGAACTGCTGCATGCCGCCCGCCGGAATCGGCGTCGTCGTCACGGGCGCGACGGTGATGTTGACGCCGGGCATGTCGTCGGAGCTGACATAGGCCGCGGAGTACGCCGGGACCTGAGTGTTGCCGGTGTTCACCACGTCGACGGTCCGATGGATGGTGTAGATGTTCTGGGCCGCGACCTCGGGGCGACCGAACGCGACGCTGACGCCGCCGGACGTCGGGCTCGCGGAGTCATACGCGATGACGTTGGTCTGCGCGGCCGCTTCGGCGTCGATCCGCCCGGTGCCGACGCGGTTCGGCGATTCCGCCGTGCCGCTGCACTGCGGTGTCGCCGACGCGTCCGAGTGACAGGTGACCGCGTTGGTCGCGGTGTTCATGATGGCCGCCTTGACCTCCAGCGGCACGTTGCCCTTGTTCGTGCTGTCGTCGCCCGTGTGGGCGTCGGTCAGCCAGGCGGGATGCGCGGCGAGGACAAGCGCGGCTTCACCGGCTACGTGCGGCGTCGCCATCGACGTTCCACTGAGGCTCTTGCCGGCGTTGCCAGTGCCGAACGCGGCGGAGAAGACGGTGACGCCCGGCGCGGTGACGTCCGGCTTCACCACACCGTTGGACTCGGTGCCACGCGAGCTGAACGACGCGATCTGGTCGACGGTGCTCGGGTGGGTCAGCACGACCGAGTTGTGCAACGCGTTCGTCAACGTGACGGTGACCGTTCCGCTGCCGAGCGCGGCGAGCAGCGCGGCGCCGGCGGTCTGCGTCGTGAGCATCGTCGGGATCGAGGAGTTGCCGACGATGCCGGCGGTGAACTCGTCCTCGTCGTCGGCGAAGACCGCGCCGATCGCGCCCGCGTCGGTGACGTTGTCCGACCGGGTCGCCGAGCCGCACCGGCGAGCGCCGTCGTTGTCGGTCCAGAACAGCAAGGCGACCTTCCCGGCGACCTTCGCCGCGTCGGTGGCGTCTAGCGCGTCGCAGCCGTCGGTGTCGTTCGACGGGCTCGGCGCGTCGAACGCGGCGGAGCCGCCGATGGTCGCCAGATCACCCTGTACGGCGGGGCGGGACGCCCACGCGAACGCGTCCGACTGCTCGGCCGGCCACGCGTGGTTGGCGGTGTCGGGGTCCTGCGCCGTTGGTGGCGAGTCGACCTGAAGGCCGTCGACGATGTCCTGGCTGTCGTCGCTCGCGGCGACGCTGAGCACCGACGGGACGTTGCCGGGCGCGCCTTCGGCGTTGAACAGGTCGCCGGCGTTGCCGGCCGCGGCGACGACGGTGACGCCGGCCTTCGTGGCGTTGGTGGCGGCTTCCGCGTCCGGGTCGTCCGGCGGCGAGAAGTCCGAGCCGAGCGACATGTTCACGACGTCGAGGTGGTGGTTCGGGTTGCCGTCGGGCGCGGCGGCCCAGTCGAGCGCCTGGCTGATGATGTCGGACGACGTGCCGGTCTCGCCGCAGCCGAAGATCTTCAGCGCGTAGAGCAGCGCGCTCGGCGCCATGCCGGGGCCGATCGAGAACTGGCTCTCGAACGTCGGGATGTCGGTCGCCGTGCTCGTGTAGTCGCCGGCGAAGGTCGCGCCGCCAGTGGTGACGCCGAAGCCGGCCGCGGTGCCGGCGACGTGGGTGCCGTGACCATTGCAGTCGAGCGGGTTCGGGTCCGGCTGCGGGAACTCGTGGCTGACGTCGGTGTCGCTGTCGCCGGGCAGGCCGGCGCTCGGGTCGTAGTTGTCACCGACGAAGTCCGTGCCGCCAATAACCTTCGCGGTCACCCACGTCGAGTCGTCGATCGCTTTGGCGGCCGTGTAGGCGTCGGTCGTGCCGGCGCCGCCGAAGTCGGCGTGGGTGTAGTCGATGCCGGTGTCGATGACGCCGATCTTCACGCCGGCGCCGGTGTTGCCGCCGTTGGCCCGCCACAGATCCACGGCCTTGGTCAGCGGCACCGTGACGGTGTTGTCGAGGTGTTTTGGCGTGAGCATGTGCACGGCTTTCACGCCGGCCAAGTGCGCGAGCGCGCTCAGTCGCGACGCGTCGGTGTGCACGGCAATCCCGTCGTACACCGCGTTGACGCTGAACAGCTTGGTCGCGCGCGTGGCGGCGGAGCTGAAGTGTGCGGCGACGGCGCGTTGCAGGCTCGCGATGCGGCTGCGCTGCGTCGCGAACGCGTTCAGCCGCAACGCCGCGAGGTGGCTCGCCGAACCGCCGCGGACGTCCGCGGCGACGACACTGGCCGGTGTCGGGGTCAGCTGCAGCATGACGTTGACGGGGCCGTGACCGTTGCGCAGCGCGGCGTCGATGCGCCCTTCGGTCTTCGTCGTCAGCGGGAGCGCGGTGTGCGGGCGCAGTGGCGTCGGACGGTGCCGAACGCCGGTCGGCGCGGCAGCCGCGCTACCGGGCGCCGCAGCAGCGCAAAGGCCAGCGGCGACGACGAGGGCGAGCGGTACCCGGGCGAAAGAAAGGCGTGTCACCGCCGCAACGTATCGCCGCGATTGTCACTTCCGCAGTCGTAATGTCCCGTTGTCGCCGAACTGTTCGCATCGGCTTACCGCAATCGCGGTCGCGGCCTGGCCGATCGGCCAGGCGGGTCGCTTACTCGTCGGGGTCCGTCGATGCCGGCGAGTGGTCCTGCCAGTCCAGCGACCGCTGCACGGCGGCGCGGGCTTCCTCAACGTTGTCGTCCATGTCAATTCACCTCCGCCCTCGGTTGATCGCGCTGACGAGCGCTCGCAGCGAAGCCGTCGTGATGCTCGGGTGGACGCCGCAGCCCCAGAGCACGCGGCCGTCGACGGCGACTTCGAGATACGACGCCGCTTGGGCTTCCTCGCCGGCGCTGGTGGCGTGCTCGTGGTAGTCGAGGACGCGCGCGTCGATGCCGATCGACGCGAGCGCGTGCACCAGCGCGGCGATCGGGCCGTTGCCGTCGCCGTGGATCGTGTGCCGCGCGCCGTCGTACGAAACTTCGGCGGTGATCCGGTCGGTGTCCGCCGACGTGACCGAGTAGTGGATCAGGTCCAGCGGCGCGGTCCGGTCGAGGTAGCTCGTCTCGAACAGGTCCCAGATGCGGCGCGGTGAGATCTCGCCGCCGAGCGCGTCCGCCTCCTCTTGCACGATGCGGGAGAACTCGATCTGCATCCGCCGCGGCACGTCGAGCTTGTAGTCGTTCTTCATGACGTAGGCGACGCCGCCCTTGCCCGACTGCGAGTTGACCCGGATGACCGCCTCGTAGGTGCGGCCGACGTCCTTCGGATCGATCGGCAGGTAGGGCACGCCCCACGCGAAGTCGTCGATGTCGATCCCGGCGGCTTTCGCGTCGGCTTCGAGCGCGTCGAAGCCTTTCTTGATCGCGTCTTGGTGCGAGCCGGAGAACGCCGTGTAGACGAGGTCGCCGCCGTAGGGATGGCGCGGGTGCACCGGCAGCTGGTTGCAGTGCTCGACGGTACGGCGGACCTCGTCGATGTCGCTGAAGTCGACGCCCGGATCGATGCCTTGGCTGAACAGGTTCAGCGCCAGCGTGACGAGGCACACGTTGCCGGTGCGCTCGCCGTTGCCGAACAGGCAGCCCTCGACCCGGTCGGCGCCGGCTTGCACGCCGAGCTCGGCGGCGGCGACCGCCGTGCCGCGATCGTTGTGCGGATGCAGGCTGAGGATCACGGAGTCGCGACGGGAAATGTGCCGGTGGAACCACTCGATCTGGTCGGCGTAGATGTTGGGCGTCGCCATCTCGACGGTCGCCGGGAGGTTGAGCACGACCTTGTCGTCGGGCGTCGGCTGCCACACGTCCATGACCGCGTCGCACACCTCGACGGCGTAGTCGAGTTCGGTGCCGGTGAACGACTCCGGGCTGTACTGGTAGCGCACCGCCGTCTCGGGGCCGAGCATCGACTCGGCGTACTTCTTGCACCACCGCGCGCCGCTGACCGCGATGTCTTTGATCCCGTCCTTATCCAGCCCGAAGACGACCCGGCGTTGCAGCGTCGACGTCGAGTTGTAGAGGTGGATCAGCGCCGTGCCGTGGAAGCCGACGAGGGAGTCGACCGTGCGCTCGATGAGCTCTTCGCGGGCTTGCGTAAGCACTTGAATCGTGACGTGCGGCGGGACCACGTCTTCTTCGACGAGTGACCGGATGAAGTCGAAGTCGGTCTGGCTGGCGGCCGGGAAGCCGACCTCGATCTCGGTGTAGCCGATGCGGACGAGCAGGTCGAACATCCGCCGCTTCCGCTCGGCGTCCATCGGGTCGATCAGCGCCTGGTTGCCGTCGCGCAGGTCGACGCTGCACCACTGCGGCGGCGCGGCGATGACCCGCGACGGCCAGGTGCGGTCGTCGAGGCTGATCGGGGTGAACGGCGCGTAGCGAGCGGCCTTCGGCATGCCGGTCATAGGGCTTGTTGCTCCTGCTCCTGATTGCTTGCAGTGGAGGCGACCGGCGTGCCGCTGAGTGTGCAGCGTGTGGCCCGCAGCGGGGGCCGGTCGGACTCGGCCCGCTACGGGCGGCTAAGGAGCAGTACGAAACGCATCGTTGCCAGCTAAGCAGGTGCGCCCCGGATTGTCTCGCCGTTCGCGAGGTTCGTCTCAGCTTCTGAGATCGCCCTACACGCTGTCGAGGATCGCCGTACGACCGCGGGTGTACTCGTCGTCGGTGATCACCCCGTCGTCGTGCAGCCGCTTCAGCTCGCCAAGCCGATCTTCGGTGCTCCGCGCCGGCGGCTCGACATGGTGGACGCCGCCATCGTCCGGCGAGGTGGGCCGCGGGTGCAGGTTGGCGGCGAGATAGGTCGCGGTCAGCCCGCCGGTGCCGAGCAGCGTCGCAGCCGCGGCGGCGTCGGGATTCATTCCGGCGTCGCTCGCGATCTTGCGGGCAGCCCGGACTCGCCAGACCGTCGTGAGGACGCCGAGGCCGATCGCGATCCCCGCGAAGATGCCGAACAACTCGCCGATATTCGGGCCGTCGTCAGGCGGATTCAGGTTGGATGGACTGTCCGGCGCGTTGTTGTCATAGACGTTCCACTCGGTGCCGTCGTAACTACAGCTCACCGACGAGCTGCTGCACTCCGGTGGCGGTGGCGGGGTGGCGTCTGCGTAAGCCGCGGCCGCCGCGGCGCTGCTCAGCAGGGTGGCGCCGGCACACGCGACGGCAGCAATCAGGCGTCTGGACACGTCGACAGAGTAGGGCGGGCAAGACCGGTCGCGCGAGGGTCGTCAGCCGGAGCGGAAATGAATCGTCGCGGTCACTTTCGCGATATCGGCGGCCGCGCCGGTGAAGGTCAGGTCGACGATGGTGCGGCTGATGACAAAGAAGTAAACGGTCTCGTGCACGACCTCGCCGTTGTCGGGCGCGTCGATCTGATAGCGAAGTCCTCGTTTGCCATCGAGCGAAATCTTCGCAGAACTCCGGATCGAGCCGGTACTGCCGATGCCGGAGCGCAGGGTTCGGTCTAGCTCATCGAGGTCGGAGACGTCGACGCCCGCATCACGTTCGAGTAGCACGAACCCGTCGGTGGACAGCGGGTCCGCTGCGCCGAAGACGCCGCCGTGGTCGGACGTCTTCGCGTATGCCCGCCACCGCACGCCTACGAGGCCGTTGCTACTGACGAGCCGCGTCAGCGTCGCGTCGCTGCCGTCGACGAACGCGTGGAACCACGTGTGCGGCACTCCGAGCGAAACCAAGCCGGTGCGGTCGGTGAGCCGGACGTATCCCGTCGGCAACGGCGGAGGTGTCGCGCCCGGTGACATCGAGTGACTCGGCGATGGTGAGCCGTCCGCCCCTCGCGCGGCGGTGCCGCCCCCGCTACACGCCGTGAGCGCGGCAACAAGACACCCGGCCATCACGGCCGCCCCCGTACGCACAACAGCACTGTGCCACGACGATCAACCGGGCGGCAGGAATTCCCGCACAGTCGCGGCGAAGGCGGCCGGCTCGTCGACCCATGGGAAGTGACCGGCCCCCGCGATCGTGACGCATCGCGCGTCGGCGAACCGGGACGCGACCCGATCCCCGATAGTCGCGCCGGACAGCCCGTCGCGGTCACCGACGACGACCAGCACCCGCGCGGTCACTGCCGCCAGTGCGTCAAGCATCGGGGTGTAGTCGTAATCGGGGCCCGGGTCGAAGCCGGCCCACGCGCGCAGCGACATCTGCCCGTCCGTGGTCGCCGCGTGAGCTTGCGCCGTCGCGTCCCACCGGCCGTAGCCGAAGGGCCGGACGGCGCGGTCGAGGTCGCGGCGCAGGGCGCCCGGCACATTGCCGGACTCGAGCAACTCCGCTGCTTCCGCGGCTTCGGCGTGCCACGGCTCGCCCGCCCGCGCGGCCCGGATCACAGCGACATCGGCCATGTCGTCACCGGTGCGGCGTCCCGGCGGCGTGACGAGGATCAGCGCAGCGGCGACGTCCGGATGCGCCGCAGCCCACGCCATCACGACAAGGCAACCGGCCGAATGCCCGAGTACGACTGGGCGGTCGAGGCCCAACGCGACTCGCACGGTCTCGACGTCGTCGGCCAGCCGGTGGAACGCCAACGAGTCGCGATCGGCCGGCAACTCCGAGCGCCCGGTGCCGCGATTGTCCAGCAATTGCAACGAAAACGCCGCGTCGAGCCCGCCGAGATCTTCGAGATACGCCGACGCCCGGCCGGGCCCGCCGGGCACGCACAGCAACGCCGGGCCGGACCCGCGCCGGTGCACCGCCAGCCGCGTGCCGTCGGCCGCGGTGACGTCGACCAGGTCGGTCACCCGTCGCCGAGGTCGACCGCGCGGGCCGACGTGGCGCCGATCCGATGGGCGATCTCGGACAGCGCCGCCGCCGGGATCGCGGAGTCGGCGGTCAGCACCATCAGCGTCTCGCCGCCGACCTCGCGCCGGCTCACCTGCATGCCGGCGATGTTCACGCCGGCGTCGCCGAGGATCTGACCGGCGATGCCGACCACTCCGGGGCGGTCGCCGTAGCGGAAGAAGGCGAGGTGCTCCGCAATGGCGACGTCGATGTCGAAGCCGTCGACCTCGGTGAGCTTCTCGACGTGCCGCGGGCCGGACAGCGTGCCGCTGACCGAGACCTCGTCGCCGGTGGCGAGCGTGCCGCGGACGGTCACGACGTTGCGGTGGTCCGGGCTGTCCTCACTCGTGTCCAGGCCGAGCTCGACGCCGCGTTCGGCGGCATGCAGCGGCGCGTTGACGAACGTCACCGGATCCTCGACGACGTCGGCGAAGACGCCCTTCAACGCCGACAGCTGCAGCACCGACACGTCGTACGCCGCGATCTCGCCGCGCACCTCGACGATGAGGCGCGACGCGACGCCGGCGGCGAGCGCGGTGAAGATCCGGCCGAGCTTCTCCGCCAGCGGAAGCCCCGGGCGAAGAGCCTCGGCGACGACGCCCCCGGCTTGCACGTTGACCGCGTCGGGCACGAACTCGCCCATCAGCGCGAGCTTCACGCTGCGCGCCACCGCAAGCCCGGCCTTGTCTTGCGCCTCGACCGTCGACGCGCCGAGGTGCGGCGTCGCAACAACGGTGTCGCAGCCGAACAGCGGCGAGTCGGTGCACGGCTCGGTCGCGTAGACATCGAGGCCGGCGCCGCCGATGCGGCCTTCCTTGAGCGCCTGCGCGAGCGCGTGCTCGTCGAGCAGGCCACCGCGGGCGGCGTTGATGATGATCGCGTCCGGCTTGCACAGTGCGAGCTCGCGTTCGCCAATGAGGCCAACGGTTTCCGGCGTCTTCGGCAAGTGGATCGAGATGAAGTCGCTCTCCCGCAACAACTCGTCGAGGGCGACGAGGCGCACGCCGATCTGCGCCGCGCGCGCGGCGGGAACGTACGGGTCGTAGGCGAGTAGCCGGGTGCCGAACGCGCTCATCCGCTGCGCGAAGAGCACCCCGATCCGGCCGAGGCCGACGACGCCGACGGTCTTGTCGGTGATCTCGACGCCAGTGAACCGGCTGCGCTTCCACTCGCCCGCTCGCAAGCTCGCCGCCGCCTGCGGCACCCGGCGGGCGACCGCGAGCAGCAACGCGACCGCGTGTTCGGCCGCGCTGACGATGTTGGACGTCGGCGCGTTGACGACGAGCACGCCCTTGGCCGTAGCCGCGGCGACGTCGACGTTGTCGAGCCCGACGCCGGCCCGCGCGACGACCTTCAGCCGGGGCGCCGCCGCGAGCGCTTCGGCGTCGATCTGCGTGGCGCTGCGGACGATGACCGCGTCGGCGTCGGCGAGCGCGGGCAACAGCGCCGCCCGATCCGCGCCGTCGGCGGTGCGGACGTCGAAGTCCGCCGACAACACCTCGAGCGCGCTCGGCGCGAGCTCTTCCGCGACGAGGACGACCAGTCGGCTCACGCAGCCGAGGCTACCGATGCCGCCGGAGCCGGCGGTCGCCGACCATGATGCTCACCACCAGAAACAGCCCGCCGATCGCCGCGACCATGAACAGCACGAACGCCACGGCCGGATAGCCCGCGACGCGTGCCGATGTCTTGACGTTGGACAGCAAGGCCGCGCCGACGATCAGCGCCGCGAGCACCAGCCCGGTCGCGACCCGGTTGGCCATCCGGTGAATGCCGCGCAGGAACTCGGTCTCGTCGAACGCGTCGACGCGGAGTTCGAACCGGACGCTCGCGAG
>Ga0157369_10009034_pt1 | contig 11412 bp, 6 predicted proteins | sample C25metaG_FD_113461 | JGI IMG/M metagenome (GOLD analysis project Ga0157369, IMG submission 113461) | Corn rhizosphere microbial communities from Kellogg Biological Station, Michigan, USA - C2-5 metaG | ecosystem: Host-associated > Plants > Roots > Rhizosphere > Soil | place: USA: Michigan... | reverse complement strand
TGCAACACCCAGCGCGCGCAATGCTGCGACGTCATGCGGATTTTTTGCGATGCGTTCCTGGTTGGCTCGGATGGAACGATCGATGCATTCCGCGAAACGCTGTTTGTCTGCGGCGCGAATCTCCATTTTGCCCGTCCGCAGGAACGGATTGTTACCGGTTACCAACTGGCTTTCGAGCGCTCCGTCGCGGAACATTTCCCGATACAGCACCGTCTGCGCGATGTTGTTATAAATGTCCGGTTCGTCCGGATGCGCTGCGAGTTCGTGCTCGAAATATTCGAGCGCCTGGTCGTATTCGTTGTTATAGAAGTGCTCGAAGCCCGGGCTCACCGGCGAATTGGAAGTGGCCGTTGCGAGGCTCGCCGCGAGCAAGAACAAGGCTGCTTGTGCGGTCGCCGAAATGATTGGATTGGAGTGTTGCACCAATTTTTCGAGGGGCTCCTTCATACTGGCATTTCGCGAATTGCCCATTGCGATCGCGACATTGCGCAGGAAGCCCTCGTACTTCGTGCGCCACACCGGCGAGCGGCGGAACAGCGCGCGGAACTCTTCTTCGCTCAGCGACGCGAGTTGCGGCAGCTCCGGTGCAGACGTGCTTGGGCCGAAACAATCTTCGGTCGTGATAGCGGCTCGCCCGTTCCAGGGGCAAACCTCCTGGCAGATATCGCATCCGAATAGGTGATCGCCCGTTCGTTCCTGCAGTTCCCTCGGTATAAGGCCGCGTTTCTCGATCGTCAGATAGGAAATGCAGAGACGTGAATCCAGAGTCCATTCGTTTTCACCATTCGGGATGATCGCTTGCGTCGGACAAGCGTCGATGCAGCGGCGGCAGCTTCCGCAGCGATCGGGCGGTGGCCCATCGGAAGTAAGGGGAATCGAAAGCAGCAATTCCCCCAGGAAGAACCATGAACCCTGTCCTTGATTGATCAGGCAAGTGTTTTTGCCAATCCACCCCAAACCGGCAGCACGTGCATAAGAACGCTCGAGTAACGGCGCGGTATCCACACAAATTCTCGATGCTAACGCTTCGCCATGTCTCTCCGTGATGCGCGCGAGCAACTGTTCCAAACCCTGGCGCAGCACTTCGTGGTAATCCTGCCCCCAGGCATAACGCGAGATCATTCCGCAACCCGGATCTTTCGTGTTGTAGAGCTTGCCAACGCAGACGATGCTCTGCGCTTCCGGCAGCAGGTTGCGCGGATTGCCGCGTAAGTCGCCCCGGCGATCGGTCATATACGACATCTCGCCCGCCATGCCCGCGCCGCGCCAGACTTCGAAGCGTGCGAAATCTCTTGAAGGCACGGCCGCAGTTACACCGGCGAGTTCAAATCCGCAGGCGTGGGCAAGTTCTTTGATTTGCTGAGCGCTGACAGCCAATTGTTACCCTCAATTTTTGCCTACTCTACTCGAACTGAAAAATGTCTGCGTCCAACGCGGTGCGCGCCTCGCTCTAAACAGCCTTAACCTTTCTATAGATGCCGGTGAACACGTCGCGATCCTTGGCCCCAACGGCAGCGGTAAATCCACCCTGATCAAGACGATCACGCGCGAATGTTATCCGTTGCTGCAGCCTGAGACCACCTTGCGCATCCTCGGGCAGGACAACTGGAACATCTTCGATCTTCGCTCGCACCTGGGCGTCGTCAGCAACGATCTCATGGCGCAGTGCACGCGCGATATCAGCGGCCGGGAACTCGTGCTCTCGGGCTTCTTCGGCTCGATCGGCATCTGGCCGAATCATCACGTTACGGCCGAAATGGAGGCAGCGGCGAAAAAGGCGATGGCGCGCCTCGGCGTCGAGCATCTTGCCAATCGCTGGCTGGATGAACTATCGTCCGGCGAAGCCCGCCGTCTGCTCATCGCCCGCGCGCTTATCCACAACCCGGACACGCTGCTCCTCGACGAGCCCACCACCAGCCTGGACCTGCCTGCCCTCCACGAAGTACGCGGCCGCATGCGCGACCTGGCGGCCAGCGGTGTCGGGCTATTGCTCGTCACTCATCACCTGGATGACATTATTCCCGAAATCGAGCGCGTGGTTCTCCTACGCGCCGGCTCGGTGTTCATGGATGGCCCCAAGGACGAAGTCCTTACTTCCGAGCGGCTTTCCTCCATCTATAGCGTTGCGGTCGAAGTCGTGAGCCGCGATGGCTACTATCACGCCTGGTAAACGCCAAGGCAGCTAAACGCCAATCGCCTTTTTCGATCACAACCCAAAAACCCAATGTTTACGGGCCTCCGGAGGCAAAAACACTTGACACGGCCCCGTATGCTGGAACCGAAGACTTTCCTCATGGCATCGCCAAACCAGCTCGCGGCCAACCGCGCCAATGCTCAATTCTCTTCGGGCCCAACTTCGTCGCAAGGAAAAGCTAAAGTCTCCCACAACGCCCTGAAAACCGGTCTCACCGGCCGCACCGTCCTCCTGCCATCGGACGACGCCGCAGTCTATCAAGAGCACGTCGATCGAATTTTCCGGCAATTCGCTCCCGCAGGCGACGAGGAGCAGCGCCTTACCCACTCCCTCGCCGGCACGTTGTGGCGGCTCGAACGCCTTCCCTCGCTCGAAGCCGGAATCTATGCGGTGGGCCGCCGCGAGCTCGCCGCCCAATTTGGCGATGAACAGGAAGAAACGGTCCGCAAAGCCATGATCGAAGCCCAGATCTTCCTCACCTATCGCCGCGACCTCAACAATCTCTCCATTCAGGAAGCGCGCCTGCGCCGGCAATACGAAAAGGAGGAAGCGGACCTGAAGCGCCTCATCGCCGAGCGTCAACAAGCCGCCCGAGATTGCCAGAAAGCCGAGAACCGCCGCTGGCAAGACGCCATAGGTCACTACAAGTCAGCAAAACAGCACGGCTTACCGTTCGAACCGGCGGAAATTGGCTTTGAATTTTCAACCGAAGAAATCACTGCCCGGGCCGAGCAGCAACAGCGCCAAGCCGCCATCGACTGTGGCCGCTACTACGAATACAAGAAGAAAGGCTGGCTCCAAGCCGCCTGATGTGGCGCACATTTCAGCGTGCCGCCGTCGGGCTTCAGCCCGCGGACAATGTGATCGGTTCTTGTCTTCTTGCTACACAATTTCCGTTGTTAACTCGCTGATAGCGAAGTAGTTGCTGTCGTTTTTACCGGTTCTGTTCAAGGCCGCTTATCCCCCATACAACCGGCTAACAGTGCCATTCGCTTCTATTTTGTTATCAAAGGGTTACTCGCTACCTATACTTGGATTAGCCCGTACTGGAGAAGCGGAAAAGAAGAATGCACAAACCCGTTAAATACTTCGAGAAAGCAGTGGCCCTGGGCGCTAATGGCGTCTGGCAGGTCTTCGACCGGCTGAATCAAATCAAGCAGAATCCGTCCTTTACGCCGAAGTGGTCTGAAAAGCCGCTTTTGAAGAGCTACCAGAAGGCGAAGCCGCCCCTCGGCTGGCCGCGCGAGACCGATTCCCTTTGCCCTCGTTGTATTCCAGAAATTCGTCAACGTATCGTAGACGGTGAGGTGGATTACAAAATCCTGCTCAACGAGCCGGTCGGTGAGATCAAGGCGAAGATCATCGAGCGCGACGGCAAGATCCTGATGGTCAAAGAATGCGCCAAGCACGGTGTGTTCGAAGACCTGATGTCGATCGATCCGGCCTTCTCCAAGCACCTCGAAGACGTTTTCCCTGGCCGCGACATCCGGGCGCACAGTGACGAGAAGCTGCACAACCACGGGACAAGCACGATCACCCACGGCCGCGGTTCGGTGTTGACCATCGACCTGACTAACCGCTGCAACATGATGTGCGATCCCTGCTTTATGGACGCGAACCAGGTCGGCTTCGTCCACGAGTTGAGCTGGGAAGATATCAAGACACTGCTCGACAATGCGATTTCGATCAAGCCGCGCCGCCAGATGTCGGTGCAGTTTTCGGGTGGCGAGCCGACGCTCTCTCCATACTTCCTGGACGCCGTCGCATATGCCCGCAAAGTTGGATACAACAGCGTGCAGGCGGCCACCAATGGCATTGAGTTCGCCAAGCGTCCCGATTTGTGTAAGCAGGCTGCCGAAGCCGGATTGCGTTATGCCTATCTGCAATTCGACGGCATCGGCAATGCCGCCAATTCGCATCGCGCCGTCGGCAATTTGTTTGATGTGAAGCTGCGCGCGATTGAGAATCTGTGGAGTAACGGTGTCGATATTGTTCCGGTCATCACGATCGTCAACGGCGTCAACAACGAACAGGTGGGCCACGTGGTCCAATTCGCCCTCGACAATCCCAAGAAGATCCCGTTCCTGTCGTTCCAGCCTGTGTCTTTCACCGGCCGCGACGAAGCGGTAACGGACGAGCGCCGTCAGGCCCAGCGCTACACGCTTTCCCATCTGGCGCACGACGTGAAGAACCAGATCGGCATCGGCGAGCCGGTTCGCGACTGGTTCCCGATCAGCTTCATGAGCACGTTTTCCGATTTCGCGGATCTGGCCCACGGACCGAACGCGGATTGGGGCCAGCTCAGTTGCGGCTGCCATCCGAATTGCGGAATCGGCATGGCTGTCATGTGCGACAAGGAAACCAAAGAGCACGTTCCGGTGACGGCGTTTTTGCACGCCGACCAGTTAGCCAAAGATATTGCACGAATTAACGACGCGGCGCGCGGCCGGTTTCTCTCCGTGTTGGGCGCGAGCCTCGCGCTCCTTCGTAACTACGATCCCTTCAAGGCGCCCACGCATTTCCGCATGAGCGACCTGGTGGCCAAGTTCGATAAATGCTTCGGCATGTCGAAGACAGATCACGGCAAGAAGTACGGCAAGGTAACCGGCGACCGCACCATGGCGGACATCGCCAAGCGCCGTGCCGACCGCTGGAACTTCCTGTTTATCGCGGGAATGTGGTTCCAGGATCTGTTCAACTACGATTTCCGGCGCACCGAGCAATGCATCATCCCCTATGCCACGCAGGAGGGCGAGATTTCCTTCTGCGCCTACAACACCGGTGTGGGCTGGCGGAATATCATCGAGAAGATGCACATGACGTCCACGCTTACCAAATGGTACGAAGAGCACGGACGGCATGAAATCTTCGCGGGCAACAAAGCGGTCCCGCTGGTCAGCAAAGAACATCGCCTGGTGCTGAACGAAGAGCATGTGAATGCCGGTCGGCAACATGATCTCGATGACAAGGGCATCGCGAAGACAGCTCGTGAAGAAAAGGCCCGCGCACGCGACGAAGCTTTGAAGCAGAAGCTCGAAAACGAGAAGATGGCGCGCTTGTACCGCGAACACGTACTCGGCGAGAAAAAGATCGAGGGGTTTGTTCCGCTCGATGGCTTGCTCGGTTCAGTTTCGCCGAAGCCGGCACCGAAGGTGGAAGCAGAAAAACGCGAAGAAGTCGGCGCTATGGGCGACTAAGCTCGCAAGGTCATTTTTGATTGGAAGAAAACCGTCGGGCGAAAGCCCGGCGGTTTTTGTTTTTGCTGAACAGCCGAGATTCTAAAGAGATTTTAGAAAGACTGTTACTTTGCGACGAATATCCTCGTCTTGTGCGATAATGCCGCGCATTGACCCCTGGTCTCTTTGCACGGCGGATCGAGCGCAACAGAATGGAGATAAACGCCTATGATTTCGAGGAGAGAAGCTCTCGTTAGAACCGCGACCGGACTTGGCGCGGCCGGATGGCTGTCGGGGTTTGCTCCCGAACTCGATGGTAACCCGTTGGGATTGCCGATCGGCTGCCAGACCTATCCAGTCAAGGAGATGATCGCAAAAGATTTCCCCGGCACATTGAAAGCGTTGGCCGATGCAGGCTTCAAACGGGTGGAGTTATGCTCGCCCGTGGGCTACACCAAGGCCGGCTTTGGAGACCTCGCCAAATACAAGGGTTCGGAACTCAAAAAGATTCTTGGCGATCACGGCCTGAAGTGCGTGAGTTCGCATTTCAGCATGAAGGAACTGAGAGAGAATCAGGGCGATCGCATCGCCTGGGCCAAGGAAGTCGGCATGACGCAGATGATGGTGGCAAGCCTGGGCGGCCCGAAAGAACCGACGATGGACGACGTGAAGCGCGCCGCCGATGAATACAACAAGTTTGGCGAGCAGGCGGCGAACGTGGGAATTCAGCAAGGCCTTCACAACGAGGGTTTTGAGATGTCTTCTGTGGACGGCAAGCGCACTTATGATGTACTGTTCGACTTGCTGGATCCGAAATTAGTGAAGTTTCAATTCCAGGTCTCGACCATCAGCCACGGCTTTGATGCCGCCGAATATTTCACGAAGTATCCGGGGCGTTTCATTTCCATGCATGTCCAGGGATGGTCGTCATCGGAGAAGAAGATTGTGCCGGTGGGACAGGGCGACCTTGATTGGAAGAAGATATTTGCCGCCGCGAAGGTGGGCGGCATCAAGAATTATTTCGTAGAGATGAACCTGGACTTCATGAAGGCCAGCGTTCCGTATCTGCAACATTTGAAGGTCTGACTGGGAGGCGAAAGTGAAGAGCATAGGACGCCGTGAATTCATCGCGGGCAGCGCGATGGCGGCAGCCGGTTTTACCAGGACCGCGCGAGGGGAAGAGTTCCCGGATCAGGCGAAGCGGGATCGTCTGGCCGTCATGACGCTGAGTTTCAACAGCGTCCTAAAACACCCCGATCATCCGGATGATCCTGCGAGGACGCTCGACATTCTGGATGCGCCGAAGATGATTGCCGATCGTTACGGGATTCATCACGTAGAATTTCAACACACACATTTTGCCTCGGTCGATCCCCCCTATCTCAAGGAAGTGCGCGAGCGGCTCAAGCAGGCAAAATCGCAGATGAACCAGATTTGCCTCGAGTTCGGCCCACTGAATATCTCCGCACCGGAGCATTATGTGCGTCTTGAGACCATCGATCTAACGAACCAATGGATTGACCATGCGGCTGCCGTCGGATGCCCGCGCGTCATGGTGAATCAAGGTACGCTTGCACCGGAAGTGCGCCAGGCGGCGATTGATACGTTGAAAGCGATAGGCGAATACGGGAAATCAAAGAAGGTTTTTGTCACGATGGAGAACCGTGGCGGTGGACGACGGCCTCCACGTCCCGGCGAACCTGAGCCACCGGCGAATCGGCCTGCAAGCCCGACATGGGAAGTGGTTGTCGAGGTGATCAAGGCATCGGGGATCCACGCGAACCCAGACATCGGGAATTTCCCCGACGATGCAGCGCGCGCCGCCGGCCTGAGGGCCATGTATCCGTTATCTTCCGGCAGTAGTCACGCCCATTACGCGCCCGAGCGATATAGCGAAGCCGATGCCATCAAGATTTCCAAGGAAGCTGGCTACAAGGGGTTATATTCGATCGAGGCCGGACGAAACAACGGACCGGATCCGTATGCGGCGGTGCAATCAATCGTCGATGAGTTACTCAAGGATATTTAGTAACTATATATGCGGCGTCTATTCCTGCAGTCGATTTGCCTGTTTACGGCCGCTCAGTTGATTGGCGGCCCGCCAGTTCATCCCGCACAGAACTATAAAGTCTGGACCGACAATGGTGGCGGACCCGACAACTCGCACTTTTCCGCGCTGAGCCAGATCACCAAGGAAAATGTGGGCAAACTCGACGTCGCATGGTCGTATCCAAGTAACGACACGATCTCCTATGTCTGGAATCCGTTGATCGTCGGAAACGTGATGTATGTCCTTGCGAGGAACAATTCGCTGGTGGCGCTGGACGCGACCACGGGTAAAGAGATATGGATACACGAAGCACTGACAGGCATTGCGCCGCGCGGTATCAATTACTGGGAGAGTAAAGACCACAAGGACCGCCGGCTCATTTTTCAAAAGAATAGCTACCTCGAAGAGATCAACGCCGATACAGGGAAGTCGATCCTGACCTTCGGAACGGGTGGCATCGTCAACATGCGCGAGGGATTGCGCCGCTATTCGACGTCCGGCCCGTTGGGCAGAATTCAATCGAACAACCCTGGAAAGATTTTCGAGAACCTGCTTATACAAGGTTCGTCTACCGGCGAAGGATTTCTATCCCCGCCTGGTGATTTGCGCGCGTATGACGTGATTACGGGCGCTCTGGTGTGGCAATTTCATACCATTCCCCATCCCGGCGAGTTTGGCTACGACACTTGGACAAAAGACGCCTGGCTTTACGCCGGTGGAGCAAACACGTGGGGTGAAATCTCGGTGGACGCGAAGCGAGGCATCGCCTACTTCCCGACTGGCTCCGCCACATACGATTTTTACGGAGCGGATCGGCCAGGTGCGAATCTGTTCGGCGACTGCCTGCTCGCGCTCGACGCTCGAACTGGCAAGCGGCTATGGCACTTCCAGGCCGTTCACCATGATTTATGGGACTACGACAACACGTCGGCACCCCAGTTGATCACGGTTGAGCACAAGGGAAAAAGAGTCGATGCCGTGGCGATGGCGGGCAAGACGGGTTTCCTCTACGTGTTCAATCGCGTGACCGGTGAGCCGCTTTGGCCCATCAAAGAAACGCCCGTGCCGAAGAGTGATATGCCCGGTGAGCAGGCGTGGCCGACGCAGCCGATCCCGACCGCTCCTCCGCCGTTTGCCGTGCAGAAGTTCACAGCGGACGATGTGAATCCGTACATATTGACTCCGGAAGAACGCGCCCATTGGCGCCAAGTGGTGGACAGCGCCCTGAACCAAGGGTTGTTCACTCCTCCATCTACGCGGGACACGATCAACATGCCGGGAAATCAGGGCGGATCGAATTGGGGAACTACGGCGGCCGATCCGGCGAGCGGCATCGTATACGTGATGGGCGTCAATGAGCCCGCGATATTGAAGCTCTCTAAGGAAATGCCGCACAGTAACCGTTTCGTGGGTGGCTCAGCGGAGCAGGGGCGAACGATTTACGAGCGGAATTGCCAAGGCTGCCATGGTGCGGATCTAAACGGCAATGGAAATTATCCGTCTCTGATCGATGTCATGACGCGCGTCGGCGCCGATACGGTTCGCTCGACAGTAAATGGGGGGAAGGGTCCCATGCCGTCGTTCAGCGCGGATATTAAAGAGACCGACATGAACAACCTGTTGGCTTACTTGGCGAATCCGGCGGCGGCCGGAGGGCAGGGAGAGCGGGGACGGCAGAACGCGCGGGAGGAGGCTGAGAAGTTGGGCGGACCGGTTGTGGCATCCGGGGGATCGCCAGCCGGGCAAGTCATGGCTAAGTTGGGCGCTGGCGTGCGCGGCAACAGCCCGTACGGACAGATGGGTGGGCCGCCGTATCCGGAAGGCGTCGAAGCTCCCACAGAACGCTATTACACCGGATACAACATCATGGGCAACATCATCAAGCCCCCGTACTCCACCTTGACGGCGTACGATCTGAACAAAGGGACGATCAAATGGCAGGTCCCAGTGGGAGACGATTTGCGCGCCCTCCAGGAAGGCGTTCACGACACGGGCGCCATTGGTATCCGGGTTGGTATTGTAACGACTTCGACCGGGCTGGTATTCGTGGCTGGCGGCGATATGAAGATCCGCGCTTACGACCAGGAGACGGGAAAGGTTCTCTGGACTGCGAAGCTACCTGGCCAATCGCGCGGAATTCCCTCCATATATGAGGCCGGCGGACGGGAGTATCTTATCGTGAACGCGACGTCGCCTCCGGGTGGCCGCGCTCCTGCAACGACCACCAGTTCTTCGCAGCCCAGAGGCTACGTCGCATTCTCGCTGCCTTAGGCGGTGCGTTGCACTTCGGCTTTACCGTGATCCGCAATAGCCGCTTGCGCCGCTGCTAGGCGAGCGATCGGCACGCGGTACGGCGAGCAGGATACGTAGTCCATGCCAACGCGATAACAGAATTCGACGGAACTCGGCTCACCGCCATGCTCACCGCAGATTCCCACTTCGAGATCGGGTCGGGCCTTGCGGCCCAGCTTGACGGCGTGCTCGACGACTTTTCCGACACCGTCCTGATCGAGCACTGCGAACGGATCCGCCTTGAATATTTTGAGCGCTTCGTATTGCTTCGAGAATTTCGTGTAATCGTCGCGCGAAAGTCCCATAGTCGTCTGGGTAAGATCGTTCGTTCCGAAACTGAAGAACTCGGCCTCCTTCGCGATTTCATCCGCGGTCATGGCCGCGCGCGGAATCTCGATCATCGTGCCGACGTAGTATTTGAGATCCTTTTGCTTGGCGGCCGATAGAACCTCCTCGGCCACGCGGACTACGATAGCTTTCTGGTTTTCGAGTTCCTTCACATCACCCACCAGCGGAATCATCACCTCGGGGATGACTTTCACGCCCTTCTTAGCCACAAGCACCGCCGCCTCGAAGATCGCCCGCGCCTGCATTTCAGTCACATCCGGATAGGTGATACCCAGGCGGCAACCGCGATGTCCCAGCATCGGGTTGAATTCGTGCAACTCTTCCACCCGATGGAGCAATTCCGGCAGATGCTTCTTCAGTTCGCCCACACCGACGCCGTACGTGGCCGCCATTTGCTTCTTCTCTTTGGAACCGGCGTGCGGCAGCTTCGCGATATCGACCATCAGGTTTTCGCGCTTGGGAAGAAATTCGTGCAGCGGCGGGTCGAGCGTGCGGATTACCACCGGAAAACCGTTCATGGCTTCAAAGAGACCCGCGAAGTCCTTGCGCTGCATCGGCAGAAGCTTCTGGAGGGCCTTCTTTCGCGTCTTTTCATCGCGGGCGAGAATCATCGCCTGCATATGCGGGATGCGGTCTTCGGCGAAAAACATGTGCTCGGTGCGGCAAAGGCCGATTCCTTCCGCTCCAAACAAACGCGCCTGATTGGCGTCACGAGGAATATCAGCGTTCGCACGTACACCGAACTTGCCGCGAAATTCGTCCGCCCAGCCCATGAACACGGCGAAATCGTGTGATTTCGGATCAGGCTCGTTGGTCTTGCACTGGCCGAGGTAGACCTCTCCGAGCGTGCCGTCGAGCGAGATCCAATCTCCCTCTTTGAGGATCAGCTTCTTGCCTTCGAAGAGAATCGTGGCTAGCTTCTTTGCTTCATCGACCGAGATGGACGACGCGCCGACTACACAAGGCCGGCCCATGCCGCGTGCGACCACGGCCGCGTGGCTGGTAAGGCCGCCCACCGCGGTCAAAATGCCCCTCGAAACGTCCATCCCGTGGATATCGTCAGGCGTAGTTTCCTTGCGGACGAGCACGACCGGACCTTTGGCAGACATCTCTACAGCATCTTCAGAAGAGAAAGCCGCCCGACCTACTGCGGCGCCGGGCGAAGCCGGTAAACCGGTGGCAATTTTTTGCAGACCCTTCCGCATAGCCGGATCGAGTACAGGGTGCAAAAGCTGATCGAGCTGGTTCGGCGCGACGCGCTGCACCGCTTCCTTCTTCGAGATCAACCCTTCCTCTACCATTTCGACTGCGGCGCGTACAGCGGCTGGGCCCGTGCGCTTGCCATTGCGCGT
>Ga0157369_10009033_pt1 | contig 11413 bp, 9 predicted proteins | sample C25metaG_FD_113461 | JGI IMG/M metagenome (GOLD analysis project Ga0157369, IMG submission 113461) | Corn rhizosphere microbial communities from Kellogg Biological Station, Michigan, USA - C2-5 metaG | ecosystem: Host-associated > Plants > Roots > Rhizosphere > Soil | place: USA: Michigan... | reverse complement strand
ATCGCCATCGATCCGTACTCCACCCGGTGTAACAGGATCAAATAAATACATTTGCATACGTGGTTTATAACCGTCCGGCGGCGTTGCAAAATCTGCATTGTTTTCTCCTAAACCATCCTGTGCATCCGCAAAAACAAAGTCATGCGCTTTACCACCTCTGCCAAGATTATTATCCTGAAAATTACCTGTAACCTCAGTAAATCCATACTGGTAAGAAATATCATGCATGATGTTGTTCCAGTAAAAAAGATTTGTTATAGCAAATTTTTGGTTAGTACGATTTGCTGGTCCTACATTAAAGTTGGGTTTAAAATCAAAAGTAAGTACAGGTGGCCTAGTGGTTGAAACAGCACCCAATCCAAAACCATCATTACCATTACGATCTTCCTGTGCCAACACGTTATTTCCGCGTGTGCTGTCAAACGTTGTAGTTCCGTTACTATTCCATTTTAAAGTGGTTGCCTTGTTTCCTGTTCCCGCAAGTGCCCATGGATTCTTTTTCACTGTTGGTGTGCCGCCCGGAAAATGAAGGCTCTCCGCGGGGAAAGGTATTACACGATATTCTGCAGTATCAATTGTTGCCTCTGCTTGTTCTTCGCCATCGTCATCACACAAATCAGTTGATGCGTCAAAATTACTTGTATAGCTCTCTGCATATCTTTTTGGTTTAGTCCAGTTACAACTTACATTCAGATTAATTTTATTGATTACGTTTCCTTTGTTTGCATCAACATTTACCAGCCAATAATCAGGTGAACCATTTGGCTGCACTTCTACCTGCCAGCATAAGGTCGCGGTTTTTGATGTATCATTAGAAAGCCAGATCATTTTTGATTTAATGCTCACCGAAGAAATACCAAGATCACCAAATTCAAATTGCTGCGGACCAATTTGTTTTGCTGCAGTAAGAAAACCCGGCGAAGGGATTCTTAAATGTATTGCCGCGGCCTTTACTGCATCCCCTGCGGAAAAAGAAGCATGTGCTTCTTTTACATTCGCCATCTGCGCAATATTTGCTATGCGTTTTCCTGTCGATGAAACCAATTGATCATTTTGAAAAGCGACTGTCTGAACAGAGTTAAAAACATCAATGCTTTTATATGTCTGCTGCAGATAAATTATTGTAACATCTGATTCATCAGTGTAAGCATCTGAAATACGTGAGTCAAACAGGTCTGCTTTTGATAATCCAATTGCAGGTGCATTCTTTCCTATTAACTCCATCGCAGCTCTCGCATCTATCTGCTGAGCTATTATTTCTGAAACACTAAACAATAAAACACAAAAAAGCGCAACAGGTTTTAAGTACATAATTTTTTTATTCATGATCATTTATTTGAAAAGTAATATCGTGGTTATCCGGGCATTTTTATTTTGAAGTACAAGAAAATAATATCACAACTTTGGATGAATGTAAAAATCAAAAGAAGGTAGTTAAGCAACTTTTATTTGAAGATTGATATATGCATCCCGTACACACAGCTTTTCACTCATAGCAATAGTTTGGTGTTAGTAATAAAGTTAGATCAATTTTAAAATGCCAAGTTAGCTGAGCGCGATGAAATGGCAAAAGAAAAATGCAGAATAAAGAAAATTTAATTTTGATCAAAAGCCGCAATACTATTGGGCTTCCGTTGTGTCACTCACTTGTACGTTCGGAGCCTTATTGAACAGTTTATACTTTACTATCGTAATAAACAACGATACCCGTGAAGAAAGAATAAGCCTTCACTTAATCATTTTTGGAGTGCTTTTGCAGGTGGCATCTCCGCAGGGATCCTGTTTTTAAAATCACCCAGCCATGGCCACAGTTTTTGTTTATTAAGATCAATGCCTGCCACTGCTACAGGATCATTATCCGTAGCTTGTTTCATTACCTTTCCTTCCTGGTCGAACACGGCAGATATCATATCGTATGAAGAAGAAACAATGTAAACCTGGTTTTCAATAGCACGTGCTTTTGTTAATGTGATATCACCACCCCAGATAGGAAGAAAAATTATTTCAGCGCCTTTTTGTGCAAGCGTTCTTGCAGTTTCAGGAAATGAAACATCCCAGCAGATCATCATACCGATGCGACCAAAATCTGTTTCAAAAACAGGAAGAGAGTCTCCCGGCGTAATGCCACCATCTATCTCTTCACGCGGCAAACTTATCTTGCGATACTTGCCAACAAGTTCGCCTTTTCTATCGATAAGCACAGAAGTGTTATAAACAACATCGCCGTCTTTTTCCAGTAAGCCTGCCACGATATATAAATTGTATTTCTTTGCAACGCCGCCAAGAAATTCAGTGGTTGGACCCGGAACAGGTTCGCTTGCTGAAACATAATTAAGATCAGTTCCTGCAAGTGTCGATTCTTCAGGGAGGCAAACAATATCAGCTTTTTGAGCAGCAGCCTTGTCTATAAATGATGAAAACTTCTGCAGGTTTTCCACGGATGATTTACTGTTTCGCGGCCGATAATTTATTGTTGCCACTCTCACCATGCGTTGCCGTACTGTGTCTGTTTTTTTAAATGAAACATCAGCAAAGTGCACAGTGCCATCTGCGTCCCAGCGATAGTGTAATTCTAATTTTGCTTTTGTTGCATCTGCAGGAATCTTGTAAGTTTCTTCAAACAGCTTCCACCCGTTTCTTGTTTCTGTAAGCATTGCCGGATATTCTGTATAACCCACTTGCTCACCTTTTGCATTTTCCCATAAAATTCTCATAACAATACTGCGATGTGGTTCATCAACCCCTGTAGTTGTAAAATAAGAACGGAATTGAAAATACTTGCCCGGCTCAACACTTACTTCATTATACCAATGTCCATCTGTATAACTTTTTCCCGCTCCTTTTATGGCAAGTGTTTTTTCGTTATTATACAAAGTTGCACTATCAATGTATGCAACGGGTTCTATTGCCTTACGCTGGCTTTCGAACTTCCATTCATCAACATTAAACTGCTGGCATAAAGCGGGAGTTTTTATAAAGAGAACACCAAATGCTGAAACCAAAAAAACAATAATAAATTGTTTTATATGCCCGGAGAAAATAATTAGCGGGTTACCACCATTCATAACGCTCAAAATTTGTTCAACGCAATTTACCTTTTTTGCATGATTATATAACAGGAGACGGTTGCAACAAATCCGGGGAAAGCAATTATTATAATCATTATTTTACGATATTGTAAGTAAAATGAATTTGCGGTATTGCCATTTATTGCTGCTGAATATTTTTGTATATACTTATTGCTTTGCTCAAATAAGTGTAACCATACCTTCAAGTCCAGCACTAACTATTGATTTCGGAAATGGTAAAATCAATCCTGGTCCACCGTTTAAGCAATTTTATTCTGACTTTACTTATACTACAAGTAAATGCCCGCCCTCAGGCAGTTATACTATATCAAATACAGACTCATGTTTTCGTTTTATAAAAAGCGATGCGGGTCATATATTTATTGGTGCTCATCCCGCGCAGGAAGATTCAGGTTACATGATGATAGCTACATACCAGGCATCTGCTGTTTCAAAAACAGTATTTCGCGATACCATAAAAAATTTATGCACTAATAATACTTATTTATTTTGGGCCGGCATACGTAACTTAAGTAACTCAAAATGCTTTTATCCCAATTTTAGTTTTAATGTAGAAACGCTTTCAGGAACTTTAATACAAAGTTTTCAAACAGGCGATATTGGCGGCGGCGCTTCAGATAAAGGAGCACCTTTTTTTGGCTACCAGGCACCCGATATTAAAGCTTCTTTTCCTTATTATTATGGTGGCATTTTTACATTACCTGCAGGCATAACCGGCATCGTTCTAAAAATAATAACCAACCCTTCCACAGCACAAACATGTACAGCAACTTTTGCAATAGATAATATTTTATTAACATCCGTTGGACCAGCTCTTTCAATTGCCATACCCAATTCAGACGGATATATAACCAGTACTTGTTTTCAAAGTAATCAACCAGTTAATCTCGCAGGAAATATTGGTAATGGTTATTACAATTTTGGTGATGGTAATTTTATTCCTGCAAGCTTTGCCAATGCGGCTGTTCAATGGCAACAAAGTATTGACAATGGTTATACGTGGACGGATATTTCGGGCGAAACAAATTTTGCCTTATCAAAATCGTTTGCTATACCTGATACTTTTTTTGTAAGGTTGCGCGGCTCTGAGAAGGTTGATATCAATAATCCCAACTGCAGCGTAATATCAAACATTATACAGGTAAATGTAGATGGCCCGCTGAAAGACTATAGTATAACCAGTAATTCTCCTGTTTGTGAAGACAGTGATATTGTATTTAATTTAAGCGGTGGCGCAACTTACATTACTACCGGGCCTAATGGTTTTTACGACAACACGGCTTATCCGCATGTTTATCACCCCATGCTCGTAGATAGTGGCTGGTATCATACACAAATAATAACACAGGGAGGATGTTTTGCAAACGACAGTACCTATGTAAAAGTTATCGGCCCCAATGTTACAGTTAGCGTTTTCCCTGATTCTGTTTGCTATGGAAAAAAAGTGCAGTTACTCGCCACAGGTGGAAGCACATACAACTGGTCTCCTTCTTTATACTTAAATAATCCGGGCATTGCAAACCCTGTTGCTACACCATTCACAACAACAAAATACCAGGTACAGGCAACAGATGAATTTGGCTGCAGCGCATTCAGGTCTCTCACAGTAACGGTTCGCGATACATTATTAAAAGCAGCGTTTAGCAGCGCTAATGTTTTTTGCCCGAATGACGTTGCATTGTTTACTGATTCAAGCATTGGAAAAATAAAAGAATGGTATTGGAGTTTTGGAAACGGAAAAACCAGCATGCAAAAAAATCCCGCTGCACTTCATTATAACGAAAAGAACAATGTCACTTACCCGGTACAATTAATGGTAACCGATTCAGCGAATTGTTCAGATACTGCAGTAAAATTTATAAAGGTGGTAAACAACTGTTACATTGCTGTGCCTTCTGCATTTACTCCCAACGGTGATGGATTGAATGATTATCTCTACCCGCTTAATGCGTACAAAGCCACACATCTTTTGTTTAAAGTGTATAACCGTTTCGGCAAGCCAGTTTTTGCAACAACTGATTGGACAAAGAAGTGGGACGGAACATTGAATGGTACTGCTCAATCACCGGGCACATATGTTTGGATACTCACTTATACCGATGCTGATAACGAAAGAATATTTTTAAAAGGAACAACTGTTTTAATCAGATAACTGTTCAGTTTATATGCTATCATAAACAAATACATGAAGACGGCGAAACAGAAATGAAACCTCTTACAGTATTTTAAAGAAAACTCATTCTGCGAACGTACATTGAAAGACTTAGAGAGAAAAACAAGAGTTATTTGCCCGCAACAACTTCATCTGCCAGTCGTTTCATTTTTTGCAAACCCGTTTTTGCAACCTGCAGTGCATCCTGTTTCCAATACGTTTTATTAAATAATTCAAGGGACAAAACTTTTGTTTCCCCCATTCTCATCAAGTCCTGTAATATTTGCTTAAGTGGCGCGGCTCCATCTCCGGGGTATATACGGTCGCTGTCTGTTTGTTCTTGAACCGGCTTTGAAGCAGGATAATCATTCATATGAATGATGTCAATCACTTTGCCGTTCACAAGCTTCAGGCAATTAAAACCTGACCCTCCGCGAAAGAGATGGTATACATCCGGTAATATTCGTGCGTCTGCGTCATCTGCTGCCGCTGCAATTGCAAGTGCCTGTCCAAAATTATACAAGGTGCCCGAAGCGCCCCAGAATTCCAACAGGGGCATAACATTGTATTTTTTTCCCATTACCAGTATTTCACGATATCGTGCTCCTGCGTTTTGAAAATTTATTGGATTACTCTTTTCTACACCAGCGGGTGGCGCTGCGATACGATGACATCCAAGAGCAGCCATCATCTTCATTTCTTCCTCCAATTCCGCCAACGCGGCTTTTCTCTTCGCATCATCATCCACCATCCACTCCGTAAAGCTTATCGCGTCTTCCACAGCAAGTCCTCTCGATTTTATAAATGCATTCAAAGATTGTAAAGAATTTCCCTGGCTCAAATATTCTTTGATGTCGTTCACCCAAAGCTCAACACCATCATAGCCTGCCTTTGCTGCGATATCAATCGATTTTAATAAACCTGGTTTCTGACCACTTATCGTACTTGTATTCAAACAAAAACGAAAAGGTCCTTTTGATGCCGCTGTTGCGCGTGTATAAAAAGCCGGTATAAACGTTGCCATTACACCGGTACCTGATAATTTAAGAAGTTCTCTCCTGTTTAGCATAACGTATGAATGTGCATGAGTAGATATTTACCTGCAATGCAGTATAAAATGAAAGATAAAAATTTTTGATTATTGAAAAATCATTCAATTTTTATTTGCAAACCTGTATAGATCTTTTGTTCAGTTAATAGTTAAAATATTTCCTCTTCAATTTTCTCAGGTAATTTATAGAAGGTTCTTCTATATATTCATGGACAAGAAACGCAACGAATGTTACAATGAAAGTTGCTGAAAGAATAAAAATAAACGGATAGTTTTCAAGGTACTCCCTTGTATGATTCATAATAATAAAACCGGTGCTTGCGTGAATAAGGTATAACGGGTATGAAATCACTCCAAGAAATATAAGAGGTTTAGTATGCAACCAATTTAGCTTGTCATAACTAAAGAGATAAAATATAATAAAGAAGCACAAGAGAATGGTTCGTTCAGCAAATTGTGTAAGTGTTAAACAACAAGTGAAATAAGAAATAATAATGAGGAGATGAATGAGCCATTGAAAGTTTTGCTTGTTGAACTTTAAGTGAAAAAAAAGTATACCTGCAAAAAAGAATGCACTGTAACGAACATTTAAGAGCATCGCCACTCTTGTCGGAAAAGTAAAAGCAAATTTATTGATCCATGCAAGCACAATATATACCGCACCCCAGAGTAAAATGTTTTTTACTTGTTTGGTGAGTATAAGTACAGCCATAAAAAAATAAAAGAACACTTCTATTTCCAGTGTCCAGTAAACGCCTTCAAAAGTTTTGAATCCAAGAATATCAGGCATCATGGTAAGATTACTAAGGAATTGTGATAACGTTATTTCATGCCTGGGTAATTTAAAAATCCATACAAGTATAAAAGTTGCGATAAAGCAAAAAACAAAAGTTGGATATAGTCTTGAAAAACGTTTAAACGCAAAATCAAAAAAAGATGTTGAGTTAAGCACTGTGAGAAAAATCACAAAGCCGCTAATAAGAAAAAAGAATTCAACACCGAGATAACCGTAATAAAAATCGTATTTGGGATTGTAAGAATGTCCAAAGCGTTCTCTGTATCCCTGAGTATAATGGACAAGCAAAACAGAGTATGCAGCCAATCCTCTGAATACATCCAAAGTTTTTATGCGCTTCATAAATTATTGCATGCTTGCAATATAGAGGAATAAAGTTTTTAGCGCTTTTCTTTGGTAACAATTTTTTATGAAAACATATTCGCAACACAATGTCCTTACTAAAGCATAAACGCTATTAAGAGACATTGAAGCGAAGAAAGCAATCCTAATGATTTTAAATTGTCTCTTAGAAGAACGTAATAAAAAACTTACACAAAGTCCTGCAACCCAACAATGCTTCCTTTTACTTCAACGATTAATTTATGTCGTTTGCCGAGTTCAATAAACTTCCTTATACAGATTGAGTAACTTAATAAGACAAAATTCAGAATCCGAAATCAAAAAAATTAACTCTAAAATCTTTTAAAATGGCTATACATTACTTCGATAACGACAGAAAACTTCAAAGAGATAAGAAAATTGCACTTGTTGTAGTTCTTGCTGTTTTGTCAGGTATTATCCTTTCTTATATCTTACAAGGATAAACCGAAGGCTTTTCTGATCGGTTTTCATATGTGTTCTCCATCTATGAGTCTAAGACTACAGAATCTATGAGTCTAAGACTACAGAAATCGATGGGGCGGTTATTTTTACAATAAACTAACAGCAGTAACCCTATCTTTTTATAATAGATGACTATGAACTCTTGTTTAACAATTTCCTTTATTGAAAGTGAATAGCACAGGCATTGTCGTCATAGTTTACAAAATCCTGTAACATAAAAACGCTTAAAACGTTGTATATGGTTAAAAGTTGAAAAAATTTTTACCTCATTAAACAAACAATCATGCAAGCGTTTAAAATTGTCTTGTCAGCACTAATCCTATCAGTTACTGTTCCTGTAACGGCACAGACTAAAACAGTTGATCACTTTAATAAAGTAATTGTAAGCCCTTATATACAGGTAACATTTGTTCAGGGAGACGAAGAAAGTGTAACGATTAATGACATAAAAGTTGACCGGAATAAATTGCATATTGAAGTGAACGATAAAACACTTCGTATCTGGCTTGAAGGAGCTAAAGACATACCAAAGAACGAAAAAGATTATTCAGATGATCACGAGGAAACACATCCCTTGTATAACAACACTTCAGTAGTGGCAACGGTAACTTATAAAATGCTTGATGCTCTCTCCATTCGCGGGGAGGAAGAACAACTTTGCAAAAGTGCTATCACCGGAGAAAAGTTCACGCTGAAGATCTATGGTGAATCACAAGTAACTTTTAACAAACTGGAGCTGCAGGAATTGCAGGCAATCCTATATGGGGAAGGCTCTCTCAAAATAAATTCAGGTACAGTGAAGAAGCAGAATTATACATGTTACGGCGAGGGCAGGATCAATAGTCTTGCCATCACAGGTAATACGAGCCGCATAACCGCTTACGGTGATGCGGATCTTAAAGTAAATGTTTCAGACAGAATCAAGATCACTGCATTTGGTGATGCCCAAGTACACTATAAAGGTGATCCCGAGGTAGTAAAAGGGTTGCATATAGGAGATATACTTGTTGACAAGATGGATTAAACTGCAGATAATCATGCGAAAATAAGCTCTTAGGATTTTCCCTTTTCCATGGTCGCCTAACGAACCGGAAGAGTATAAATATAGTAGTGCAAGGCTCTATGAAACCGGCATTGATTTCAATTTCCGCACCCCTTTCCTGGAATAAGTACCGGAATAATATTGTTGATCAAACGACAACAATGGCATCAAAAAAAGAGGCTGCACATACAGCCTCTTGCGGTAAATGATCTTCCTTATTGGTTATAATCATTGTTCTTGTTGCGTCTCTTGTTTTTCCCTTCTTTTCCTTCAATGTTTTCTACATCAACTTCTGTTTTGCGAACCGTGTCCCGCACTGTTTCATCACGATGCTCTACTTCTTTGTTAAGTTTTATTTCTTCAACCACCTTCGCTTCTTTTGAAACAACAGGAACTTCGGCATGCTCTACAACTTCAATCTCCTGGTCCTTCAAAGTATTAAGGTCTTCCTCTGTAGCTTTCCTGTCAACAGGCGTTCTTTCAACTGTTACGCGCTCTTCTCTTAATCTCAAATTTTCTTCCACAGGCTTTTCTACAATGCGGCTTCTTAAACGAACGCCGCCTGTCTCAACTTCTCTTTTTCCTACCTGCACATTTTCTTCTACAATAGGAATAGAAGTTGTTTCATTACCTGATCTTTTATCCATTGACGTTTTATTGACGTCTCCTCCCGTTGTACTATATCCATATTCTGCTGCTTTTTCATTTACATCCATTGCACCTGATGCATCAAGAACATCTGCTGCTCTGCGGGCTTCTTCTATTGAACCCGCATGCACTGTAACAACACTGCTATTTCTTTCTGCGACTCTCGTGTATTTATCTGCATCGTCATTATCACCGAAAAGTGAACTAAAGAAGCGGCTTATACCACTTTCATTAGTATCTCTGTTACTATCGTCGTTATAGTAATTATTGTCCGTATTACCCCTTGATATGTCTACATTAGATCTCTGGAATCCCTGGTCAACGAGAGTATCTACTGCCCTTTTAGCTTCGGTAGCATTATTAAATAACGCAATCACTGTTTGTGTCATATAAACCTCCTTGTTTTTTTATGATTATTCTTTAAAGTTTTGTACATCTTTATTATCACTTCTTTCAATAGAAATTTCCTCTTTACGAAGCTTGATCTCTTTTGTTTCTTCAGAAAAAACAGAAGTTTTTGTTACATGAATTTCTTCTACCAACAACAATTTTTTTTCCACAACGGTTACTTCCTGCAACACAGGAATGATCATAGTATTGCCTTCGTATCTCACAGTTTCAGGAACATTTTCAACGATCTTGTTTACCGGAACTCTCCTGATATGCACTTGTTCACTTGTTGTCGGTAGATTTAAAACTTCTGATTCTTCCTTCACAATTTTTGATATTTTCACCCTGCCTTTTTCAATTATCTTTTTTTCTACGTTAACTCTTTCCTCTGTAACAGGTATGGAAGAAAATGTGTTTTCGTTATTCATCAAATCATCCATATACTTTGATTGAAGTAGAGAAGTGACAGGAAAACCATGCCTGTTTAAAAAAGTGACTGTATGCACTGTAAGTCTCTATTTCCTGTAAATTAAAATCCCCAAAGAAGGAGTATGATTACGGACAAATTAAAACTTTGTTTTATGCCGGAAGAAAGGCATTATTGTTGCAGAAGCAGCGTCGCTGCTGCATTTCAGAATAATATGCGCACAGAAGCTGGCTTTCATTTACATCCACCATCATAGACATACGGTTAGCGGAAAATTGTTTTTTATTTGTGACAGACTATGAACGAGGAAAAGAATGTTTATTGAGTTCAAAATAACTCAATAAACATAGGGATATAAGGCTTCCGTTAAAACAGAAATTAAGCTTGAATATGTTTCAGGAAATTTTTCCTGCAGCTTTTCATCGCTGTGCCATTGATTCCCTTTCTTATAGATTAAAATAGGGTGCCCGATACCATCTATTTTGTCTTGAGGAATAACTACGATGTAATCGGGATTGATTTCAGTAGAAATAACTTTTGCTTTGATCGTCTCACCTTTGTGGGTAAATGTAATAAACATAGTTTTTTGGTTTTAGGCATAGAATAATGAAAGGTGATTCCCGGGTTTCGCGAAGGTGTAAATCATCTGGGGGATGTAATTTATAACTTTTAAACCAATTGACAAAATGTGTTGAGGTTAACAATGGCGTCAGTAAAAGGAAATCCATTGTTCCAATGTGCCTACACAAAGACTATTAAAATACATTGCACAGTAAAGGATAGAACAACAAAAAGTCTTCTCAATATGCATTAAGAAGACTTTTTAACGTGGTTTTTTTCTTTCTATTTTCTTTGAAAACGTTTGCTGCATAAGGCTTTTCGCTTAATCTGTTGTTATCAAAGATCGATAGAACTTAGTTTGAAAGCAAATCACAACTCGCCGGTTTTTCCGCAGCCAAAACATTTAGTTGTTATCAAAGATCGATAGAACTT
>Ga0157369_10009030_pt1 | contig 11414 bp, 10 predicted proteins | sample C25metaG_FD_113461 | JGI IMG/M metagenome (GOLD analysis project Ga0157369, IMG submission 113461) | Corn rhizosphere microbial communities from Kellogg Biological Station, Michigan, USA - C2-5 metaG | ecosystem: Host-associated > Plants > Roots > Rhizosphere > Soil | place: USA: Michigan... | reverse complement strand
CGCGCGATGCGTGGCGGCACCCAGCGGTGTACCGGGTCGGCCGGCTGTGGCGCGGGGATGGGGGTGGAGCACAGGGCGTCGAGCGCGGAGACGAGTTGCGCCACATGACGGGTGCGGTCTGCAGCCGGATGGGTGAACAGCGGGATCAGGTCATCGCGCTGGCGGGCGATCGCGCATGCGACGAGCTGGCGGCGGATGCGGCCCAGCAGGCCGCGTGAGGACTGGCCGTCGTCGCGGACATGGTCGAGGTAGCGCGTGACGGCGGCGCGCGCGGTGAGCCCTTCATGCCAGGCGCGCAGGGCGGCCAACGAAGCGAGGTCGGGCAGGGCTGTCGCGGCGAAATTTCCGTCGTCCGATCCTGCGGAGGAGGCAGGGGTGGTGCTCATGAACCCAGTTTAGGTCGCTGGGAGAGCACTCACGATAAGATTATTTATCGCAAATAGCCCGAACGATCATCGAGTCGAGAGGAGGAAACCTCGTGAAATTGAGGGCAGCACGACGGTGGCAACGGCGCCCGAACCCAGATAATTGATGAGCTAGGCAGGCGAAACGTTTGCTGGCGCAAGCTCGACAGCGCGTAGCGCAGTTTGGGGGGACAGGGTTACCCCCTATGCCGATTGGTGGCTCGCAAATTCGTGCAGCTGGCGAAATGGGGCTGTGTTTTTATACAGTACAATTACACCACAGTACAATTACACCATCTGATAGCAGCGGGGGATTGTTTGATGATGGACGTATCGTTGATCGAAATCCGCACGTTTACTAGCCCTGAAGAGATTCGGGAGCTTCCGAACTTTATCGAAGAGAACCCAATTACCCAAGCCAGCTATAAGCGACTGATTGGGGACTACAATTTCGGAGAGGAAGTATGCTGTTGTGTCCAGAAAGACAATGGAAACCTTTGTGGAGAAGGACATAAGCGAGGATGGGTCGCCGAACTGCTAGATGGGTCAGCGACGATTATCGGCAACCACTGCGCTCAAGAGAAATTCGGCGCCGACTCTCGCCTCATCAAGGACCAGAGTCAATACGTAAATGAAAAGCGTCGCCGCGAGCGACTGGCCGGCATAATTGTCCAGGTAGAGAAGAAGGCGCAGCGTCTCGAGCACCTCGAACAGCTCCGCATCAGTCTGAAGAAACTCGAAAAGCGGATCCACGATTTCACCGACGAGTTGAGTTCATCCACTCAGCGACGCTTGCTTGACATGGCGAGGACGGGGCAATCCCGAGTGACCTTCACTGCTGTGAAATTCCGGGAATACATCGACGACAAAGGCCAGAGCAAGCGTGAGCGAAGCACGTTTGAACAATCATTAGGCTCACTTGATGGACTGGACGTGATCCAGCCATGGTCGTATTTCACAATCTATGATGCAATAAAGGATGTTGGGCGTGCTCAAGAAGAAGCGGAGAGGCTAGGTCCCAAGCCAAGGAGTGCAGTCGTCGCCACCTTGGCGGCCCGCCTGAACGAGTACGATCGCATATTGAGGGACGCGAATCGTCTGCTCAATCTTGAGTCGGTTTTTTTCGCCAACAGTTTTTTGCCGCTTTGTTTTCTTGAGACTGACAAGACCGAGCGCTATAAGGCTGCGAGGATAGCCATGCGCCGGTCTGGAATCGTCGGTGGCAAGGATGAGGCCAAAGCATGGCTCGCTGCACAAGAAAAGGCTATCAAGCAACAACTTGGCATCGATGTAATCGAAATACACTAGGAGTGCCACTCGCGCTTCTCATACACATAATTGACGGTGATCCGCCGCGCGCTCCTGCGTGCTTAAGGTTTCTGCAACGGGGCTGCCGTAATATACGGGGAGGGAACTCCCTGCCACACATCGCCCCAGGGCATGAGCCTTTGGCGAGGGTAAGACAGGTACAACAGCCGCTTTGAGCGTGTCACCGCGACGAACGCGTTGCGGCGCTCCTCGTCTTTCTGCTTCTGGGTGATCGCGCGATAGTCCGGGAAGACGCCGTCCGCCATGCCCACGACGAAGACAACGTCGAACTCGAGCCCCTTGGACGAGTGCACCGTCAGCAGCGCCACACCGTCCCGTGTGGCCTGGCCCGACGTACCCAAGGCAATGTTGCTCAAGAAGCCCTGAAGCGTTCACGCGCGCGTCCCCTCCGAACGCAGGAAGTGGTCCCACTCTTCCCTCAAGACCGCGACGTCCTCGCGAATGGACCGCCGATCCGGAACATCCAAGGTATCGGCATGCTGCTCAAGGACTTTGAACGCAGGCATGAAATCCAGGCGTCGTGCAACGGTCTGCGACCTGACCCATCTCTCATTGCGCGCCGTCAGCATGCCGGCCCGCAAATGCTGAGCGAACGACGCGAGTTGCACGTCATCGTCACCAGCTTGCTTTTGCAGAATGACGACTTCCACGGCTCGCGAGTTCAGATGTTGCTTGTCGGGCTGTGCAGGAAAGGGGGCGAACTCCCTAGGGTTGTCCTCTGTTTGATTGCTGTTCGGCAACAGCATCTCGCGGTAGCAACTCGCCCCGCGCTTATGGTGAGTCCCTGGCCTGGCCAGCGACCAGAAAGTCGGAGCCGTCGCGCCGCCGACACGAAACAAGCGCGGTGTCGATGTCCAAGTGCGCAGAGGTGTGCCGACGTCATCGGATACCCCGAAGACCTTTTCCTGGCCAATCGTCGGCGCCTGCTCACGAATCCGGATCAGCCTCAGAGTCGGCCAGCGCTGCTCGATCATCCGAGGAATCCTGGCTCTACCATCTGCAGATACTTGATTGCCGCGTCCGCGCGCCCCTCAGATACGAGAGTCTGCGCCGTTTTGTAATCACACTCGCAAAGCGGCTCGTTCTTGAACCAGAAAATCGCACGCTCGACATCGCCTGAGTCGCACGCTCGACATCGCCTGTGACGTCAGTGGCTACGCGGAGCACGCGGAGCGTTTCGCGCAAAAAGCGCTGGATCGTCTCGGAATCCGGCGCACGGCTGATCGTGCCTGGATGGACATGGGCTTGCGTAGCGAGATCCTGTAGTTCGAGACGAAGCACCCTGATGTAGCGACGCGGCGAAATCGACATCGGGCTGGCACCGGCGTCATGCACGTCATGCAGGTAGCTCATCAAAGCTCCGAAATCAGCCTTGAACGTCGGAATGGCTTCAGCTTTGAGCGGACATTTTGCGACTCCAATGCGACGTAATGGTAGCAGCAGCGCGAAGGCTTAGTTCAAGTGGCGAAAGATATGGATGAACCAGGGCACGTCCATGGTCGTGCCTTGTGGTGGTGCGCACCACCGGGCTTGGTAACAAACGAGATGAGCGTAACAATTGCTTGTCGATGCAGCATTTGCTCGAGTTCCGACGAGAGGCGAAAAGATGAAGGGGGCGCTTGGTGATCACGCGCCCCACCCAGCCTTTAGCTCAGATATGAACGTCGCTTGACGAATCGACGGTCGGGACGTCGATCGAGATGCGTGCCACGCCAACCGCCCTCATGCAGAGGATGAAGAAAGCAAACTGAAATGTGCCACGCCGAATCTTTTGGGCAATCGAAGTTTCCGTCTCCGCATGTCCCAACGCTGACAGCTTTTCGGCAAGCTGCGTATAGGTTATGCCACGCGTCGACAAAACCGTCTTCAGCGAACGACGGGCGAATTCCGTGTAGTCGAGGTCCTCTGCGGGTGCGGTCACAGAGATACCTTGCGTTTTAAGAGGAGTTTGCATAGTATCTCCTCGAGCACGCCGAATTTAACATGTGGACTCCGTTTTTGACTGATTCATGTCACATATGGCGAATTTCGATCATTTTTGACGTCAACGTGCCAAGCGTAACTGAATCCCGTATGCCCAAGGGGCTGTGGAAAGTAATAGTTTACCAAGTCCCATGACGACAGTTCATCCCAGCCGGCGGGATGGTTCGGTGCGCCGTCTGTTCTTCCATGCGAATGGGCGGCGACAGGATGGCGTTCATCGGGCGCTGTCGTCCGGATTGCCATCGAGGCGGCATGGATTGGGTCCGGCAAGCCGGTGAGGCAGTGGACAAGCGCGCAAACAGGAGCCGGCTGGCACTCTTTACGTAACATGGGTGTCTCGCTGAGCGGCGGTCGACCTTGAGACGGGCCGTTCAGGTATTGACATGACGTCCCGCGGCGGTTGGGGTGTTGGCCGGCGGAAGAGGGAAACCAATGGGTTTTCCATTTTAATATGGATTCCTAAGTTAATCTTTGCATGCTGCTAATCTGTTTCTATGGATGAACAATGACGCCGAGCATTCAAACATTGTCGGAGCAGTTGAAGACGCGGTTCCAGCAGGAGGGGCGGGGCCTTGGAGATGGCGCACACTACGTTCCGGGTCGCGTTGTTCGTGACATGGGTGGGATGGGGCGTATGCACAGGTTCGCGTGTGCCCGATGTGGTGGACGTCAGATCGTGCTGTCATCCGACATGATCTTGTCGGTTTTCCTCGAAGAGCATTGGAATTTTTTCACTCTAGATATTAAGGAATACTACCCACTTATCGATATCGAAAGAACGCAATGGATCGCAGAATTGATGGAGCTGAGGCATCCGAAGTTGAGGGATGGGAGTCCGGCGATGCTAACGACCAGTTTGTTGGTTTGCCGACAGGAGGCGGACGAAATCCAGTGGCATGCCATCGAGATCGTGTCGTCGCGCCTCGCCAGGAACGCTCCGCTTTCAGCGGCTACGCAGATCAAGCAGGAATACTGGCGCAGATTAGGGGTGTCATTTCGAGTTGTCTATTCAGAGGGGCTGAACAGCCATCGGGCCAGGCATCTGTGGAATCTGTTCAATATCGGCGAACGGGTCATCGCGCGCGGCTTGACTGGCGATGAGATGGCTGTACAGCGGGCGATTCTTGAGCGATTCAGAGTGGCTAAAGACGCGACACTGCTCGAGCTGTGTCATCGAACTGCAGCTTTAAATGGCTTGGGCCGTGGAGATTGCGTTGCGGCGATGTGGCGATTGATCGCGGTACGCGTGGTCGAGTGCTCGCTGGATGTTCCGGAACTTCTCGCACAACCGTGTCGTGGAGCACGCATCTGCGCGGTGCAAAAGGAGCTGAGATAGCGTCCGGATAGGTCTGATTCGGTCCGCACAGATGACATCGATGGTGCCCAGTATCTGATTATGGATATTTAACTTCAAGATTGTTGTATAGGACCAAAATTGAATGGGTGAACATACGCAAAGACTGCCTGCCGTAAGGGAACTCTACAGGGAGGTATCGAGCGGAAAACTTTATCGAGTCGTTCACGCTGATCGAGGTTTTCCCGATGTGGTTCTATGTTATCTATTTGGGTCCACGTTACGCCTGCTGTTTATTCCGTTCCAAGAATTTTGCGCCCGATCGACGCCAGGATACGCAGGTGAGGATCGCTGGGTCTATGAAGATCCGCGCAAAGACCCATACGGGCAATTCCGGCGCAGCGCTCGATCCACTCTGGCAAACGACAAGCAGAGCGCGCTGAATTGGCAACGAATCGCATCAATCGTCGAAGACTCGCTCCTCTTCTATCGTTCGCTGAGAAGCGGATCGGACAGGAAAAATATTCTGCAAGATGCCGCAGATGCATCCGGCGTCACGATTCAACGCATCCGCAAGCTGCATCGCGAATATATGCAACGGGGGATGACCGAAGATGCAGTCGCAGGCGAGCTTTGGCGGTGCGGCCGACGGCATCAACCACCGCGGTACGTAGATGGTGAAGATGCGGAGTCGACCATCATCCCACGCAAATACAACGCAAGACCGGGCCGAACCCCGGCGGGATCTGAGCGGGGACGGTATGCGATTCGGACCGAGGCGCTCGAGCAGCTTTTTGAACAGTACATTGACATCTTTCTCACGAGCAAGATAGGTCCGTGGAAACTCGACGTTAGCGAAGAATTGATGAACGAGATTCGGGCTTTCAATCGTGAGGCTCTCTTCCCAGCAACAAGAAAAAGTAAGAAAGCGACAAAAGAGAAAAGCCTAGGGAAAGGAAGGCTGTATAAAAAATCACCTAAAAGGCGCCCAGGAAAGCGAGCGCGCGTCATTTGGCAGGACTTGGTGGATCATCTGAACTATGTTTGTCGCTGCGTTCGACAAGTTCGTGACTCGACTGGTCAAATAGTAGAGCTGCAGTTGGCGCCATTCGGTATCGTGCGTCGCCGTCAGTTAACGTATTATTACAATACTCGCTTACCAATTGAAGTCAGAAAGCAGCGCTCCATGGGTGCGAAAGAATATTTCGCAAATGGGCGACCAATAAGAGGACATGCGCTGCAGCATTCGATCGGGCCGGGTATGGAATATATGATCGATGCAACGATAGCCGATATGTACCTTGTGTCGTCCTATGATCGGACAGTTGTCATTAAAAGGCCGACGATTTACCTCGCAATGGATGTTTGGAGTCGGATGATTGTAGGGTTTTATGTAAGTTACGACCCGCCGTCGTTTGAAAGTATCGCGCTTATGCTTGAAAATATAGCAACCCCCAAACAAGAAATATGTGCGAGATACGGGATCGATATCGCATCCTATCTTTGGCCATGTGAGTATCTTCCTCTGTCTGGTTTTTTGGCTGATCGCGGTAGCGATTTAATGAAAACTGCGACATGGCAGGCGATCAATAAGAAATTGGCAACACCTATCAGTAATGTCAGAGCGTGGGATCCCGTGATGCGAGCACTAGTGGAGCGACGATTTGGTATTCTGCCTGCGCAATATCAACGAGCAAGCTTTGGGGTGGTCGAGGCAGACGCCGCGATGCGGGGTGCTCCGAAATATGCATGGGATGCAACGTTGACCATCACCGAATTTACCAAAAAATTGGTTCGTGCAATTTTGCGATACAACCAAACACCTATCGGGCGCGAGGGAGCTGTGCCGCAGATGGTTGCATCAGGGTTGGCTGACACGCCGTTAAATCGATGGCATTGGGGGCTGGATAATTTGACTGGCTCTTTGCGAAGACATTCGCTCGATGAAATTCGATGTGCGACATGGCCGACCGAAATGGCGCATCCGACAGCACGGGGCTTGCGATGGCGTGGTGCTTACTACACGTCACCGATTATTGATTCGAAATATATACACTGTTGGGGGCGTGACGCGAAAAAACCGGTGCCGATTCAATTTAATCCAAATGATCCATCTAGAATTATTTTGGCTGGCGATGATCACCTTGAGTATGCACAGCTTGCGGCGACCAATAAGCAAACGCCTGGCGATGGAACGCTTATGGAGTGGGAGGTTTATCGACATCTCGCCAAACGGGTTGCAAATGCACAGCACGACGCGTTGGAGTCTCAGCGCGTAATGGATCTATTGAACAACTGCGAGGAGGATCAGGTTGCGAGGCGACAACAAAGGGTCGCATTAAAACAAGCAGGACTGTCTCATCCGGTACAGAAAGATAGGAAAGGCGCGGGAAAAAACTCAAATGGGGCGAGCGTTGAAGTTGACGGCTTTGGGAAATTCAAAATCAATAAGAAACGGCGTGATATGGGAGGGCATGACCGGTCTACTTCCGGCGATGTAATTTCAGAAGATGCTGGTGAGGAGGATGCCATCGTCGAAAGTTTGAAAAACAACACCAGAAGAATTCTCGGTTAAAAATGAAGCGTATGCAGGAGCGTGATGCGTAATTCTTTTGCTTCGGATAAATTTTGAGGATGGGTGAGAGATGAAGAAGGGGGTGGCGGTTGGCGAATCGCGGTCACCGGGTGACGAATACAAGAGCGTCCCGGTGGATATAAAAGAAGACCTGATTTTGAGTAAAAAATGCCCGTCAGTATCGGCATCGTATCACGACAGTTCGCGTGAGCTTCCTGAAAATGCAGAAAATCCGTTAATCCTTGCACTTCCGCTTTTCGAGTCACAGGAACGCTTTGCGAAAGCGATGGCGATTAGTTTCGCGGTGCCGCATTCAGACGAGGCTAGAAAACTACCAACACAATTGCGCTTGTTAGGAATTGAGCGCGTATCGCGTGTTTTGGTGCTGACGGACGCGCATCTGAGACTTCTAGATTGGATCCATATTGCGCTTCGTCATCGTTACCGGGGATTGGTACCTTTACGGTCGTTGAGGGATCTTGCGCAGCGCAATTACGAGGCGACGCAGGGAGGCGATGCAAAAGCAATCTATGCACCTACCGAGTCGCATGCGGATTGTATCTCAGTACTTGGCATATCCGGGGCGGGAAAAACGACCACTGTAAAGATGGTTCTCAGCATGTTTCCGATGATCATCGAGCACACGGAGTTCCATGGTGTTCGGGCCAGGTTTGCTCAAGTTGTCTGGATTATGGTGTCGTGCCCACCGAATGGATCGGTGTTGACTTTGATGAAAGGGATCCTGCATTGGTTTGACGATAACCTTGGAACACACTATGTCAGCGAAGTAAAAACTCGGTCCAATACGGGAGATCTCATCAAGTCGGTAGTGGACAAGTTACGTTTGCATCATGTCGGCATGCTGGTGATCGATGAGATCCAGTTCGCCGTGCAGTCCGCGGAGCGGGCCGATTTAATGGGCTTTCTGACCAGTCTGCTCAACGATGGAGAGTGTCTGTTTGTGCTGGTTGGGACACCTGATGCAGGGGAACTGATCAAGCAAACGGTCCGCAACCTTCGGCGGGTAGTGAGCAGGACCTTTATCCATTTAGAGCATTTTCCCGCCGCCGAGGACGCAAGACGTCTCGCGAGCAGCCTCGTGGCTATCGATTTTCTACCAGAAAAACCAGAGAACCTGGAAGAGGTCATTCAGGCGTTGATGGACGTCGGCGCTGGTTCACCTGCCTTCATGAAGCTCGCATGGGAGCATACCCAGTACATTGGGGAGCGCGCGAAAAAGAGGAGGGCAACGCCGGCGCTCATACGTAGTGCAGTCAAGCAGGCATTTTCGCTTGTAGAGGGATTGCTGGATGCTCTGCGTCGAAAAGATAGGGTTGCGCTGGATCGATACAAAGACATTGCCGACGAGCATATGGTCGGTATTCGAGAAAAGCTCGCCATGGAGCGTAAGCGGCGCCAACTCAAGCTCAATGCGGATATCGATGAGGTTTCCGAAAAATTCTCCAAATGCGTCGAGATATTATTGAGTATGGGCTGGTCCGAGACGCAGGCGGAAGCTTTCGTGAGGGGACGATTGATGTCTGACGCCTCGACGACCGTGACGAGTCTGATTCGGATGGCTCTCGCAAACGATGTGGTCGAATCGCCCGGTAAGTGAATGACGCAAATCGGGAACGTTAGGATGGGTCGACACCCAGATCAAAACGAGGGCGTGATCGCGGTGGCCCGTATGTTTGGTCTTAACGTCTTTGCCACGCGGGAAGGCAATAGTGACAATCTATCTAGATGAGCCACTGCCGGACGAAATCTTGTTCAGCGTCGTAGCGAGATACATTCAGAGCACACGTATCGAAGATGCTCGTAGCTTTCTCAGGTTGCTCATGGGGACTGTGGCGTGTGATCGTTGCGGCCCTGAAGAATTCGAGCATTTGGCCATGGAGACGGCTCATCCATGGGGGATGGGTGCGAGCGCAATATGCAGTCGGCTCACACTATTGCCATTTTATGCTGGGCTCTTTCCGGGGGAAGAACGTTGCCGGAATCTGAAAACGCGATTGCGATGCTTGCCGTGGTCGGGATATCTGACGCCAGGAAAGCCGGGGATCCGGTATTGCGAGGCTTGCTGGCAAGAAGACGACTGCAACGGCTATCCACGATATTGGAGGCGCGTGCATCAGCTTCCGGGCGTCGTCATATGTGTTCGACATCGTGAGGTGCTTTTCGGTATGGATTTATCGTTCGCGCGAAGCCTGATGAGTTCAGCAGTTCGGCACGAAGGAGGTCGTCCCGTGGTGTCTGAGTCGTTGCGTGAAGTCGAGCAATGCAGTGAGGTTGCGTTTCTCGCTCAGCGGTTGTTGGGCGGTGAGTGTTTCTGGTCGTTAGTGGGGAAGCGAAGTTCGCGTATTGAACTGGCCGAGAGGAGCGGATATGCCGTTGCCGGCAGGGTCGATTACCGTCGATTGGCTGATGACCTGGTTTCAAGGCTCGGCACTCAGTATTTTGGAGCGGTCACATCAAAACAGGATTTTTCAGCGGAATTGGTGCGAGCGGTATCTTTGCAGGATGACAAGATCTGCACGCCGATCTACGCACTCTTGGTTGCCTATCTGTTGATCGACGTCAGTGCTCGGTCTACGACTGTTGGCGAGCCGGATTGTCCCGGAAGTCGTGCCGATCAGGACGAAAATCATCAAGTAACGACATGGGGAAATCCCAACCGAGGTGCGCACTATCTTTGCACTTGTGGGCTGTCTTTTGTCCTTCGGCCAAGTGAAAGTGGAATCAGCCTCACACAGGAGGGGCAGGACGTCGCTCTGGCAGTGGCACTGCTGGTGGCGAAGTCGTACTCGGATCAGACAATTGCGTCGATGCTTGGGTTGTCACAACACGTGATTGAACGACTGGTGGCGCGTCGTGTGGTGCCTCGTCAATGGATGCGGCGAACCGAAAGGGCAAAGCGACTCGCGCAATGGATCGACCTTGTTCGTTGTTATGGTGGAGCGGACAAGGCATATGCGCATCGCGCACACATATTTCATTCCCTGGGTAAGCTTGTCGAAATTCTTCCAGATACGGTGGTGCCGAAGAATACGAGAATTTTCGATGACGAACGGAGAGTTCGCGGAGAGCGGTAGAAATTGCGAGAGATTCCGGATTTCCTGTGGCGACGCATGATGTCATCGGCGCATTGGTAGGGAGGAAGATAGTTCATATGGCAATTTACCTTGACGAACCACTTGACGATGAGCCGTTGTTTGGGGTGGTCGCACGGTATCTTGAGCGTACTCCGTGGATAAACAAATGGACAATCCTGACACGTCTGTTCGGTGAGTCTCACGGAGCTACGCACCTTAGAACAACCACCGGTCGGATCGCGCTGGAAACTAAGGTCTGCTGGGGGATGTCCGCCGAAGAACTGGCGGTCCGAATGACGATGCATCCCTACTATGCGGCATTTGCTTCCGCGGAGCGAGCCAAAGAATTACTTGAGGGTATTACGGGTACACGTCGGACGCGGCCGGGCGGATTAGGATCAGGGAGTGAAGGTACAATATATCGGCACCGATACTGCCGCTCCTGTCTCGCTGATAATAAACGTTCTGGTGAACCATTGCACTGGCGACGTGCGCATCAATTGCCCGGCGTAATCATTTGTATCCGTCATGAAGAGCTCCTTTGGGAGTGGGAATATTCGGAGGCGCGTCGAGGATTTGTGTCGCCGAATGAGGTGCTCGGAAAGCCTATTCCAATTAAATTGACGGTGGAGCGGAAGTCGGCGATCTTGCAGGTTGCCCGTATTTCTAATGATATTTTGAATAATAATGTGACTGTTGATATTGAGTCATTTCATCGTCAATTTAGGGGGTAT
>Ga0157369_10009024_pt1 | contig 11420 bp, 7 predicted proteins | sample C25metaG_FD_113461 | JGI IMG/M metagenome (GOLD analysis project Ga0157369, IMG submission 113461) | Corn rhizosphere microbial communities from Kellogg Biological Station, Michigan, USA - C2-5 metaG | ecosystem: Host-associated > Plants > Roots > Rhizosphere > Soil | place: USA: Michigan... | reverse complement strand
GGTGGTGAATGACGAGTTGAAGTTCGTGTTCCCGCGCCGCATCCCCATCTGCACGTTCGTGCTGTAGAACTGTCCGTCCGTCAGCCAGGTCTGCAGCTGATTGCGGAAGGCGAGCGGACCGGACGACGGATACGGGTTGTCGGCGACCTCGTCGGTCTTCACGACACGCTGGCCCGAGCTGTTCAGCAGGATGGAACCATCGGGCGCGAGCTCGTAGTAGTGCGAGTGGTTCAGCGGCACCCAGTGCGCGATGCTCGACTGGCCGTATTCGCTGCGCACCTGCACGTCGAGCTGGTTGTCCGCGAGGTTCTTGCCACGCTTGGTGGTGATGTTCACCACGCCGTTCGCCGCATCGGAGCCGTAGAACGATGCCGCGGCCGCGCCCTTCAGCACCTCGATGGTCGCGATGTCGTTGGCATCGATGTCCGCGATCGTGTTCTTCGTGATGACGCCATCGACGATCACGAGCGGCGAGCTCGTTCCGATGCCGAGGTTCGTCGAGCCGCGCAGACGGATCGTCGGCGTCGCGCCGGGGTTGCCGGTACCGAGGGCGATCTTGGCACCCGACACCTTGCCTGCCAGCGCCGCAACGGGCGATGTCGCCGGCACCTGCTTGAGCTGGTCTTCGGAGACCTGCGCCACCGAGAACGGAACCACCGCCGCAGATGTCGCATTGGCCACGCCCGTCACGACAACCTCGTTCAGCTTGAACGGATCCGCCTTCAGCGCGAAGTCCTGCGTCTGGGCGCCGCCCCGCAAGGTGATCTCGCGATTCTGCCTCGTGTAGCCGATGAAGCGCGCCGCCAGCGTCACTGTTTGACCGGTGACCTTGTTGGCCGGAACTGTGAGCGTATAGCTACCCGTGGCCGATGTGTAGGTCCCGACGTTCAACGACTGGATCAACACGCCCGCATTGGCGATGGGCGCGCCCTGCTCGTTCGTCACTCGCCCTGTGATGACCGCGCCTCCCTGCGCATCCGCGCGGCCGGCGAATGCGAGAAGGTTGAGCAAGACGAGGGCAGCGATGCCTCGACCGCCTGCAGCTCTGTTCATGAACGATCCTCGGTGATGGGGTCCGCGAACCAAATACAGCCGACGCTGAGTGAGCATCGGCGCCGACGCGTCCCTCCGTGGATGTCGAGGAGGAGGCGCTCCAGGCGAAACGAGAGGAAACCTTCCTCCCGCCAATGGTGTCTATGACAGACGGAGACCGAACCAGTCTCCGGCTACGTGTTCGCGAAACGCGCTGCGTGTAGCGCGCGTACAGGGGAAAAACCCGCAGGACTGCAGGTGCGCCTGGACTGCTTTGTCCGCCACCGGCAGCCCGGGCCGCGCTTATTCTGTGGACCTGCCATGCATCGCGCAAGGTTGAGCCCGTGGCGAAGCCGTTCCCTCCACTGACCCCGCCATGTATGGACTCGCCACATGTCGTTGTGCGGGCCGGCCCACGCCCCCGAGTCCCCTACGGCGCTTCCTCCCCTCTCGGCGTGGCGGGCGGCGTGAACTCCACCGGCAGCTGTACCACCTGCCGCACCCGAACGCCCCGTCGCATCGCCGGAACAAAACGTGTCAGCCCGAGCGCCTGCCGCACCGCGAGCGCGAACCTCGGGTCGGACGACGCCATCACGTCCACGCTCGCCGGATCGATCGCCCCCGAGCTGTCCACCACGAACTCCACCACCACCCTGCCACCCACCCCGGCGCGATACAATGAGTCGGGATAGCTGGGCCGCATCGTGGCACTGTCCAGCCGGGCCACCACATCCACCTCGTCCGACGTGTACGCCGTCGCGAATGCGTTTGCCTTCCGCGCCTCGGCGAGAGGATCGGAAACGTCCTCCGCCTCGCGCGCGTGGGCCCGCGATGGACGGCTCCAGATCGCGATTACGCCGCACCGGTCGAGATCACGCGGGCCACTGAACTCCGGAGGCACCGAGGCGGCACCCGAATACACCTCCACTCCCTCCACGCTCCGCGGCTCGATCATGTCCAGGTCGAACTCGCCGGCCGACGCCGGAAAGCCGTCGATGAACACCAGCGGTGGACAATCCGCGCCCCGCAGGCGGATCACCCGTCCCTGCATGCTGTTCGCACCGATCTGCACGCCGGGAATCTCTCGCAGCAGCGCCGACAGGTTCGCGTTGTCCGCACGGTCAATTCGCTCGCGCGTGATGAAACGCCCCACATGGTGATCCATGCGCGCGTAGAACCCAGCCAGCCGCGATTCGTAGGGCTCGCGCGGCGCCGTCACCTGGATGCCGGACAGCAGCGCTGCGCTGGCGCTCAACCGGATGTCTCTCGCCAACGACTCACCATCGCGGAGCCTGAGCTCTTCACGAAACGCGCGATAGCCGATGCGCCGCGCCGTGAGCGTCCCCGGTCCCGGTGCGAGGCCCAGGAGGTGGTACGCGCCGGAATCATTCGTGCGCGACCGCATTCCGCTTCCGGCAATGGCGACTTCCACACCGGAGACCGGCGCCCCCAGCGAGTCGCGCACCACTCCGTGCACGCTCGCGCCACGCAGTTCCTGCGACTCGGCCGCGTGTGCCCCTCCGACGAGGAGAAGCATCCACAACAGCGTTGCCCGCTGGTTCCCCCCTCGCCACGGCCGCATGCTCAATTAGAGGGCCCCGGCCGCGCGAGGTCAAGCACTGCGCGGCCGCTCCGCGCAGCATCGTCTGGCGCGCGAGCGGGCGCCGCTGCAGACTTGCGGCAATGAGTTCCCACCGCCTGCCTCTCCTGTTCTGCACGTTCCTTCTCGCGTGCGCGTCGGCTCCGAAGAGCGATCTCGATGACCGCGCGGTTCGTCACGGTGACTCGCGAACGATCACGCTGTCGGACGTCGCTGGCGCACCACAGTTGAATGTGCTGGACTTCATTGTTGCCGAACGCCCGAACTGGTTGCGTGCCCCGGACGGAAAGGTGCCGCCTGTCACGGTGTACGTCGGCGACACGCGCCTTGGCGGAGTTTCCACGCTTTCCGGCATCCCGCTGAGCAGCGTCCGTCTGGTGCGATTCCACGACGCGTCAGCTGCGCAGCAGAAGTTCAACGTGGCGACGATCGGCCCGGTGATTCAGGTGATGACCAGGTAGCTGTCGCGCTGCCGGAAACGAGACGGGGCAGGCTGCCAGGCAGCCTGCCCCGTTCGATTGGTCCGCTGAGCGCTTACTGCGGCGGCGCAGGGATCAGGTCCTCGAAGAACACCACGGCCGGCCTGGTGAACGCGGTGGTCTGCGGCGCCTTGCTGCCCGCCACCGACCGCGGGAAGATGTACGCCGAAATCGCGCTGCCGGTACCGAGGAAGCCAGCGGCGGCTCCAATGAGACCGCTCGGGGCGGCGCCCGCGGGAGCGATGGTCCCCCAGGACGTCGTGGTGTTGCCGGCTGCGGTCGCCCGGATGGCGAACGCACCCGGATCACGCTGGACGTACGGCGCCGCCGTCAGCGCTGCGATCGAGGAGAAGGCTGGCGTCGCCGGCAATGTCGTCGACGCGGTGTCCGTGAGGATGTACGCGTCCGCTGGCGCCGGAGCTGCCCCGGTCTGGCTCGCGTTCACGACGCGCACGGCAACCTTGTTGCTGGGTACCGCGCCCGGGTCGTCGTCGATCTGGACGAAGTGCACCGTGCCACCCGCCGCCATGCTGCCGACGAGCATCAGGGTGACGTTCTTGTTCGCTTCGATCGTGATCGTCGTGTCGTGCAGGATCTGCGACGTCACGGCGATGCTGGAATCGGTCGGGAAGACGCGAATGTGGCGCGCCTTGGCTTCGGTCGCCCAGTGAATGGTGCCCTGGCGGAAGGCCAGGCCGCAGCATGCCGCGTTGCCCGAAACCGAGCTGGCCGACCATTCCACCTGGTCCACCATCCGGATGTCCACCGGACCGCCGTCCGGAACGGCATTGATGAACCGCACGCCGCCGAGCGGTGGGCGCGCGTTGACGGAGACGCCATCGTCGTGGCACGCCGCGAAGGCGAGCAGTGCGATTGGCAGGAGATGGGAAAGACGCATCGAGGAAATCCCTGAGAAGTCGTGAGTTGATTGGGCGAGGTTGAAGCGATCAGGTGCCGCCAGTCGGGGGAGTCGGTGGCACCTTCTCGCCTCCGGTGTCCCCGAGGAAGTTCGTGTTCGCGAACAACGCCACGATTGCTGCCGCGATCCCCACTCCCACCGCAGTCGTGCGGGAGCGGGAAAATGCCCGGTATCGGGCGCGTGAGACGAGGCTCAGTGGAACGGCGAGTGATTCACCGGACCAGCGGTTGCTCTGGCCGTTCAGATACGTCACGGACGAGATGCGCAGCAGGTACGTCGTGTCCCCTGGACTCTGAAGCACGCCCTCGATCGTGGCCGCGGACTGTCCGACGCGGTCGCCAAGTGCAACGCGACCGCGATCGCTCAGGTCCAGCAACACGGTGGTGCCAGGCACGGGCGCGGTCGTCACTGGCCGGGTCACATAGCACCCGGCCAGCGGCAAGAAGCCCGCGACCAGCAGCGCCGACCAGCCACGCAGCGTGCGGCCCGACACGAATGCCGGGCGCAACGCGGTGGACTGGCAGGACAGGTTCGTCACGTCAGCGCGTCCCCACGCCGAAGCCGTAGGTGTTCGTCAGCGCCTGCCACTGCGGATCGCCAACGATGGAGTTGTAGATCGGTTCGTAGCGAGCATCCATCTCCTGGTAGGGCACCGGATACATCTGCGGAGAGCCCACTGGAAGATCGCCCCAGCCACGCGAGTCGAAGAACCACTGCGAGTAGCCGGTGAACAACGTCTCCATGCGCTTCTCCCACTTCATCGCCTCGTACATCGTGCCGCACTCCACGCTGCCGCTAGGGCCGGTGGGCGTGCGGGGAACGCACGAGTTCGGGCCGCCGCCCGGCTGCGCCGGCGCGCGCGTGGCCGCGCTGGAACCAGCCGGGAAAGGCGGCAGGTTGTTCGCGACACGGGTGCGGTTGATGAGCGGTACTGCCTCGGCGTCGCGACCCAGGCGCATCAGCCCCTCCGCCTCCAGCATGTCGTTCTCCGCCTGCGCCATCCAGACCCACGGCCCCACGCTCCCGCCGGCGCGATAGCCACTCGCGAAGCGCGCATGGTCGTAGTAGGAGTTGCCGTACGATGCACCCGGCTCATCCTCCCCGGGGGGACGCGCGCGGAAGTACACCGACGACATGCTCGACTTCTTGTCCGGCGAGTTCGTCGTCTGCTCGGCACGCGTGGCGCCAGCGGGGAAGCGGGCGTCGGGCGTGCGGATCAGGAACGGCGCGCGGGAGCCGCGGTCAAGCGCGATCCAGTCTGCGTAGCCGCTGGTCGTGTCGGCCATGCCGATGATGGCTGGCGTCATGCCGCTCCAGCCATTCGAGACGGCGGACTGGCTGAGCCACGATCCGGACCATCCGGCGTTGGCATCGAGTGCCAGCACCCAGTCGCTCGTGATTCCCTTCGACGCGTCGTTCACCACTTCCGTCCAGTTGACCGCTGCACGCTCGGTGGGATTGCGCGCCACGCCTGCCCGGAACCGTGCCTTGGTCGAGTACAGGAGACGGATGTAGTTGTCGAGCGTCGTCGGTGCGACGGTGGTCTTCATCCACTCGACGGGCAGGTACGCCGACCGCTGCGAGGCGCTCGTCACCGCCTTCGAGGCGTTGGCGATGGCGATCGCGCTGTCGAGTTGCTCGAGCGCCTTTGCCATCGCGTCGTTGTAGCCCGAGAAGCCCGGGATCTCCAGCCGTTCCAGCTTCGGGTTCACCACGGCTACCGAGTCGTACATCAGCGCACCTTCGCCGTTGGCCATCGCCATGGCGAACCAGCCGAACGAGCGCGCGCGCATGTCCTGGAAGTCCGACCCGATGCTGCCGCCCTTCTCCTGCAGTCCGGCAAATGCTCCCAACGCATTGGCAATCAGTCGCCCGCGCAGGAACAGCTGCTGGAAGTCGCGCAGGTTCTCGGCGGCCGTCGGATTGCCGCGGGTGTTGTCGATCACGCTGCGCGGGATGGCACCGCGCAGGTTCAGGCCGAAGTTCGCCACCGAGCCGTAGCTCTCGAGCGCCGTCGCCTGGGCGGCGGGCCAGATCGCCGTGCTCGTGCCGTGTGTCGCGCCGAAGACCTGGACGAAGCCGTTCTTCAGCACGTTTTCCACGCCGTCCGGCGAGGCGAACGCACGGGCGACGTCCGGATTGTTCGTGTTGTCCACGCCGAGCATCTCGTCCGACTTGCACGCGCCGAGCGCGGCAAGCGAGGCGGTGGCCGCGGCGGCCAACCAGAAGTGTCTGAGTCTCATCTAATGCCCCGAAAGTATGGGCCACGGTGCCGCTGCCGAAGCGGCGACACCGGGCGAAGCGTGAGTTGGTCGTGCAGGCGGCCGGCCGATCAGAAGGCCGTCGACACCTGAACGGTGAAGGTGCGCAGGTTCGGGAAGCTGAAGTAGTCGATGCCGTTCAGCGCCGCGTTGTTCAGCTGCTGCCCGCCGCGACCGACCTCGGGGTCATAACCGCGGTACTTGGTCCAGGTGTACAGGTTTCGGCCGACGAGGCCGAGCGTCCAGTTCCCCTGTCCACCGACGGGCCCGATGTTGTAGCTGAGCGATGCCTCACGCAGCTTCACGTAGCTCGCGTCCTCCACCGACTCGCTCGTCGGACCGAGCACGTTGTACAGTCCACCCACGCCCGTGCTGCCACCCACATCCGCCGGGCCGGCACGGTAGTAGTAGCCGATCGGCTTCGCGTCCTCGACGCTCTTGCCGGCCTGGTCCACGGTGCCGGCCATGAAGTCACCGAGGGCCCAGTGGTAGCCTTCGTTCCACACCTTGCGACCGAATGCGCCGTCGAGCAGGCCGTACGCCGTGAACTTCCGGTAGCTGAAGTTCGACGACCAGCCAGCGTGGAAGTCCGGCATCGAATTGCCGAGCGCCACCTGCATCGGCGCGTTGAGCGAATCGCGCAGGCGGATCGGCATGCCCCACACGCTGCGCACGCCCCACGGCGCGTCCGACGGATTCAGCGACGCGTTCCACAGGTTGTTCGTGATGCCCTGCGTCGGCGCGTAGCCGCCCGTCCAGACGATGAAGCCGTCGCTGTTCCTCTGGAACTGCGAGCCGGCGCCGCCGCACTGGCCGGCGAACGCACCTGGCAGCTGGCTGCAGCTGGTCACGTACGCACCACCATAGATGGTGCCGAGGCGCTCACCGGGCCGCACGAAGTACATCGACTCGGAACCCTGCACGCCACCGGTGGTGTTGTACGGCGGCGCATCGAGCTTGGTGATGACTGCGCGGTTGCGGTCATAGATCAGACGCGTGCTCCACCGCACGTTCTGGTTGTTCATGATCGGCACGTCGAGCGACGCTTCCCAGGTCTTGTTCTCCAGTTGGCCGGCGTTCTGCCACTGGTTCGGGAAGCCCGACGCCGCCGGCGCCGGTACGAGCAGGATCTGGTTGTCGGCAAGCGAGTGCGCGTACGTCAGGTTCACCGCATAGCGGTGGAACAGCTCGATGTCCGTTCCGAGCTCGGTCTCGGTGAGGATCTCGGGCTTGAGGTTCACGTTGCCCAGCGTGTTCGGGCTGATGGCACCCGTGGACCGCGAGATCGAGAACGTCTCGTACTGCGCCACGGGGCTCGGGCGCTGTCCTGCCTTGCCCCACGCCGCGCGGAACTTCAGGAGGCTGAACATGTCGGGTGCCGGGAACCACGACTCGCTCGACGCGATCCACGCGCCCGCAACGCGGGGGAACGTGGCCCACCGGTTCGCCGATCCGAACAGCGAGCTGCCTTCGCGGCGGATGTTGAGATCGAGCACGTATCGGTCGCGGTACTCGAACGATCCGCCCGCGCGATACGACAGCGACCGCACGTCCGTCAGCGAGGATTGGATGTCCTTGTTGGAATGCGCCGCGTTCAGCGTGAACAGATTCGGCACGGCGAGGTCCTCACCGTAGCCGTAGCCGAACTGGGTCTTCTGCGCGTCGTACAGCACCTGCGCCGTGAACGTCGAGCTGAGGTTCGAGAGCAGCGAGGGACGCGCGGCGGCACCGAAGCTCGTGTTGAATGACCGGTTGTCATCCGACTCGCTCGAGATGTTGCCGACCGCCGCCGCCGGATTCGACGTCGTGGTGCGGAATCCACGATCGGCGATCACGGTATAGGTCGCACCGCCGCGATCGTACGCAAAGTCGCCGTTGAAATCGAGCCAGTCGAGCGCTGCGTACCGGCCCTGGACGCTGCCCAGGAAGCGCGTGCCGAGATTCTGGTCGCGGTTCTGCTGCAGGTTGTAGAGCGGATTCTCGTTCTGGCTGCCCTGACCGAGCGGATTGGAGCGGATGTACAAACGCCCCTGCGAATCCACCGTGTGCTGGTCCACGAACGCCGGTGAACGCGACAGCCGGAAGAACGCGGTGCCGTTGTCACCACCCTGCTGGTTGGTGCCGTCTTCGCGCTGTGTGGAGTAGTACGTCGTACCGGTGAAGCTGAGCTTCGTACCGATGAGCTGGTCCAGGTTGAGGCGCGCAGAGCCGCGCTCGTAGCCGCGCAGATACTGGAACGCGCCCGCCTGCTTGGCGTAGCCCGCGCTGGCATAGTAGCCGGTGTTCCCCGTCTTGCCGCGCAGATCGACGTTCGTGTTCGTCCAGGCGTCCGTCTTCGTTGCCTGCTCCACCTGGTCGTACGTCTCCGGGAACGTGTTCGCCTGGAACATCATCAGCGACCGGTACCGGTTGGGATTGTTCGCGATTCCGAAGTCGTGCAGGAACGACTGCGGCGGAATGGCGTTCGTGCTCGACACGTCGTTGATGCGCCGACGCTCGGCGTTCATGTCGATGTAGCGCGCGCAGGGCGAGCCGCCCGCCGCCACGTTGGCGCAGTAGAACTGGCCACTCGGGTCGAACGGCAGCGCAGTCTCCTTGGCGATCGCGAACTCGTGCGGGATGTCGTTGCGACCATACTCCGAGCGCACCCCCACCTTGATGCCTTCGCTCGCCGTGCGGCCCGTCTTCGTCGTGATGTTGATGACGCCGCCGCCGGCCCGCGCTCCATAGAGCGACGCCGCCGCCGCACCCTTCACCACTTCGAAGCTCTCGATGTCGTTCGGGTTGAGGTCGGGCGTGGAGCCCTGCAGCAGGATGCCGTCCACGATGTACAGCGGGCCCTGACTGCGTCCGCTCGCATTGATGGACGTCGGACCGCGCAGGACCACGGCGGGCGCCGCGCCTGGGCGACCGCTCGCCGCCACGATGTTGGCGCCGGCAACCTTGCCCTGGAGCTGCTGCACGGCGTTGCCGCCGACGACCGGCATCTGCGTGCTGTCGAGGTGCGCCACGGCGAAGGGAACGTTGCGCGCGGCCGTGCCTGCAGCCACGCCGGTCACGACCACCTCATCGAGGCGGTTCACATCCTCGATGAGCGCGAAGTCCACGGTCTGAGTACCCGCCGCCACGGTCACCGGCTTGGCAATCGGCTTGTAGCCGATCGACCGCACCCGCACCATCACCGACTGGCCATTCACGCGCTGACCGGGAATGGTGATCGTGTAGCGGCCCGCCGCATTGCTCCCGACGGAGATGTTCATCTCCGTGATGAAGACGTTCGCTCCCTGGAGCGGCTGGCCCTGCGGAGTGGTGACGCGGCCCGAAATCACGGCACTCTGACCCTGCGCGCCCGCCGTTGCGGCGCCCGCGAGTCCGATCAAAGCGACTGCGGCGCACCACAGCCCCCGACGGGACGGTGCAAGTTGATTCATCATGGAACCTCGAAAATGGTGGGGATCTCCCTCGGACGTCCTTACTGGACGGCACGATGCCGGTCGCCACTGACGTAGCGACCTCACGAGCGCTCTCATTCCCTGACTGTCCTCCAACGGCGTGAACTACGTGGATGGGGAGCGTGCCCTCGCGGACACGTTGACACGTGGTACAACTACCGGGACGCTGCCGGCGGGGATGACGGCCGAACAGCGAAGTACTGCAGCTCGAGCGACGGGGCCGGGAGAACGGAGTCGCCGAACGGGGATTCGAGAGGGAAGAGCGGAAAACCGAACTGAGGGTGCCAGGCAACCTTTTGGGCGCCGGCGATATCCAACCACCAACTAAGGGACCAACGACCCCGAGGCGGGGCGGAGCGTCACATTGACGTCCGATTCGCCTTCGAGTGAGCGTGCCCGGAAGACTCATCCAGGCAGCGAAGCCGCCGGCCCGGCGCATTCGAGAGCCGCGCAGCTTCGCGCGTTCAGCGAGCCGCAATACTGTGGCGGCTGAAGCGAACGCGCAAGCCGGGAGCTTTACCTTCCTCGCGCGTCACCCGCTTCCTCTCAGGATCCGTCGGTGGCGGGATGAAAGTCGAACGGCAGGCGGACCAGCTGACGCACCCGCCGCCCGCCGCGGATCGCCGGGCTGAATCGCGCCGACGCCGCCGACTCGCGCACCGCAGCGCTGAACAGTGGATCTGTGCTCGACACGATCCCGACGCGCGACTGTTCCACTCGACCCAGTGTGTCCACCACGAACTCCGCGACCACCCGTCCGCTCGTTCCACTCGCGCGGAGCGACGGTGGATACGGAACGCTCCAGCCATTCGCCTCGAGCGCGGCGCGCGTGTCCACCTGATCGGCGGCGAAGATGCTCAGCGACGCTAACAGCTCCTCCAGCTCGGCCGGCGACGTGCTCGAACTTGCGCGACGCGGCTCGGTATCCGTGCCGCGAGACCAGAGCAGCACGGTCCCGCATTCCGACTGCCCGCGCGCCGCCTGGAATCCGGACGGTGCGGACGCGCCCAGATACAACTCGATTCCTTCGAGCGACGTCGGAGCGAAGCTGTCCAGGTCCACGTCGCCAGCCGACATCGGCGCGCCGTCGAGCCACACGAGGGGACGACAGTCGCGCCCGCGCATGCGGACGCTCTGCGCGCCCGGGCGTCCGCGCGTGATCCGGACTCCCGGCTGCCGCTGCAGCATGTCCGTCAACTGCGTCGGCTTCTCGCGCTCCAGATCCTCGCGCGTGATGAACACCCCCTGCGTGCGATGTTCCAGCCGCGAGTAGTATCCGGCCAGGCGACCGGTGTATTTCGTGCGCTCGGCGCGCACGACGACGGCGTCGAGATACCGTTGCGACGGTACGAGCCGCACAATCATCGGGGAGTGCAGTTGCGCGGTCACCGCCACGGCGCGGGGCTCGAACCCGAGACGGCGCACGCGAACCGTGAACGGCAGCGCCTCTGCCGACAGTCGAAAGGCACCATGCTCGTCCGTCGATGCACGCGCCGAACGTCCGTCGATCACCACTTCGGCCAGCGCGATCCCGACGCCGCTCGCCGAATCCACGACCGCGCCCGTCACTTCGGCGCCCTGCGAAAGCACGCGCGCCGGCACGAGCATCGACGCGAGCATCAACGCGCGGAGCGTTGCAGGCATTCGCCTGTATTCCATGACTGGCTCGACGTGTCG
>Ga0157369_10009022_pt1 | contig 11421 bp, 11 predicted proteins | sample C25metaG_FD_113461 | JGI IMG/M metagenome (GOLD analysis project Ga0157369, IMG submission 113461) | Corn rhizosphere microbial communities from Kellogg Biological Station, Michigan, USA - C2-5 metaG | ecosystem: Host-associated > Plants > Roots > Rhizosphere > Soil | place: USA: Michigan... | reverse complement strand
GCAACTGATCGATTGGCTGCTGGAAGAAGCCCGGCGGCGGAAGTGGTCACGCGTCTATTGGACTACGAAGGAAAACAACTATCGCGCACGCGGGCTCTACGACAGCTACACGCCGCGCAGCGAATTCGTGCAGTACCGACTCGATATTCGCTGAGTCTCGTGATACGAGTCTTCGTCGATCGACGTTGGCAGGCGGACGCGGACACGGACACGAACGCCATGTGCCAGGCGGCCTCGGAGCGAGACGCCGCCCGTCCCCCCGCTATCCATGCACGAGGGATTGCGCGAGCGTTTGCAGCGCGTCGGCCGCGCCGCGCTCGCGCACGCGTGAGTACATGACGACGTGCGAGTCAGGCAGCGGCGGCAGGCCGAGCTTGGCGCCCACATCGACGACGCCCGCGGGAGCAGCGCGTCTAGCGAGCGCGGATACGGCCAATCCGGCCGAGATCGCCGCGCCGATCGCCGCAATGCCGCCGCCGACAAACGTTTCTTCCCAAACGATCGCCGCCGCGTCGAGGGCGCGCACGGCGGCGGCGCGAACGCCGCATGGCGTCGAGAGCACGGCGAGCGGGAGCGGTTCGTCGGCCGGGGGCTTCCAGCCGGGCGCCGCAAGCCAGACGAGCGGTTCGACGAACAGCCGCACGCCATCCCACGCGCCGTCGCCGCGAGCGATCCTCGCCGCGATTTCGTCGGGTTCGTGCCGCACGATGACGGCGTCGAGCCGTCTTTCGTCGTATTGCGCCACGAGCGCGGCCGACGATCCGAGATGCATCTCGATGACGAGCCGCGGGTCGTGGCGATGCAGGCTTGCGACGAGCGCGGGCAAGTTCGCCCCTGCCACGTGTTCGCTGAGGCCGACCTTGAGCCGCCGCTTCTCCACGCCGAGCGACCCCAACGCGCGGTCATGCGCACCGAGCAACTCGCGGGCCGCATCGAGGAATGCGCCCCCCGCAGCCGATAGCCGCACCGAGCGCGGCGTGCGCTCGAACAGTGGCTTGCCCAGATGCGCTTCCAGCCGCTTCACTTTGAGGCTGACGGCGGACTGGGTGGTTCCGAGCAAATCGGCCGCCTGCGTGAAGCTGTTCAGATCGGCGACGTGAACGAACGCCCGAACGGCGTCGAGATCGAGCACTTTCATTTCAAATGTAAATGATAGAAATCAGGATCGATTTCTGTTCATTATGAATGGCTCGCCGTATTCTTGCCATGTCGCCTTTCGTTCACGGAGAAAACCACCATGCCGCTCGCTCGAATCTCATTGGCCGCCGGCCGCTCGGCGAAATACAAGGAAGCGTTGACGGACGGCGTCTTGCGCGCGCTGGTCGAGACGTTCAACGTGCCCAAAGACGACCAATTCATGGTGTTGACCGAACATGCGCCACAAGACCTCGTCTACAACCGTCATTACCTCGGGATCGAGCGCAGCGACGGTTTCGTGCTGATCCAACTCACGGTCAGCAACACCCGCCCGCTCGAGAAGAAACGGGCTTTATACCGTCGCATCGTCGAACTGCTGGCGGAGAACCCGGGAGTGCGCAAAGAGGACGTGTTCATCAATCTGCTCGAGGTGCTGCCGGAAAATTGGTCGTTCGGTAACGGGGAAGCGCAATACGTCCCGGCGTGAGCGGCGCAAGCGACACTGCTACCAATGCGTCCGATCGTCCGCTTCCTCGCTATCCCCAAGCGCAGCGTGTGTAACATGAAGACAGCACGTCGATTTGGGAGCAGCGAGGATGTCGGCCACAGTCGAACTCGTTTTGGCGATCGAGGCTGCGGCCGCGAGCGAATGGATGACCGGGGCCGGGAGTGCCGCGAACGAGCGATCCTTGGCGAGCCGCACGGGCCGCGCGCGCAGCGGCAAGCGCCTGCCTGCAAAGGCGCGGCGCACGAGTGCGAGCGTATCGAGGCGAGCGGCCGATGTGCGAGCGGAACTCGGTGCGACGATCGCGGACGCCATGAACCGAATGCCCGGCATGACCGAGATGCCCGCCATCGAGCCTTCGACGATGCGGATTTTCCTCGAACGCAACGGCAGTCGGCGCGTGGTGTCGAGCTTCGACAGCGGCGGTGTGCCGCATATTGCCGTGGTGCATTCGAGCGAACTTTCGCCGGGCGTTCGCCGATGCGAGACGGTGCGCGAGGCGGCGTTCGAGGCGGCGTTCGAGGCGGATTCGGCGCTGCAGCTCGGCAACGGCCTTCCCCCGATAGCGAAGGACATAGCGAGCAAGCGCGACGACTTGACGCCTTCTCCCATTTTGTCGATACATCGTGCGGCTTGGCGCTGGAGCGGCCCGGACGGCGCGCTCGTCGACGTCGAGCTTCGGGACGCGCGCGCGGCGGCCTCAGGCGGAGCGCAAACGTTGGCCGCGACGACCGAGCCGAGGACCTCGCCGCGGCCCTTTTCATCGCTTGACCGGCCCGAGGCAATCGCATTTTGCGAATTGCGGCTTGCTTCGCGAATCGTCGAACCGCGGATCGTGCCGGTGGCGATCGGTGACGGCGCACTGCCGGCGGCGGCTGATCCACGCCTTGAAGACGTCGATGCCCGGGCCAGGGAGCCCGAGGCGCCAGATGCGTCGGATGCCGCTGCCGCTGCCGTCGAGCCGCCGGGGACGCTGCACGATTCGACCGTCGCCGCACTGCGGGCGCTCTTTGCGGTGGCAGGTGCGTTGGCCGATACGCTGCCCGTCTTCCCCACACTCGTCGATGGCTATGCGCGCGCCTGCATCTCAGCGGAATCGCGCGCACCCACACCCGCGCGTGCGGCCCGAATTGACCTATCCAAAGCGCGCAGCCCGCATGAGGCTTTCGTCGAAGTCGGTTCGAGCATCGCGCGCCACTGGTTCGGCAACGACGCCGGCGTGCGCGAGCGCGCCGAGGTTGAATTCGTGCATCAAATGCGGGTGGCGCTGCGCCGCCTGAAGACATCGACGAAGACGTTTCCACGCTGGATGGACGCAACTTGGAAGCGAACCATTGCGCCCGATCTCGACTGGTTGGGCGCATTGCTAGGACAAGTGCGCGATCTCGACGTCTTCACTGGAAGCACGCTGCCGGCGTTGGCCGCGGCCGACGTCGAGAAAGACGCATGGGCCTCGTTGCAAACACGCGCCGAAGCGCGCCGCGACGAAGCCCGCACGCAACTGCAAAAGGCGCTGCTGACGCGCCGCTATGCGGCGTTCTCGCTTTGCTGGCTGAAGTGGCTGGCCATGCAGCGCTTCTCGACCGGCCCCGAGGCGCTGACGGATAAACCGCTCGCCGCCTACGCGGCCAAACGCGTGCGCAAGCACTACAGGCGCCTGACCGCCAAGCCGGAGCTTTCGACGCTCGAACCAGCCGACCGCCATCGCCGCCGGATCGAAGCGAAGCGCCTGCGTTATACGCTCGAATTCTTCGATTCGGTCACAGCGCGCAAAACCCGGCGTCAGGTGTCGAAGCAATTGGGCCGCATCCAAAGCGTGCTTGGCGACGGCAGCGACGCCGTCGCCGCGCTGCGCTTTCTCGAAGCGCTCGAGGTGCCGCCCTACCAACACGGTTTTGCGCGTGGATGGTGCGAGGCGGTGAACCGTTGGGCGGCCGTCGAAGGCGAGCGGCTTCTGCGCGAGTTGGGCAAACCGAAGATCGTTCGCTAAATGGCACGGGTCGTCACGCATCATGCGCATCCTATAATCATCGATTCCGCCTCGTCCAATCCTCTCCTTTCCATGAGCGAACGTTCTTCCTCATCGACCCCTTCCGTAACGGATGGCGGCCGTGCCGCGCCTGTCGAGCTCGGCGGTTCGGTATGGCTGCGCGCGGGACAGGAGACGCTCGGCGGCGCCTCGCGCATCGCGCTGCTGGCGGCGATTCGCGACACCGGTTCGATCACGTCGGCGGCCAAAGCCGTCGGCCTCAGCTATAAGGCCGCGTGGGACGCCGTCGACGCCATGAACAACCTCGCAGGCGAAGCGCTCGTCACGCGCTCCGTGGGCGGCAAGGGCGGCGGCGGGACGACGCTGACGCCGCGCGGGCGCCGGTTGATCGAAACGTTCGGCGCGGTGGAGCGCGAGCATCGCAAGTTCATCGAGCGCGCGAGCGCGGCGATCGAGCATTTCGAAGGCGACTGGGCGTTGATCGGGAGAATCGGGATGAAAACGAGCGCACGCAATCAGCTCTACGGGACGGTATCGGCTGTCGTTCGCGGCAGCGTGAACGACGAAGTTTCATTGGCGTTGCCGGGCGGGCAGGCGATCGTCGCCGTGGTCACGCACGAGAGCACGGAGACGCTAGGGCTTGCCGTGGGCGCGCCCGCGTTCGCGCTGGTGAAAGCGTCGTGGGTCATGCTCGCGGCCCACGACGCTGCGCCGGGGCAGCCGCTGCGGCTTTCCGCGCGCAACCAATTGCACGGTGTCGTCACGCAGGTGGCGCGCGGGGCGATCAATGCCGAAGTGTCGTTGACGCTCGATGGCGCGGCCGGCGCGGCGGGCGACCCCAACGCGACGGTCATGACGGCGATCGTGACGAACGACAGCGTCGCGACGCTGGGGCTCGCCGCGGGCAAGCGGGCGATCGCCGTATTCAAGGCCTCGAGCGTGATACTCGGTACGGCGGACTGACGGCAACGCAGGCGGCAAGAACGAACGTGCTGGCGCTGACGGCCAAGCCCGAGCGCCGGGGCCATCAGCGAGACACGTCGCGTACCGCGAGGGCCTCGTCATGCGCCACGTTCTGCACACGGCCTTGATCGACGTGGACGACTTGGTCGCCGAACACGGCGACGTCGGCTTCGTCATGGGTAATCAGCACCATCGGAATGTCGAGCCGTGTCTGCAGATCGGACAGCTCGCGGCGCATCCGTTCGCGCATGTTGGCGTCCAACGCGGCAAACGGCTCGTCCAGCAGTAGGATGCGCGGCTGCGCAGCCAATGCGCGCGCGAGCGCGACGCGCTGTCTTTGTCCGCCCGAAAGTTCGGCTGGGTAATTGCCGGCCACGGCGTGCAATTCGAAGGCGTCGAGCCAATACTCGACGGCGCGCGTCATTTCTCGCGCGCGAGGATTGAGCCACCCCTGCCGCAACGAAAAACCGACGTTTTGCCTCACATTCAGATGGGGGAACAGCGCGTAATCCTGAAACAGGTACGCCGCACCGCGCGAACGCGCCGGGACGTCGATCCCGCGCCGCGCGTCGAATAGCGGTTCACCGCCGAGCGTGATCGTGCCGCGGTCGGGCTTGAGCAAGCCCGCCACCGCTTGCAGCGTCAACGTCTTGCCCGCGCCCGAGGGGCCGAATAAAACGATGCGCTGGCAGTTCCCCGTGAACGACACGGAAAGCTCGAACTTGCGTTCGCGCGTGATCAACGTTTTCTGGATGTCGACGGCGAGGCTCATGGGGGCGTGCTCAGCGCGAGGTCGACAGCGTGTGCTGCGGGACTAGCCGTCCGGCCACGAGCAGCACGGTCACGCAGACGACGGAGGTTACGAGCACCAGCACGTTCGCCGTGTGATCGTCGCCCGCTTGCACGGCCGAGTAGACGGCTACCGAGAGGGTCTGCGTGCGCCCCGGCAAGTTGCCCGCCAACATCAGCGTCGCGCCGAATTCGCCGAGGGCGCGCGCAAACGAAAGCAGCGCGCCGGCCAGGATGCCGCGCGCCGCGAGCGGCAAAGTCACACGAAAGAAGATGGCGGTTTCGCTAAGGCCAAGCGTGCGGGCGGCCTGCTCCAACTGGGGATCGGTGGCTTCGAACGCGGCGCGCGCGGATTTGAGCACGAGCGGGAACGCCGCGATCATCGATGCGATCACGGCGCCTTCCCAAGTGAACACGAGGCGCACGCCGAACGTGTCGAGCCACGCGCCGATCGGCCCGCGCCGTCCCAGCAGCACGAGCAGATAGTAGCCGAGCACCGTTGGGGGCATCACGAGCGGTAGCGTCAACAAGGCGTCCACCACATCGCGTGCGCCCGAGCGCCAGCGGGCGAGCGCGAGCGCGGCGGCGACGCCGAACAGCAGATCGAGCGCGGTCGCCCAACTGGCCACTTTCAGCGATAGCGCAAGGGGAATCCAGGCATCTTGCACGGGGGGCGTCTCGGTTGGATATCGGTGTTCAGTGTTGGTGTTCAGTGTTGCGCCGGCGGCATGAAGCCGTATTTGGCGAGAATCGCCTGGCCTTGCGGCGACAGCACGAATTCGGCGAACGCCTTGGCGTCGGCCGCATGAGCGCTGCCGTGCACGAGCGCAATCGGGTAGGTGACGGGCTTTTGCGTCGGCACGGAGGCGGCGACTTTGACCGCTTGCGGCATCATCGCCGCATCGGTGCTGAAGACGAACCCGGCTTCGGCCTCGCCACGCGCCACGTAGTCGAGGCTTTCGCGGACGTTGCCTGCCAGCACGGCTTTGCTGCTGACGACATCCCACACTCCCTCGTGTTCCAGCGCCGCCTTGGCGTACCGCCCCGCGGGAACCGAGGCCGGATTGCCGAGCGCGACATGCTTGACCTGAGGCAGCATCAACGCTTCGCGCACCGACCGCACGGGCAACCGGCTGTCGGCGGGGACGATCATGACGAGCGAATTGGTGGCGAAATCGCGGCGCGTATTCGGAATGACGGCCTTGCCATCGACGGCTTTGTCCATGGCCGTTTCGTCGGCCGAGGCGAATACATCGGCGGGCGCACCGTTCAGGATTTGCTGCAGCAGCACGTCCGACGCGCCGAGATTGAGGACGACCTGCGTGTTCGGATGCGTTTTTTCGAACGCGGTGGCCATTATGCGAAAGGCGTTGGTCAGGCTCGCGGCCGCCGATACGACGAGTTCATCGGCATGCGCGACGCTGTGAACGGACAACGCGGCGGCGGCAAAGCAGCACGCGGCGGCAGCACGGGCGTAGCGACGGACGGCGGACACGGGGTTGCTCATGATTCAAGCGAGGAGTTGAAACCGATATCGTAATATACCCAAGGTGATAACGGGTGGCGCGATGCCGGGCATACGGTCGCGTCTATGGGGTGGACGCGTCGATGAAGCGAGCACCAGCCGGGTGGTAGGGCCGACGCTCGGCTTGCGTGGAGGCAGGAACGGTGTCGCGGCCGTTCAGGCGAACGGCTCAGGCGAACGGCTTGCGTGCACGGCGTGGGCGGACGATTCGGGCAGGGCGGCGCTGCGGCCGGATGGCGCGGCGGGGAGCGGCCGCGGCGCTTCGTGCCCTACGCGCCAGCGAGCGCGAATGAACGGCCGATCGCGCCCGGACAGATGTAGCGCGATATGCGTGATCCAGTATTGCGTGGGCACGCGCACGTCGTGCAATGCGACTGCCAACATGAGCAGGCTGACCGCCACCGGGACGGCCGACAGCTTCCCGGGTTTGGCGTCCCAAGCCCACCAGACGAACAAGACCGCGGCGAGCGCACCGACGACGCAGCCCGCCACGGCCTCGGACGGCGAATGCGCGCTCAGCACCACGCGCGAAAGCCCGACGGCGAGACCCGCAGCCAGCCCGCATATGACACCGAGCACCCGGATGCTGGTCCGGGCGGGCAGCAGCGTCAGAAAGAAAGCAACGGGATACACGGCCGTCGACAGCATCGCATGGCCGCTCACTCCTGTGAAATTCCACTCGCGCACCCCGACGCCCCAGCCGAGAAACGCGATTTTCGTGAGCGTGACGATCGTTGCAGCCGCACCGACGATGCCGAGCCATCCGGCGGCCAACCGCCAGGAGTAGCCAAGGGCGAGCCACAAAGCGATCGCCACCGCGAGGGGCAGCGTCAACCCCGCACCGCCGAGGCGCGTGATGGAGAACCAGAGGTGAAGGGGTAAATCGTGCATGTCGAGCCTGTGCCACGGGCAAATGCCGCGCGGCGCCTATCTATATATAACGCGCGAGCGTCCAATGCGACGACACGCGGAAGGGACAGTATAACGAGCGCGGCACTTCGCGGCGCCGCTCGGAAGTCCGATTGCGAATGCGGCGCCAAGTTCAACTGACGAGAGGCGTCGCAGAGCGCGATACGCGAAGAGGGTATATTGTGCATTGCGTCAAAAAGCTGCGCTGCCGACGTATTTGTCCCTTTTTAGCGAGCCATGCCGAATGACCAAAAGTCTGACGAAGCTCTGGCTTCAGGGCCTCAAACGCTTGATGAACGGCGTTCCGAACGCGCAGGCCGAGTACTTGCGCGAATTGACGAAGAAGAAGCGACGCAAGCGCGCCGCTCCGGTCCGGCGTGCGTCCGAACGCCCCGCGCCAGCGGCCAGGACAGCCCGCGATCCCGCCGAAGCGCGCGAATCGCGGGTCCGCCCGCGCGCCGGCGCCTGGACCAAGGGCGATTGGACGCGTTCGTATCATTCCGCGCCGCCGCAGCCGGGCCGCCTCGTCAATCATTTGTCCTATGGTCTTTATATTCCACGGGCGGCCGCGCGCAAGCCGATGCCGCTGGTCGTCATGTTGCACGGATGCAAACAGACGATCGACGAGTTCGCGCTGGGCACCCGAATGAACCTGGTGGCCGACGCCAACGGTTTTGCGGTGGTTTATCCAGAGCAATCCAAGCATGCACACGCGCATCGATGTTGGCATTGGTATGACGATCGCGACACAGCGGGCCTAGGCGAGGCGCGCGCGATCGTCTCCCTCGTCGATTCGTTGATCGAGCATCACGGCGTCGACCCGGAGCGCGTCTACCTCGCGGGGCTTTCCGCGGGTGCCGGGCTGGCCTCGCTGCTGGCGCTGCACTATCCCGAGCGGTTCGCGGCGGTTGCCCTGCATTCCGCTCCTGCATTGGGCGAAGCCCATTCCGGCATGACGGCGATGGACGTGATGCGGCGCGGCGTCCGGCGTGACCCGATCGTACTCGTGGACGCGCTGGTGGATACGGCGAGGTACCTCGGCATGCCCGCCATCATCGTCCACGGCGACGCGGACCACGTGGTCGCATCAAAAAACGCCGAGCAGTTGAGTCTCGCGTTTTTGCGCCTGAACGGTTTGGTCGACGAGAAGGGCGCGCTCGTCGATGGGACGATGAACGAGACGAACAAGGGCGGCGCTCGGATTCACGATTATCTGACCGGCAATCGCACCACCGTGCGGCTATGCCGGGTCGCCGGCCTCGGCCATGCGTGGGCGGGCGGCGATGAGGCAGTGCCGTTCCACTCGAACACGGGGCCGGATGCGAGCACGATGATCTGGGCGTTCCTGCGGGATCATCGCCGACGCCGCCCCGCGGCCGCTCGTAGGGCGGCGGCTCGCTAGCGGCGAGCCGTGCAGCGCGGCTTTGATGCGGAAAAACCACAGCAACACATGGTGCTGGCGTAACCCTAGGGTTTTCCCTATAATTAGGGTTATCGCTTAGGTGTTAACGCCTATCACTGCACGAGGTACACCATGTTCTTGCTTAGCCGCCTTTTCCTGCTCCTTACCCAAACCGCCGACGAGCGCCAAAAGTCGCACAACGACGCCTATTTGGCCGAAGCCACCGATCTTTACGATCTCGAGTTCCGTATGCGCAAGCTCGATCGCGAAGCTGCGGTCGCACACCCGGCCTGGCAAGCGGTGCGCTAAGCGCCGCGTTTCGCCGCCCGTACGGGCGGGCCGCTTCGATCAGATGCTCGATGGCCCTGGCGTATCGGTGCGCCCGGGTTCCTGCACGCCGTAGCAGCCGCGATACGTGGCATAGAACGAGCAGTAGAGCATCGTCGTCAGCGTGATCGAGGCTGGAAACAGCACGGTGAACGCATAGGCGCGTGCGCCGATCGCGTCCATCAACAGCGAGAGCCCGGTCGATACGACCACCGCTGTGAGTAGCCATAGCGCGCCATAAACGATGAACGCGCCGCGGTTGCGCCAGCAGATCACGAGGCTGAAGAACATCGCTTTGAGGGGCGGCACGTCGTGCCAAGCCGCGAGCACCGGCGCGAACCAAAACAGCATCGCGACCGGCAGATAGCACGCGAACGAAACGAGCCCGGCCAGCAAGAGGTTGCTGCCCATGAGCGTTTCCGGGGTCACGGCTCCCGTGCCCATCATCAGCTTGAACAGCACCCCTCCATCCACCAACGCCGAACTGGCGAACACGAGCGCGATCGCGGCGATGTAGAGGCCGCCGAGTTCGAGCAAGCGTACGGCCGCCGTCGCGCCATAGGACCGAAATCCGTCGGCGAGCACCGTCGGAAAGACGAGCTTGCCGGCTACCGTGTCGCGGCAAGCGGCCATGAAGCCAACGGCGACGCCCGGAATCAGGACGAGCGGCAGCACGGCGCCGACGAACGGAATCAGCGACACCGCCCACATCGCCAGCAGATAAGTAAAGAAAATCGTCAGAAAGCCGAGCGGATTTCGACGGAACAGCCAAATGCCTTGGCGATACCAGACATAGCCGGTTTTTGCGGAAACTTCGGTCAGTTGCATGAATTTGACGCATCCAACGGCGCAACGCCGGCTAGGCGCTCGCGCAAGATGCGTTCGAAATGAGTAGGGTCGTGCGGCTTGAGCATTTCGGCCTCACGAGGCAGGTAAAAGTCATAGAGGCGCGACATCCAGAAGCGATAGGCGCCCGCGCGCAGCATGTCGGTCCAATGGCGCAGCTCTTCCTTCGTAAACGGACGCACGCTCTGGTAGGCGCGCAACAAGGCGTCGGCGCGCTGCGCGTCCAGCTTGCCCGTGGCGAGATCGACGCACCAATCGTTGACCGTCACCGCTACGTCGAACAGCCACTTGTCGCAGCCCGCGAAGTAGAAATCGAAAAAACCGCCGAGCTGCACCGTATGGCCGGTGCCGGGTTGCGCCGGGTGAAATAGTACGTTGTCGCGAAATAAATCGCAGTGGCAAGGACCGCCGGGCAGCGCGGCATAGTCGTCCGAAGCGAAGAAGGCGCTTTGGTGCGCAAGCTCCGATTCGAGCAGGTCGCGTTGCGCCTCGCTCAAAAACGGCGACACATGCGGCGCCGTTTCTTGCCACCAGGACAGGCTGCGCAAGTTCGGCAGATTCGGCGCGAAGTCTCGCCCGGCTAGATGCATGCGCGCGAGCATTTGCCCCACTTCATGGCAATGCTCGGCGCCCGGCGTCAGCTCGGGCGTCCCCGGCAGCTTGGTGACGATGGCCGCCGGCTTGCCGTGCAGCAAGCCGAACAGCACGCCGTCGTTGCGTGGCACCGGGTCGGGCACGGGCACTTGATGCTTGGCGAGGTGGCGCATCAGTTCGAGGTAGAACGGCAATTGCTCGGCCGTCAATTTCTCGAACACCGTGAGCACATAGGCGCCGCGGGTTGTCGTCAGAAAGAAGTTGCTGTTTTCGATACCGGAAGGAATGCCGCGAAAATCGACGGGTTCGCCTAGACGGTAGTGGCGCAACCAGTGCGCAAGGTCGGTTTCGTTGACAGCGGTAAAGACGGCCATGCGTAAGGCTTCGAATACGGTGGTGAAATGGAGGGCCGGCGCGCGCGACGGCTGCATGAG
>Ga0157369_10009021_pt1 | contig 11421 bp, 9 predicted proteins | sample C25metaG_FD_113461 | JGI IMG/M metagenome (GOLD analysis project Ga0157369, IMG submission 113461) | Corn rhizosphere microbial communities from Kellogg Biological Station, Michigan, USA - C2-5 metaG | ecosystem: Host-associated > Plants > Roots > Rhizosphere > Soil | place: USA: Michigan... | reverse complement strand
GCCCCGCCCGGCACCACGCAGACCGCGCTGAGCGCCCAGGTCGGCAGTACGCAGGCGTTCATCGGCGCCTGGAGGTCGTCGACGATCTCCTCCACGGTGACGATGCAGCGCTGGGCGGCCAGCGCCGCTTCCTTCTGCACGCCGAGGATGCCCTGGATCAGCACGTTGCCCTGGCGGTCGGCCTTCTGCGCATGAATGACGGTGACGTCGGGGCGCACGCTGGGCACCGCGGCGAGCTGCTCGCCGGTGAAGGGGCAGGCGATGAACTTGATGTCCGGATTGACCTTGGCCAGGTCCGAGCCCTGATAGCCGCGCAGGACGGCGAAGGGCAGGTTGGAGGCGCCGGCGACATAGGCGTTGGCCAGGGCCGCGTGGCTGTGCTCGGAAATCTCCAGCTTGTGCGGCCAGCCCTTTTCCACCGCATCACGCAGGCGGTGCAGGGAGCCGACCCCGGGATTGCCGCCCCAGGAGAAGATCAGCCGCTTGGCACAGCCGGCACCGATCAGCAGGTCATAGACCAGGTCGGGGGTCATGCGCACTAGGGTCAGGTCGCGCCGGTTCTGGCGGATCAGCTCGTGGGCGGCGGCGGTCGGAATGAGATGGGTGAAGCCTTCGAGGGCGACGGTCTCGCCATCGTGGACGAAGCGCTGGATGGCTTCGCTCAGGGACAGGATCTGGGCCATGGATTGTCGACTCGCGTCTTTGTTGTCGGCGCCGCCCGGTGCGGCGGTCTGGAGCCAGACTACAAAGCCCTACCCATGCAAACAATCCGATAATCGACTAATAGTTCGATTATCGAACAGCATCGTTTGTGGACTGTCGACCGCTTCGACGCGCGGCGCGCTGTTGCAGCGGCTACACTGCCCTCCCCTCATCCAGAGCCCAGCCGATGTCCGACAAGCCCCGCGCCCCCCTCGAAGGCATCACCCTCGAAGCCCTGCTCACCCGCCTGGTGGAGCATCATGGCTGGGAAGAACTCGGCCGACGCATCCCGCTGCGCTGCTTCACCCATGAGCCCAGTATCAAATCCAGCCTGACCTTCCTGCGCCGCACGCCCTGGGCGCGGGAAAAGGTCAAGCAGCTCTATCGGCGCCTGCCGAAGCAGGGCTAGGGCAGGCCCGCGACAATTGCCGGACTAGGACTTGGTCCCCAGCAGGCCACGCAGCGTCTGCTGGATATCGGCCGGCAGGACCACCGTCTTCGCGTTCTCGCTGGTGGCCAGCTTTTCCATGGCATTGATATAACGCTCGCCCAGCAGATAGAGCACCGGCGTCGGTTCGCTGCCCACGGCTTCGGAGATCTTGCTCAGGGCGGCGGCGGAGGCCTGCGCCAGGGTCACCTGGGCCACGCCGTCGCGCTTGGCGGCTTCGAGACGGGCATCGGCCTCCAGGATGGCGGCCTGCTTGGCGCCTTCGGCCCGGGTCACCACCGCCTTGCGCTCCCGCTCGGCGGCCGCCTGCATTTCCATCGCCGCCTGCATCGACGGGGTCGGCTTGAGCTCCTGCACCTCCACCGCCTTGACGGTGATGCCCCAGTCCACGGTCTGCTCGGCCATGCTGACCCTCAGCCGCGCCTTGATCTCGTCCCGCGAGGACAGTGCCTGGTCCAGTTCCATCTCGCCGATGATGGCGCGCAGCGAGGTCATCGCCAGGCTGGTGATGGCCTGGGCATAGTCTTCCACGCCATAGGCCGCCTTGGCCGGATCGACGATCTTGGCGAAGCACAGGGCATTGGCCAGGATCACCGCATTGTCGCGGGTGATGACCTCCTGTTGCTGCACATCGAGGATCAGGTCCTTGGTGCTGAGGCGGTAGCTGACCTGGTCCATGTAGGGGATGAGGAAATTCAGCCCGGGCTTGAGGGTGGTGCGGTACTTGCCGAGGCGCTCGACGATCCACTCCTGCCCCTGGGGCACCAGGCGCACGCCCTTGGCGACGGTGACGACGATGAAGACCAGCAACAGCAGGGCGACGATAAGACTGACACTCATGGACGATGTCCCTATGGATGGAAGACGTCAGGATTGACGGGCGACCTTGACCAGGTTGCCTTCGAAGGCGAGCAGTCGAACCCGCTCGCCGGCCGCGATCTCGGCATCGGCCAGGCAGGGCCATTCATCGCTGCCGAGGATGGGTTTCTGGAAGCGCACGCGGCCACGGGTGAAGGGGCCGACCGCCGCGACCAGCAGGCCTATCTCGCCCAGATGGACGTCGGCGCTCCAGTCTTCACCGGGCTTGCCACGGTCCTTGCCATAGCGAAACCAGAGAAACACCGCCACCAGCGAGGCCAGACTCCAGACCAGCAGTTGCACGGCCAGCGCCAGGGCCGGCAGTACCAGCAGCAGCACGCCGACCAGCAGGGCGCCCAGGCCGAACCAGATCAGGAAAAAGGCCGGCACCACCAATTCGCTCAGCATCAGGCCGACGCCCAGCACCAGCCAGTACCACCATTGCACGTCCATTGCCGCTCCTTCCAGGTAACGCCACAGCATGGCTGCTGCTGCGCTCATCCGCCACCAGGGCCTCCGAGTGGTACCGAGCGCCCGATGAAATGGCGCCCTGTCGCGCAGGCGCGGCTGAGACGGCGCCACTGTCAAAGCCCAACGAACTGGGGTCGAACCTGGGGACTGTTGGGCTTCGCTGTGCTCAACCCAACCTACGACGCCTGGTCCTGCTGGAACACCAGCACTTTGAGACCACCTTCGGCGTCTTCGTCGGCGAATTCCGGCGGATTGGCCAGGCGCTCGACGAAGGCCAGTCCGGGCGCCTCCTGGGCCATGCCGGCGATGAGGAAATCCGCGCCGACGCCGGGGTCGTTGACGCAGGCCAGCACCCGGCCACCGGGGGTGAGCAGTTCGGGCAGGCGGCGCAGGATGCGCGCGTAGTCCTTGGTCAGCGCGAAGCTGCCCTGCTGGAAGCTGGGCGGATCGACGATCACCAGGTCATAGGGCCCCAGCTTGCGCACCTTGCCCCAAGACTTGAACAGTTCGTGGCCGAGAAAGCTGACCTTGCCCAGGTCATGGCCATTGAGTCGGTGGTTCTCGCGACCGCGGGTCAGGGGCCCGCGGGCCATGTCCAGATTGACCACCTGGGCCGCGCCGCCGGCCAGGGCGGCCACCGAGAAGCCACAGGTGTAGGCGAACAGGTTGAGGATGCGCAGACCGGCGGCCTGCTCGCGCACCCAGCGGCGGCCCAGGCGCATGTCGAGGAACAGCCCCATGTTCTGGTGGCGGGTGAGGTCCAGGCCGAACTTCAGGCCGTCTTCATGGATGACGTGCTCGCCCACCGGCGCACCGATCAGCGCCTCGCTGGCCGCGTCCAGGCGATAGCGATGCTGCAGGAGCAGGCTGCGGGCGCCGCTGGCGCGCCACGCCGGGGTCTCGCCCAGGACGGTCAGAGTCGTGCGCAGGGCATCCAGCTCGGCGGCGGGCAATTCGCGAAACAGCCCTACCCGCACCACGCCTTCCAGCCAGTCCACGGTGAGTTGTTCCAGCCCCGGCAGCAGCCGGCCACGGCCGTGCACCAGCCGGCGCGCCTCGGCAGGTGGCGAATCGAGGGCGGCGAGCAGCAGCGCGGAGAGGTGGGCAAGGGTGGCGGTATTCATGGGCGGTCACGACGGCAAAGGAGCGGCATGCTACGGCAAAAGTGCCGGGCTCGCCTCCCGGCGCAGGCCCGCCAGATGTCTGCCGGCGATTGGCGACGACGGTATTTGGGCGCGCCGTCGCCAACGAACCGACCAGTCCGATGAAAATATGTCTCAGGCGGTAACGACTCGCAGTTGTATCCACTTTGCAAGCCGCTCTAGAATCCGCCTCCCCGATCCCAGGACGATAACAATGCGCCGGTTGGTCCCTGCTCTCTATCTGCTGCCCCTCTGTGCCCTCCCCCTCGCCGGTCATGCGCAGGAGCAGACGGAAGATTCGCCCCAGGCGCTGTCCGACCTCACCATCGTCGGCACGGCCGAATCACCCACCGGTCCGGTGCAGGGCTACAAGGCAGAGCGTTCCAGCAGTGCCACCCGTACCGACACCCCGCTGCACGAGACGCCCCAGTCGGTGAGCGTGGTCTCCCGCGAAGCCCTCGACGACCTCTCCGCCACCCGCCTGCAACAGGCGCTGGACCAGGCCGGTGGCGTCGGCCGCGGCAACAACTTCGGCGGCCAGGGCCTGACCAGCTACACGGTGCGCGGCTTCACCAGCTCCGAGTATTTCCGCAACGGCTTCCCCATGAATCGTGGCTATCCCAGCGCGCCGGATGCCGCCACCCTGGAGCGGGTCGAAGTCCTGCGCGGCCCGGCCGCGACCCTCTATGGCCGCAGCGATCCGGGCGGCACCTTCAACGTGGTCACCAAGCAGCCGCTGGGCGAGCGCAAGACCACCCTTGGCAGCCAGTTCACCGACCAGGGCCAGAAACGCGGCACCCTGGACACCACCGGCCCGGTGGACGAGGACGGCCGCCTGGCCTATCGCCTCAACCTGATCGCCGAGGGCGGCGACACCTTCCGCGACGACGTGCACACCGAGCGCTACGAAGTCGCCCCGGTGCTGAGCTGGCAGGCCACCGACGCCACCCTCATCACCTTCGAGGCGGACATCATCCGCAGCAACGCCCCGCTGGATCGCGGCCGCACCAACTACCTGACCCAGCGCGCCGAGGCCAGTCGCTCCACCAATGCCTGGGAAAAGGGCACCACCAACCTGCTGCACAGCGACAGCGAGGCCTATCAGCTGCGCTTCGAGCACCAGTTGAACGACGCCTGGACCCTGGCCGGCGGCTTCCAGTACCTCGACGGCAGCCTCAAGGGCAATGCCGTGGAAGCCAACGGCGTGCAGGCCGACGGCGTGACCCTCGGCCGCAACTTCAACTACCGCAAGCTGGAGTGGAGCGATCGCGACCTGCAGCTGAACGTGACCGGTCGCTTCGACACCTTCGGCCTCGGCCACACCCTGATCACCGGGATCGAGGTGGAAGACTACGACTATCAGTCGATCATCCAGCGCTCGCCAGGCAGTGTCAGCGCCTATCCGGTCAACCTGGTCGATCCGGTTCTCGGCCAGCCGCGTCCGGCCCTGACCCGTACGCCCACCCACGACCACGAGACCCTCAAGACCTGGGCGGCCTTCGTGCAGGACCAGATCGCCCTTACCGAGCGTTTCAAGGTGCTGGGTGGCGTGCGCCTGGAACGCTTCGAGCATGACTACGACAACTTCGTCGCCGGTGGTCAGAGCTGGTCCAACGCCGACAACGCCGTCACCCCGCGCCTGGGCGTCAGCTACGACCTCACCCCGGAACTGGCCCTCTATGCCAGCGCCTCCAAGTCATTCAAGCCCAACACCGGCGCGGCGCGCCTGGGCGGCGGCTTCGATCCCGAGGAAGGCAAGGCCTACGAGGTGGGCATGAAGTGGGCGGCGCTGGACGGCCGTCTCAGCGTCGACACGGCGATCTTCCATACGGTCAAGGAAAACGTCCTGACCCTGGACCCGGTCGATCCGAATTTCAACGTCGCCGCCGGCGAGGTGCGCAGCCGCGGCTTCGAAGTCAACGTGACCGGCGACCTGACGCCCAACTGGCGCATCCTCGGCGGCTACGCCTTCACCGATGCCGAGGTCACCAAGGACAACACCCTGGCCCGCGGCACGCGCCTGACCAACATCCCGCGCAATGCCGTCAACCTGCTCAACGTCTACGAATTCCACGACGGTGCACTGCGCGGCCTGGGCCTGGGTGCCAACCTCAAGTACGTGGGTGAGCGCGAAGGCCAGAAGACCATCGCCAGCGACTACACGATGGACAGCTACACGGTCACCGACCTCTTGAGCTTCTACAAGGTCGACGAGCACCTGCGGCTGAACCTGGACGTGCGCAACGTCTTCAACAAGGGCTACGACGAGAGTTCCTGGAACGCCTACAGCTATCCGGGCGAGCCGCGGACGGTACAGGCCGGTTTCACCTACACCTTCTAAGAGCCTGCTCATAATCTGCTGCGCGTCGGCCAAACCGCGTTGAGAAGGCCTTCGGAATGCTCATTTACGCTATGTAAACTCCGCTTCCTCAGGCCTTCTCGCCTTGTTTGGCTCTAGCTCGCGAGATTATGAACAGGCTCTACGACCCATTGAAAATCAGGCCTCGCTGAAGGCCTGACCGGTCAGCGGCTGCACCACCGGGCGGCCCTGGCGGTCGTGGAGGATGTCCACCGCCACGCCGTAGGTGGCTTCCAGCAGGTCGGCGGTGACGATGGCGGCGGGTCGGCCGGCGGCCAGCAGGCCACCGTTGACCAGCACCAGCAGCGAATCGGCGTACTGGCAGGCCAGGTTGAGATCGTGCAGCACCACCACGGTCACCTGATTGTGCAATCGGGTCTCGTGGCGTACCCGATCGAGCAGGTTGATCTGGTGCCGCAGATCCAGGGCGCTGACCGGTTCATCCAGCAGCATCACCTCGGGTTCGCGCATCAGCACCTGGGCAAAGAACACCAGTTGCCGCTGACCGCCACTCAGGGCGCCCAGCTGGCGCGAGGCCAGGTGCCCGATGCCCACCTCGTCGAGCTTGCCCAGCGCCCGTTCCAGCAGCTCATCGTCCAGGTGCAGGGTCAGCCGTTCCAGACTGCCCATGGCCACCGTCTCCAGCACCGACAGCGCCGCCTCGGCATGGGAATCCTGGGGCATATAGGCCACGCCCTGGCGCCAGCTCTCGCGCTGAGCGCGGAGCGGAGCCCCCGCCACCAGCCGCCTTTCCCCGCGTTCGATATGACCCGCCGCCAGCGGCAGGTCTCCGGCCAGGGCGCGCAGCAGGGTGGTCTTGCCGGTGCCATTGGGGCCGAGTATCACATGCACCTGCCCTGCGTGCAGCTCGGTGCAGAGTCCGGAGATCACGGTGCGGTCGCCGCGCTTCAGCGCGAGGTCCTGGAGGCGGATCATGGGCTGGACCTGCGCGGGGCGAAGATGAGCCAGAGCAGAAAGGGCACCCCGACGATGGCGGTGACGATGCCCACCGGAAACAGCGCCCCGGGCAGGATCGACTTGGACAGCACCGAGGCAGAGGACAGCATCAGGGCGCCGCAGATGGCCGACAGCGGCAGCAGGAAGCGCTGATCCTCGCCCACCTGCCAACGGGCGATATGGGGCGCGACCAGGCCGACGAAGCCGATCACCCCGACGAAACTGGTGGCCGTGGCGGTCATCACCGCCACCAGGATCAGCACCTTGAGGCGCAGGCGGCGGATGTCCACGCCGAGGCTCTCGGCCCGCGCCTCGCCCAGGCGCAGCGCGGCCAGTTTCCAGGCATCGCGCAAGAGCAGGAGGCAGCACAGCAGGGTCACCCCGGCGACGATGGCCAGGGTGGTCCAGGTGGCGCGGCCGAGGCTGCCGAACAGCCAGAAGAGGATCTGCTGGGAGAGCTCCGGCGAGGAGAGGAACTGCACCAGCGACAGCAGCGACTGGAAGAGGAACAGCAGGGCGATGCCGCCGAGGATGATGGTGTCGCTGCCGGTGCGCTTGAGCGAGGCCAGGGCGAAGAGAAACAGCGCCGCCAGCATGGCGAAGGCGAAGGCCCCCAGCGGCACCCCGATCAGTGCGCCCAGGCCGAAGCTGCCCAGTGCCAGGCTGAGGGCGGCGCCACAGCCGGCGGCGGCGGCCATGCCCAGGGTGTAGGGGCTGGCCATGGGGTTGTTGAGCAGCGTCTGCATCTGCGCCCCGCCCGCACCGAGGGCGGCACCCACCGCCAGGGCCATCAGCGCCACCGGCAGGCGCAGGTCGCGGACGATGGCGTCGGTCATCGGCTGCCGCTCGCCAAGCCCGGTCAGCGACTTGAGCACCTCCAGCGGCGAGAGCAGCGACGGCCCGGTGGCGATGTCCAGCACTAGAGCCGCCAGGGTCAACAGCAGAAACACCGCGCAAGCGCGCCAGCGGCGACGCTCGCGGGCGCGCTGCTCGGCGATGGCGTTGCCGTGGCTGGCGCTCGCGGCCTCGCTCATGGCGTCAGGCCTATGGCGAAGGTGCCCTGGGGCTGGATCGGCATGTAGCGGCGATAGTAGTCGCGGTAGTTGGCCATGGGATCCACGTCCTGGAACAGATCCGAATAGAGCTGCTTGGCGATGAACTGCAGCATGGCGAAGTCCTCCAGGCTGCGCGAGGCGCCCTGGTAGACGCCATACAGACGCCCGTCGCGGATCGCCGGCAGATTGGCCCAGCCCGGTCGCTGCATGAAGGCGCGCAAATGGTTGCGGGCATCATCGGCGGTCACGCCGGGGCCCATGGGCAAGGCGGTGGGATTGCTGTTGTCCTCGCGCCCGGAGATGAAGATGACCTCCGGCTGGGCCATGAGCACTTGTTCCGGATTCATCACCCCCCACCACTGGATGAAGGGCGCGGCGATGTTCTCGCCACCGGCCAGGGTGACCATGGCGCCCCACATGTTGCGACCATAGGTGAAGGAGTACTCGGCCGGCCCCTTGTTGCCGAACTCGGCATAGACCCGCGGCTTCGGACGATGAGCGGCCGCGATGCGGGTCTGGATGTCCTCCACCACCTTGGCATAGAAGTCGGCCAGCTCGGCGGCGCGCGCCTCCTGGCCGGTGATGACGCCGAGCAGGCGGGTGGAGGCCAGGTGGCGCTCCAGGGTCTGGGCGTTGTAGTCGATCGCCACCACCGGGATGCCGAGTTGTTCGAGGCGCTTGACCTCGCTATCCAGCGCCTGGAATTGCCAGGCGGCCAGCACCACCAGATCAGGCTTGAGGGCGAGGACCTTTTCCACCGAGAAGCTGTTGTTTTCCGTCTCCCCCACATCGGGAAGGCTGGCCAGGGAGGGTCGGTGGGCGACATTGAGCGCCCAGTTGGCCGGCACCTTGCGTTCCCAGGCGCCGCGGGAGACACCGACCACGGCGTCGAAGGCCTGCTCGCCACCGACCGCCAGGTAGTCGCCATAGTGGAAGCCCAGCACCACCCGCTTGGCCGGTGCCTCGATCGTCACCGTGCGCCCGAGAACGTCGGTGACCTGGCGGGTCTCGGCAAAGGCCGGAGCAATCAGAAAGCAAGCGATAAGCGTTACCAGCCGGACAGCCCACTGCCCGCTGCGCGCGAAACCTTTCATGGAACCCCTTGGACGTCTGCACCCGCTCTAGACGGGTGACTGCGGAGCATGCAAAGGGTGCAACTTTACGCGGTGGCAGCGCCTGCGCCTAGCGCCTGCCACCGGCAAAGGGGAAGCCGTCGACGCTAGGTGGCATCGGCGTGGCTGACCACGCCCTTGATCAATACCGCCAGGGCGGCAAGACCCGCCGGCAGGAGCAGCGCGGTGAGCACCTGGGTGAAGGTCCAGCCCAGACCCAGCAAGGTCGCGCCCATCCAGGCGCCGGTGATGGCGCCGAAGCGGCCGATGCCGAGCATCCAGGACACCCCGGTGGCGCGGCCATGGGTCGGGTAGTAGCGCGCCGCCAGCGACGGCATGGCCGACTGGGCGCCGTTGATGCACATGCCGGCCACCAGCACCAGGGTGGCGACCAGGGCGACCTGGCCCAGGCTCTGGCCCACGCAATAGGCGAAGATCCCAGCCAGCACATAGAACAGGCCGATCACCTTGTGCGGATTGAATCTGTCCATGGCCCAGCCGACGAACACCGCGCTGAGCACCCCGCCGAACTGGAACAGCGCGCCGATCAGGGCGGCCTGCTCCAGGCTGGCGCCGGCGTCGCGCATCAGTGTCGGCAGCCAGCTGGTGAGCAGATAGACGATCACCAGGCCCATGAAATAGGTCAGCCACAGCAGCAGGGTGCCGGCGCTGTAGTTGCGATTGAAGATCACCGCGAAGACGTTGCCGGTCTTGACCGACTTCTGCTCGGGCACCACGAAGTGGCGCGCCTCGGCGGCCTCGCGACCGATGGGCGCCAATACCCGGCGGATGCGCTCGGCGCTCTTGCCGTGCACCACCAGATAGCGCGCCGACTCCGGCAGCCAGAGCAGCAGCACCACGGCCAGCGCCAGGGGCAGCACGCCGCCCAGCACCAGCAGGCTGTGCCAACCGTAGGCCGGGATCATCCAGGCCGAGACGAAGCCGCCGCCGGCCATGCCCAGGTTGAAGCCGCAGAACATGCTGGTCACCAGCAGCGACTTGAGGCGCTCGGGGGTGTATTCCGAGAGCAGCGTGGTCGCATTGGGCATGGCGGCGCCCAGGCCCAGCCCGGTGAGAAATCTCAGGATCACCAGCTGTTCGAGGTTGGCGCTGAAGGCCGATAGCAGGCTGAAGCCGCCAAAGATGAAGGTGGCGACCACCAGCACGCCCTTGCGGCCGAAGCGATCGGCCAGCGGCCCGGAGCCCAGGGCGCCAAAGACCATGCCGCCCAGGGCCGCGCTCATCACCGGCCCCAGGCTGGCCCGCGGGATGCCCCACTCCACCGACAGCGCCGGGGCGATGAAGCCCATGGCCGCGGTGTCGAGGCCGTCGAGAAAGACGATGAGAAAGCACAGGGCGACGATGCGCCACTGGTAGGCGGACAGCGCCTGGCGATTGATGAAGTGCTGGACGTCCAGGGTGCCGGCTGTCGCCGTGGCCGAAGAATCGGCCAGGGGCACGGCGCCCGCGAGGGTTTGTGTCATGGTGGTCTGCTCATGTTGTTGTTATCGGCGTAGTGCGCCACTGCGCCGACGTTAAGCCCAACCCCGAACAGCTGACAATTCGATTATCGGCGATATGGCCGATAATCGACCGGATTCGCTAGTGAAACAGCCGGGTGCTTAATTCCTGGCTGGCCGCCAGCAGCACCGGCAGGAAGCGCGTCTCCAGTTCCTGGCGACTGACCCGACTGGCGTGGGTGCCGACGTTGAGCGACGCCAGGACCTGGCCGGCGGCGTCTCTCAGGGGCACCGCCAGGGATCTCAGCCCCACCTCCAGCTCCTGGTCGACGATGACATAGCCCTGCTGGCGCACTTGGCCCAGGCACGCGATGAGCGCCGGCGGCTGATAGAGGGTGCGGCTGGTCTTGGCCTGCAGGTCGGCGTGCTCCAGGTAGTCGTGCAGGGCGGCATCGTCCAGGGCGGCGAGCAGGATGCGGCCCATGGAGGTGCAATAGGCCGGCAGCCGGCTGCCGACGCTGAGGTCCACCGAGATCAGTCGCTGCGGCGTCGCCGAGCGGGCGATGTAGAGGATCTCGTCGCCCTCCAGGGTGGCCATGGAGCAGGCTTCGTGCAGTTGCTCGCTCAAGCGATCGAGCACCGGCTGGGCGGTAACCGCCAGCGGCGTCGACGACAGATAGGCGTGCCCCAGGGTCAGCACCTTGGGTAGCAGCGAATAGGTGCGGCCGTCGGTGGTGACGTAGCCCAGCTTCATCAGGGTATGCAGGCAGCGGCGCACCGCGGCGCGCGGGATCTCGGTGCGATGGCTGATCTGGGCGATGGTCAGCTGGCGCTTGCGCTCCTGGAAGGCGTGGATG
>Ga0157369_10009017_pt1 | contig 11425 bp, 7 predicted proteins | sample C25metaG_FD_113461 | JGI IMG/M metagenome (GOLD analysis project Ga0157369, IMG submission 113461) | Corn rhizosphere microbial communities from Kellogg Biological Station, Michigan, USA - C2-5 metaG | ecosystem: Host-associated > Plants > Roots > Rhizosphere > Soil | place: USA: Michigan... | reverse complement strand
CCGACGAGATCATCACCGCGGTCGAGTTCCCCGTCGTCGAGCGGGCAGCGTATGCAAAGTTTCCCAATCCCGCCTCGCGCTTCGCGCTCGTGGGCGTGTTCGTCGCGCGTACGTCGGACGGCGACGTGCGCGTCGCCGTCACCGGCGCGGCGCCGTCGGTGTTTCGCGCAATGGCGATCGAGCGTGCGCTCTCGCAGAGCTTCACGCCGGTCGCGGCCAAGGGCGTCGTGATCGATCCGGGCGGATTGAACAGCGATCTGCACGGCTCGGCCGAGTATCGCGCGCACCTCGTGTCGGTGATGGCTTCGCGCGCGGTCGCTGCGATGAATTGACGCGAATGCCGCTTGCATGCGAACGGGCGACTCGGGTCGCCCGTTTCGCTGGTGCGCGCGCAACGCGCGCTTGCCCGCATCCGGGCGAACCCGTGCGGGTCGACGGTGCCGTAGAATCGAAACTCGTGCTTCCCGGGCACCGACCGTGAATCCGCCAACCACGCCGACGCAACCGCCCACCACCGTCGACGCGACGCTGCGACTGCTCGAGCAGCAGGATTACGTCGCCGAGCGCCGGCTCGCGACCGCGGTCTTCCTGGCGCTGAAGCTGCAGCGGCCGCTGTTCCTCGAAGGCGAAGCGGGTGTCGGCAAGACCGAAATCGCGAAGGTCCTGGCTGCAGGCCTCGGACGCCCCCTGGTGCGGCTGCAGTGCTACGAGGGCCTCGACACCGCCGCCGCGGTCTACGAGTGGAACTATCCGCGGCAGATGATCGAGATCCGCCTCGCGGAGGCGGCGGGCGGCGTCGAGCGCGCCGAGCTCTCGCACGACATCTTCACGACGCGCTTCCTGCTGCGCCGGCCGCTGTTGCAGGCGCTGTCGCCGGAGGAGGGTGTCGCGCCGGTGCTCCTGATCGACGAGCTCGACCGCGCCGACGAGCCGTTCGAGGCGTACCTGCTCGAGGTGCTTTCCGACTACCAGGTGACGATCCCCGAGCTCGGCACGATCCGCGCAACGACGCCGCCGGTGGTCGTGATCACGTCGAACCGCACGCGCGAGATCCACGACGCGATCAAGCGCCGCTGCCTCTATCACTGGGTCGACTACCCCGACGCGGTGCGCGAGCTTGCGATCGTCGCGCGCAAATGCCCGGCGGCGTCGGCGTCGCTGGCGCGCGAAGTGGTCGCGTTCACGCAACGCCTGCGCGCGCTCGATCTGTTCAAGGCGCCCGGCATCGCCGAGACGCTCGACTGGGCCGAGGCGCTCGTCGCACTCGACCGGATCACGCTCGATCCGCAAACGGTGGCGGATACGCTCGGCGCGTTGCTCAAGTACCAGGACGACGTGGCGGCGATCACGCCCGACGTCGCCGCCAGGCTCGTGCGCGAGGCGCAGTCCGCAATCGGCTGAGCGCGATGGCCACCGGACACCTCGCCGAAAACGTGCTGTATTTCGTCCGCGTGCTGCGCGCGGCCGGGCTCGCGCTCGGGCCGGCGAAGGTGATCGATGCGCTGGCGGCCGTCGAGGCGGTGGGCGTCGACCACCGCACCGACTTCCGCGAGGCGCTCGCGGCGGTGCTCGTGTCGCGTCGCGAGCATCTGCCGATCTTCGAGCAGGCGTTCGACATGTTCTGGCGCAATCCGCGCATGCTCGAGAAGATGCTCGCCGCGCTGCTGCCGAAGGTGCAGGGCAAGGCCGATGCCGCCGACGACCTGCCCGCGCGTCTTGCGCAGGCGATGCTGCCGCCGCCGGCGCGGGCCGCCGCGAACGAGGCGCAGGAAACCGACCTCGACGCGACGCTGTCGTTCTCCGCGCGCGAGGTGCTGCACCGCAAGGATTTCGCGACGATGACCGTCGACGAGCTCGCGCAGGTCAAGGCACTGATCGCGAAGATGAACCTGCCGCTGCCTGCCAAGCCCGTACGGCGGACGGTGGCCGCGAGGCGCGGGCATGCGATCGATCTTCGCGCGACGCTGGCGCGCAGCATCGGCGCCGGCGGCGCATTGACGCCGTTGCGCTTTCGCACGCGGCGCCGGCGGCCACCGCCGCTTTGCGTGCTGTGCGACGTGTCCGGCTCGATGGATCGGTACGCACGCATGCTGCTGCACTTCCTGCACGCGGTCACCAACGACCGCCACCGCGTGCACGTGCTCACGTTCGGCACGCGGCTTACGAACATCACGCGGCATCTGCGGCATCGGGATGTCGACGTGGCGCTCGCGCGCGTGGCCGGGGCCGTCGAGGACTGGGCCGGCGGCACGCGGATCGGCGCGTGCCTCGCGCAATTCAACCGTCGGTGGTCGCGCAGGCTCCTCGGCCAGAACGCTGTCGTGCTGCTGATCAGCGACGGGCTGGATGCCGACGCCGGCGACGGGCTCGCGTTCGAGGCCGAGCGGCTCGCGAAATCGTGCGCGCGCCTCGTGTGGCTCAATCCGCTCCTGCGCTATGCCGGCTTCGAGGCGCGGCCCGCCGGCATCCGCGCGCTGCTGCCGTACGTGGACGACTTCCTTCCGGTGCACAATCTCGAGACCCTGACCGACCTCGCCAGCGCGCTCGCCCGCCCGCGCCATCGCGACATCGCGGTGCCGCGCGCCGCCTGACGCACTTCGTCGAATGGAACTGTCCAACACCCGTATCGTTCCCGCGCCGCCGCCTGCCGTATGGGCGGCGCTGAACGATCCGGCAATTCTCAGGCAGTGCCTGCCCGGTTGCGAATCGTTCGAGCGCACGGCCGAGAACGCCTACGCCGTCGTCATGTCGGCGCGCATCGGTCCGGTTTCCGCACGCTTCACCGGCCGCATGACGATGACCGAGGTCGACGCGCCCGTCGCGTATACACTGCATTTCGACGGGCAGGGCGGCGCCGCCGGGTTCGCGCGCGGCGAGGCGCGCGTCACGCTCGCGCCCGAAGGCGCGCAGCACACGTCGCTCACGTATGCGGCGAAGGCGCAGATCGGCGGGAAGCTCGCGCAGGTCGGCTCGCGGCTCGTCGACGGGGTTGCGGCGAAGATGAGCGACGATTTCTTCGCGCGCTTCGCGGCGCATTTCGCGTCACCCGGGGAAGGCGCCGCGCACGGTCCGGCGGGCGCCGCGGCGCCATCTGCCGGCGTCTCGCCAGCGCCGGGCGCCGCGACGTCGCGCGCAGCGGGCGGGGCGATGTCGCCCGGACCGGGCCCGGCGACGCCCCTCGCACCACCGGGCGGCGTGCCGTGGATCCGGTATGCCGCGATCGTCGCGATCGTCGTCGTGCTGGTGGTGCTGTACGCACGCGGCTACCGCTGAATGAGGTGACGATGGACAGTGTCGATCTCGATGTGCTGCGCAAGAGCGCGCAGTGGGTGGACGAGGGCCGCCGCGTGCTGCTCGTGACCGTCGTCAAGACCTGGGGCAGCTCGCCGCGTCCGGAAGGTGCGATGCTCGCCGTGCGCGAGGATGGCCTCGTCGTCGGATCGGTGTCCGGCGGATGCATCGAGGACGACATCGTCGATCGCTCGCGCCGCGAAGGCCAGCGCGCGACGCGATGCGAGGTGGTCACGTATGGCGTTTCGGCCGACGAGGCACGCCGCTTCGGCCTGCCTTGCGGCGGCACGATCGAGCTCGTGCTCGAGCCGCTCACGCGCGAGTCGGGCATGCGCGCGCTGTTGCGGGAAGTGGAGACCGGCCACCTCGTCGCGCGCAGGCTCGACCTCGCGTCCGGCTTCGCGACGCTGCATCCGGCGCAGGCCACCGACGGGCTGGCATTCGACGGCAAGGTGCTGCGCACGATCCACGGGCCGCGCTACCGGATGCTCGTCATCGGCGCGTCGCAGTTGTCGAAGTACCTCGCGCAGATCGCCGTGGGCCTGGGCTACGACGTGACGATCTGCGATCCGCGCGACGAATACACCGAGACGTGGGACGTCCCGGGCGTGCGGCTCGTGCGCACGATGCCCGACGACACCGTGCAGGCGATGCGCCTCGACGAGCGCTGCGCGGTGATCGCGCTGACGCACGATCCGAAGCTCGACGACCTGGCGCTGATGGAGGCGCTCAAGTCGCGCGCGTTCTACGTGGGCGCCATCGGCTCGCGCGCGAACAACGACAAGCGGCGCGAGCGCCTGCGCGAATTCGATCTCGGCGACGCCGAGCTTGCGCGGCTGCACGGTCCGGTCGGCCTGTACATCGGCAGCCGCACGCCGCCCGAGATCGCGATATCGATCCTCGCCGAAGTCACGGCGCTCAAGAACGGCGTCGATCCGCGTCACATCCAGTCGGTGGCCGCCGCGAAGTCGGCACTCGCGCAAACCCCCGCGTGCAGCGTGCTCGACGAATCACCCGATCGCGCGGACGCGTGACGCTGAATTATCAATCGGGCTTCGGCAGCGAGTTCGCCACCGAGGCGCTCGAAGGCGCGCTGCCCGTCGGCCGCAATTCGCCGCAGCGGCCGCCCTACGGCCTTTATGCGGAGCAGTTGTCCGGCACCGCCTTCACGGCACCGCGGCACGCCAACCGCCGCGCGTGGCTCTACCGGATCCGCCCGGCCGTGCTGCACGGCGCGTTCGCGCCGTTCGCGCAACCGCACGTGGCCACGGCGCCATTCGACGCGACGCACACGTCGCCCGACCAGCTCCGCTGGGATCCGTTTCCGCTGCCCGGCGCGCCGACAGATTTCGTCGACGGCCTGGCGACGATCGCGGGCAACGGCAACGCATCCGCGCAGATCGGCATTGCGATTCACGTCTACGCGTGCAACCGCTCGATGCGCGAGCGCTTTTTCTACGACGCGGACGGCGAGCTGCTGATCGTGCCGCAGCAGGGTGCGTTGCGCGTTGCGACGGAACTCGGCGTGCTCGACGTCGCACCCGGCGAGATCGCGCTCGTGCCGCGCGGGCTGCGCTTTGCCGTCGCGCTCGGCGACGAGTCGTCGCCCGCGCGCGGCTACATCTGCGAAAACTACGGCGAGCATCTGCGCCTGCCCGAGCTCGGCCCGATCGGCGCGAACGGCCTCGCGAATGCGCGCGATTTTCTCGCGCCGGTCGCCGCGTACAGCACGAGCGAGGGCGACTTCGAGCTGATCGCGAAATTCGGCGGCCGGCTTTGGCGCGCGCCGATCGATCATTCGCCGCTCGACGTCGTGGCGTGGCACGGCAACTACACGCCGTACAAGTACGACCTCGCGCGTTTCAACGCGATCAATACCGTCAGCTTCGATCATCCCGATCCATCGCTTTTCACCGTGCTGACGGCCCCGTCCGGCACGCCGGGCACGGCGAACGTCGACTTCGTGATCTTTCCGCCGCGCTGGCTCGTCGCCGAGGACACGTTTCGCCCGCCCTGGTTTCACCGCAACGCGATGAGCGAGTACATGGGCCTGATCGTGGGCGCCTACGACGCCAGGGCCGAGGGCTTCGTGCCCGGCGGCGCGAGCCTGCACAACGCGATGTCCGGCCACGGTCCGGACGCCGCGACTTTCGAGCGCGCATCGCACGCCGAGCTTGCGCCGCACAAGCTTGGGTGTACGCTCGCGTTCATGTTCGAAAGCCGCTACGTGATCCACCCGACGGCCTACGCGCTCGCGGCGCCGCAATTGCAGCGCGATTACCAGGCGTGCTGGCGCGGTCTTCGCAGCCACTTCGACGGCCGGCGCTAAAAGCCCGACGCGATGAATCCGAGCGACCCGAAGCTCAAGTCATTCGTTCCGGTCGCCAAGGACTCGCACTTCCCGATCCAGAATCTTCCCTACGGCGTGTTCACGACGCCGGCCAACTACACGCCGCGCGTCGGCGTCGCGATCGGCGACCAGGTGCTCGACCTCTCGGTGCTCGAGCAGGCGGGCGCGCTCGATGTCGTGCCCGGCGAACGGCTCTTCGATCGCGCGACGCTCAATCCGTTCATCGAGCGCGGGCCGGACCTGTGGCGGCGCGCACGCGAGGCGATAAGCGAACTGCTGCGCGCGGAGAATGCGCGGCTTCGAGACGACGCGCGGCTTCGCGCGCGCGCGTTCGCGCCGCAATCGGCCGCGAAGATGCTGTTGCCGCTCGCCATCCCCGGCTACACGGATTTCTATTCGTCGAAGGAGCATGCGACCAACGTCGGCTCGATGTTCCGCGACCCGGCGCACGCATTGCTGCCCAACTGGTTTTACGTGCCGATCGCCTACAACGGGCGCGCGAGCTCGATCGTGGTGTCCGGCACGCCGGTCCTGCGTCCCAACGGCCAGGCGCGGCCGCCGAATACGCAACAGCCGACGTTCGGCGCGTCGCGACGACTCGATTTCGAGCTCGAGATGGCGTACGCGGTCGGCGTCGGCAACGCACTCGGCGAGCCGGTCCCGGTCGGCGCGGCGTTGTCGCACGTGTTCGGCATGGTGCTGATGAACGACTGGAGCGCCCGCGACCTGCAGCAGTGGGAATACATCCCGCTCGGGCCATTCAACAGCAAGACGTTCGCGACGTCGATCTCGCCATGGGTGGTGACGATGGACGCGCTCGAACCGTTCCGTGTCGAAGCGCCGACGCAGGATCCGCCGCCGCTGCCCTATCTCGCGACGAGCGGCCCGCAGGCATACGACATCCATCTCGAGGCGTCGCTTGCGCCGGCCGGTCATGCGCCCACGACGATCGCGCGCACGAACTTCCGCACGATGTACTGGACCATTGCACAGCAACTCGCGCACCATACGGTGTCCGGCTGCAACATGCGCGTCGGCGACCTGATGGGCTCGGGAACGATCAGCGGCACGATGCCCGAGAACTGCGGGTCGTTGCTCGAGATCACGAAGAACGGCGCGCAACCGCTGCGCCTGCGCGACGGCAGCGAGCGCACGTTCCTCGAGGATGACGACGAGCTGATCCTGACCGGATGGGCGCAGGCCAAGGACTATCGCGTCGGCTTCGGCGACGTGCGCGGCAGGATCGTCGCGGCGCGCTCGCACGTGGCGGCTTCGGACTGACGAACGACGAGCGGGGAGGGGCGCGTGCCGCAATGGGCCAATCCGTGGTGGCGGCGCGCCTTCGCATGCGTTGTCGCCAGCCTCGCGTCGCTGATGGCGTCGGCGGCCTGCGCGATCGCGTTCCTCCCCGTTTCCGATGCGGCGCTGCGCGCACGCGCCGACGCGATCGTGCACGGTGTCGTCGTCTCGACCCGCGAGGCTGCCGATGCGCTGGGCCGTCCCGAGCGCGTCACGGTCGTGCGGCCGGTCGACGTGCTCAAGGGAAGCATTCCCGGCGACCTCGTGTTGCATCAGCTCGGCGGCACGCTCGCCGACGGGCGTGGGCTGGATCTCGCGGGAAGCCCCGACTACCGCCCCGGAACGCAGGTGCTGGTGTTCGCCATCACGCGCCCCGAGGGGGATTACCAGACCGCAGAAATGCTGCTGGGCAAGTTCGACGTTTCGCGCGACGCGGCGGGGCGCCTGTTCGCGGTACCGGCGCTGGCCGGCAGCGATGCGCGGCGTGCCGCGGAGTTCCATCTTCCATGGGCCGCCGGCGGCAGCGACGCCCGCGCCGTGAAGGCCAGCTTCGGCGCCCCGCGCGAGCTCGTCGCGTTCAAGGCGTTCCTGCGCGACGCATCGGCGCGGCATTTCCCGAATGCCGCCGCGGTGGGGACATTGACCCCGGTGCGCGACGAAGCGATCGCCCCGGCGCCGCTGCTGAAATGGGTCGGCCTCGCGGGCAGCTGGCGCTGGAACAACGGCGCGACCGCCGCCTGGACGCTCGACGGCAGCGTCAACATCACCGGCGGCGGCCGCACGGAGGCCGCTAACGCGCTCGCCGCATGGACGAACGATCCGAATTCGCAGATCGCGTACACGTTGTCGAGCGGCTCGACGCCGAACCCGATCCACCTCAACGCGCCCACGTCGCCGTGCGGATGGAACACTTGCATCAGCGGCGCGGGCGTCATCGGCTGCGGCTGGGCGAGCGGCAGCGGCTCGAACGTATGGCGCGGCGATGCGTACAACACGATCACCTCCGGCGAGGTCTGGGTGCGTTCCTACTGCACGACGAACGCGTTCTCGTCGAGCGTCACGCAGTGGGTGGTCGAGCACGAGCTCGGCCATACGCTGGGACTCGGGCATTCGGACCAGGGGATGTCGCCGCACGACGTGTGCATCGGCGACGAAGACGACGCCGTGATGGTTTCGGTGTCGAACGGCGCGAGCTTGCTCGGCACCGACGACACCGACGCCATCCGGTGGCTCTACGGCGACGGCGGCAATTCGTGCAGCTCGCGCACCCTCGACGTCAGCGTCGGCGCCACGGCGCGGGGCAGCGTAACGAGCAATCCCGCCGGCATCGCCTGCCCCGGAACGTGCTCGGCGATCTTCGCGCGGGGAACGGCCGTCACGCTCACCGAGACGCCGGCGAGCGGATCGGTGTTCGCCGGCTGGTGGGGCGATGCATCGGGGGCGACGCGCACGGCGCAGGTGGCGATGAGCGTCGATCGGGACGTGGTCGCGGCATTCGACAATCTCGCGCATCCCGAGGTGTTTCCGCGCGGCTGCACGCTTCCGACCACCGGCTGGACCAATTCGCCGTCCGGCGCGACGACGGGCTGGAGGGTGACGAACACGACCAGCAGCGAGGGCGACTGCAGCCTGCAATCGGGCGCGATGTCGAGCGGCACCGGCATCGACAAGGCGCAGATCCAGTTCGCCGGCACGTTCACTGCGGGCAACGTGACCTTCGATCGTCGGGTATCGAGCGAGCCCGGCTATGACTGCTTCCGGTTCCTGATCGACGCGGTGCCGCAGAACGTGCAGGGAAGCTGCACCGGCAGCGGCGGACCCGGCGCGTCCGGCGAGGTTGCATGGGGCGCCGTCGCGGTGCCGGTCACGGCGGGAACGCACACGTTGACCTGGTCCTACGAGAAGGACACGACGCTTGCGCAGGGCGCGGATGCCGCGTGGATCGACAAGCTCACGCTGCCGCTCGCCACGTTGTCGCTGTCGCCCGGCTCGGTGCTCGATCTCGGCGACGTACCGATGGGCGTCACGTCGGGTGTCAGGACGGTCACGGTGAGCAACGCAAGCTTTTCGGCGGTTGCCATCAGCGGGATAGCGGCCACCGGCGATTTCGCCGTCAGCGACGATTGCGGCACGAGCGTGCCGGCGTCGGGCACCTGCAGCCTCCACGTCACGCTCACGCCGACGCAAGCGGGGCTGCGTCAGGGCACGCTGACCGTGCACACGAGTTCGGCCGGCGACTTCGCGGTTGCGCTATCCGGTTATGCGGAAACGGCGTCACCGCCGGCGGGCACCGCCATGCTCGTGCCGCTCGTCGCGCAAACGACCTCGTTCACGGCCGAGACGTACGTGCACAACGCCAGCGCGACGGCGATCACGCTGACCGTCGACTTCTACGAGTCCGACGACTCGTCGGTTCCCGGCAAGCGCGCGTGCAACGCGTTCGTCGTGCCGGCGAATGCGACGCGACTCCTCGCGCTGACGCAGGTTTGCACGCTGGGCACGGGCGCGCATTTCGGCATGCTTGCGTTGCACGAGGTCACCGGTACGCATGCGTTCACTGCGTTTGCGCGCACGCAAACGCCCGCGGGCGTCGGCTTCACGGTCGAGGGTCGTCCACTCGCGCTGTTCGAATCGGCAACCGCGTTCGTCGACGGGCTGAAGCGCTCGTCCGCGGCGCCGTACTACGTGTCGAACTGCTTCGTCGCGGCGCTCGGCACGCAGGTCGGCTACCGGATCGATCTCTTCACGAGCGACGGCAGGGCGATCGGCACGCCGCTGATCGGCTCGCTGCAGCCGAACCACATGCTGCGTTACCTGGATGTCGTCTCGCTTGCCGGTGCGCCGGCCGGCGACTACACCGGCGTGCGCGCGAAGTTCACCGAAACGAGTCCCGGCAATGTGCCGTTCGTGGCGTTCTGCACGATGCAGGAAAGCGTGACGTTCAGTGCCGACTACCGGATCGCGAAGGCCGATGACGCGGCGGCGCCCACGGTCGTGGTGCCGCTCGTCGCGCACACCGCTTCGTACGCGACCGAAGCCTACGTGCACAACGCCGGTGCCGGCGCAATCACGTTGAACGTCAGCTTTTTCGAGGCCGACAACTCGAGCGTGCCCGGCGCGCGCACGTGCGATCCGCTTTCGATTCCCGGCAACGCGACGCGCCTTTTGTCCGTTGCGCCGCAATGCGGCCTCGACACGCGGTCGCACTTCGGCATGCTGGTCGTCGCGGACGCGGCGGTGCCGAAGTCGCATCCGTTCACGCTCTTCTCGCGCACCCAGACGCCGGAAGGCGTCGGCTTCAGCGTCGAGGGCTTCCCGATCGGCGGCTTCGCCGGCGCGCCCGGCTCCGTCGAGGGACTGAAGCGCGCGTCGAGCGGGGCGCACTACGTTTCCAACTGCTTCGTCGGCGCGCTCGATGCGAGCGTCGGTTACCGGATCGATCTCGTGACCCGCGACGGCGCGGCGATCGGTTCGCCGCTGCAGGGATCGCTCGCGCCGCATCACATGCTGCGCTTCCTCGACGTGCTGGCGGCAGCCGGTGTTCCGACCGGAGATTACGCGGAAGTGATCGCGAAGTTCAGCGAAACGGCGGCGGGGACGGTACCCTTCGTCGGCTTCTGCACGATGCAGGAAAGCGTGACGTTCGGCGCCGATTTCCGGATCGCCGAGTAACGGAGCGTCGTGAGCGCCTGGCAGCTCGCACCACGGCGAACGTCACGCCGGCGAGCGGTGCCACGGGTGTCGCCGCCCAGGCGGTCCTTCTCGATCGGCGCGATTCTGGCGCCGAGTTTCGCGGCATCGGCGGCGGCCGCAAGACCGCGGCGGGCGCGCCGCGCCCGATGACGGCGAGATCGAATCCGGTTTTCGCCGCATCGCAACGTGCCCTTGCGGCACGGGGCGTCAGTGAAAATCGCGCGAGCGCGTCGGCAGCGCGCCGAGCATGGGCGAGAGATCGACGAGCCGGCCGGCGAGGACGTGCACGACCTCGCCTTCGCGCTCGACCTTGCCGTAGACGCCGAGCAGCCGCGCACCGAGCAGTTCGCGGCGCTGCCGCTCGAAGACGTCGCGGCGCACGATGACGTTCGACGCGCCGGTTTCGTCCTCGAGCGTCACGAAGATGACGCCACTCGCCGTGTCGGGCCGCTGACGGCCGATCACGATGCCGGCGGTGCGCACGAGGCGGCCGTGCGGCGCGTTCCGGACATCGCCGGCCGTGGCGAGCCTGCGCTCGCGCAGTTGGCGGCGCAAGAGCGCGAGCGGATGACGGCGCAGCGTCAGGCCGAGGCGGCGGTAGTCGGCGACGATGTCCTGGCCTTCGGTCGGCGCCGGCAACGCCGGCTGCGCTTCGTCGAACTCGCCACCCGCCAGAAGCGCAGGGAGCCGCTCGACGCCGGCGACGCTCCATACCGCATCGTGGCGGTGGCCGGCCAGCGACGCGAGCGCATCGGCATCGGCGAGGGCCGTGAGATCGCGACGGTCGAGGCT
>Ga0157369_10009016_pt1 | contig 11426 bp, 15 predicted proteins | sample C25metaG_FD_113461 | JGI IMG/M metagenome (GOLD analysis project Ga0157369, IMG submission 113461) | Corn rhizosphere microbial communities from Kellogg Biological Station, Michigan, USA - C2-5 metaG | ecosystem: Host-associated > Plants > Roots > Rhizosphere > Soil | place: USA: Michigan... | reverse complement strand
TTTCGCCGTCGCGGCCGGCGTGCTCGTCCTCGGTACGATCACCGCCACGGCCGCCACCTGCACCGGTACCGTTCAGATCGACTCGTTCGCCTTCAACCCGCCGGCCGTCAACGCCGGCCAGTCGTCGACCCTCACCCTGGTCGCCGAGAACTGCACCGGCCAGCCGATCCAGGTGACCGACATCTGGTCCGGCCGGTACGTCGGCCCGGACGGCACCACCATCCCGCCGGGCTGCCCGGTCATCGACCCGATCGCGCCGCAACTCGGCCTGCCGGCCAACGGGCAGGGCACCGCCAGCCAGAGCTTCACGACCTTCGCGATGTGCTCCGCGGTCGCGCTGAAGGCCATGGTCACCATCTCGTCCGGTGGCGTCACGCTGGCCACCCAGACGGCCACGCTGACCATCGGCTCGACCGGTACCAGCCAGCCGCCGCCACCGAGCGGGTGCGCGGTCAGCTACTCCCGGCAGAGCGAGCGGTCCGGCGGGTTCGTCGCCCAGATCACCGTCGCGAACACCGGTAGCGCGCAGATCGCCGGCTGGACGCTGGCCTTCGCGTTCGCCGGTGACCAGGTGGTCGGCAACGCGTGGAACGCCAGCGTCACCCAGTCGGGCAGGAACGTGACCGCGACCAACCTGCCGTACAACCGGGTCATCGCACCGGGAGCCAGCGTGGCGTTCGGCTTCCAGGGCACCTGGCACTCGAGCGACGCCAGCCCGACCGCGTTCACCCTCAACGGAGCCGCCTGCACCGCCCGCTGATCGGTTTATTGTCCACTGTGGACCTCAGTTGGCCGGCCGGTACCTGCTTGGTGTGCGTTCCTCGACACCCTCCGGGTACCGGACGGGCAGCGAGTCGACCGGCAGCGCGAACCGGTGGCGGTTGAGACACAGCACTCTGACGTGCTCGACGGGGCCTTCGGTGGACTGGAGCGTGAACCGGTCGAGTATCTCGGCGAGCGCGCAGCACGCCGGGTGCGGACAGTAGGTGAACTGCATGGGCCGGGCCCTCCTCGGGTTGTTGAGATCGCCCAATGGAAGGACCCCCGAGCCGGTACCCGCGTACGCTCACAACCTGTCTGTTGCAGGACACACCCGGGCGAGGAACGACTGCACGTCCCGGCGCCACAGCTCGACGCCGGTACCGAAGATGCCGTGCCCGCCGCCCGGCCCCTCGCCGATCGGCGGATAGACGCGCGTCTCGTGCGGCCGGCCGAGCCTGGCCATCTCGGCGCCCATCGCGTAGGTCGGCGCGAGGCTGTTGTCGTTGTACGCCTGGGCGAGGAACAGCGGTGCGCGCCCGGCGGCGATCGCGGCCAGCATGGCCTGCTGCAGCGCGGGGGCCTGCGGCCACGTCATCGACGGGCCGGCGAAGCTGACCCCGGCCCGCAACGGGGCGCCGTCTCCGAGGGCCAGCACCGTGAGCACGCCGCCGAAGGACGAGCCGACCATGACGATGCGCCGGCCGTCGACCTCCCCGCGTTCGCCCACCCACTCCACCGCGGCCATCACGTCGCGCAACTCGTCGCGCAGCGCGGCGACCAGTTGCCCGCCCATCTCCGGACTGCCCCAGGGCGCCGTCACCCGATCGAGCCAGAAGGTGCCCGGCTGCTCGTTGTGTCCCCGCCGGACCGGAATGAACGTGGCGTACCCCATGCTCCGCAGCGCCTCGATCCCGGGCATGCTCGCGGGCCGCAGGCCGTCGCTTCCGTGGTTGAAGACGGCCGCCGGGTACGGGCCGGGGCCCTCGGGTACCAACCAGAAACCGGCCAGTTCCCGACCGTCGCTGCGGTACGAGGTGCGCCAGTGCTCGTACGGCGCCAGGTTCTCGGCGGTCACTCGGCGCCGGCGAGTCCCGTGAGGCTGTTCTGGTGCGCGCGCCACCGCTGGTACACCATGGCGGCCCGGGTCAGCCACATGCCCATGGACAGGAACAGCAGATCCGTGGAGGCGTCGACGAGGAAGCCGTTGGTGGTCACGGTCCCGGAGTGGTTCACGTCGACGGCCGCCAGTCGCAGGCCGATCCGCAGCACGATCGAGACGACCAGGATGACGGCGAACACGGCGCCCCCGGCCATCCAGAGCTGACCGTCCTTCTCCGTCCAGAAGCGGGTGGTGCGCACGAGGAGGAACCCGACGGCACAGCCGACGGCGGCCGCGACCGGGGCGAGCAGCAGCGCCGGCACGTCGCGGAACAGGTGGGTACCGGTGCTGAGCACGGAGAGGCCGAGCACCACCACGATGACCGCCGTGAAGGTGGCCAGGCGCTGCGGCCGTACCGGCTGCGGGCGCATCCGCCGGATGATCGCGAACGCGAAGACGACCGCCACCAGGAGGAACGGGAAAATTTTGCCCACGGCTGCCCTTCTCGACGCGCTGACCGGGTTTCGCGCTCCTGAGGGTAGCTCGCGACGGCCGGGCCGGTGGCCCCGGCCGGGCCGGTTCAGGCTTGAATGAGCCGCAGCGCCACGTCGCCCAGTACGCCGGAGTCGACGGTGGCGGTCAGGAAGGTGGCGTGGGGCTGGGCCCGCCGGTCGGTGGGGGAGCCGGGATTGAGCAGCCGCAGGCCGCCCGGCGCCGTGGTGTCCCACGGGATGTGCGAGTGGCCGAACACCAACAGGTCGCTATCGGGGAACCGGGCCGCGCAGCGCTGCTCGCGGCGCTCCTTGCCGCCCGTCTCGTGTACCACCGCGACGCGCAGCCCGGCCAATTCGACCCGGGCGACCTCGGGCAGCCGGGCGCGCAGGGCCGGGCCGTCGTTGTTGCCGTACACGCCGATCAGCCGGCGGCTGCGCGCGAGCATCCGGTCCAGCAGCGACTCGTCGACCCAGTCGCCCGCGTGGATCACCACGTCGGCCTCCTCGACCGCCGACCATAGGGCCGGTGGCAGATCGCGGGCGCGCTTCGGTACGTGGGTATCGGCGGTGATGACCAGGCGCATGTCGCCATCCTGCCGTGCCACCCCGTCAGCAGCGCCAGGTGACCGCGTGTATCGCGGCGGTCTGGCCCCCCTCGGAGGCGGACACCGGACCGATCACCGTCCGGCCGTCGTCACTGATCCAGATCGCCGACGCCTTCCCGCCGTTGTACGGGCCGGTGCCCAGAACGAGCGGCGATCCGTCGCGGATCACGGTGTTGTCGCTGACGCCGGAGAGCCCGACAACCAGGTCGCCGCGGGCGTTGACCATCCGGGACGGCAGCCTCTCCCGCTCGCCGCGTTCTACCACGATGACCGGAGCGGGGCGGCCCCAGGTTGCGCCGTGTGTACGCGCCGATGCGCGGCGAAGCGCCCGGATTTCAGCGGTGGTGGCCGGAGGACCTGGATTGTTAGGCTCCGGGCCATGTTCTCGGACGATGCTGATACCGAGCTGCGACGGCTGGCCGACGATTCCCGCTTCCCCCATCAGGACGCCGCGCGGCGCGGGCTGCGGTTCCCGACGCGGGCGAGGTGGCGGACCTGGTCGCCGTCAACGACGATCCGCACCCCTGCGGGATGACCGAGGTGGTGTTCGCGTTGGCCGGTTCGAAGCGGGCGTGGCTCAACTGGGTACCGATGCCGAGCGAGGCGATCTGCAACGTCGCCAACGAGTTCGGCAGCCGTACGGCAAAGGGCGAGCAGCTCACGATCAGCGGCCTCGGGCTGTCCGCGGCCGAGCCGGCCAGCGCGATGGCCGCGTGCCGCAGGATCACCGGCCCGGTCGACATCGCCGTCGCCGAGTTCCCGGAACCGGACATCCGGGTACCGGTGCGACGCGGCCGTTACGCGGTGTGGCGGTACGACGGCACGGAGCCTGTGCCGGCGGTACCGCCGCCCTCGGCGGCCGCCGTCGAGGCTCTCTACGAGGTCGCGGGCGAGCCGTGGTCGTCCCCGCTGTCCGGGTACGTGCAGGCCGCTCCGCTCGGTGAGCTGCCGCTCGACGATCTGCTCGGGCTCCTCGCACACCTGCCGGTGGCGCCGGACACGCCCCGCTGGCGGTTCCTCGCCTCCTCGACGCCGACCTACTGGTACCGGCTGATGCAGCCGTGGGTCTGCCTCGGCATCCTGCACCACGCGAAGGACGAGCCGTGGCCGACCTCGACCCGCCGACAGGTGCTGGTCGACCTCGCCTTCGGCATCGAGGACTGGGTCGCCGACGCGGCATTGTTCGCGCTCGTCACCGCCGCGTACCGGGAGCCGGCGCTGCGGGAGGAGGTGCGGCAACTGGTACGCGGCCGGCTCGACGTGGCGGTCGCCGCGCACCGGTTGGTCACGATCGAGGAGTCGTTGGCCCAGCTGATGATGGTCACACCCGGCTGTAACCTGGACGACCGGGCCGTGGCGGCGGCGGCGCTGGCCCGGGCGGAGCGCGACGATGACGGGGACGCCGGGCCGCCGAGGAAGCGCCGATGGTGGCGACGCGGTCACTGACCGTCGAACTGTAACGGATACGCCGGGCGGCGGCGCCGTCTCCAATGGTGAAGTGCACCCTGAATCGGGACGTATGCGGGAAGGGGGGTTGGTGGGACGGCAGCGGGCCGCATCGGACAGACCGGACGACCTCGGGTCGTACGTGGTCGCGGCACAGAACGGCGATGAGGCGGCCTTCGACACCCTCTACGTGACGGTCCAGCCGGGTCTCCTCCGGTACCTGCGCGGGCTCGTCGGCGATGACGCCGAGGACGTCGCCGCGGACGCCTGGCTGCAGATCGCCCGCGACCTGCCCCGGCTGCGCGACACCGAAGGTTTCCGGGGGTGGGCCGCGGCCGTCGCCAGGCACCGCGCGCTGGACCATCTGCGCCACCACAAGCGCCGGCCCGTGGTGGCGACGCCGGACGAGGACCTGGCGCTGCTCGTGGCGCATCACCAGGATCCGGCGGACGAGGCGATGGAGACGGTGTCCACCGAGACGGCCCTCGCGCTGATCGCCAGCCTGCCGGCGGATCAGGCCGAGGCGGTGCTCCTGCGGGTGGTCATGGGGTTGGACACCAAGGCGGCCGCGGCCGTGCTGGGCAAGCGGCCGGGCGCGGTACGGGTGGCGGCGCACCGCGGTCTGCGCCGCCTGGCGGCGCGGCTCGCCGAGGCACCGGACGCCCTCGACCGGCAACGTGTAACGTCCGCGCCGCGGGCGACGCCGGAATCAACGTTATGAGCCAGATGAGCCAGCGAAACCGTCGAATCAGCGCCCGTGCGGCCGAGAGCCTCCTGAGCGGCGCGCACGCCGATTCCTCGCACCCTCGGCTTGCCGCGACCCTGCGCGCCGCCGCCGGACCGACCCGGCCCGGCGAACTGGCCGGCAGGCAGGCCGCCGCGGCGGCGTTTCACCGCGCTCTGCAGCATCCGTCGGCGCCGCGAAGGCGTTCGCTGATCAGGTCCGCGACGCTGAGGCTCACGGTCAAGGCCGCCGCCGTCGCCGCCGTTGTCCTCGGTACCGGTGGGGTGGCCCTCGCGGCCACCGGCGCGATACCCAGCCCGTTGAACAACCACCACCCGGTACCGTCGGCCTCCACCGACACGTCGCACCGCGGGGTACTCCAGGCCTCGACGCACCCCGGCAACGCGGACCCGTCGCCTTCGCTCGTCGGGCTCTGCCACGTCTTCACCGCCGGGGCCGGCTCCGATCACAGCAAGGCGCTGGAGAACCCGGCGTTCCGGGCGCTCATCACCGCGGCCGGTGGCAAGGACGGCGTCGACGCGTTCTGCACCAAGCTGCTGGACGAGTCCGCTCCCGACCACGGCGCCGGTAACCCGACGCCCGCCGAACATCCCAGCCACCCCGTCCATCCGAGCCATCCTGATCACCCCGCGGACCAGCCCAGTGTGCACCCCAGCAGCTGATCCCCGGTAACTCCGCCCGCGCGTTGCCCCCACAACCCCACGCAGGCGGAGCCGCACCCCGGTACGGGTCCATCGAGGACCTGTACCGGGGTGCTAGGGCTTTGCGCATCAGCGGAGAGTAACGCGGTGCGGGGCGCAGTCGCCTACGTGATGAGAACAGATATAGACAGGGGGCAGTTTGATGGATTGGCAGCCACCGCAGCACCGGGCGCAGGCTCGCAACCAATCCCACTGGGGCCCCGATCGCCCCGTTCCGTCCTCGGTCTTCGTCGGGCTCGATACCCAACTCGACCCCGCGATCGGTACCCCGACGGTGTGGCCGATGAACGTGTCCACGCCCGCGCGCCGGATACCCTCGCCCGCCGAGCACCGGCACCTGAACAGCCTTCTGCTCGTCCACGATGCGCTGTGCCGCCAGGGTGTGGAGCTGGCGTCGCGGCAGCTGAGCCAGGAGGAGCTCGCGGAGGGCATCGGCGCCTGCGTCTACTTCGAACTCGACGAGCTCGCCATCGCGGTGTCGGAGATCCCCCTTGCCGCGTCGACGCCGCTGACCGCCCGGGTCTTCGACGACGAGTACCAGCGGCGGTACGCGACGACTGACGTCATCGTCAACGCGATCCTCAAGCACATGGCGCTGCGTACCTACGAGTCCCCGCACCCGCCCGCCTGACCGCGGTACCCGCCCTGCCCGGACGGGCCAGGGCGGGTACCGGCGCTCCTACTTCACCACGGTTCCCTTGGGAGCCTGCGGTGCGAGCCGCACCCGCGGCCCGGTGAGCGCGTTGGCGCTCGCCGTGTCGGCGCTCGCGGACCCGATCTGCTTGTCGAAGGCCATCCGTATCACGGTGTTGGCGAAGGCCTTGGAGATGAACGTGAGTACGGCCGGATCGTTGTTGCTGAGGTTGTCGCACCAGCGGAACGGGTTGTCGACACACCCGCCGTCGAAGGTACCCAGGTTTCCTTCGAAGTTCCCGACCTGACCGCCGAACAGGTCGACCTCCGCCTGGCTCTTGCAGCAGTCCTGCCCGGTCAGCAGCCCGCTCGCGGGGACGCCGGCGAGGTTGAAGTTGAACGCGTCCGTACCGACCGGCGAGAACAACTCATGGTTGAGCCCGATCGAGTTGAAGTACGCGATGGACTGGTCCCGCGAGACCGTCGACGGCTGGTAGACCTGGCTGGGGAACGTGGTGCTGACCGTACCGCTGCCGAAGTCCGGCGCCGCCGGATCGAGGATTCCGATCGTGTAGTTGGGCGTCGCCGTCACGTCCGCGTCGAGGTCGTAGCTGATGCGACCGAGCTCCGACGGGCTGAGGTTGTTGACGTAGAACGTCGAGCCCAGCAGGCCCAGCTCCTCGCCGCCGAACCAGATGAACCGCACCTTGTTCAACGGGTTGACCTTCTTCATTTTCAGGGCGATGTCCAGGATCGTCGCGGAGCCGGACCCGTTGTCCAGCATCCCCGCCCCGAAGATGGCGTCCAGGTGCGCGTCCACGACCAGGACATGGTCGTTGCGACCGCCCTTGGACTCGGCGATCACGTTGTAGTCGTCGGCGTTCGGGTTGACGACCGCCTGGACGTTGAGCTTCATCCTCGGCAGCGCCGTACCGGCCTGGACCGCCTGCTGGTACTGGTTGAGAAGGTCGCTGCCGACGGCGAAGGAGACGAAGCCGACGGGGATCGTCGGGACGATCCGGTTTCCGTCGGCGTCCTGCAGGGTGCCGTTGAACACGTCGGTGCGGCCCGGGTTGCCCTCGTTGAAGATGACGACACCCGTGGCGCCGGCGGCCTGGGCGTTCTGAATCTTCGTACCGAAGGTGCAGGTGCCGCGCTGGATCAGGGCGACCCGACCCGGTACGAAGCCGGTGAAGTCGGCCGCGGTGCAGCCGCTGGCGGAACTGGGTGCCGGGGTCGGCGGAATGACGATGCCGCCGGCCGGCTGGAGATCGGCCGTGGTGCTCCCGGTGGCCTGCCCCGCGTTCCATTCGGTGACGATCGTGTAGTTGTGCGCGGTCGGTGACACCTCCGCGAGCGACGGGAGGCCGACGAAACCGAAGTAGAAGAACTTGTACGTCTGGATGGTGACGTCGTATCCGGCCGCCGACATCAGCCCGGCGACGTAGAGCGCCGACGCCTTGTAACCCGGCTCACCGGCGTTGCGCGACGCATGGCCGTCCGGCCCTGGATTGGCATCGGCGATCGCCTGGAGGGCCTTCATGTGGGTCCAGAGGTCGTCCGTCTGGATGCATGCCACCAGCTTGTCCACGGTGTTGTTGACCCGGTGGTCGCACCCGGCCGAGCTGACCGCCATGGCGCTCGTCGGTGCGACGGCTTGGACGCCGCCGAGCAGCGCCGTTACGGCGAGGCACAGCGGTACCGTCCATAACCGGGAGCGCATCCGACTCGTCCTTCGTAGCATGGCACCAATCCCTTCAAAGGCTTGACGCAATGGCGCGGAGGGGGCCGGGCGAAAAGTCGGACGATCAAAGGACGTCGGACTCCTACGCGTGTCGCTCACAATCCTTATGGGGGCGGAAGCCGAACCTCCGCGTATCGGATCACGTGACTATATGGCCGGTACTTCGCGTCGGCAACCCCGATGCGCGCCAGGGAAACCCAACGCTCCAGCGTCCGGCCCGTATCAGGCGGAGGTTGCGTGGCTCCTTACGCATAATCTGCGAATCCATGCCGGACGGTGTAACCGACGCGGCCGCGAGGTGGATCCCCACGGCCGCGTCGGGTTTCAGGGCAGGGTCACGAACTGGCCGAGGAACGTGCGGGCGGAGTCCGTGTTCTGCCGCCCGGACACCGCGATGTCGAACGGATCCGACTGCGCCTTGCGGTAGCGCGGGTCCGGGATCCAGCGGCCGGCGTACACGGTGTCGCCATCGTGGTAGTGGCTGGAGAAGGACACCCGCGCGGTGGTCTGCCCGGGATCCCCGCGGTGCGCCGCGCTCACCACGACCACCGGCGCGACGCTCGAGTTCGGCGGCGAGCGTACCGAACGGGCAGCCGTAGCGGGCGACCAGTTCGCGCATCTCAAACCACCGATGGGCCAACGCCTTGACACGAGCGTGGCGGGATGACCCGCTCGATGGCGGAGCGGGCGTCGCGGGCAACGGTCACACCGCTGCCCGCGACCGAGTAACCCCTCAGAACCCGATGGCCTCGCGGAGCAGCAGGACGGTGGCGCGCCCCGGCTGCGGCTCCGCGTTGAGGACCAGCAGGCGGTTGACGGCGCTGGGCTGCCCGTAGGCCGACTGGGCGCGGGCAGTCTCCAGCGGAAGGCAGTGTTCTTCGACGCGGCGCAGGGCGGTGCTCAGGTCGGGTACCACCTTCTGCGCCCCGACGATCCAGATCGCTTGCACCGCACCGTTGATGTAGGCGGGCAGCTGGCTTCCGCTCGCCGAGGCGACCACCAGGGAGCCGGTCTCGGTGAGCGCGGCGACGCTGCCCACGGCGACGTCGGGTGTGCACATCAGCCGCCACATCTCGTCCAGTTGGGTGGCGCGGTCCAGGGCCATGCCGCGTCGCCTGACGGAGTCGTACCGCCCGCTGGCGTTGATGTCCTCGTCGATGCCGGACAGGCGGAGCGTCTCGCTCGCTCCGGTGAACACGCTCGCGCCCTCCGGTATCAGCTCCTTGACGCGGGTACGCGCGGCGGCGGCGTCGTCGAGCAGCTCGACGGCGAAGCCGTTCGCCGTCAACGCGGCGGCCGCCCGCTCCAGGCTCCGCTGGGGTACCGGGTCGGTGAACGTGTCGGTGATCGTCTCGAAGTCAGTCATCGTTTCCCCCTTCTCGACATACCGACGACGCAGCGCGGCGGAGTGTCAGGGCACGAGCGTCTTCGCGTAGCACACGCTGAGGTTCCACTCGTCGTACGGCGGGTAGTTCGGGATCTGGGCGTAGCCGGCCCGCTCGTAGACCTTGATGGCCTCCGGCTGCCGCGATCCCGTCTCCAGCTTCACGCGCACGGCGCCCAGCCGGGCGGCCAACTCCTCGACGCGCGTCATGAGCCGGCCGGCGATGCCCTGGCCGCGCAGGTGCGGCACGACGTACATCCGCTTCAGCTCGCACTCGCCACCGTCCAGCGGCTGTACCGCGCAGCAGGCCACCGGTACCCCCGAACGGATCGCGAGCAGGAAGTGGGCCTCCCGCTTGACCACCGGATGGTCGAGGTCGATCTCCTCCGGGTAGCGGGCGTCAAGCTCCGCGCGCAGTTCGCCGATCAGCGGTGGCAGCCGCGGGTCGTCCGGTCCGACCTCGACGATCCGCACGGTCATGTGGCTCCTTCGGAATCGAGCTCGTCGAGCCAGGATGCGATGGCGTCCGCCTGCGCCCGCTGGAAGGCCCGTACCGTCGGCAGGCCGGGCGGTGGCGGCCGGCGGGCCATGTCGGCGAAGAACCCGGCGAGCGCGGCCAGTACCGCGACGAGGTCACGCGGGTCCGCGCCGGTCTCCTCGGCGCACGCGGCCAGCAGCGCGCCGGTGTCGTGGTCGCCGCCGTACAGCCGGACGTTCACCAGCAGCAGCAGCCGGTCGAGCCAGGCCGGCCCGCGGCACGCCCAGGGCCAGTCCACGATGCTGACGGTGCCGTCGCGGCGCAGCAGCAGGTTGTCGGCCCGCACGTCGGAGTGCACGAGGCTGTCGCCGGTCAACGCGGCGACGCCGCGATCGGCCAACGCGCACAACCGGTCGAGCCGCCGGGCCGTCCACGGATGCAGGTCGGCCGGCGGCGGATCGCTAGCTGTGGCCGGCTCCGCAGGCGTCGCCGGCGGATCGGCGGCGATGCGCCACCAGCCAGCGAGGTCGTAGCCGAGCGTCTCGGTCGCGGTCGGCAGGTCCGGCAGGTCCGCCGGTACGCGCGCCAGGTCCCCCAGCGCGGCCAGCACCGGCGCGAGTTCGTCCGCCCGCCACGGCGTTGCCGGGCTGCGCCCCTCGACGTCCTCCAGCACGAGCGCCACCCAGGCACCGTCGTCATGCAGACCGAGCAGTCGCGGCGCGGGCACGGCGGCCGGCAGCGCCGCGGCGATGCGCGCCTCCCGGCGGTGCAGCCCGGGACTGTGCTCGTTGAGGTCGGCGCTGACGGCCTTGACGAAGGCGCGGCGCCCGTCGGCGGTGCGCACCCGGTCGGCGGTACCGGGGGAGAAGCCGCCGCTCTGGGAGCGGGCCTCGACGACGGTACCGCCGATGATGTCCTCGACCGCGGCGCGCACCGGCCAGGGCAGGTCCGCCCAGCCGATCCGCACTCCCGACGCCGTCACCATCCCGGGATGGTGACACGCCTCCCGCGCCGGCCGCAGCGCGTTTTCCGGGTGCCTACTCGTCGCCCACGGTCTGGATGGAGCGTTTGGAGAAGCCCATCATGTACCCGTCGATCGCGGTGTGTACCGGTCGGTCCGGGCGGTCCGCGGCTCCGAGCGCGATGAACAGCGGCGTGTAGTGCTCGACGGTCGGGTGGGCGTACGGCATGCGTCGCCGTTAGCGGGTCGACCGACCGGGCCCGTGCCGTACCGCGTCGTGATGGCGCGTGATGAGGTCGAAGAACGCGTCGGCGATGGCGGTCAGCGGCTGCTCGATCCAGTCGAAGCTGGTCGCGTCGAGCCAGTCCGCGTGG
>Ga0157369_10009015_pt1 | contig 11426 bp, 7 predicted proteins | sample C25metaG_FD_113461 | JGI IMG/M metagenome (GOLD analysis project Ga0157369, IMG submission 113461) | Corn rhizosphere microbial communities from Kellogg Biological Station, Michigan, USA - C2-5 metaG | ecosystem: Host-associated > Plants > Roots > Rhizosphere > Soil | place: USA: Michigan... | reverse complement strand
CGCGCCGGCAAGAGTGTTGCCGGGCTTTCGGCGGAGAGCGCGAACCTGAGGGCAGGACAAACGGGGCTGATGCGGCTGACGTGGGACAACGGCGATCGCACCGTACTGGTGAATCCTGCGCTGGGTGGTGTGACGTTCGGCTGGAATCTGCATCACACGGCGGCCGATGAGATGTTCGCTGCCATCGAGGGCTCGGCGCTGCATACGCGGGTCATCTTCAGCCGTATGGAGGAGAACGGCGCGCCGATCAAGCGAGTGATCAATGGCGGTGGAATTCCGAAGAGGAACGCACAGCTCAACCAGATTTACGCAAATGTGCTGCGTAAGCCGGTGCTGGTGCCGGAGGGCGATATCACTTCACTGGGCTCCGTGATCTTTGCCTTCCTGGCGGCAGGGGACTTCAAGACGATTGAAGAAGCACAGAGTGCGCTATGTCCGGAGTTCAAGACGTTTACACCGGAGAAAACCGAAGCGGCGCGCTACGATCGGCTATTCGAACTATTCCGGTGTGCGTATTTCGCTCTTGGCACACCCGATGCAAAGGCTGTCTCACTGGGTAAGATTCTTCCGGAACTGATGGCGATCCAGCGCGACGCAATTGCAGCGAGTACCCGCGGCTGAGATGGGCTAGAAGCCACGGGTCAGCACGTAGGGGAAGAACGATAGTGTGCCGTCCTTACGCGAGTAATGCAAGGTCAGGTTGGTAGCACCATTGATAGTGGAGGCTACGACGGTACCGGCATTGTCGCGGCGGGAAAAGTCCACATGATAGGAGTTGACGGGACCTTTCCAGTCGCTCTCGGTGGTGAAGTCTTCAGTGAAACGCTGGAGGGGATAGTCCTTGTACTTGTCAGGGTGCTGCTGCCAATCGGAATCGTTGTAAAAGATTCCGTAGGCGCGGGGGTAGTCCTTTGCCTGAAGGGCTGCGAGAAAGGTGTCCACGCGATGTTCGACAGGGAGGTTGACGAAAAACCAGCCGTGGCCAAGCACAAATCCGGCAAGCGCTAGAATTCCGAGAAAGACAATCAGCAGACCTGAGCCAAGCAGGACATTGCGATTGCGTTTTTCCTTTACCTCGTTGAACTCAGGCGCGTTCAGCAGTGTCATCGAGCGTCCCCTCCATACAAGATATCCATTTCATTAGACACCGGAAGGCCGCAGTCGCTTATCTAATCCCACTGGAAGGCACCAGGAAAGAACTGGAACTCGGGTTCGCCACCAAGTAGATAGACGGAGACGACGTCAAAACGGGCCGGGATTCTAGCTCGCTGTGACTCGGGAAAAGACCGCAGGTAGGCACGAGCGAGCTTGCAAACAATGCGGCGCTTGTCTGCGTCCACAGCGGCTTCAGCGGGCGTGATGTCGTGAGCAGTCCGGGTTTTGACTTCAATGAAGCAGAGGAAGTCGCCGTGCCAGGCGATGAGATCGATGTCGCCACGGTAACGCGTGCTCGTCCAGCGGCGGGCTACGACGGTATATCCGCAGCGGCTGAGCTCAAAGAGAGTGGCACGTTCGCCAAGTAAGCCGGTGCGCAGATGGGGTGCGATGGCCGGACTCGGCACCCGGTCCAACTGCCGAGCGCCCCATTCCTGAATATCGATCCAAAGTCTGCGAAGCGTTCCTGTGTCAGCCATTTTCGCGTCGCCCAACATTTTATTCTCAAACTCCGCTACCTGAAGGGGATTAGCGGCTCGGATACTGTTCCTGGCGCTGTACTTGGTCCAGACTGATTTCGGCTCTCCACCCTTTGAGGTGCGGGCTAGCATCCTAGCTTCAGGATAGAGGATGACAGCGGTTCGATTTCAATCAAGACAATGGAGAATTCTGGTACTCGCTGCGGTCGCAGTGCTAGGAACCTTGTTGGTCCTTGCATTGTCCCGGCACCAAGAGCTCGTAGAGGTTTGGACGGCGCCAGTGACGTATGCGGACCTGAACCAGGAGGTGACGACGAACGGGAGTGTGATCCCAACCAACGAATTCCAAGCGAGAGCTTTTTGGCCGGGGATTATTGAGAAGGTTTCGGTCGAACTGGGGGAGAGGGTCAGGCCAGGGCAACTGCTAGTCACGATGAAGGATCCGTTTGCGATTTCGCGGATGACTGCCGCTGACGCGGCTCTGCAGGCTGCTCAGGTTTCGGATGACAACCTCCACAAGGGCGGCTCGCAGGAAGAGCGAATCAATCTGGAGGGCGATCTCCAGCGGGCCCGGCAGACGCAGATGGATGCGGCCAGGGCGTTAGCTGCGCTGAAAGCCCTGGCAGGTAGAGGCGCTGCTTCGCGCGCAGAGGTGGCTTCGGCGGAGCAACGACTCGAAACAGCAAACGTCACTCTTAGGACGCTCAAAGAACGAGCCGCGGGACGCTACAGCGCCGCAGAATTGCGCAGCTCGAAGTCACATGTGAGAGACGCGGAAGCGAATGTCCAGGCAGCAAAGATTCAATTCAACAACGCCAACATAACGTCACCGATCAAAGGAACGGTGTACTCCATAAAAGTGGTCCCATACGACTGGGTTCCAGTGGGCACCGATTTGGTGCGCGTCGCGGACCTGAACAAGGTGGAGATACGTGCCTACTTCGACGAGCCTGAGATCGGAAAGCTTGCCCCTGGTCAATCCGTAAGGATCAAGTGGCAGGGAAAGCCTTTGCGTACTTGGCATGGGCACATTAAGCAGGCTCCGATCGCGGCCACAGCGCTGGGAACGCGAAGTGTCGGCGAATGCGTCATTACTGTTGATGATGCGAAGGAAGATCTGTTGCCGAACACCAACGTAGCTCTAACCGTGACCATTGAGAATCATCGGCACGTCCTCTCCATCCCGCATACCGCTTTGCACACCCAGGGATCGGAAAACTATGTATTTCTCTTGGCGGACGGAAAGCTGCGCAAGACGCCTGTAGGGTTGGGAGTTGTGAATGTCGATAGGGTTGAGATTACACATGGTCCAGGCGAAGGCGCTCTTGTCGCATTGAATGCGATCGACAACCGCGAATTGCGGGACGGCATACCTGTCCGTTCTGTTCACTCCGTCGCACCAGTTCCTGGCATTCTCGGCTTCCTGCGCGAACGCTTTCTGAAGGGGCGTTCCCATTGAGCAGATCTCAAGGGATTTGAATATCTGTTGATGACGCTAAACCGCGGTTCTACCGGGATTTAGGGGAATAAAAGTTGTTCGCTCGATGTACGCAAATCGCGGGGACTTGTAAACGTGTCAAACCCCAAGCCGTAAATTGCCGTCCTACTCCGGCAAGGAAAAGCTTTTGGGGGCCACGATTTTTTCCACAGTCGCTTCTGATATTCGTTCCGGTCCGCGGGGTGGTATGGATCGGCGATCATGGGTCGACATAGTCATAGCGATTTGCGCTGCAGGGGGATTGACGGCCAGCACGCTGTTTGGGGTGCAAATACGCGCGTCAACGTTTGCTGCCTCGGACTTCAAGACGCTGTACGCGTCGACGTGGTGTTTTGCGCATGGGATCAATGCCTACAGTATTGAGAACCTGCAAAAAGTATTTGTCGTTAACGGCGTGGTGCAGCCCGAAAGCTGGTATGCACATGCTCCGGTGTACCCCTGGACGACACTTGCAGTGCTGTTCCCAATGTCGTTGCTTCCCATGGTGCCGGCAGCGTATGTGCTGACGCTGTTGACTGGTGTTTTGCTGGCTGCAGCGATTGCAGCGCTCATGCGCTACTCTGCCACTCAGTTCAATTTGGAAATTCGCTGGAGAATTGGGATCGCTGCACTCTGTGTCTGCGGGCCGCTGCTAGCTTTCAGCATGAACATGGGCAACGTGTCTGTCGCGACGTCTGCTTTGTGCGTATTGAGCTGTGTGTCGCGGCGAGAGGGAACTTCGTGGGATCGCAGTCGTTTGTGGTGGGTGCCGGTCGCAGCTCTGGCGATCGCGCTCTTGCTCAAACCTCATCTGGCATTGTGGTGTGCAGTGGGTATGTTTCTGTTGCCGGAACGAGCCGGGCGAACAGTTGCGGTACGTGCGGTCGCCGCAGTGTCGGCGTTTGCGATTGTGACTGCGTGGCTCCTGGCTGCGAGCGGTACTTTCAATGCGCAGACGCGAGCTTATCTGGCGATGCTTGAGACGGAGAGTTCGGCCGGAGCCTCGATGAACTCCGCCAGTCACGAGGCTCTTCCCGTGGTCGCGCAGATCACTTCGCTTAATTCAATTCTTGGCTTCTGGATCACGAACTCCATGATCCGCGGAGGATTGACGTGCCTGCTGTTACTTGTGCTCGGAGCACTTTTGATACGACGGACACGGCTGGTTGACACCGAGCGGGGCGCATTGCTCGCGATAGGAGCGTGGTGCTCCATGGGGATGCTGGCGACCTATCATCGCGCCCATGATGCCAGTCTGCTGATTTTACTGGTTCCGTGGGTTATATCTCGGATTCGAGACACGCCGCTGCGATGGCCGGCATGGACCGCAGTTGCACTTTACTGCGGTATGTCGGTATCACTCGATTTTCCCGTCGTTCTTCGGCTGGTGGGAACTGCTCCACAACATTCGTTGCTATCCTTTTTGCTCCTGCGGCAAGTTGCTTTATCGAATCTGCTGTTGCTGCTGGTTTTGTTTATGACGATGAGTGATGAGCATGTGAATGAGCAACGATACTCTGGCGCCGATGCGCAATCGGACGATGCTAATCTTAGAGCCGCTTGAGACATAAAAAGGCGCCCGGTGCCTGACGGCGTGCTGGACTTTTAAGAACGCATTAGTACAGAACATGACAGGAGAGAACCGGTGAGTTCAAGTGTGCTGGAGAGCATTGCGCCGCCCTTTCCGCGGCCGCAGATGAGGCGTAGCGCATGGGTTTGCCTGAATGGGGAATGGGATTTTGCGATCAACCCGGACGGTGACTGGCAAGTGCCGGGCGAGGCGAGATTTGATCGGAAAATTATTGTGCCGTTCAGCCCGGAGACGAAAGCCAGCGGTGTGAATGAAACCGGATTTTATTCGGCTGTTTGGTACAGGCGATATTGCGAGGCGAAGCATCCGGGGCCAAATCGCCGGCTCCTCCTGCACTTCGAGGCGGTGGATTACAAAGCGATTGTGTGGGTTAACGGAAAGCGCGTTGGCAGTCATGAGGGTGGTTACACACCCATCCACTTTGACATAACGGACGCGCTTAACCCGGACGGATGGCAGGAGATTGTGGTACGCGCCGAAGATGACCCGGCCGATCTTGCAAAGCCGCGTGGTAAGCAGGATTGGAAGCTTGAGCCGCACTCTATCTGGTATCCGCGAACCACGGGGATATGGCAGATGGTGTGGTTGGAGACTGTTCCGGAGACGCACATCCATTCGATTGCGTGGTCGTCCAGCCTGGATCGGTGGGACATCGGTCTTGAGGCGATGATCAACTCGCGATCGTTGCCCAAGGCGACTCTATATGTGCGGCTTACGGTTGGCGAACACGTTTTGGCCAATGACAGCTATGACGTGATCGCCAGTGAGGTGCACCGGCGGATTGCGCTCTCCGACCCCGGTATTGACGATTACCGGAACGAACTGTTGTGGAGCCCGCAATCACCGACCCTGATCGATGCACATCTGGAACTGCGGGACGAAGCCGGTAAGGTGATTGACGAGGTGGACAGCTACACGGCACTTCGTTCGGTTGCGATCCAGGGCGATCGCGTGATCCTGAATGGAAGACCGCTGAAGCTGCGGTTGGTCCTGGATCAGGGTTACTGGCCTGAATCGGGCATGACGGCCCCGAATGATGGGGCACTCCTACAGGATGTGCGATTGACAAAGCAGATGGGCTTCAATGGGGTTCGGAAGCACCAGAAGGTCGAATCTGAGCGCTATCTGTATTGGGCAGACCGCATGGGCCTTCTGGTCTGGGAGGAGATGCCGAGCGCTTACAGGTACACCAAGAAGTCCATTGAACGGGTCACGCGTGAGTGGCTTGAAGTCATTAATCGAGATCGGAGTCATCCCTGCATCATCACGTGGGTCCCTTTCAATGAGTCATGGGGCGTACCCGATCTGCCTGACAATCCTGCGCATCGACATTATGTACAGGGAATGTATCACCTGACGAAGGCGCTGGACGCAAGCCGCCCGATTATCGGGAACGATGGTTGGGAGAGCATTGCAACGGACATTATAGGAATCCACGACTACGACGATCAGCCGGAGAGGATCGGGAAGCGATACGGTATTGACCACGTGGAGGCGCACCTGCTGAAGCGCGAACGACCGGGCGGCCGCATGCTCCTGGTCGGAGGTGAAGCGAAGTGCAATCAGCCCATTGTGTTAACTGAGTTCGGCGGCATTGCGTTCAGCAATAATCACGCAGAGACATGGGGCTATTCGCGATCGGAGAATGCACAGCAGTTTGCCGACCGCTATGCGGCGCTGCTGGAAGTCGTGCGGAATCTCCCTGCACTGGCGGGCTTCTGTTATACACAGCTGACCGACACGTATCAGGAGGCGAATGGCCTGCTGTATGCGGATCGTACGCCGAAGATTCCAATTGAAGAAATTGCGCTGGCTACGACCGGCATGCAGACTGACTACGACATCAATGCCGAGGCAATCTGGCGTGAACACATAATGCAGCAGTCATGATGAGTGGCTCGTCACGCAGCGAGCTCGGCCACCTTTCTCGCAAGGCAGAGCAGAAGCGGCCAGGATTACGCCACGGTGGCGGGCACTTGAGAGCGTGAAATGGAACGCCGCTGGTGATATCAAAGACTCCAAGCTCATACGGGCCGTTGTCGGTGGTGACGAGGGATTAAGGGTCCAATACGTACCCGGCGGATGCCAAGCTCGCATGGGCGATGGTGACAAATTGAGAGCTCCGGTCGGTCATTGATCATCGCCGCCTAGGCGGCCTCTTCGTCCTTCTTTGTCCAGGTTGACTTCTCATCGATGTCGACCACGGCCGGACGAAGGGCGAGAGCTTGGCTGGTTTGCGTAAGCTCACGACGCGCACTCAGCTTCTCAAATAGCGCGATGGCCTGAGCTACTACTTGGTCCATGTTGTAGTACTTGTAGGTCCCGAGGCGACCTGCGAAGTGTACGTCCGGCATTGCGTCGGCAAGAGCTTTGTATTTCTGGTAGAGTTCGGCGTTTTGCGGCTGCGGGATTGGGTAGTACGGATCCCCCTCGGCACGAGGGTATTCGAAGACAACACTAGTCTTTGAATGTTCCTGACCGGTGAGATATTTGAACTCAGTGGTGCGGGTGTAGGCGTGCTCATTCGGGAAATTTACGACGGCCGCGGGCTGGTACTTCTCGCAGTCATAGGTACGGTGCTCAAACCGCAACGAACGGTAAGCGAGCCTTCCATAACAGTGGTCGAAGTACTCATCGATCGGCCCGGTGAAAATAAGTTCACGGAAGCGCACTTCATCCTTGATGTCCGCATAGTCGGTGTTCAACATGATTCGGATGTTCGGATGATCCAGCATCTTCTCAAACATTCGGGTGTAGCCGTGCAGGGGCATAGCCTGAAAGCGGTCGGTAAAGTAGCGATCATCGCGCGTTGTACGCACAGGTACGCGAGCAGTTACAGAGGCATCAAGCTCTGATGGATCGAGCCCCCACTGTTTACGCGTGTAATTACGAAAGAACTTGTTGTAGAGATCGCGCCCTACTCTGCTTACCACCACATCTTCAGAGGTTTTAATCTCAGGCCGTTCCTCGGCAACTTTATTTAGGAAGTCGTCGACCTCGAGGCAGGTTAGATTTAATCCATAGAGCTTGTTGAGCGTATCGGCGTTGATAGGCATCGGTACGAGTTGACCGTCAACACTGGTGAGAACACGGTGTTCATACGGGCGCCAGGCCGTGAATCGGGACAGGTAGTTGAAAACTCGTTCCGAGTTTGTATGAAAGATGTGTGGTCCATATTTGTGGATCAGAATGCCGTCGTCGTTGTAATAGTCGTATGCGTTCCCGGCTATATGATTTCGCTTCTCGACGATGAGGACCTTTGCGTCATCTTCGGTTGCCAGTCGTTCTGCCAATACACCGCCCGCAAAGCCGGCCCCGATAATTAGATAATCAAACATTGGCCACACTCCCCCGTATTGTTCCGGGTGGCCCGGTCAAGGCGGAGGAGGCCGCCGAGCCAGAGCCACACTTCTGTATCTCTTTCAACATTCCAGTGAAGGTCTTACTCCAAGACATTTCTGAAAGGAATTCATCGACTCGGCGGTGGTGCGCTGGACCTGTGGGGAGAAGGGCACGCGCTATGGCTGCTTCAAAGTCCTCGGCTGTTTCGGCGATCTGAACTAATCCCATTTCGCCGTAGGGCTGGACCACGTCCTGAATTGGCGTTGAGACTACCGGCTTCCCAGCGGCCAGATATTCTGGAGTTTTGGTTGGGCTGATGAAACGAGTAGAAGGGTTCCTCGCAAATGGCAGGATTGCTACGTTCCAATTTGCGAGGTACTGCGGTAGATCGGCGTAACTCTTGCTACCCAAATAATGGAGGTTCGGTGCCCGCGGCAGATCCTCTTCCCGGATTTTGACTACCGGTCCAAGCAGGACGAACTGCCACTCTGGCCGAAGGACCGCGAGCTGATTCATAAGCTCTCTGTCCAACCGTTCGTCCAAGACTCCATAAAAACCGATGCGTGGCTCAGGAATATCTTGCTGATCAGCTGGATTGTCCAAGGGCTGACGGCCGCGAGCGAAGTGAGCAAGATCGATACTGCTGGGGAATAAGTGAACGTTTGCGTGCTGCAGCCGCTTGGATTCGTACAAGCTCCTGCCGCCCGCGAACACCACATCCGCAAGCGCAAAAAGGCGCTGTTCCTGCTCGACCATTTCCGGAGGAGCGCCCTGAAATGCCGACAGCTCGTCCATGCAGTCGTAGACGACAACTCGGGGATTGCAATGGTTGGAAAAGGACAGTGACATAGGCGTGTAGTACCACGCGATGAAATCCGCGATGCCTTGATCCTTTAGGTAATCGTCGAGTAGCCGACGCTGTGTATCGATCACTTCCTGCTCAGTAAGCCCGCGCGGAAGTTTGGGAGTGATGACGCGGACGCCAGGAGTCCCCTCTGACTCAATCAGGATTGCGGAATCTGCCTCGACGAACAGCGGTTCTTCGAAGAAATGCACGCGACCAGAAGCAGCCCATTGGCTCATAAGGTGTTGCGGCCGCTGGTAGACGAAATTCCAACGAAGATGGCAAAAACATACAAGTGGTGGAAGCTGTGCGGTTTGGGCTTCTTCTAGCATCTTGGCCGTTAGATGCGGAAGACGGTTCTTAGAATTGCCTGACTATTGGCTCCGATCAAGGCTCCTGCGTGGGCAACGCAACATTCCAGCAAAAACATCTTCTGAGCTCGAACCGTGGCAGCTCCAGGGTTTGCGCGAAGGAGGGGTAAGGCGCTGGTCTAACTGAGCCGCAAATGTAACTCGACTACTTTAGTTCTTGTTAGGAGGCCCTAGCGAGGTTGAAGTCCAGACAATCTCGGCCGACATGCATATTGGTGTAGAACCCACCAACGTGTACGACAGCCGACGAACTTAACTCACGCAATCGGGGACCGGCTGGTAGGACCATTGAAATGTCGATTACCGCGGACCGGCGATTGGCTATAACTGCCTGCTCATTTGCCCAACATTGGTGATCTCGGGTGGTAGAAGGGCTTTGGTCTTTGATTGCGGAGACCTGTTCAATGACGTGCAATTTGCGCTACTCGCGTCTGGTCTGAGCCCGCGCCATCGGATTTCAGACTTTGGAAAATTTCATTTTGGGTTGTGGCAACGTCGACGGACCGGAGTGCATCACACCGGGGAAAATCCGGCAATCTTTCCCCCTATATACATTTACAACTTGCTGGGTAGACGCGGACTTCTCTACACTTTTGGTCTACACTCTGGGGAACCCCCGGCGTCCACTCCAGTTCCGACAGGAGATCCGAAGTCAATGGCTACATCTGCCGCGGTTACCCCTGGCGAGCCAAAAAAAAGCAAGGCCTCTCAGAGCAGGAGCGATGACAAGGCACCTCAGAACGGGTCGCATTCTCCAGCTAATGATCTCGCACTGATTCTGGCGGGTTTGCAGACCATGCGGGATGGCGATTTCTCAGTTCGGCTGCCGGTCTCATGGGTGGGACTAGAGGGGAAGATCGCCGACACATTTAATGATATTGTGGCCGCGAATGAGCAGATGTCGCGTGAGTTGAATCGCGTGAGTCAGGCCGTCGGCAAGGAAGGCAAGACTCGCGAGCGTATCCGCTTCCAGCAGTCCCGCGGTTCGTGGGGGACCATGGAAGCCTCGGTTAACGCCTTGATTGAGGATCTCCTTCGTCCTACCAATGAAGTGACCCGGGCAATCGCCGCTGTAGCACAGGGAAATCTTGCGCAGACAGTGCGGCTGGATGTCGGCGGCCGCCCGCTGGAAGGCGAGTTCCTGCGATCGGCAAATATTGTCAACACAATGATTCAGCAGCTCAGTGTATTCACTGCTGAAGTGACCCGTGTTGCCCGCGAAGTGGGCACAGATGGAAAGCTGGGTGGCCAGGCCGTTGTACCCGGCGTGGCGGGAACCTGGAAGGACCTCACCGATTCCGTCAATTCGATGGCCTCCAATTTGACCGGTCAGGTCCGCAATATCGCAGAAGTGGCAACGGCCGTTGCGAGCGGAGATCTCTCCCGCAAAATTACGGTCGACGTTCGCGGTGAGATTCTGCAATTGAAGGAAGCCATCAATACCATGGTGGACCAGCTACGTTCCTTCGCTTCCGAAGTGACGCGTGTGGCACGTGAAGTGGGCACGGACGGCAAGCTGGGTGGACAGGCGGTGGTCCCTGGGGTCGCCGGTACCTGGAAGGACCTTACCGATTCGGTCAATGCCATGGCTGGCAATTTAACGGCGCAGGTCCGCAATATTGCTGAAGTGACAACCGCCGTTGCTCGTGGCGACCTTTCGCGCAAGATCACCGTCGATGTCAAGGGCGAGATCCTTGAACTGAAAGACACCATTAACACGATGGTGGACCAGCTTAATGCTTTCGCCGGCGAGGTGACCCGTGTGGCGCGCGAGGTCGGTACTGAGGGCAAGCTCGGTGGGCAGGCACAGGTGCTGGGCGTGGGAGGTACCTGGAAGGATCTCACCGAAAACGTCAACTTCATGGCGTCCAATCTCACCGGTCAGGTCCGCAATATCGCGGAAGTGGCCACCGCCATCGCCAACGGAGATCTTTCACGCAAGATCACGGTGGACGTTCGGGGTGAGATTCTTCAACTGAAAGAAACGCTGAACACGATGGTGGATCAGCTTAACCGGTTCGCGGGCGAAGTGACGCGCGTGGCACGAGAGGTGGGTACAGAGGGACGTCTTGGCGGGCAGGCGAACGTGCCCGGAGTGGCCGGTACCTGGAAAGACTTGACGGACTCGGTGAACTCGATGGCCGGCAACCTTACGGGTCAAGTCCGT
>Ga0157369_10009014_pt1 | contig 11426 bp, 11 predicted proteins | sample C25metaG_FD_113461 | JGI IMG/M metagenome (GOLD analysis project Ga0157369, IMG submission 113461) | Corn rhizosphere microbial communities from Kellogg Biological Station, Michigan, USA - C2-5 metaG | ecosystem: Host-associated > Plants > Roots > Rhizosphere > Soil | place: USA: Michigan... | reverse complement strand
TGTTCGGCGGCGGAGAGCGCGGACTTGGCGGATTCGACCTGCGCCTCGGCAGCGCGGTCGCGGGCCAGCGCGTCATCCAGTTCCTGTTGCGCGATGAGACCGGGACGCGCCTTGGACGCCTGTTGTAGCCGGTCGGCTGCGTCGTGCAGAGCCGCGTGGGAAGCTTCGGCGCGCGACACCTCGTGCTTCGCGCGGCTGATGTCGTCGCGACTGCGGCGAACGCCGGCATCGGCGCCCTGCACCTGCGCGTTCAACTCGGGGACCTCAAGCACCGCCAGCACTTGCCCGGCCCGCACGTGATCGCCGATGTCGGTCTTGATCTGACGAATGAATCCCGTGACCTTGGCGTGGAGTTCCACTTCCTGGTACGGCAGGAACTCGCCGGCAACGGTGAGGGTATCGGCAACGTCGGCGCGTTTCGCCACTGCGGTCGCAACCGTGGGCGCTGAGGCCGCCGAAACGCTCTGTGGCGAATCCGTCCGCGAGCAGGATGTAACAGCAACCACCAGCAAACCAACCGCACTCAAGACGAGTGGCGCGGATTTCGATCGAATCTTCATTTCTAACTTCTCCGTAGGGGTCGTTTCACTCGGTTCGGCCGAATGGAGGTGTGCGCAAGCACAGCCGCAGCCAGGGCCTTGTCAAAATCGATTTGGGGGAAACGGGAGACGGAAAAACTAGATGGAAGGCGGGGGACGCAGGAACCGGCGCCGCTCAAAGCGTTCGCGCCGACTGACAATCGGGACGAGCCGCTGCGGACGCGGCCACGCCCTGGTGACCAACGGTGCCGTCGCGGAGAACAGGAACGCGAGGCACATGACCAGCAGCAGCGGACCTGCTACGGGCGACTCCATCTTCTGGTTCTTGAGCCAGAGCTTGGAGGCGGCGACCGGATCGGGCGCAGGCGCGGAGGCGCGATATTGGGCCAGCTTTACCTGCGCTGCGAAGAGCAGCACGAACAGGCAAAGGCCAAAGATGGCGTAGCCAAAATAGCGCGCTTTCCTGGATTTGGACTGCATTCGCTGACCCGGAGGCACTATTGTGCCATAGGTCGGTTAAAGCTGCATAAATCCGTGGATCGTGAGGCCAAATCCCTCCAAACCACGGTAAAAGCAGGGTACCGCTATTGGGTTACCCGCTGCCTCCATGCCGGGTAGTCGCGTGACAACAGGTCGGCCGGCCAGGTGCCCCACCAGGCGTAATGTGCGCGGCGTTCGTATTCGATCTCGCTCATTTCGTAGTGCTTCACGCCATCGCGCCCGCTGAAGAACGGGCGATTCGTATCGATCTCGTAGAAGCGGGCCCACAGCAGTCCCGCGCTCGGATCATGAACGGCGACCCGATCGTAGCCTTCGGGATGGGACGTGTCCGGCTTGTCCTCGATCCGCTGGCCGGAAACCGCCGACTTCCGGAACCAGGCGACGGCGCTCTCGATGGCATCGCGCACGGCGGCGTCCGGATGCGGTAGCCGCATGAGGAAGCGCACGATCCCGACGCTCTCATTGCCGCTGATGGACGGCAGTTCGTAAGTGCGGGCCCCGGCAGGAGCGAGCGTCACTTCGTCGTACTGCGCGCACCAGGCGGTGAGCTTGCCGTTGACGCGGATTTGCGTCTTGAGAATGAGTTGCACGCCGCGCGCGACCGCGTCTGAGGCGTGCTTACGCCGATCGGCATCGACGAACGCGAACGGGGGCTGCCCTTGCGAAGCGTCGTAGAGCAGATTGAGCACGCCGGTCATCGCGTCGTCGTTGAAGGTGATGTGGCGCGAGTAATTGGTGCGCAACGGGAAGTACTGCGGCCATCCGCCGTTGGGATACTGCGCCCGCAACAGGTAGTCGACGCCGCGATTGAACGCCGCGAGGACGCGCTCCTGGTGTGTGGCGTCGTAAACGCGCGCGAGGAAGTAAAGCTGCGTCCAGGTGGACGAATTGTCGATGGTGGAGTCATTGAGCTCGTTTTCGTCGATGACACCAGCGCGTTCCGCAGGCTTGAGCGGCTCGGCCATGCGGATGTTCTTCGGCCATCCGCCGTCGCGGCGCTGGTAGAGCAGGAAGTTGTCGGCGATGCGAACGGCCTCACTCGAGCGATACCACTCGGCAGGCTTTGCCATACAGTCGCCGCAGATCGCAGGGTTGACCTTATGCAATTCCTGCGCTGCCAGCGGCGCGAACAGGAAGATAAGAATCGCTGCCGTGTTTACGCACCGGCGGAGAAATGACTTCAACGGGGATCTCCAGTATGAGAACGGTTTGACTTGCACGTTCGCGCTTCCCTGCCGCCGATGTCAAGTTGGAAGAACTTGAAGGAGAGTTCGGCTGCGGTAAACGGTCGAGGAGATCCAGAATTCACAACGGAGACGCGGAGAAGATTTTTAGGCTCGTCGTGCGGAGGTCGTTCGTCACCAATCCTGCCTAGTGGAATTTTTTATAGGTGCCATAAAAAAATCGCATTTGGTGCAGTGTGGCGGGGTTGGTATCGTCGAATGTCCCCTAATCCGTATCCCCGAGGCGAGCCATGTCGGAACTCGAAGCCAGGTTGGAACGCATTCTCCAGGAGCATCAGCAAGCGAGCGGGCTGAATATGATCGGCGGCCGCCGGCAGCTGGTCGCGCGCCTGCTCTCGTTCTGCGAGGAACTGCTCCAGGAAGCCGCCACGCACGAGGATTCGCCACAAGAACGTCCGGCTGCCGGCGCGGCGTAGTCAGCCGGTGTTGTGCAAGCCGGCGGCGATGCCGTTGATGGTCGCGGCCAGGGCATAGTTCAACTCGTCGGTATCTTCGCCTGCGCGCTTGCGGCGGAGCAGTTCCACCTGCACCAGGCTCATGGGATCGACGTAGGGATTCCGCAAGCGGATCGAGTGGTCGAGCACGGGGTTCTCTTCCAGCAGGCGCGTGTGCCCGGTGACGCGCAGCACCATCGCCTGCGTCCGCTGAAACTCCTCTTCAATTACGGCGAAGGCGCGTTGGCGTAACGCCTCGTCCGCCACCAGTTCGGCATACAGGCGCGCAATCGACAGGTCGCACTTCGCCATGCCGATCTCGACGTTGCGCAACATCGTCCAGAAGATCTGGAACTTCGACGCCATGCGCTGCAAAAGCTCGATCCGTTCGGGTGCGCCGGCCGCGAACTTCTCCAGGGCGTGACCGACGCCAAACCACGCAGGCACGCCGGCGCGGCTCTGCATCCAGCCGAAAACCCATGGGATGGCGCGCAGGTCGTCGAGGTTCAGCTCCTTCTTCTCGGACCGCCGCGCGGGACGAGAGCCGATGCGCGCGTTCTCCAGCTCGTTGACCGGCGTGGCCTGCTCGAAGTAGCGCAGCATGTCGCGATTCTCGGCGATGTTCCGCCGATAGAACGTGAATGCCTCGCCGGACAACTCCTCCATGGCGGCGTCCCACTGCGGCTCGGCGGAGACACCGTCAGGCCGCGACAGCGCCTCGAGCGACGCGGAGATCAGAAGCTCCAGGTTCCACTCCGAGAGCACCGCGTCCGAATATTTCCAGTTGAGAACCTCGCCCTGCTCGGTGAGCCGCAGCACGCCGGTGAACGCGCCGGGCGGTTGCGCGACGATGGCCGCGTGCGTGGGTCCGCCGCCGCGTCCGACGGTGCCGCCGCGTCCGTGGAACAGTTGCAGGCGCACGTTGCATTCGCGCGCGACGTCGTGCAGCGCGCGATGCGCCTTGTAGATTTCCCACGTGCTCGTCAGCATGCCGCCGTCTTTGTTCGAGTCGGAGTAGCCGAGCATGATCTCCTGCCGGCGCTGCCAAGAATCGAGCAGAGGCGCGTATTGCGGCGAGCGCCACCAGCGACGGCAGATCTCCGGGCAGTTGCGCAGGTCTTCGATCGATTCGAAGAGCGGCACGGGCATGAGGCCGGGATCGCGCCCCTCGGGGCTTGCCGCCAGATCGATGCCGGCTTCCGCGCCGAGGCGCATGACGTTGAAGATGTCCTGCTCCGAACGCGCGCCGCTGATCACCCACTTCTGCATCGTTTCCGGCGGGTACGCGCGCTTGAGTTCCGCGACCGCGCGCAACGACGCCAGCAATTCTTCCGTCGCGGCCGACTTCTTCCCTTCCCCAAGCTCCTGGATCGCGGCGGAATGTACGCGCGCGTGCTGGCGGAAATCGAGCGTCTGAAGATGGAATCCGAAAGTGTCGACCTGTCGAAGCAGCGGATCCACCAGCAACTCGGCGACGCGCAGACCGGCGTTTTGCGCAAGGCTCTCGCGAATGATTTCGAGGTCGGCGCGAAACTCGCCAGGACGCGCGTACGCCAGCTCGTGACTCGAATCCTTGCGGCTGTACTCCAGCCGCCGATAGATATAGGCGAGAAAGCGGCGGTAGAGCTCGGGTTCCGGAAATCGCTGCTGACTGATCTCGACGGCCGCGAGCCGGCGTTCGTACTCGTCGAGCGCGTCGCGCAGCCGCTTGGAAACCGGCGCCTGGTGGGCCGACGCGCTTAGATAACTGTAGAGGTCGTTCAACCGCCGCAGGTAGAACGCGAGGATGCGGTCGCGCGCGATTTCGACGGCTTCGCGCGTGGCCGAGGCAGTCACGTTCGGATTGCCGTCGCGATCGCCGCCGATCCACGAGCCGAAGCGCAACAAAAGCGGCAGCGTGCTTGCGTCGATGTCCGTCTCGTACGCTTGCCGCCAGTCACGCGCCAGCTGCTCGTAGACGCGCGGGACACTCTCCAAAATCGAGATTCGGTAGTAGTCGAGCGCCATGCGCATTTCGTCGGAGACGGTGGGCTTGCGGCGGCGAACCTCATCGGCCTGCCAGAGGATGGAGATGTCGGCGGCGATGGCGCGCTCGCGCTCTTCGGCGTCAGTATCGGTCAGCGGCAGCTGGTCGAGATGCTCGAGGTGCGAGGCGATGCGGCGTCGCACAAACAACACGGTGCGTCGCGCGACTTCGGTGGGATGCGCCGTGAAGACAGGCGTGACTTCCACCTGGCGCAGCCAGTCCATGGCTGCTTCCGGGGTTACTCCCGCCCGGCGCAAGCGCCGCAGCGTACCAAGAAATGAAAACGGCTGCGGCGGATGCGAGCTGTCGACCTGCGCCGCGCGCCGGCGCCGTTTGCGGTGGGTGGTTTCCGCGAGGTTGGTGAGTTCGAAGTAAATGGAGAAGGCTTTCGTGGTGTGGTAGGCGTCGGCAATCGACAGCTTGGCAACAAGCTCCCGCGCCTGCTGCATCATCCCGGACGGCTCGCCGCCCGGCTGGAGTTCTCGCTGCCGGATAAACCATTCGCGGAGCCGCTCCACTGTCTGGTAAAGCGCTTCGCCCTGCTGCTCTTTGAGGACGCGCCCCAGCAACATGCCGAGCGAGCGCACGTCGCGACGGAGCGGCGCCTCCTTGCGCTGCGGATCACGAGCGATCAACTCAGCCAGGCGGTCAGCCTGGTCTGCGGCTTTCCAGAGCGGCTCGGGCTCCTTCATGATCTCCTCAGAATACAACGCGCGGGCCATTCGCATTTCCAATAGGAGGTATCGAAAACTTGCAGTTGCCGCCGGCGCGGGAAACACGCATGCTAAAGTGCTCAATCTCTTCTCGAGCCGCGACGCACAGCTAAGGGGTGGATGCATCCGGCGGCGAATTCGTCTCGCTTGGTGAAATCAGGAAAGAATTCGCGACGCCCAGCCTCGTCTGCGATCAAAATAGATTCAACTCTGCACCGAAGGGGTCTGACGCAGGAATGGATTTTGATCAGCTGAGGACGTTCCAGGAAGTCGCAAAGCTTGGCAGCTTCTCGCGCGCGGCGAACAAGGTGTATTTGTCACAGTCGGCGGTCAGCGCGCAGATCCGGCAGTTGGAGCTGGAGTACGGCGACAAGCTGTTCGACCGTTCAGGCAAGTCGGTCAAGCTGACGCCCGCGGGACGCGTTGCGCTCGTCTATGCCGAGCGCCTGCTCAAGCTGCGCGAGGAATCGCAACTGGCGATCGCGGACCACGGCACGAGAGTGCGCGGCACGCTCAAGATCGGCGCCAACGAAGCGACCTGCCTGTACGTGCTGCCGAAGGTCTTCGCCGGCTACTGCAGCCTCTACCCGGAAGTGCAGATCAGCATCTACCGCAACTTCAGCTACAAGATCATCGACAAGCTGGAGGAAGGCTCGCTCGACATTGGGATTGTGACGCTCCCGGTAAAATCGCCGAGCTTGCGGGTACAACCGATCTTCCGCGACCGGCTGATGCTGATGGTGTCGCCCAAGAATCCGCTGGCGAAGCATAAGTCGGTCAGCGTGGACGAGATCGCCCGCGAGCCGCTGCTCTTCCCTAAGACCGGCTACACTCGCGGGTTGATGGATAAGCTTTTCCGCCCGTTCAACGGCCAGTTGCAGGTCCGCATGGAGCTGCCGAGCGTCGGCATGATCAAGGGCTTCGTCGCCGAGGGGATCGGCGTGTCGCTGATCAGCGCCAGCTTCGCGACAGAAGACGTGCGCGCAGGCCGCGCGAAACTGATTCCCATCCGCGACGTGGAGCTCTGGCGCGAGCTGGGCCTCGCCTACCACCGCGGCCGCACTCTGCCGCGCGCCGTGTCGACGTTCATCGCGACGACAAAGCAGCTCTCCGAGAGCTAGAAACCATCCGCTTGACAGACAGGCTTCGCGCGCCGACAATGCTGGACGCTACGTAGCGTAGCGTTTCTATGCCGACCAAAAAAGTTCCAAGAAAGACAGGGACGAGAGAGCGGGCGCTGGCGACCGCAACTCGCATTCTTAAGCGTGACGGCTACTCGCGGCTGACCATGGAGCGGGTCGCCGCGGAGAGCGGCGTGGCAAAAACGACGCTCTACCGGCGTTGGGCGACGCGAGCGGCGCTGTGCATGGAGCTGTACCTGGAAGTTGCTTCCCGGGAACTCCAGGCGCCGGACACGGGCGATGTCGCGAGTGACTTACGCCGGATCGTCAACATGGTTGTACATCTCCAGACGCGCACCGTCGCCGGGCCGGCGTTCCTTGGCGTGATCGCCGATGCGCTGGCGAATCCGGAAGCCAGTTCCGCCTCCGTCGCGAAGTTCGCCGAGCGCAGGCGCGAGGTAACGCGACGGGTGCTGGACAGGGGGATCGCGCGCGGCGAAATCCGTCGCGGTACCGACGTCGACCTGGTTATCGACGCGCTTGGCGGGGCCACGACATTCCGGCTGTTGCAGGGCCATGCGCCGCTCTCGCGGAAGTTCGCCGATGGCGTGGTCGAGCTCGTGCTGTCGGGGTGCCGGGCGCGGCCGTCGCGCGCCGGGCGGGCGGGTGCGCGATGATCCGCAGATGCACAGAGGCCGACATTCCGGCCATCGAAACGATCGTCAATGACGCCGCGGCGGCCTATCGCGACGCTGTTCCAGCGGACTGCCTGCACGATCCTTATATGCCGCGCAACGAGCTGCTGGCGGAGATCGCCGCCGGCGTGCAGTTCTGGGGATGGGATGACGCCGGCACGCTCATCGGGATCATGGGTGTCCAGAAGGTGCTCGACGCGACGCTGATCCGGCATGCCTACGTGCTGACCGCGCAACAGGGACGCGGTATCGGCGGCAAACTACTCGAGGAACTCGTCGCGCAGTCGGGCCGGCCGCTGTTGGTCGGGACATGGGCCGCCGCGATATGGGCGATCGCCTTTTACCAGCGGCACGGCTTTCGCCTGGTCTCGAGCGACGAAAAAGACCGGCTGCTCACGAAGTATTGGAAGATCCCTGACCGGCAGCGCGAAACCTCTGTTGTCCTCGCCTACGAGGGCTGATGGAGCGGCAGATTTGGGCGAGCCGTGCTGCTCCCTTCCGGCATGGCGATCCCCCGCTGCTCAGCCGGCGGCGCATGTTGGCGCATTGTCGTATTCCGGGGATGCCATGCTTTGAAGGTGGCAACAGTGCACCGGCAGGGGGCATCGGAATTCGGGAAAGCGATCCCACGTGGATTGCGAGACCTAACCCCAGGAGTAGGAATCCCGATGAAGAAGACCCTGTTTCTAGTTCTGCTTCTCTCGGCTGCGGTAGCTATCGCCCAGTCGACCAGCAGCCCGAGCTCGACTCCCTCGTCGCAGACACCGCAGACCCAGCAGAGCACGCCGACCACGCCGGATCAGCAGCCTTCGACGACGCCGAGCACCTCGAGCACTCCGAGCACGACGCCGCAGACGGACCAGAATGCGACTCCTTCGAATCCGAGCGCGACGAATCCGAGTTCGACGAATCCGAATTCGACTGCAGAGCAGCCGAGCAGCAGCAGCAGCGCGTCCAGCAGCAGCACGGTCCCGCAAGCTGATACCTCGGCCAACAACACCACCAACAATTCGAACAGCAAGGGCGGTGGCGTGCTTGCCCTGTCCCTCCTGGCGGGCCTGGCCGGCCTGAACTCGTTCCGGCGCCGCTAACTTCTCAATGGCATCTCCCCAGCCGTGTGTGCACAGCCCGGGAGCTACAGACCAATCCAGGACGAGCGTGCATCTCGTCCTGCGATTGGTCTTGTCGTTTGTTGCCGTCCTCGTCTGCTACCGCTTCGATTGGCTTTGGCTGAAGACGATTACCGCCTCGCTCAACCTTCGACTCGACAATCTCGCGGGCGTTCCTCTCGAGCGCGTCTCGGCCGACACGGTCAAGCTTGGCGCGGTCGCTTTCCGCTACGTCATTGCCTGTACCTTCGCCGATGTCTGGTGCGCGGCGCTGGCGCTTGTGTGGAAGACACGCGACTCCGTCGCGCGCAATCTTGAGTTCCTCGCAGCGTTCACGCTTGGATTGTTCGTGCTGAACGTGGTGCGGCTCTCAGCGGCAGACGTGATTTACGCCGCCGGGGTGAGCTGGACGGTGGCCGAAGGCGTGATCGGCGGACTCGCTTATTTCGCGGTCTGGCTCGTCATCCTGCGCCGTCACGCGTGGAATGCTTCCAATTGCGAGTAATTGCAGGTCTAATAACAACGCCCATGCGTGAACCTGCTCCCCTGCCCGCGGTCGAGAATTACCCGCCTGCCGCCAAACGCAACACAAGAAACTCGCTGATCACGGTGGGAATCATTCTGTTTTTGGCAGTGCTGGTGTACGTGCAGTGGCGCGCCTGGCAACACTTCGACTGGCAAACATTCTTGCAAGAGACGCGCGGGCTCGACTGGTCAAGGGTTGGTGTCGCCGCGGCGCTTATCTACGCAACGTACGGGATTCGCGCACTGCGCTGGAAGATCTTCATGCGGCCCAACCGCGAGGTTCCGGCGGTGGAGCTGGTTTCGCCGACCATGGTTGGATTCACGGGGCTGGCGCTTCTGGGACGTCCGGGAGAACTGGTCCGTCCCTGCCTGATCGCAGGACGAACTCAAACGAGCGTCGCTTCGCAGTTGGGCGTCTGGACCGTGGAGCGCATCTTCGATCTCGGCGCATACGCCCTGATTGCCAGCGTCGCCATCTTCGTGGCGCCGTCGCTACCCGCCCTGAAGCAGTTCCGAGTGGCGGGCGTCATCTTTCTCTCGACTGTCGTGGCACTCGCAACCGGCGCCATCGTGATGCGCAAAAACGGGGTCGCTATCTTCGGCTGGCTGGAGCAGAAGCTGGTCCATGCTCCCGGTATCGTGCGCCGGACGCTCGCAAAGGCGGAGTCGTTCATCGACGGACTGAACGCGATCCGCGATTTCCGTTCCTTCGTGGAAATCACCCTGCTCTCGTTTGCGCTGTGGCTGGTGGTCGCGTCCTCCTATTTCGAGATCGCGCACGCTTATCCATCGCTTCGCTACATGCCGTTTTCCTACCTGGTGCTGATCGTCGGGTTCAGCATGATCGGCGGGTTGGCGCAACTGCCGGCGGTGGGCGGCGGCGCGCAGATTGCGACCATCCTCGCCCTCGCCGATGTCTTCTCGGTTCCGCGCGAACTCGCGGTGAGCTGCGGCATCTTGTTCTGGCTGGTATCGTTCCAGGCGGTCACGCCCGCCGGGCTCATCCTGGCTCGCAAGCAGCATCTCTCGTTCCGCGGGCTCTCTTCGCAAGCCGCCGCGCCGGCAGCCGTCCCTATCGAACCGTAAGCGGAATCGCCGAACTTCCTGTCCAGCACGGGTTTACCTATGTGTCGGCTGTCACATAGGCAAGATGTAATGACTGTCACTTACGAAGTCGCGCTCCCTTTCTAGTATCGAAGTGCAGCACACGCCCGGGCAGCCGTGTGCGGGAGCCAACATGTCAGTCTTGACGCAGTCGCGCCCCGACGCCGTCGACACCGCCTTCCTGGACCAGATTATTTCCGAAAACATCGGACGCCCCGGAGCCTTGCTGACCGTGCTCGAGCGCGCCCAGGAACGCCATCCGAGTCATTACCTGCCGCCGGAAACGTTGCAGTACGTGGCCGCCCGGATGAAGGTCCCGCCGTCGCGTATCTACAGCGTGGCGACGTTTTACGCGCTGTTTAACCTGGAACCGCAGGGCAAGAACACGGTTTGCGTATGCCGCGGCACAGCGTGCCATACGCGCGGCTCGCGCAACCTGCTGAACGCGCTGCGCATGGAGATGGGCCTGCCGGCTCCCGAAGCCGGAAGCAGCGACGCGGACAAGAGCGTTGTCACCACGCCCGACCGAAAGTTCACCATCCGGACCGTTGCCTGCTTTGGGCAATGCGCGCTGGCGCCGGTCGTCGAGATCAACCATCGGATTTGCAGCCACGTTAACGAGCGCACGCTGCAGCGCGAGTTGCGCGCGCTCGCGCGGGAGAGTGACTAATGCCCCGGATCGAAGAAATCGGCACATTCAACGAGGTGCGCGAGATTGGCATGGGCAAGCTGGTGGCTCCGATCCCGCGCATCGCGGTCGGGATGGGAACCTGCGGACGCGGCAACGGCGCCGAAGGCTTGTATCACGCCTTCGCCGACGCCATCGAGCGCTGCGGCGAGACCATGTATCTCACCACCGTCGGGTGCTTCGGCGCCTGCTCGCAGGAACCGATCGTCAACATCCGTGTGCCGGCCAAGCCGTTGCTGATGCTGCATTCCGTGCAGGAGCATGACGCTGCCCGCGTCCTCCATGAGGTGATGGCCGGCAACGTCCCGCCCGAATTCGCCTACTGCAAGATCGAGTCGTGGGACCACATCACCGCTCACATTCGCTACCACGAGGGCTACCCCGATCTGCCTACGTGGGACCAGGTACCGTTCTTCAAAGGCCAGAAGAAGATCGTGTTGCGCAACGCCGGTCTCATCAATCCGGACGACATCGAGGAATACATCGGGGTCGGCGGTTACCAGGCGCTGTACAAGGTGCTGATCGAAGGACATCCAGAACTGGTCATCGAACAGATCAAGGCCTCCAAACTCCGCGGACGCGGCGGCGCCGGCTACTCCACCGGCAGCAAGTGGGAGTTCCTCGCCAAGGCCAAGTCCGACGTGAAGTACGTGATCTGCAATGCCGACGAAGGCTATCCCGGCGCGTACATGAACCGCAACGAGATCGAGTCGGGTCCGCACGCGCT
>Ga0157369_10009010_pt1 | contig 11428 bp, 13 predicted proteins | sample C25metaG_FD_113461 | JGI IMG/M metagenome (GOLD analysis project Ga0157369, IMG submission 113461) | Corn rhizosphere microbial communities from Kellogg Biological Station, Michigan, USA - C2-5 metaG | ecosystem: Host-associated > Plants > Roots > Rhizosphere > Soil | place: USA: Michigan... | reverse complement strand
GTCTGGTTCACGCTCCGCGACTCGGAGAGCAACCCGTGGAAGAGCGGCGTCGAGGTATCGAGCGGCGCGCACAGGCCGAGCTTCAACGCCTTCGCCTCACTCGCGCGGGGAATCAAAGGCACGCAGCAGACCGTGACGAAGCGCAAGCGGCCGACGGTGATCCTGTACGTGCCGGAGATCGCGTACTACTCCGCCGCCGGATCGACCGTCGGCATCACGTACACGATCCGCAACAAGAAGGGTCAGGTCGTCGGACGCGGTGAGCCGCAGTCGTCCGTGCGCGCCGACCAGTCGGTCGCGTTCGTGCCAACACTGCTGCCCGCAGCCGGCGAGAGATACACGGTGACCGCCACGGTGAACGACGCGAGCGGCCACGTGGAGTCGGTGGCGACGCTGCTCATCACGAGCTAACCGCTGCTCAGCGATTCGGAGAGCTCGCGCGCGAGCGCGCGGGCTCTCCGTTCGTCTTTCGCAACCACGAGGCACGTGTCGTCGCCTGCGAGCGTGCCGATGATCTCGGGATGCTCGAGCCGGTCGAGCGCACGAGCGATCGCCGGCGCGGACCCGATCTCCGAACGCAAGACGACGAGATTCGCGGCAGCGACTGCGCTGCGTCCGAACTGCACGAGCAGCAGGCGCAGCGTCTGTTGCGGGTCGACGCGACGTTCACGCCTCGGGAGCATGTAACGGTCGCGGCCGAGCGGATCGCGGATCTTCTCGAGTTTCAGTTCGCGGATATCGCGGGATGCAGTGGCTTGCGTCACCCGACAGCCGGCGAGCGCGAGAGCGTCGATCAGTTCCTGCTGCGTTCCGATAGCGGTGCGCTCGACGACACTCGCGATGAGACGCTGGCGCTCACGCTTCGGCAACACGCGTTGCTCATGGCGTTGCATACAATCAGCATCCTCCATGCAAGGCGGTTCGGCAAACGGGGGTATCGGTGGCGCGGCTCGCCGCGTGGCCGAGCATGCCCGGTCGGTCGTCCGCCTCGAGCTTCAGCTCGCAGCCTCGGAGATCAAGAAGAAGGTCGCCGCGTTCGGCGTTGCAATCGGTCTCGGTGCCGGTGCGTTGCTGTTCGGCCTTCTTGCGATGGGGTTCGCGCTCGCAACTCTCACGGCCGTCTTCACGACGTTCCTCGCCACGTGGCTGTCTCTGCTCGTCATGACCAGCATCTTGTTGCTCCTGGCCACGGCCTGCGCATTCCTCGCGGCCAACCGGCTCAAGAAGAGCAGACCCGTTCCCGACGAGGCGATTCGCGAGACCAAAGCAACGCTCGAGGCGATCCGCCGGTGAGCTCGCAGGAACAGCTCAAGCGTGAGATCGCGTCGGAGCGCGAGCAGCTCGCCTCCGCGCTGAACGACCTTCGCGGCGACGTGTCGAAGGTCAAGACGCGGTTGCCGCTGGCACTGGCCGGGCTCGGTGCGCTGCGTTTGGCTCTGAAGTTGCGGCGCCGCTAAGCGCGCAGTTCCGCGCCGAACTTCTTCGCAAGCGCGTCGACGATCTTCGTGCGCAAGGCGGCCGCGTCCTCGTCCGACAGCGTGCGGTCGGGCGCCTGGAAGGCGACCGAGAACGCGACCGACTTCTTGCCGGAAGGCACCGGGGCGCCGCGGTAGATGTCGAACACCCGGGCGTCGTGCAACTCGTCGCCTGCTGCTTCCCGCGCGGCGGCGACGATCGCGCCTGCTTCCACTTCTTCTGCGACGACAACCGCGATGTCTTGGTGCACCGCGGGGTACGTGCCGACGTCTGCGTAGCGCACCGCGTCAGGTGATGCCGCGGAGAGCACGCCGAGGTCGAGCTCGAATGCGCACCACGTTCCTTCGAGCAGGCGCGGATGAAGCTCGCCGAACGTGCCCGCGCTCGTGCGTGCGCATTTGCCCGGGTGAAACAGCGGATCGTTTGCGCGCTGCTCTTGCAGTTCGACGTGGAGCGCGGCATACAGCGCCTCCACCACTCCCTTGCCATGCACGAAGTCACCTCGTGCGATGCCGGCGACGCGCGTGTGCTCGTCGGGCAGATCGCCGCCCCTCAGATACACCCGTGCGACCTCGAACAGCGCGATGCCGTCCGCGCCCCAGTCGAGGTTTGCCTGTGCGGCCTCGACGAGGCTCGGCAGCAGTTGCGTGCGCAGCGCCGTCAGATCGACGCTGATCGGCTCGGGCAGCTTCCACGTCGTGTCGTCGTCCGGGCGAAGGCTCGGGGTGTACGTCTCGGCGAACCCGACGCCGACGAGGGCGTCCTCGACGCGGCGGCGCACGCGCTGCTCTTTGGTGAGCGCGCCGAACATCGCGCGACGCTGCGGCAGCGTGAACGGCACGTCGTCGAGACGGAAACGCGCGACCTCTTCGACAAGGTCGATCTCGCGCGTCACGTCGCGCGCGCGCCATGTGGGTACGACGACCTCGTCGCCCGATCGCTCGAAGCCGATCTTCTCCAGCAGCTCGAACTGCCGCGCAGGCGACGTGTCGATGCCGATCACCTCGTCGGCACGGGCAGGGCGGTACGCGATCACCGGCCGGCCGGGCGGCGACGGGAAGACGTCGGTGCGCGCCGTCCAGCTCGCGCCCGTCAGCTCGAGCAGCAACTCGGTCGCCATGTTCGCGGCCGGCTCGGCGAGGTACGGGTCGACGCCTTTCTCCCAGCGGTTCGAGCCTTCGGTGCGATGGCGCAGGCGCTCGCTGGTGCGGAAGATGCCGTACGGCTCGAAGTTCGCCGCTTCGAGCAGAACGCTCGTCGTCGCATCGCCGATCTCCGTCTCCTCCCCGCCCATGATCGCCGCTAGCGCGACGGCGCGGTCGGCGTCTGCGATCACGAGGTCGTCGATCGTCAGGTCGCGCTCGACGCCGTCGAGCGTGCGCAGCTTCTCGTTCTTCTTCGCGCGGCGGACGACGATGCGGCCTTCGTGCAGCATCGCGTTGTCGAAAGCGTGCAGCGGGCTGCCGAGCGCGAGCATCACGTAGTTCGTGATGTCGACGACGTTCGAGATGGAGCGCACACCGGCGGCGCGCAGCCGCGCCTTGAGCCACAGCGGCGACTCCCCGATTCGCACGTCGTCGAACAGGCGCGCGTCGTAGCGCGGGCAGCGCTCGATGTCGTCGATTTGCACGTCGACGGGTCCATCGGGGACAAGTCCGAGGGCCTGGCCCCCGGGCATGTCCGCAAGCGGCACGTCCAAAATGGCGGCGAGCTCGCGCGCGATGCCGTAGACCGAGAGCAAATCGGGGCGGTTGCCGGTCGCGTCGACGTCCAGCACGACGTCGGCGAGCGGCAAGACGTCCGCGAGTGGCGAACCGGGAACCAGCGAATCGGCGAGGAGCATGATCCCGGCGTGGTCGTCGCCGAGGCCGATTTCGTCCTCGGCCAAGATCATCCCGTCGCTCTCCTCGCCGCGCACCTTGCGCCTCTCGAGCTCGAGACCGTTCGCAATCACCGCGCCGGGCAGCGCAACTGCGACGGTCGCGCCGACGCCGAAGTTCCACGCGCCGCAGACGATCGAGCGCGGCTGCTTCTCCCCCACGTCGACCTTCGTCAGCTGCAAGCGGTCCGCGTTCGGATGCTTGATCGCCTCGACGACGCGACCGACCTTGTACCGGTCGAGATTCTTCGCGTCGGCGGGCACGCCGATCTGCTCGACGCCAACGACCTCGGCGGCCGCGACCGACAACCGCGTCACGAGATCGTCGAGCGGCACGTCGATCGGGACGTATTCGCGCAGCCATGAAAGAGGTACGCGCATCAGAACTGCCTCAGCACGCGTAGGTCACTCGACCAGAACGGTCGGATCTCGGCGATGTCGTAACGCAGCTGCGCAACGCGCTCGACGCCACAGCCGAACGCGAAGCCGCTCCACTCGTCGGGGTCGAGCCCCACGTTCGCGAGCACCTGTGGGTCGACCATGCCGGCGCCACCCATCTCGATCCAGCCGGTGAACTTGCACGTGCGGCAGCCGCTGCCACCGCAGATGCCGCAGGAAACGTCCGGCTCGATCGACGGTTCGGTGAACGGGAAGAAGTGCGTGCGGAAGCGAACGCGCCGGTCCGGCCCGAACAGCGCGCGCATCACGTGCAGCAGCGTTCCCTTCAGGTCGGAGAGCGTGATGCCCTTGTCGACTGCGAGCCCCTCGAACTGGTGGAAGATCGGGTAGTGCGTTGCGTCAATCGCGTCGCGCCGATAGACGCGACCGATCGACACCATGTACAGCGGCGGCGGCTTCTCTTCCATGATCAGGATCTGGCTCGGAGACGTCTCTGTGCGCAGCAGCCGATTCGCGTCGAAGAAGAACGTGCCGCGGTGCGAGCGCGCCGGATGCGTCGGGGCGAACGCGAGCTTGTCGAAGTTGTATTCGACCGTCTCGACTTCGCGGTCGTCTCGGATCTCGTAGCCGAGGCCGAGGAACGCGTCCTCGATCATGCGGCGCACCTGTGTTGTCGGATGCAGATGGCCGACGGCGATCGGCTCACCTGGAACGGTGACGTCGACGATCTCCGTGCGCAGACGCAGGTCGAGCTCCTCCGCGGCGAGTGCGTCCCCGCGCGCGGCGATCGCAGCCTCGAGGCGTTCGCGGATGCCGTTCAGCAAGATTCCGCTCTCGCGGTCGCGGACGCCGCGAAGAGCCTGCGTCAGCTCCGCTTTTCTTCCGACGTAGGTAACGCGGACGTCGTCGAGCGCGTCGGCGGTCGCGGCGCCGGCGATCGCGCGATCTGCGTCAGCTTCGTATTTCTGCCAGTCCAGCAAGCGTGCTCCCAAGTCCGGAGGGGTGAGGAATCAGGCCCCGATGCGACTATAGGAGCGCTAGCGGGCGCCCCCGGTTGCGCACCGGGGCCGCGTAAAGGGCGTCATCCCAATCGCCAGCATCGGTACAAGCCTACCAATGCCTTCCGAAAACAAAATGAGCGCCTACGACAAGATCGCCCGAATCTACGACCCGTGGTCGCGGAGCGTGGTCGAGGATGTCGACTTCTACGTTTCGCTCGCGGTGGAGAGTGGCGGGCCGGTGGTGGAGCTCGGCGTCGGCACCGGCCGCATCGCGATTCCGACCGCGATCGCCGGCGTGCAGGTGATCGGTGTCGATAGCTCGCAGGGCATGCTCGATATTGCCCGGGAACAGGCCGCGCTGCACAACGTCGCGGAGCTGGTCGATCTCCGGCTCGGGGATCTGCGCACACCGCCGGTGAAGGGGCGGTTCGCATTGGTGACGAGCCCGTTCCGCGCGCTGCTGCACATGGAGACGGAGCGTGATCGCATGACGGCGCTGCGCGCAGCGCGGAAGCTCGTCGCGGCCGGCGGCACGTTCGTCTTCGATGTGTTCGAGCCGAGCTCCGCGGACATCGAGGAGACGGACGGCAAGTGGCTCGAGCGCGAACCTGGGATCTGGGAGCGCGCCGACTGGCAGCAGGAGCAGCGCACGCTGATCCTGCGACTGCGCAGCGCCGATGCGGAGACGGAGATGTCCCTCGCGTGGCTGCCGGTCGACGAGTGGCGCGCGCTGATCGAAGGCGCCGGCTTCGAGGTCGAGGCGCACTACGGCTGGTTCGACAAGCAGCCCTACGCGGGCGGCGAAGACTCGATCTGGGTCTGCCGGGCGCGCTCGTAGAGCGCGATCGCGCCGGCGACGGCGACGTTCAGCGATTCCGCGCCGGCGATCGGGATCCACACATCGAGGTCACGCTCGACCTCGGCCGGGAGCCCTTCGCGCTCCGCGCCGAGCAGGAAGGTCACCGGCCCCGAGAGATCCACCGAGCCGATCGGCTCGCCGCCGTGCGCGACGAGGGCGATGCGGCGCCCGCCGACGTCGGCCCACGCGCCCAGCGGTACACGCCAAAGCGAGCCGGCGCTCGCGCGCACCGCCTTCGGCGACGTCGCGTCGGCGCAACCCGGCGACAACGCGACGCGCGCGCCGAACGCATCCGCGAGTCGAACCAGGGTTCCGAGATTGCCCGGGTCGGCGATCCGCCACAGCGCGAGCGTGACGTCGCGCGGCTCCCACGCCGGCAAATCGGAACGGCGATAGACACCGATCACGCGCGGCGGATGGGCTGCCGTGGAAACCTCGGCGAGCACCTTCGGGTCCGTCACCAGCTCCACCGGCTCGGCGGTGGCCGCGTCGACCGCGTCCTCGCCTTCGACGAAGAACAGCCCGAGCTTGTCGCGCCACCGCCGGCTGTGCAGCTTGCGGACGAGGTTCAGCGAATCCACTCGAGCCACGCGCCGTGGAAGTCGAGCCGCACGAGAACGCGCGAATCGCCGGACGGCCACTCGTACGCCCGCAACGAATAGCCCTCGTCGTCAGGCCCGTACGTCGTCAGATACGTGAACGGCGCGTCGAGACCGGCGTGATGCATCGTCTCGTTCAGCCGCTCGTGCTCCGCGCGCGAGAGATATTGCGTCGACGCCGTCTCGAAGACGATCAGCTGCGCGCCGTCGACCCGGTCCGCGAGCAGCGACGGCAGCTGCATGCCGTAGTCGCCTTGAATCAACTCGGGCGGATCACGGCGCAGCTCGTCGATCGCGAGACGCAGCCGCTCGATGCGCGCATCCTGATCTGCCCACACGAACGACTCCAGCAGCTTCGCCCCCTCGTCCGTCGTGACGTCGACCGGGCCGAGGTCGATGCCGCGCCGCCGCACGACGTCGACGCGCCTCTCGAGCAACGCGGCCGGCGGCGGCACTCGATCGTCGCCGGCCAAGACCAGCGGCCCGCCACCCCACGTGCCCGACGAATAGCGATAGGCGTAGCGGTCCCAAACGAGATTCAGCCCCGCCGACGGACCCAGCTCGAGCAAGTCCAACGGCCGTCCGTCGGCCAGCGTCAAAAACGCCGGCAGCAGCGCCCATGCGCGTTGCACCTCGTTCGTCTGCACCACGCGCTCCGTCACGAACCGGCGCAAGAAATCGCGCTCGTGATCAAGCGCCGCATCGACGTCGTCCCACGACGCGCGCCCTTCGAGCACGAGGAAGTGCAAACCCGCAAGCAGCCGCAGCGGGTAGTCCCACGGCGGATCGTCTACAAGCTCGAGCGCGCGCCGATCGTCGGCGAACCGCCGACACAAAGACGCGTACAGCGGTGAGCGGCCGTCGCAGAAACCGGCCTGACGGAGAAAGTGCTCCGCCGCGTCCTTTATTTCGCCAGCGCCGCTTTCGCCTGGTCGGCGATCTCGCCGAACTTCTTCGGGTCGCTCACGGCGAGGTCAGCCAGGATCTTCCGGTCGAGCTCGACGTTCGCGGCCTTCAGCCCCGAGATGAACTGGTTGTAGGAAAGCCCGTTCGCGCGCGCGCCGGCGTTGATGCGCGTGATCCACAAGCGGCGGAACTCGCGCTTCCTGACCTTGCGGTCGCGGTACGCGTAGGCGAGGGAGCGCTCAACCTGCTCCTTCGCATACGTGTACGAGCTCTTCTTGAGGCCCCAGTAGCCCTTCGCTTCCGCGAGGACCTTGCGGCGCTTCTTCCGCGCGTGAACTGAGCGCTTCACCCTCGGCACTAGCGCCTCCCCAGCATCCGGTTGATGTTGTCGGCGATCTTGCCGTCGACCGTGAAGTTCTTACTGAACTTGCGCTTCTGCTTCGACGACTTGTGCTCCAGAAGATGGCTCTGGTTCGACGACCGGCGAAGCACCTTGCCCGTCGACGTCACCTTGAACTTCTTCTTCGCTCCCGAGCTGGTCTTCTGCTTTGGCATCTCTTTTGACTCCTGCGTTCTTCGTGGGGCCGAGCACCATCGTCATGTTGCGACCTTCAAGCAGCGGCTGCGTCTCGATCATGCCGATCTCTTTGACGTCTTCCGCCAGCCGCATCAGTAGGTCACGACCTCTTTCCGAGTGCTCGCGTTCGCGGCCGCGGAACATGATCGTGACCTTGACCTTCGCGCGCTGGTTGAGGAAGCGCTCGACATGGCCCTTCTTCGTGTCGTAGTCGTGCTGCCCGATTTTGGGACGGAGCTTGATCTCCTTGACCTGGACGTTCGTCTGGTGCTTGCGGGCGATCTTCGCCTTCTGCTCCAGCTCGTAGCGGTACTTCCCGTAGTCCATGACACGCGCCACGGGGGGATCCGCCTGGGCCGCAACTTCGACGAGATCGAGGTTCTTTCCGTACGCGTACTCGCGCGCCTCATTCGTCGTCTTGATTCCGAGTTGCTCTCCGTCCTCGCCGATCAGCCGCACCCGTGGGACGCGAATCGCGTCGTTGATGCGCGTCTGCGGTTCGGGACGGCGCGGCGGCTCGAAAGAGCCTCTGCGCGGCCTCAAAGTCTGGTCACCATCAAACTCGTCTTGTCCTCCTCATTCGGTTGCAATCTGAATTTCTGAAACTCAAACAAAAAACCGCTGGCACGCGGCGGCAGCGGTTCTCTCAACCTTGCAAATCGGTTGAACCTCCATACCCGTGGGCCTAGGAGGTGAGAGACGGTTCCGCCCCTGCTTGCCAGGGCACCAGGGTAGCAAGTTTCTCCCGGAAATTGACCAGCGAAAGGGTCTCCTGGTCGCCGCCGTGGCCCCGAATTGCGAGGGATTCGTCGGACTCCTTGTCACCGTAGACGACCACGAACGGGATCTTCTCCACCTCGGCGTTGCGGATCCGCTTGCCGACGGTCTCGTCGCTGGCGTCGACCTCCACGCGATACGGCGCGAGCTTGCCGGCGAGCTCCGCCGCGGCGAAGCGATGCCCCTCGCCGACCGGCAGAACGCGGACTTGCACCGGCGCGAGCCAGAAGGGAAACGCGCCGGCGTAGTGCTCGGTGAGGATGCCGACGAACCGCTCGAGCGAACCGAGCAGCGCGCGATGGATCACGAAGGGATAGTGCTCCGCGTTGTCGGCGCCCGTGTATTTGAGGTCGAAGCGCTGCGGCATCTGCGAGTCGAGCTGGATCGTCCCCATCTGCCACGAGCGGCCGAGCGCGTCGAGCATGTGCAGGTCGATCTTCGGGCCGTAGAACGCGCCGTCGCCTTCGTTCACCACGTAGTCGATGCCGCGACGCTCGAGCGCGGCGCGCAACGCGCCCTCGGTGAAGTCCCACTCCTCGTCGGTGCCGAGTTTCTTGTCCGGTCGCGTCGACAGCTCGAATCGCGCGTCCATCTCGAACCGGTCGTAGAGGAACGACGCGTAGTCGAGGCACTGGAAGATCTCCTCTTCGATCTGGTCCGGTGAGACGAAGATGTGCGCGTCGTCCTGCGTGATGTGCTTCACGCGCAACAGGCCGTGCAGCGTGCCGCCGAGCTCGTCGCGATGCAGCGTCGACGACTCCGCGTAGCGCAACGGAAGATCCTTGTAGCTGCGCAGCCTCGAGCCGAACAGCAGCATGTGCCCCGGGCAGTTCATCGGCTTCAGCGCCATGCGCCGCTCGTTCTCGGTGTGCGACTGCATCCAGAAGATGTTCTCTTCGTAGTTCTGCAGATGACCTGATGTCTCGTACGTCGCCTCGTCGTAGAGCAGCGGCGTCTTCACCTCGACGTACCCGCGACGCATGTTCTCGCGACGGCGCAGATCCTCGAGCGCGTTCCAGATCACCATCCCCTTCGGGTGCCAAAACGGCGAGCCCGGCGAGTGCTCCGAGAGATGGAAGAGATCGAGCTGCGGGCCGAGGCGGCGATGGTCGCGCGCGCGCGCCTGCTCGAGACGCTCGAGATACGCGTCGAGATCTTCCTGCGAGTAGAACGCCGTGCCGTAGATGCGCGTGAGCTGCGTGTTGTGCTCGTCGCCGCGCCAATACGCGCCTGCGAGCCCCGTCAGCTTGAACGCCTTGATCGGCTTCGCGTTCTGCAGGTGCGGTCCGCGGCACAGGTCGGTGAAGTCGCCCTGCGTGTACAGAGAGATATCGCCTTCGGCGGTGTCGACGAGCTCGACCTTGTACGGCTCGTTTTCCGCTTCGAACCTCTTCTTCGCGTCATCGCGCGAGATGTCTTCGCGCGTCCAGACGCGGCCGTCCTTGATCTCGCGCTTCACCTCTTCTTCGATGCGTGCGAGCTCGTCCTCGCCGATCGGCTGCGGGAACTCGAAGTCGTAGTAGAAGCCGTTCTCGATCGGCGGCCCGATCGCGATCTTCACGCCGGGGTACAAGCGCCGAACTGCTTCCGCGAGGAGATGCGCAGACGAGTGGCGCAGGACGTAGAGCGCATCGGGGTCCCGCGAGTCGCGCGTGGTCAGGATCTGGATCTGCTCTCCGTCATGCAGCGGCGCGCGGAGATCTTGGACAGTGCCGTTCGCGCGAATCAGCACCGCCTGCTCGGCGAGCTTCGGGCCAATCGAGCGCGCGGCGTCGAGGCCGGACGCGCCGTCTGGAAGCTCGAGCTGCGAGTTATCGGGAAGAACGACGTGCATAGGTGCGGACTAGGTTAATCACGGACGAACCGCATGAGCACCCAATCGGCGGTGTGGTCCTTGTCCGCCGGCCGCCGGCCGACCTCGACGAATCCGGCCTTCGCCCATCCGCGAACCGCGCGTTCGTTCCAGATGTACGGGTCGACTGTGACCTCGTCGAAGCGGTCGGCGAGCAGATCGAGTGCGAGCTGTCGCGCCGCCGCCGGCATGATCCCCCGCCCACGTGCAGACGGAATCAGGAAACCGTCGAGGCCGGCAGTGCTCGAACCGGGCTTCCACCAATGCTGCAGGTAGCCGACCGGCTCGCCGTCCTCGAGCACGAGCCACGGAATGAAATCCGGTTCGGCCAGGTGCTCGCGCAGCGACCTGGGCGTGTGTTCCTCGTAATCCCAGTAAGGGAGCGTGTCCGGATCGGCATGCCAGCCGACGAGTAAGTCGACATCGGCGTCGGTGACCTGACGGCGTGTGATCTCCAGGCGATCGGGCACCAGCCAGAAGAGGCTACTGAAGGGGGGTTGAAATGCCCGGCAAACGACCGAGCGTCAAGAACGAGAAGCAGTACGAGGCACTGAAGGACAAGGGCATGTCGAAGGAGCGCGCGGCGCGGATCGCCAACTCGCCGGACGCGTCGAAGCACGGCGGCCAAGCGTAGCATTCGGGGAGCGGGAACCCGAAGCAGGGCGGCACGCACGCTCAAAAGGTGGCCGCCGGCCGCAAAGGCGGAAAAGCGACGGCGCGCAAGTCCTAGGTTTGGAGTGATCTAGAGTCGCAATGTGGACTTCACGCTCACCGCCGAGCAGGAGCTGATCCGGCAGACGGCGAGGTCGTTCTGCGAGGACAATATTGCTCCGTTCGCGGCTGAATGGGACCGCACGGAGACGATCGACCGCGCGATCGTCGGCAAGCTCGCGGCGCTCGGCTTCCTCGGCGCGTCGCTGCCGGAAGACCACGGCGGCATGGGGCTCGACACCGTTTCCTACGCGCTCGTCGTCGAGGAGATCGGCCGCGCAGACTCGAACGTGCGCGGGATCGTCTCCGTTTCGAACGGCCTCGTCGGAAACACGGTCGCGAAGTTCGGCACGGACAAGCAGCGCACCGAGTTGCTGTCTGGCGTCGCGAGC
>Ga0157369_10009008_pt1 | contig 11429 bp, 16 predicted proteins | sample C25metaG_FD_113461 | JGI IMG/M metagenome (GOLD analysis project Ga0157369, IMG submission 113461) | Corn rhizosphere microbial communities from Kellogg Biological Station, Michigan, USA - C2-5 metaG | ecosystem: Host-associated > Plants > Roots > Rhizosphere > Soil | place: USA: Michigan... | reverse complement strand
TACCGAGAACGGCCGCCCGACCCAAGGCGAATGGTCAGTGGTGAAGGACGGGGAGTTCTCGTCGTTCTGGCCGCCCGCCTACCGGGCCACCTACACGGTCCGCTGGATCGTCGAGGGAGGAGCGGTCACCGGGCTCAACTTCAGTAACGCCGAGCGCGGCGACCGCTTCGACGGCCGCTACCAGTGACGGCCCCCGCTGCCCGCCGACAGGCGGCCAGACCGGAGCACGCGCCGCAGGGCGGCATCAGGTAACCGGAGAGACGGCGCCGGATGGCGTGAGGCTAGAGCCCCGTACCGGACCGGGCGGCGCGCCCGGGGTCTGTGCGGCGCGCCGGGTGACCTCGGTGTGCAGCGGCGTGTTCCTGCCCGCGGCGGCGGGCCTGGTCTGCGGCAGGCGGGTGACCAGTCACCGGAGCCGGGCCGGGCAACTGGCCCGGGAACACCCCGAAGCCGTGGTCGGCTGCGAGTAAATATCAGCCCGGAATCCTCGGTTAATGCGTGCGGACAGATCAGCGGCCTGATGGGACGAGCGCTACGGCTTCGACCTCGACGTGGATCTCGGGCCACACCATTGCCTTGGCGACAAAGAGCGTGGCCGCGCGCTCGTGGTCGATCATCTCTTTCTGCACTTCGACGTAAGTCTTGATGTCTTCTTCCCGGGTCAGGTACAGGCGGACGCTGACGATGTCGCTGATCGAGGCGCCGGCCTTCTCTAGGATGGCTGCGACGTTTCGCCATGCCTGCCGGGCCTCCTCAGCGAAGTCGGCCGGAATGTCGCCATTCTCGTCGAGGCCGGGAGTGCCGGACACGATGATCTGGTCATAGCCTGCGGGCACCCGGATGGCGTCCGAGTACCGGCCGATCTGGTGGGAGAAGCCGGCGTCATAGGCTTGGGGCGCGTTCATGCGGAATCCTTTCGCTGGTTTGCCTGACAAGTGAGGGTTGCGGCGCAACCTGGGTTACATACGGGTGGCACCCGAGGCATTACGGTCGCTCTTAGGCCAGTTCCCGGGGTTGCCTGAGTCAATCAGCGGAGCGTACTCAGGGTTCTTCTCGACGAAGCGGTCCAGGACCGGGCAGTAGTTCGTCACGGCGATGTGGCGCTGCTTGACGTCCTCCAGGACGCCGCGCATGAGAGCCCAGGACAGCCCACGGCCGCGGTAGTCCTCGGCGATGAAGGTATGAGTGAAGACATAGCGGCCGCCAGCGTCCTCGTAGACAATCAGCCCTGCGGACTGGCCGTCTGCCAGCAGTTCGTAGAACCGGTCGTCCGGATGGTGGATGACTTCAAGGGCCTGGTCGGTCAGGCTCCCCGCGGTGCGTGTGTCAGGACCCATATCGTGCTCCTCCGAGGCGAGGCCGTCGGCCGACAGTGATTCTTGATGCATTGCCGCTCCTAGTTTAAGGGACCATATAGTCCAATATTGCATGCTCTCAGAACCACCGGCCGGCCGCCTGAATCCCGGGCCGGGCGAATCCCTACGCCGTCGAGGTCTTCCGGTGAGCCGCGACCGTCGGATCTTGAGTCATCGGGCCAGGTACGCGGACCAGGCCATGGCTCGCGCCGCTAGGCGAAGCCAAGGCGGTCGACGCGGTCTGTGAGTACCAGGACCCGTACGCGCCGGTCGCCGAGATCAAGGGTCATGTCGCGTTCTACCTCGACCGGGTCGACAGCATCGACATCGAGGCAGGCAGGGACCTCGCCTGACTGGCACCGCGGCTGCGGCACCGCCGCCCTGTTCAGGCTGACCCGCCACGCCAGAGCCGGAAGGTGCCCGCGCCTGACGGCGTCAGCCAGCCGACAACAGGGTGGCATATCGCCCTCGCCGGAAATTGGCCATCGAACTCGAGTTGTTCCAGCAGGGCCGCGCCTCGGACCCTAAGCGCAGCGCCGCCGTCGCCTTCGCGAAGAAGGTAATCGAAACCCACGGCAAAGTCAGCGACGCCTGATCTCAAGCGTTCAGGCTAAGCCAGGTAGGACTTGAGGTGTTCGAGCGCCAGGTCTATCGCGATCTCCATAGGCCGGACATCATGGGCGGTGTTGGAAAGTAGGTAGCCGCCCTGCACGGCGGCCATCAGGCCGATGGCCAGCTGCCCGGGGTCGGCGTCAGGTTTCAGCGCCCCCTTGACCTGCATGCGCTCAAGACCGGCGGCGATCAGTCCTTCCCAGGTCTTGAAGAGGTCGGCAAGGAGCGCGCGTGCCTGCTCGTCCTGGTCGGAGAGTTCGTTGGCCATCGAGCCGAGAGCGCAGCCGTAAGCCCCATTCTGGAGGGCGTTCGCCTGGATGAGGGCGTTGCGCCAGCGGACCAGGCCACTGAAGGAGTTGAATCTTCCCAGCCGCTGGGTCTCCCGTTCTATTACTTGCTGGCCTCGCAATGCGATCACCGCGTGAACCAGCGTGGCCTTGTCCGGGAAGTGCCGGTACAGCTGGGACTTGCTGGTTCCGGTAGCGGCCCGGACGTCGTCAAGGGTGGTGGCGTGAACGCCCTTGACGTACATGAGATCTGCGGCCGCGTGGACGATACGGTCCCGGGTCGCCGCCCCTCGTGCGGTGAGCGGGATCTCTTTCGTTGGCTCGACCACTTCTTGCTTAGCCATGTTTACACACTACTTGTTAAGGCTGTCGATGGCTTCTGGCGACTGGAACAGCAGCTGGCCCGGCGGAATCGTTCCCTGACCGCATTTCCCGTAAAGGACCGAAAAGACCGGAAGACCTGCCAGGCGGCCTGAATTAGGCCCGTCGCAGCCGCTGCGACCGCACGCTACTGCGCTCTGGCTACATAGGCGGTCCCGACGTCGACCCCGGCGAGGCGCCCACCTTGGCGGAGATCCTGGCCGGGGACTGGTTGTTCGCTGGCGACTGCAGGCATCGCTGGCAGCAGTTGGCTCCGCGGCCCGCGTACTCCGCCGGCCTAAGCGGGTCATGTAGTCACGGTTCGCCGTCCGTCGCATGCCGGGTTAAGCGGCCGGGACCGGTGCCGAGAAGTTCAGGCTCAGGCGCGCGCCGGCGAGCTGCTTCTGCTTGGGAACCGAGTGCTGGTAGTTCTTCTGGAAGCGGCCGCCCACGACCACGAGGTCTCCGCCGTGCACGACGATCGTCTTGCTGGGCCTGCCGCCGTCAGGGCGGACGAGGAACTTCCGGGTCGCGCCGAGGCTGAGGACCGGGATGGCCGCCTCATCCAGCCTGTTCGCCGGCCGGTCAGCGTGCCAGCCGGTGCCGTCGCTGTTGTCGCGCTACCAGTTCATCCACAGCCGCGTGTACGGCCGGCCGTAGTAAGCCGACAGGACACCGGCCAGGTAACGCAGGACAGGCTGCGGGGCTTCGGCTATGACGGGGTACTCGGCCTGGGGCCGCGGCTCGGCGACCATCCGGGTGTACATCCAGCGCGAACGCTGCTCCCAGGCGGCCTGCTCCATCAGCGTTTCCATGAGCTCGCCGTCGCCGGCGAGCCAGCCCTGGACATGGTCGACCCACGAGGTTTAGTCGAGCTTGCCGCCGGGTGGCCGCCAGCTGGACGCGATCAGCGGCTGACGCTTGCTCTGCGGGGCGGCGTGCTGGGGGGCCCGCCGCTCTGCGCTGGCCGCCGCGCGGCTTGCAGCGAAAGGAGGAAACCTGGCCGCCTCGCTCGCATCAATTTGGACTATCTAGTCCTTTATTGCCATGATGATGTCATGTACAGAACACGCACCGAGGCGACTGACGAACAGCGCGCAGCCGCCTTCTACCTCGGCTCGCTCGAGGACCCGCTGGCGCCGTGGGTACGGGCGACGGGCCCGATTGACCCGTACGAGATGCACCTGCCGGTCACCGTCCAGGACCCGGTCGAGTGGCTCTCGTTCTGGATTGTCAGCCAGCAGATCAGCATGGCCGCCGCGACCGCGACCTTCAGGCGGCTCCTGGCCGCTCTCGGCGGCGGGCTCGCGCCCGAACGGGTCATCGCCGCCGACGACGCGGCACTGCTGGGCGCCGGCCTGTCTCACGCCAAGGTGAAGGCCGTACGCGGCCTGGCGCAGCACGTCGAGGACGGGCGGCTGGAAGTCGGGAAGTTGCGCACGATGCCGGACGAGAAAATCCAGTCTGAGCTCGTGGCCGTGCCGAGCATCGGGCCCTGGTCGGCCCAGATGTTCATGATGCGGTGTATCCAGCGGCCGGACGTCTTCCCTGCCGGAGACCTGGGGATCAGGGCTGCGCTGACCACGCTGGACAAGCTCGACTCCAGGATCACGCCGAAGGCCGCCGAGCAGCGGAGCCAGGTCTGGCGCCCCTACCGCACCTATGCGACGTCGTACCTGTGGGGCTACCGGTGGGCCCGGGACCACCCCGGGGAGGACTGACTCCTGCCTGCCGCCGGGAGGCCGCACCCCGGTGTCCGCCACTCACGTCCTGGCGCCCAGGCCCGCCCGCACTCGCGGCCGGAAGAAACGATGCGGGGCGGCCGGTCACGGGCTGTCTTCCCCCGCCGGGCCCGCGGGGCCCGGATCCAGCCATTCAGCGGCGGCACACGCGATGGCGGGAGGTACCGTGTGCCCTCCGTCGAACTCGCGGTACTCGACGTCGTAGCCCGCTCCGCGCAGGGCCGGCACCAGCCTCCTGCTCGTGCGGTCGATCGGCAGCACTCTGTCGCCGCGGCCGTGCGATATGAAGATCCTCGGCTGCCCGGAGGGCTCGCCGGCGCCGGCGACGAAACCCGGGGAGAACGCCAGGACTTCTGTGGCCCGCTCGCCGAAGGCGATCCCGACGCCGAGTGCGTACGAGGCGCCGTCGGAGAAGCCGGCCACGGCGACCCGCTCATCGTCGATCCTGACGCGCGCGGCGGCGGCCGCCACGAGGAAGCCCAGCGCCAGCAGGTCGGGGCCGGCGCGGCCGCCGATCGCGTCCCATGTCGGCCCGGCCGACTTCGGCAGCAGCAGGGCGAACCCCCGCTCGCGCGCGTGCCGCTCGAAGATGCTCCTTACCGAGCGCGGCGACTGGCCGGCCCCGTGAAACAAGACGACCAGCCGCACTGCCCGGCCGGCGTGCCCCGGGACGTACAGCAGCCCGGACGCCCCTCCGGCCCCGGCCAGGTCCGTCCACCCCCCGGCGGCAGCAGGCCCGGGCGCCGGCGCGTCCGATGATGCCGCAGAGAAGGGTGAACTTTCCGGGTGAGGCACTGACGGTCCCATGAAAGAACTATATAGTCCAGAGTGACTAGCCCGCAGACGGGCCCGAACAGCCCCGTCGCCTTCGGCGGCCGGCCAGGTGCCGACCGCGATGCCTGCGGCGCGTTCGGGAAACCTACGAGTGCACCGGCCGTGCCGACGGCTGCGTGCCCGTCGTGGTCGCCCGAACTCGCGCATCACCGGAGGGACCCTGGCCGAGGCACGCGACCTGTGGAAGTCCGTCGGCCGCCGAACCTTATGGTGAAGATCCCGGCGAATGCCAAGAGTCTGCCGGCCGTCGCCCGGGCGCTGGCTCTCAGCCTCGTGGATGGTGCGCACGACCGGGTCCAGCGAAGGCCGGACAAGGCCCGCCGCTAGGCGCCGGGGTGCTGATCCTGCCCGGCGCCGCTCACCGGGCTTGCAGGCCCTCCAGTGGTGTGGCCGTCCGGCCGGGGGCGAACGATGCCTTGCACCAGCGGGCCTACTGGCAGCGGACGGTGGCGAACATGAGCACCGCGCCGGACGCCGCCCCGGCCAGCAGCGCGGCGAGCAGGGAGGCACTGACCCCGTAGGCCGCGGCGCCGACGTCCGCGCCAAGGACGACGCCGCTGATGACGGCGACGTTAAGCGACGTTGGACTGTTCAGTCCACTATACCTGACCGCAGCCGGACCTGTGGAGTGCACCGACGCCCGGGGCTGCCTGCTGCGGAAGGACAGCGGCAGGGCACGCCGGTAACGACACGAACTGGACGAGACCGAGCACGTTGCCCTCGCTGTCGCGAAACCAGGCCCCGCGCGACGCGGGCGCCCTTGCTGGCATATCCGCCCTCGGTGGAGGCGATAGCGCCTTCTGTCTTCAGGCCCGGGAAGTCGTACTCCTCGAACACCACGCCGCGGCTCTCTATCTTCCTGGAAAGTCCAGGTAATAAATCGTTCGGCCAGCCGTCAAGCACGGAAAGGACGGCGCCGCCCGTCGGAGGTGGTTGGTTAATGGACTTATTAGTCCATGTAGACTCTGCGCTTGGCGGCGTGACCGCCTTGAGTCCGGCCCGGCCCGGCTGCGGCTGGTGGCCCGAGAGAAGAGAAAAGAGGCCCTTCCGTGACCGATAACGCCGTGAGCCCGCAACCGCACTCGACGGAACCGACCTGGGCGTTCAGTGATTACGGCGAGTGGCTCGACGAGGGAACCGCCGCCGTCCTGGATGACATGGGCCGCAGGGTGCCCACCCCGCCGTCTGCCCCGCTGTCTTTCGTCAGCGTTCCTCCGGCCGATTACATCTTCACCGTCGTTCATGACGAGGCCGAGCAGGCATACAAGGCGGTTTTCGGGGACGAGGAGATCGGTTACCTCAGCTACCGGCTGGTCGGCGGGCGGGTGGCGCTGTGGAGCGCCGCCGTTCTGCCCGAGTACCGCGACCACGGCGTGGCCGCCGAGCTCATCGCGAAGGCACTGGACGATATCCGCGCCTCCGGGAAGAAAGTCACGGTCATCTGCCCCATCGTCCGGACAGTGATCGACCATCACCCGCAGTACGAGGACCTCGTCGACAAGGAGCACCCGGGGGTCCGGATCAAGCGCCCCGCCTGACCTCGTCGAGGCCATGCGGCCCCCGGGGCCGCGGGTTCCTGGATGACCGACGGCCGGGCGCCGCGCGGTGAGGGCGGCAGTCGTCGTCCCCGCGGTGTTCGCGGTCGGGGAGCAGCTGCTGCATAACGCCGACATGGCGCTGTTCGCTGCGTTCGGCTCCGTCACGATGCTGCGTTCGTCCATTTCGGCGGAGGTCTTCGGCAGCAGCTCACGGCCCACGTCGCGTTCGCGGGCCCTTCTCTCGCGCCAGCAAGCGCGGATCCTCGGCCGTCCCCGCCCGCGCCGGCTAGCGGTCACTCATCCCTGCCTGGGCACGGTGTTCGACCAGGCGCCGCTCCGGCCGCACATCCTGGAGAAAGCGCTGCTCGGCCTCAACGCAGAGGAATGGCTCGGCCTCCTCAACGGCCGTGTGCTCTTCTGGCTGGTCACGCGCAGGCTCGAGCAGCTCCTCACGGCACGCGGCCATCGCGGAGCTGGCCGTGGTCGGCGGTGTCCCGGACATCGCCGACCACGTCATCAGCGTGCAGCGGATTTCGGAGGCGAGCAGCTCACCAGCGGGGCGGTCTGACGGCAGGCGACTGCGCCTGCCGCCGTCTGCCGTCAGCCCCAAACCGCCTGCAGGGCCCCCGGCGGGCCTCAGGGCCGTGGCTCGGCGGCGCGGAGCGCGGCGTCGCGCGGGTGAGCCCGCCCGGGCTTGTCGGCGTCGACCAGCTTGGCGTAGCCGGGATTGCGGTCGATGTAGTCTGCGATGAACCCGCAGTAGTTCGTCAGCGTCTTGCCGCGCGCCGTCAGGTCGTCGAGCGCGAACTGCGCGAGAGCGCTGGCGATGCCCTGCGCGCGGAACTCGGGATCCACCACGGTGTGCCTGATCACCACGCGGCCGTCCTGCGGCTCGTAGACGATCGTTCCCACGACCTGGTCCCCGATAGACGCGTTGTAGCTGCGGGAATCGGTGCTGTTGCGGATGGTTATACGGCTGTCCATCTCCCGCTTTCCTCTCCTGTAACGTTGCAGACCCTGACCGGAACGCAGGGGCAGCCTGCAATATTTCCTCAAGTGCGGACCTTTTAGTCCATTTTTCTTCACACTATCCAGCCTATAGGGCATAGGATCAAACTGTACCGGACCTTGAAGTCCATCGATGCTGTTCGCGAAGTTGAGAAGTTAAGAGGTTCACCTGCGGGCAACGGCGAACTGCCGCACGTGCCGCGCTCGCTGCGCAATGTTGGAGGGTTCCTCGGCGACCGGTTCGGCGGGGCTGGGCCCGTGCGCGCGGCTGAAGAAGGTCTTCCCCGACCACTGGACGTTCCTGCTGGGCGACGTGCCGGCCCATCTGATGCGGGTCTTCGTTACCGGCGCCTACCGCAAGCCGCGCGAGGTCACGTGGCTGATCGGGATGACGATGTTCGCCCTGGCGATGATCGAGGGCTTCCTCGGCTACTCGCCGCCCGACGACCAGCTGTCCGGCACCGGCATCCGGATCGCCCAGGGCGACGTTATACCGAAGGCCACGGCGCGGTCGGCCCGTCACCGACAAGAAAGTGCCGTCACCCGCTGCGTGGCGGGTGACGGCACTTGCACTTGGAGCTAGTAGCCCCGGGTCAGGGTCGGCTCTTCAGGAGCCGACCCTGTCCGTGCGGCGCGGGAGTTTCCAACCCGGGCGCACGAAATGGCACGTGTACCCGTTGGGGTAGCGCTGCAGGTAATCCTGGTGCTCGGGCTCGGCCTCCCAGAACGGGCCGGCCGGCGTGACCTCGGTGACCACCTTGCCCGGCCATAGGCCGGAGGCGTCGACGTCGGCGATCGTGTCCTCAGCGGTCTGCTTCTGCGCGTCGCTAACGTAGAAGATGGCCGACCGGTAGCTGGTCCCGATGTCGTTTCCCTGCCGGTTGAGCGTCGTCGGGTCGTGGACCTGGAAGAAGAACTCGAGCAGGTCCCGGTAGGAGACCTTGTCCGGGTCGAAGGTGATCTCGATCGCCTCGGCGTGACCGGGGTGGTGACGGTACGTGGCGTTGGGCACGTCACCGCCTGTGTAACCGACCCGGGTCGCGAGCACGCCGGGGAACTTCCGGATGAGTTCCTGCATCCCCCAGAAGCACCCGCCGGCGAGGATGGCCTTCTCAGTCGTCATGATTCGCTCCCAGTGACGTGCGCGGGCTCGAAGAGGGTGCGGTAAGCACCGTATCCCTCGCGTTCAAGGTCGGCTAGCGGGATGAACCGCAAGGCGGCGGAGTTGATGCAGTACCGCAGGCCGCCCTGCTCTGCGGGCCCATCGGTGAATACGTGCCCTAGGTGGCTGTCACCTTGGGCGGAGCGGACCTCGGTCCCGAAAAGCCAGTGGCCCTGGTCCCGGAGCTCGATCACGTTGGCCCGCTCGATCGGTACTGTGAAGCTCGGCCAGCCCGTGCCGCTGTCGTACTTACTGACCGACGCGAATAGCGGCTCCCCTGACACCACGTCGACGTAGATGCCGGGTTCCTTGTTGTCCCAGTACTCATTGTCGAACGGGGGCTCAGTAGCGCTCTCCTGGGTGACCTGGTACTGCTCAGGCGTAAGCCGGGCTACGGCTTCCGGGTCCTTGCGGTACGTGTCCGTCATGTCAGCTCCTTCGCTGATAATGGCGCCCGCTGGCTGCGGGCCCATCCGTGGGTCTGTAGCGTTACGCTGGTCGCCGTTATTCCTTTGTGACTCTTGCCTGGGGATGCTTGCGGTCGGCTGGGAGGCTTTCGAGGTCTACGGGGTCTGGAACCCATCGCGACCGCCGGACTCGCCTGCTTTGCCCAGGCCGTCTCGCGCGGCCCTGGGATCTTGGAAGATCGCGTTCGGCAACACGTGGGTGATCGCCGCGATCGTGGTGAAGTTGCCGTGCTGCCCGTCCCCGGTGGCGCTGCCGGCGCTGTTCCGTCTGTGGCGCGGCAAGGGCACCGCGTCCCAGGTCCAGCTCGCCGCGGAACTGATAGAGCTCCTGGTCCAGGCGTTCCGCAGCCGGGAGGTCCACGGCGCCGGCGATGCCTGCAACCGCACAGCGAACGCCGTCGAGCGCACCGTCCTGTTCGCGTTCCTCATCCAGTCCCTGATGATCTGCTGGTACGCGGTCGCCTGCGACCCGGCCGCCGGCCTGGACCAGCGGCGCCAACGGGGCCCGAGGTACCGGACCCGCCTGCGTTCCCGATGTTGAACGCCGACGTGAACTGAATGAATCGTCAACCATTTTCGGCGCTCAAGATGCCCCCGTTGCCTGCGAATTGGATGGCGCGCGGGCTGCCTGACATCCCGGGCTGGCAGGCGGGAACCTGCCAGCCCGGGATGGCGCCGCGTGCCGGATGTGCGGCGCTGGAGCGGCGGGCGCGGGTGCGCTCAGCCGGGAAGGTTGACGCCGAGGGTGAAGTTGAAGTTCCCCACGCCGTGGCGGGCCAGGCCCATCAGCAGCAGGCCCGCCCCTTCCAGCCAGCGCGCCATCTCCAGGCCGCCGGCATCCAGCGGGCGCAGCCCGAGGCTCTCGATGAACGCCGACACGCTCGCCTTGGCCCGCGCGTCGTCGCCGGCGAAGAGCACGTCCAGCGGGCGGCCCTCGGCCAGGACGTGGCCGAAGACGGTGTTGAACGCCTTCACGACGTGCGCGCTCGCCGGGACGGCCTTGGCGATCTCCTGCGCGGCGGAAGTGCCGTCTTGATCGGCGAGTAGTGCAGCACGCCCTGGAAGTAGTAGGTCAGGAACAGGAACACCGCGAACACCGCGGCGTTGGACACCGCCAGGACGAGGTAGGCGGCGCCGCGGTTGCGGTCGGCCAGGACCCGCAGCGGGATCAGCGGCGAGCGGTCGTAACGCTGAACGACCACGAAGACGGCCAGCAGCGCGCCCCCGGCGGCGAGCGATCCGACCGTCAGGGCGGCGCCCCGCCCGTCCGTCTGGGCCCTGGCGGCGCCGAAGACGACCGAACAGGGCCGCCGAGCCGATGATGGTGCTAGGGACCGACAGCCGCGGCTTGTCCGGGGCGCTGACGTGGTGCAGGAGCGCCAGGCCGCCGATGATGCCGGCGGCGGCGAAGCCGCCCCGCACCGCGCGCGCGGTGATCAGCACGCCGATATTCGGGGCCGCCCCGCCAGCAGCCCCGTCTCGCGGCGCGTGAGTGCACGAGCCCTATCCCCCGGCTGCCCTCTGCGTCGCCGTCCGCGAAAGCAGCGGGCAGCAGGACCGGGGCTCTATCGCCGCTGCGGCCGGTCACCCCCACCCGGACGCCTGGCGGTGGGTCGGCTGGCGGGGTGCTCAGCTGGCCCGGAGATGTCCCTGCTGCGCGAAGTTCAGCTGGCAGGTGATGCTCGGACAGCGACGACCTCGATCTCGACCTTGATGCCGTCGGCGTCCGTCAGCCGCTGCCGGATGCTGACCACGTCGGGTATCCGCGCAATGCGCGACTGCCGGGTCAGCCGCTGGTAGTCAGCTCGCCGTTTAGGCCATTCGGGTAGAACCCTCCCGAGGACGCCTGGCCCGGAGTGAGATAGACGATGTTGAGTATCTGGCCCGGGGTCCGGCCGAAGGCGATGCCGTTGGCGTCGTCAGGAACGATGTTGGCTTCCCCGTCGATGGTGATGCCCTGGTCCAGGCCAGGGCGCCCGTTGAGGCTGTCGCGGGCGCGGGAGATCGCGTTGGCGTCGTCGGCGCCGCCGCGCTCGTACAGCACGGTCCGGACCGTTGCCGCGT
>Ga0157369_10009007_pt1 | contig 11431 bp, 9 predicted proteins | sample C25metaG_FD_113461 | JGI IMG/M metagenome (GOLD analysis project Ga0157369, IMG submission 113461) | Corn rhizosphere microbial communities from Kellogg Biological Station, Michigan, USA - C2-5 metaG | ecosystem: Host-associated > Plants > Roots > Rhizosphere > Soil | place: USA: Michigan... | reverse complement strand
GCATCTGGCGTTCGCCGCCCGAAAGCGCCGCGCCCCTGTGATGGCGCCGCTCTGCAAGCCGCGGAAAGAAGTCGAAGACTTCCGCAATGGTGAAGAGGTGGCGATCCCTGGTGTCCGCCGGCGGCCGCACCAGCGCGAGATTTTCATCGACGGTGAGCTCGCCAAAAATATTCTTGCCCTCGGGGACCAGCGTCAGACCCCGGCCCACCCGCTCATGCGCGGCAAGACCGCCAATGTCCGCGCCTTCCAGCATGACGCTGCCCGTGACGACGGCGCGCCCGCGCGACCATCCCGCCAGCGCATTGACCAGCGTCGACTTGCCGGCGCCGTTGGCGCCGACGAGGCCGACCATCTTGCCGGAGGGCACGTCGATCGCGACATCCGCCAGCGCGACATTGCCGGCATAGCGCACGCTGAGATGTTCGCAAGCCAGCACCGCGCTCATTCGTCGCGCCCCAGATAGGCTTCGCGCACACGCGCGTCGCGCTGGATTTCCGCGGGCGTGCCGGTGGCGAGCATCACGCCCTGGTCGATCATGACGATGCGGTCGGCGATCGACATGATGAGGTCCATGTGATGCTCGATCACGACGAGGGCGAGGTTGCGCTTGCGCAAGCTCACCAGCACGTCGGCGAGTTGCTTCATGTCGCCGCCGCCGAGCCCCGCCGCAGGCTCGTCCAGCAGCAGCACTTTCGAGCCGGTGCCGTAGGCGAGTGCGACCGAGAGCAGCCGCTGCACGCCATAGGGAATGTCGCCGGGCAGCTTGTCGTGGTACTGCGCCGCGACGCCGAAGAATTCGAGAAGCTGCCGCGCCATGATTTCAGCCTGCCGGCTGACCGCCATCTCGCGCCAGGGCAGGAACAGCGAGGTCAGCAAATTCGCGGAATATTCGCGCACGATCGCCGAGATCGCATTCTGCAAGACCGTCAGCTCGCCGAAAAAGGAGTTCTGCTGGAACGTGCGGCGCAGGCCGCGGCTTGCGAGATCGTAGGTGCGCGTCGCCGAAACATCGGCATCGTCGAGGAAGACGCGGCCGGAATGCCGCACCGCATTGGTGACCGCGGCAAAGCAACTGCTCTTGCCGGCGCCGTTCGGCCCGATAATCCCCAGTATCTCACCCGGCGCGACCCGCCAGCTCATGTCACGCAGCGCGACCAGCGCGCCATATTGCACGGTCAGGCCTTCGACCCGCAGCACATCGGCAGATTGGGCGCGCGGCGTTTCCTCTGAACTTGCCAAGGGGCCGTCCATGTTGGTTATCTTCGGGATGCCGGAGGCGCCGAAATTTTGATGCGACAGCGAACATGGCAACCGCGCTGCGGTCAAGGCCACCAAAGTGCGATGGACTGGAGGGCGTTTGCGTTTAGGCGCTATTGTATTTCAGGGGACGGAAATATCGATGACGGACCGCGGAACTGAAGTTTTCGAATGCGACGTGCTGGTGGTCGGCTCCGGCTGCGGCGGTCTGTCGGCGGCGGTCACCGCGGGCCATCATGGCTTGAAGGTCCTGATCGTCGAGAAGGAACCGCGCTTCGGCGGCACCACCGCGCGCTCCGGCGGCTGGCTCTGGATTCCCGGCACGTCGCTGGCGAAAGCCTGGGGCATCGTCGAGGACAAGGAACAGGCGCGCACCTATCTCCGACATGAGGCCGGCAACAGCTTTGATGCCGCGCGGGTCGATGCGTTCCTGAGCAACGGCCCGGAGGCAGTCGACTTCTTCACCACAAAGACCGCCGTGCGTTTCGACATGCCGCTCACCTTCCCCGACTATCACGCGGAAGCGGCAGGCGGCGCCCAAGGCGGCCGCTCGATGGTGACGCGGCCGTTCGATGGGCGCGAGCTCGGCGAACACGTCAAAGACATCGGCCATCCCCTGCCCGAGCTCACCGTGTTCGGCATCATGCTGGGATCGGGCAAGGACATCGTGCATTTCATGCGCGCGACGAAATCGCTGACCTCGGCGGTCTATGTCGCCAAGCGACTGTCGAAGCACGCCGTGGACGTGATGCAGCACGGCCGCGGCATGACGCTGACCAATGGCAATGCGCTGGCCGGCCGGCTCGCGAAATCCGCATTCGACCTGAACATCCCGCTGTGGCTGTCCTCGCCGGTGCGCGAATTGATCGTAGAGGACGGCGCGGTGCGCGGCGCGGTCGTCGAGCGCAACGGCAAGCCGGTGCGTGTCGCGGCCAAGCGCGGCGTGGTGCTCGCCTGCGGCGGCTTTCCGCATGATGTGGCGCGGCGGCAAAAGATGTTTCCGCACGCACCGACCGGCACGGAACATTATTCGCCGGGCCCGACCGGCAACACCGGCGACGGATTGCGGCTCGCGGAGAACGCCGGCGGCCGCGTCGAGGACACGCTGCCGAATGCGGCGGCCTGGGTGCCGGTGTCGATCACCACGCGCAAGGACGGCTCGAAGGGCGTGATGCCGCACTTCATCGACCGCGCCAAGCCCGGCGTGATCGCGGTGACGCGCGACGGCAAGCGCTTTGCCAATGAAGGCAATTCCTACCATGATTTCGTGCAGGACATGGTGAAGGCGGCGAAGCCCGGCGAGGAGATCACCGCGTTTCTGATTTGCGACCACCGCACGCTTCGCAAATACGGCCTCGGCTGCGTGCCGCCGTTTCCGATGCCGATCGGAAAATATGTCCGCAACGGCTATCTCAAGCGAGGCGCGACGCTGGCGGAACTGGCCGGGCAAGCCGGCATCGATGCGAAGGCGCTGGAAGCCACCGTCGCGGAGTACAACAAGAACGCTGCCGAAGGACGCGACCCCGCTTTCGGCAAGGGTTCGCGCGCCTATAACCGCTACCAGGGCGACGCCCTGCATGGCCCCAATCCCTGCATCGCCCCGCTCGAGCATGGACCGTTCCATGCGATCAAGCTCGTGATCGGCGATCTCGGCACCTATGCCGGCATCAGGACCGACGAACACGCCCGCGCGCTCGGTGCCGACGGGAAAGTCATCGAGGGCCTCTATGCGGCGGGCAACGACATGGCGAGCATCATGGGCGGCAATTATCCCGGCGCCGGCATCACGCTCGGCCCGGCCCTGACTTTCGGCTATATCGCCGGAAAGCATCTGGCGCGCGCGAATTCGTAAGCCCATCTATTTCCGTGGTTACCCCGGGGATTGCCGGCATGGCAATGCCGTCAAATCGCCCCATCCTGGATCGATGGTTGGGTGGCTCGGCAGCGCAAACGCGGTCCAAAAATGATAAAATGCCTGGCATTCTCACTTCTCATGACGCTGATGGCCGCCGCCGGGCCGCCCCACGCGGCGCAACGCGTCGATGACCATTTGATCAAAGTCGGACTGGACGACGATCCCCGCACGACGCCCGCGCCGACAGCGACGCCTGCTCCTGCCGCATCGGCTGACTCGTCCGCCCCGAGCGATCCTGCGTCCTGCGCCGGCGTCACCTTCACGCGCAGCCTGAAATATGGCGGCGAAGCCATGAACGTTCTCGACGTCGCAAGCGGGCAGACCAAGCCAGGCGGCAAGCGACCGGTGCTGGTATTCGTGGCCGGCGACAGCTTTGCGGGCGGTGGAGATGCGCCCACGGTGAAACCGCTGGTCGAGCAGGCCATGTGCTTTGCCGCGCGCAACGGGCTGGTCGCCTTCAACGTGTCGTACCGGCTCGCGCCGGCGGCGACGTGGCCTGCCGGCGCGAAGGACGTGTCGGCGGCGATCTCCTGGGTCCATGAAAACGCCGATCTGTTCGGCGGCAACCCGCAGGAGATCATCCCGATCGGTTACGGCACCGGCGCCTTTCATCTGGCAAGCTTCCTCGCGCACAAGGAATTCCAGGAGCGGGACGACTACGTCGCGGGCGCGGTGCTGGTATCGGGCATCTATCGCCCGACCACGGATATCGGTGAAGGCGAGCGCGCCTATTTCGGCACGGACACCAGCACCTATGACAGCCGCTCGGCGATTCCGGGCCTCACCGCGATCGAGGAGCCGATCCTGCTCGCGTGGTCGTCGGCCGATGCGCCGAGCTTCATCGCACAAGGCGAGAAGCTGAGGGAGCAGCTCTGCAACGCCGGACATTGCCCGCGCACCGCCGTGCTGACCAAGCGCGGCAGCCCGGCCTCGGTGTTCGATCTCGATGGCTCGAGCGGCAATCTGCACGATTGCCTGCGCCAGCTCATCGGCCAGATCGACGCGCGCGGGTTGCCGTAGGGCACGCCTGTCCGCCATTCGGCTGAATCATTGATTCCGGTCAACGACGGCCGCCCGCCGGCATGGCTTGATGGCCCCTGGTTCCACAAGCTGATCGGACGTGGTGGGCAAGATGAGAGATCGGGACGAAGGTAATATCGCGCACGCCCGCACTCGCGCGGGCAGACCGGTTCGGACCGAAAGCGCCGAGGAACGCCGCCTTCAGGAGGCGATTGAGGACGATGAGGTACGGGAAGCGTTGAAGATACCGCGCCGACGCAAGCCGATTGCCGAGGGCGGAGTATAGCGCACGAGTAAAGGATCCCGGCATTTGGTTCAGAAGTCCGCGGAGCCAAAAGAACCAGACGACGCTCAGGGACGCTGGGACCGCGATCCTCTGCTGTGGCCTTTCGCCGGCGCCAAGCTGATGCTGGATGCCTGCGCGTGGTGGCTTGGCGGCGACATTGGATCATCGGCTCGCTCCGCCGAACCCGAACTGACCTGGACAACGCCCCAGACCATCGCCCTTCAGCTCTCTACCATGCGCTTGCGCGATTTTTCATCGGGAGCCGCCGGAAACCCGGTTCTGGTCTGTGCACCCTACGCGCTGCATAGCGCCCTGATTGTGGACTTCGCGCCGGAGCACAGCATTGTCGAGGCGCTGCGGCGCGAGGGATTGGGCCGCGTCTATGTCACGGACTGGCGCTCGGCAGGTGCGGACATGCGTTATCTCACCATCGACAATTACCTTTCCGACCTCAACGTCGCGATCGATGAAATTGGTCCGCCGGTTGATCTCGTGGGTCTCTGTCAGGGCGGATGGCTGGCGCTGGTCTTTGCCGCCCGCTTTTCGAAAAAAGTCCGGCGGCTGGTTCTCGCCGGTGCCCCCGTCGATGTGTCGGTTCCGTCGCCGATTTCGCAAGTGGTGTCCGCTCTCTCGCCGGAGGCGTTCGAGAGCATGGTTGGCGCCGGCACAGGTCTCGTGAGCGGCCGCAAGCTGCTCGACACCTGGCCTCACCAATCGAACTGGGAGGCGGAGGAGGCGCTGCAACGGGTCCTCATTGAAGAGAGCGACACCGGGCGCAGGTTGCTCGAGCGCTTCGAAGCCTGGAACGACGCGACCATGGATCTGCCCGGCGCCTATTATCTGGAAGTCGTGAACGCCATCTTCCGCGAAAACCGCATTGCCGCGGGTCAGTTTGTTGCCCTTGGCCATCGGATCAATCCGGGAGATGTGGCGGTGCCGGTATTCCTGCTGGCCGGCGCGAATGACGAGGTCGTGCCCCCGGCGCAGGCATTTGCAACGGCGTCACTGTTGCGCACGCCGGCGGAGCTGATCGAGACGGCCTGTGAACCCTGTGGTCATCTCGGTCTGTTCATCGGCCGTAACACGATTGCCGGCGCCTGGCGGCGGATTGCGCACTGGCTTGGCGGCACCTCTGGTAGGATGACGGGAACCAGGGCAAGCGCGGGATTGTCGCAAGCAACACGAGCCCGTCCCGGGTGATTTCCGGAACGGGCTTTCGGGCCACCACTCCGATCAGACCTGTGTGCCGTCTGCGCGCGTCCCGGGGTTATCTCGGAAACAGATCGGGCTGCGCCGGCGGAGGCGCGGGATAGACGAGGACATCCTTACCTTGCCGCCGTGCCGCCTCGCTCATGGTCGCGGCTTGGATTTTTCCGAGCGCAAGGATGTGAAGCACACGCTCGCCGGCCGCAAGCAGATAGTCGGTGATGATCCGCCGGTGGCAGCGCCACCACACCGTTTCCGCGCACATGATGGCGCAGCGTTGCGTCTCGCCGAGCTCGCGCAAATGCGCGAGCCCCGCACGGAAGCGTTCGCCCATGGCGTAGTCGGCATAATTGTGAAAGCTGTCGTTCTCCCAGAACGCATTGACATCCGGCGCCACCTCGCGCACCCGACCGCGCAGGCCGCCGAGCGCGGCCATGTGTTCGTAGCCGATGCCGAACGCCTCCAGCGAATGCGGCAACACATCGCGATTATATTGGGGGTTGGTGCGTGAGCGTGGCACGGTGCGGACATCGGCGAGCAGTGTCACGTCGACACTCCGCAGGAGATCGACGAACTCGCCGACAGGACGCGTGCCATGGCCGATGGTGTAGAATGGGTGCGCCATCGGCGCGCCTCCTTGCGCTCTTAATCCGATAGCAACCGCAACGCCCGCCCCTTGTGCAGAGCGACATGCTCGGTCTTGTCGCTCCTGATCTCGTATTGCGGATCGTCCGGGCTCGCATGATGGATGTAGCCCTTGTAGTTCACATCCTCCTTGTGCACCCGCAGGATCCGGCCGCGCACCCGGCCCGCCTCGGAATTCCAGCTTACGTGATCGCCGACCTCAAAGCTTTTCGTCATGACCCGTGTCCGGAGGGAATGGCTGCAGACTACATCATAACCGGGATGTGCGGTTCCAGTTGCAATTGGCATGACGGGAGCCTTGCCATCCGCGTCAACGCAGCCGGTTGCGCGCCTGATGACCGCGGACGATACGGGCGCGCGCTTCGCGACGATAGATTGAGAGATGATAGATTGAGATCGGCTTGCCGAGCCGTAGCTCGCGAAGCGAGCGAAGGCTGGCTTGTGCCATGCGTAGCCCGAAGGGCGAAGCATGGTGGGCACGACAGGGATCGAACCTGTGACCCCTACCATGTCAAGGTAGTGCTCTCCCGCTGAGCTACGTGCCCTAGTCCTTTAAATGGGGTCGGGGTCCCTATATCGGCTCCCAGCGGGGCAGGCAAGCCAAAGCCAGCCCCTTTAGCAGCCGAATCAGGCCGCCAGCATCTTGTTCACTTCGCTGACCAGTTCGCGAAGGTGGACGGGCTTGGACAGCACCTTGGCGTTCTTGGGCGCTTCCGAGTCCGAGTTGAGCGCGACCGCCGCAAAGCCGGTGATGAACATGATCTTGATGTCGGGGTCGAGCTCGGAAGCGCGGCGCGCGAGCTCGATGCCGTCCATCTCGGGCATCACGATGTCGGTCAGAAGCATCTCGAACGGCTCCTCGCGCAGCCGCTGATAGGCCGACATGCCGTTGTCGTGAGGCGAGACCTCAAAACCGGCGTTTTCCAGGGCCTTGACCAGGAAACGGCGCATGTCGTTGTCGTCTTCGGCCAGGAGGATCTTGTGCATGGGCGGAGATCAATCTCGATTCAAGCGGACCAATACATTCACTAAGCCCGACAGACGGTAAATATCGGGTGAAAGAGAACCGCCCGAGCCGGCCTTTCGCAAGGTCATTTCTGGACCGGAATAGGGCGTAAATCAATGAAGGGCACCGTTTTGGAGCCTCCCCCGAGAGGCGTTCCAGATGACATCGAGACTTTTTCGCTTGGCAGAACGGCCGCGATTACCGACAATGCCCGTTCACCAAAAGCTTCGCGGTTCTGGCAGCATGGGACCCGTCCAGCGCAGCAGACCCGGAAGAGACCCGAAGGGACGGCGCCTCACGATGATCCCCTTTGATGGCGAACTGCCGCCTCCGTTCGAGATCGTGGAGCCGGCCGAGTGGCGGGCGCCGATTATCTTCAATTCCCCGCATTCCGGATCGGTGTACCCCGAAGACTTCCTTAACGCGTCGCGGATCGACCTGCCGACGCTGCGGCGCTCCGAAGATTCCTTCATGGACGAGCTGATCGCCGATCTCGCCGCGCACGGCTTCCCCGTGGTCCGGGTCAACTTCCCCCGCTCCTATGTCGATGTGAACCGGGAACCCTATGAGCTGGACCCCCGGATGTTCGCCGGGCGGCTGCCGAGTTTCGCTAATACGCGCTCGATGCGGGTCGCCGGCGGCCTTGGTACCATTCCGCGGGTGGTCGGCGACGGGCAGGAAATCTACCGCGAGCGGCTGTCGGTAGACGACGCCCTGACGCGGGTCGAAACGCTCTACAAGCCCTATCATCGCGCGCTGCGGCGGCTGATCAACCGGGTGCACCAGAGCTTCGGCACGGTCGTCGTGGTGGACTGCCATTCCATGCCGTCGATCGGCGTGTCGCGCGATGAGCCGCGCCGGCCGGACATCGTGATCGGCGACCGCTACGGCACGAGCTGCGCGCCGCTGTTGCCCAACCGGGTCGAGCAGACCATGAGCCGGCTCGGCTATTCGGTCGGACGCAACAAGCCCTATGCGGGTGGATTCATCACCGAGCATTACGGCAACCCCGCCAGCGGACTGCACGCCATCCAGCTCGAGCTCAACCGCGCGATCTATATGGATGAGCGGCGGCGCGAGAAGGGACCGCGCTTTGCGCAGGTCGCCGCCGATTTCGCCGCATTGGCCGATGCGCTGGCAACCGTTCCGTTCGGTGACCTCGGCCCGTTCCAGGCCGCAGCGGAATAAAACCGCAGAGCGTTCGCTCTAGCTCTTGTCAGTTCCGGTCTGCCCTACTGCTCTCCCGGGCCGGCGCTGGCTTGTTCTCTAGAAAGAAAAAAGGGCCGCTTGCGATGAGCAAGCGGCCCAAGTCTAGGGAGGAAACGCCCAAGGAGGGCAGCGATAGCGCGAGGCGCTACCGCACCGCAACAATATGCGGCCGCGCTGCACAAAGCGCAAGGGCTTTTACAACCTTTCCCATGCTAATTTTGCAGGGCTTGCAGTCGCGCAACAGTTCCAAGACGTCAAAAATTTGCAATATTTCCCAATGCCTTGCGGGGTAAGCGACGACGGACCAACCGAACAGCCGGCCAATGCTTAAGCAATCTCTCGATTTCGTGATCGCTTTCGTTATCTGAAAATAAACCAGGAAACCGCAGGTGATTCGGTATTCAATATGCCAGCCGCGAGCCGCCGATCTCCGTGCGGATGGCGCTGGATTGAGCCAGGCAAGACGCCCACAATTCTCCGCCGGCCAGAGCCTCCCCGTATTTTTCCTTGAGGAACAGACGTGACGGTCATCGACTTTACCGCCTTCATCGGCCGCCTCGCCACGTCATCCGGCGAAACCATCCTGCCGTTCTTCCGCACCTCGCTGTCGATCGACAACAAGAGCCCGAACAAGGATTTCGATCCCGTCACCGAGGCCGATCGCGCGGCGGAAGCCGTGATGCGGCGGCTGATCAAATATCACTTTCCCCAGCATGGCATTGTCGGCGAGGAGTTCGGCAATGAGCGCGAGGACGCCGACTATGTCTGGGTGCTCGATCCGATCGACGGCACCAAATCCTTCATCGCGGGATTTCCGATCTGGGGCACGCTGATCGCGCTGCTGCACAAGGGCACGCCGGTGTTCGGCATGATGCACCAGCCCTTCATCGGCGAGCGCTTTTCCGGCGACAACGCCTCGGCCAATTACCAGGGGCCGTCCGGCGAGCGGAAACTGCAGGTGCGGCGCTGCGCCTCGCTCAAGGAGGCGACGTCCTACACCACAAGCCCGCTGCTGATGAATGCCTCCGACCGCGCCACCTTTGCGCGGATCGAAAACGAGGTCCGGCTGTCACGCTATGGCGGCGATTGCTATTCCTATTGCATGCTGGCGGCAGGCCATCTCGACCTCGTGGTCGAGACCGAGCTGAAGCCCTACGACATCGCCGCGCTGATCCCGATCGTCACCGGCGCCGGCGGCGTCGTCACCAATTGGGAAGGCGGCCCGGCTCAAAACGGCGGCCGCATCGTCGCGGCCGGCGATCAACGCGTGCATGAAGCGGCGCTGAAGCTGCTGAAAGGTTAGCGAACGAACGGCGCCGCCGTTCGCCGCTACAGGTCCTTCCCGGCCCTTTCACGCCGTCAGCAGATTCCAGTGATCGGCCGTCAGCAACAGCGCGTTCAGCGCCGCGCTCTCGTGACCGCCACGGCCATCCGCCAGCGCGATCTGGTGGGTGATGAGATAGGGTGTATTCGGGTCGGTCGAGACCTGGTCGATCTGCAGCTCGATCCGTTCCACCCCCTGGACATGCAGCCCGTCGATGTCGAACGTGCCGGCATGGCCGTGTCTCGCCGCCGCGTCGAACGCGGCTTCGATCTGGCGAAACTCCGCAATAAAGGCCTGTTCGGCAGCGGGGTTCTGGTCATTGATGATGAAGCGCAGCGTGTCGTGGCCGCCGTTGCCGCTGACCACCTCATGGCCGAAATTGAAGCTGCCGTTCGAATTCGCAAGACCGGCATTCTCCTTGAAGACGAACAGGTCGTCCCCGCGGCCGCCCAACATGGTGTTGTTGCCGGCGCGGTTGGCGATCAGCGCATCGCCCCCGTTTCCGCCGATCAGCGTATTGATGCCGGTCGAATTGGTTTCGAGTACGTCGGCGCCGGAACCGCCCTCGAGCGTGGCGTTGCCCGAACCGGCAAAGATCAGGTCGTCGCCCGAACCGCCGTCCACCGTGACGTTGCCCGCGCCTGCAAAGACGATGTCGTCGCCGGCGCCGCCGTAGATCGTATAATTGCCGTTCAGCGCATGATTGGCCGGATCGATCGGTGTCGCATAGATGAAATTATCGCCATGGCCGGCGTGGATGACGCTCTGGGTGCCGTCGAGAAATTGCGTGGTATCGGAGGTCAGGACCGCATCGGCGAACGCCGCCAGCGCGGAATGGCCGGCATAGGTCGGATGCTCGCCGTCGAAGAAAGCGAACTCGTTCGGTGCGAATTGATGGGTGCCGGCCGCAAGTTGTTGCACCCATTCGAAATTGAGATTCGGATTGAAGCCGAACGCTGAGGGATCGGTGAATACCGACTCGCTGAACTGGAAGGCGTCGACCACCTGCACATTGGGGTGCGTGCTGGCCATTTGCTCGAGCGCGGCATTGTTGATCAGGTCGAGGGTGTGAGCGAATGCCACCGCCGCCGGTCCGGCGGCATGCGCATTGGGGGTGAAGCCGAAATCGGGCAGCGTGAACAGGATGATGTGGTCGACACCCGCATGGGTCAGCTCATTGATCGCCAGGTCGATGCTGCCCACGACGCTGCCGACAAAGGCCTGGATGCTGGCGGGGTCCTTCGGCAGGGTGGACGTCAGGAAACCGGCATAGTCGTTGCTGCCGATATTGATCAGCGCGGTGGTGCCGTGCGGCGCCTGGTGGCCGCCGAGGTCCGCGAGATATCCGGCGATCTGGGTGGGAAGATTGATCGGCAGCGGCTGGCCGGTTGCCGGATTGACGATGACCGGCGGTGAGGCGTCGCTCGCTTCCGCGCCTGCGAAGGCGCGGTCATCGAGATTCATGTGCAGGAGATCGGCGAGCTGTTCGGCGTAGACCGGACCGTTGGAGGAGCGGCCCTCAAAGGCCGGCGGTTCGGGAAACCCGGTCAGGGCGAACAGATT
>Ga0157369_10009005_pt1 | contig 11433 bp, 8 predicted proteins | sample C25metaG_FD_113461 | JGI IMG/M metagenome (GOLD analysis project Ga0157369, IMG submission 113461) | Corn rhizosphere microbial communities from Kellogg Biological Station, Michigan, USA - C2-5 metaG | ecosystem: Host-associated > Plants > Roots > Rhizosphere > Soil | place: USA: Michigan... | reverse complement strand
GCGCCCCGGCGGAAAAGCACGAACCGAGCTGTTGTCCAAGGGGCCTGACGGAGGGCTGACGGAGATTCTCACAGGTCTTGGCAGTCTCACCTTTGGCGAGATGGCCGGCGAGCGCGTGAAACTCGGACTCATGCTGCACGATCCGGAAGAACAACAGGATTGCTTTTCCAACAACACCCACAACTCGCATTTTTACGACGAGACCGGCATCAGCGAGTTGTGGCGGGGGCAATACGCGCGCAGCAACGGAAGTGTCGTTCAGGGCGCAAATCTTCGCGGCTACATTGCCGCGACCGATCCAGCGGCTGCCAAGCGGCTCGACGATCGTATTGATGACACGCTCGCGGCGATCAAGAAAATGAAAGATGCCGCGGATAGCGGCCACATGGCCTACAGCCAGATGATAGCGGCGGGAAATACCCAGGGTAATCAGATGGTGCAGGACGCGATGGATGCACTGGTTGCGCAAACGCGCGCGATCGAGAACATTGCAGCGCTGCTGCACCTGACCGTCGCATCCAACAAATCCGATCACAGTGCGAAATCGGTTGGACTGCGCTGAAACACCGAATGACGACACGGCGTGAATTTCTGTCCTTTGGTACGGCAGGCCTTTTGCCGCTGACGGGATGCATGTCGGTCTTTGATGCATCCGATGGAAGTGGGCGTTTGCCCGAAACGCGTGTGGGCAATAAAGCAATCGTGTTAACGGCGCGGGAGCAAGACATCTCTCTAGTACCAGCGGGGAAAGCCACTCCAGCGTGGCTATACAGCGACAAGGTCTTTCCCGTTCTTCGGATGAAGCAGGGTGAAACTCTGGACATAACGCTCAGAAACGAATTGCAGGAACACAGCTCCATTCATTGGCACGGCGTAAGGGGGCCGAATGGAATGGACGGCGTGCCCTACCTCACGCAGATGCCGGTGCTTCCAGGTCAGGCGTTTCGCTATCGTTTTGTGCCGCCCGATGCAGGCACGTTCTTTTTCCATCCGCACTGCGATACGGCGACTCAACTCGGCCGTGGCCTTGTGGGCGCATTGGTCGTTGAAGAAAAGCAACAAACCTTCGATGATGATTTGGTGCTGGTCCTAAAGGATTGGCGCGTTGACGCCGAAGGGCGATTCCTGCCGTTCTCCACACCGTCGGGCGCGAGCAGGGCGGGGACCTTTGGGGAGTGGCGCACGGTCAATGGTTTGCAATCTCCGCGCATCAAGTTACGGGCATCAAACGCGCGGGTTCGACTGATCAACGCCGACGCCACCCGCATCTCGCAAATCGGCCTTGTCGGGGGAAGCGCGCATGTCATCGCGATTGACGGCAATCCGGTCGAACCCTTTCCGTTGGGCACGTGGCGGCTTGGACCGGCAATGCGGTTGGACCTGGCGTTGAAGGCTGGCGCCGAAACGCATCTCATCGATTACTTCGCGCCATCGCCGGTGACGTTGGCGACGCTGACGCTTCAAAGCGAATCTTCGATCCGCGGCCAAACTCAGAGCGCTTCGCCGAAAATCCAAACCGAATTCTCGGAGCCCTGGCGGCACACGCTGGAACTCGGCGCGGGACTAGAGGGAAACACAGACATCAGCCCTCAACCGATCACACTCCCTGACGGAAAAACTATCGATCTGGCAGATTCGCTTTGCCTGGCAACCAATACTTTCTGGACCTTGGACGGAAAGGCTTGGCCTGGGCGTTCGCATAGTACTCTTCCGCCACCGCTATTTTCGTTCGCTCGCGGGCAAAACGTCATTTTGGACCTCGAAAACACCACCTCCCGCGCGCATCCCATCCATATCCACGGCCACACGATGACGGTCCTCAACGCGAGCCTCTTGCAGCGTCCGCTTCACAGGGCCGATACGGTGCTTGTTCTGCCCAATGAGCGCGTGACCGTGGGGTTCGTTGCCGACAATCCGGGAAACTGGATGATCCATTGCCATGTGATAGAACATCAGGAAACCGGGATGATGGGATGGTTTCGCGTTTCCTGATTTTTCTTTCGTTGCTGATCGCGATGCCCGCACTTGCGGACGCGCAGACGCGTGCGACTGTGGGTATCAATGCTGCAGCCGGCTGGGCGCTGTTCAAGCGGCCGTGGATATCGGCGCCGTCTTCGCTGCGTGGGGGAGGGGGACTCGGTCCACTTTTCAACGCGCGCTCCTGCGACAGCTGCCATCTGGGCGGCGGCGCCGGCCAAGTGAGCGAGGACGCGATCGGCAGAGGGATGGTGGTGCGCGCCGGCGCAGCAGACGGCAGAAACGATCCCGTCTATGGCAGCCAGATTCAGACATTGGCGCTCCCGGGATTCGATCCGGAGGCCGACGTCGCGCTTCAATGGAGCGCTCAGCAGGATTTGCGCACCATCACGATCGACTTCAAGCAGATGCACTACGGTGCGTTCGCGCCGCAAACGCATACGGGATTGCGGCGTGCGCCGTCCTTGCTTGGCATCGGACAGCTGGAAGGTGTCCCGGAGAGTGAGATTCTCGCTCAAGCGAAGCGAAATGGCGGCCGTCCCTCGTGGCTGGTTGATCGGAACGGCCAGCGCCGGTTGGGCCGTTTCGGCTGGAAAGCGACCGAAGTGCAACTTGCCGATCAGGTTGAAACGGCTTTTCAACGTGATTTCGGAATTTCGAGCGCAGGTCATCCCGGGCCCTATGGAGAATGCACGGAGGCGGAGCACGCATGCCGGACAGCGCCGGGCGAGAATATGGAACTTCCGGATGCATTTCGCGACAGGATTGTGGACTTCCTGCGGGTACTGCAGCAGCCCGATCCGCGCGACGAAAAAAGCGCCGGGTTCGCGATTTTCCGCAAGACGGGCTGCGCCGATTGCCATGCGACGCTCACCGGCAAGGCAGGCAAGCCGATGGCTGCGTGTACCGATCTGCTCCTCCATGATCTCGGGAGCGATCTGAGCGACGACATCGCGGAAGGCGATGCCAAACCTTCCGAATGGCGGACCGCGCCGCTCTGGAATATTCCGGAGGAACTGGAAAAGGGCGGATTGCTGCACGATGGACGCGCGCGCGACATCGGAGAGGCCGTCCAATGGCACGGCGGCGAAGCGTCGCGGTCGCGGGCGGCCTTCAACGCACTGTCGTCAAACGATCGTAGGAGGCTGGGCGATTTTCTGCTCGGGCGGTGACGTGCGTCTTTTAAGGGCGGTTTTCTGGACAGCGGCGCTGCTGCTTCCGTCCGCATCTATGGCCGGCAACGTCGAAACCGCCCAGCGCTTTGCAAGCGATTTTATCGTTCCGCGCTTCCAATCGGTCGCCAAGGCCGCGCACGCACAGCAGGCCGCGTGGTCGGCGTTTTGTGCGGACCGTAAACACGAAAATGTCGAAACCTTGAAAAAGGCATTTGATGATTTGGCCGATGCATGGTCTGACGTGGAGTTCATGCGGATCGGGCCGGCGGCGGTCGCGCTGCGTGTGGAGCGGTTCAACTGGTGGCTGGATCGGACGGATGCCACCGGCAAGGCGTTGACGCAGATGCTGGCCGTGACAGACCCGCAGATGCTGACGCCCGAAAAGCTGGCGGCCGGGAGCGTGGCAGGACAAGGTCTGCCGGTCGTGGAGCGGTTGCTCTATCCCGCCGACGTGGCAGCCCAGTTGAAGGCGGACGACGGCGCAGAACGCTGCACGGTCGGCGCGGCAGTGAGCACGGCGCAAGCGGCAATCGCGGACCAGATCGTCAATGACTGGACGGCGCCGGACGGCGCTCGTGCCGCGCTTATGGCGAACACGCGCTGGAAATACGCATTTGCGGACGCGAATGAAGCTGCGAGCGTGATGATGACTGACCTTGTCGCTGGACTCGAGGGGCTGAAGGACTTGAAGGTTGCGATGGTCTTTCATGACATCAACAATCCCGGGGCGCCAAAACTATCGGAGGCAAGCCGCAGCGGTCGGACGCTGCGCGACATCGGCCGCAATCTGAGTGCCATCCGCCTCGCACTCGAGACCTATTTTGTCCCCGCCTCCGCGGTGCAGCGAGGTCAGATAGAAATGGCGTTCGACGACGCTGAGCATTCTTTGCAGAAGCTGGAGGCGGCCGAAAGCGAACCGGAGCGCATTGCCGCATCGAAGCTGGCGGTCGGTGCGTTCAGTGCACTCGCGCAGCAGATGATTGTCGTTCTTCCACAGGCGACGGGGCTAACTTTGGGGTTCAACAATCTCGATGGTGACTAGACGGGACTTTTTGGCCGGCGCGGCCGGATTGTTTGCATCCGCGGCCATCGCTTCGACCGGCGAGAGTTCGCCGAAGCTGATGAGCGCGGCACGAGTCGGCGCGCAGGATGGCGGCATCCTCTGGCAGAAAGACGCGACCGATTTCTTTCATCTGCCTGCGCGCGGCCACGCGCTGACACGTCTGTCGCAGAATCGCGTTGCCTTGATCGGACGGCGTCCGGGGCTCTTTTCGTCGATTGTCGATTCCGGCGATATCAAAGCGCCGCCGCAGATTTTCGAACCTGCCAAAAATTGCCGCTTCTCAGGCCACGCCGCTGTTTCGGAAGACGGGTCGTGCTTGGCGACCAGCGAATTCCAAGCAGATTCCATCGAAGCGGTTCTCGTTGCGCGGGATTCAAAGACCGGCGCGCCGCGCGCGGTCTGGCGTCCGGGCGGCATCGAACCGCATGAGGTGATCTTTGCGCGCAGCGGAGCGCGCGTCGTGGCCGCGCTCGGTGGACTGATCAAGGATGGAGGTGTCGCAGGGCCCGCCTTCAATCCCGACGGTGTGAAAAGCGAAGTGCTGGAAATCGATCCGCGCTCGGGTGCCGTATTGATGCGCTACGCGCTCGACAAGGACCTGGCATCATTGTCGCTTCGCCATCTGGCGCTTGCGCCCGATGGAGAAACCATTGCGGTTGCCGCGCAGGACCAGGATCTCTCCGTCACAAGGCCGCTCGTAGGTGTGCTTGGTCTCGGCAAGCGTCTTGAGTTCTTGCCGATGCCTGATATCCAGGAAGCCAATTTCCGCGGGTATGTCGGCTCCGTTGCTGTCGACCACAGCGGGGAATTTATCGCCGCGGCAAGTCCGCGCGGCAGTGTTGTCGGTATATGGTCGCTGCGGAACAGAAGCTGGGTGGGTGCGCTCGCCATTGCGGATGTGTGCGGCATCACGGCCGGCCGAAAGTCCGGCGAATTCTGGGCAAGTTCCGGTCATGGCGCCGTGCTGAAAATCGTGGCGCGCAAGAGCGGTGCAAGGATCGAAGCGCAATGGAAGACGGGGGCCGGCTTCGACAATCACCTTCTTCTGATCTGAAAAATCTCCGATCAAAAAAACGGGCCGGCGATGAGCCAGCCCGTTGCAGATTCATGTCTATCGAGATGTCAGTGATTGCCGTGCAGGCCGACATAAACCGCGCTGGACAGGTCGTTGACCTTGGCGTCGCGATTGGCGTTGTTGGTCGGGGCAAGTCCCTTCCAATGCTCGATCGTGGCCATGATCGACGTCGTGTCGTGCGCAGTGTGATCGACGCCCGAATGTGCGAACGCCTTGGAGATCGTGATCGCGGGGATACGTGTTCCTGGACCCCATTGATCATGCGGGCCGCCGGCGCCGCCGGTCGTGCCGGGCGGGGCGACGTGATCCCATTGGCCGCCGAACTCGTCATAGGTGATCACGACGACCGTGCTGTCACCATCCGGACCGTTGAAGATCGCGTTCATCAGGTCGACAAGGTGGGAGCTGCCGTTGCTTTCGCTCGCATAACCAGGGTGCTCGTTGTTCTCACCCAGCGGCTTGACGAAACTGACCGCCGGCAAAGTACCATTGTTGGCACGCTGCATGAATTCGGCCTCGTCGCGCAGGTGCTGTTTGCGTGCCAGCGTGCCGGGGGCAAAGCTGGCGAAGTAGTTGAACGCCTGGTGGTGGAACTGGAACGCGCCATCGGGGCAATTCGGCCAGACGGCATTCGGATTGACGTTGGGGTCCATGCAGGAATGCTTGTTGCGCGGCCCATTGGTCCAGCCGGGCCAGCCGATGTCGCCGTCGGCATTCGACCAGCCGCCGGAGAACCATGCCCATGGAATGTTGCTCGCGTTCAGGCGGTCGCCGATCGTTGCGTTGGTGAGCGGCGGAAGCTGCTTGTAGGCCGCGGTGCCAGGCGAAAAGGGCTGATAGGTCGGCTGGATCGTGTTCACCGCATAGTCGCCACAGGCGAGCGTGTTGGAAGCGCCGCACTTCTGCGTCAACTGCGCATCCTTCACCGTGCCGGTCGGCGAATAAAGCGGCGTGCTCGTCGCCATGTTGTTGGAGTCGAGGATCGAGTGCAGGTCGGTGCTGCCGCCATCCTGGACCGCATTGGCGAAGATCGGCGCCGTGCCGGCAACGAAGAGCTGATGGTTCAAGAACGAGCCGCCGAACGCACCCTGGAAGAAATTGTCCGAAATGACGTAATGGGGCGCGCCTTGCGAATGGAGATACTGATAGATCGGCAGGTTCTGGGTGTTGTAGTAGCCCATCGTCAGACCGGACGCATCGCTCGCGGTCATGTAACGGTTCTGCTGCCCGTCATTGATCTGGTACTGCTCGCTGTAAAAGCGGTGGACGATGTCGCGCGTACATCCGCCGGGCAGTCCCTGACCGATCGGAATACCATTGCTGGCAAACTGATTGGGCGTCGGGCAGGTCGTGGCGCTCGCGGGGATGTAGTCTTCGATGGCGAACGGCGAATTGGTGAAGTGCGAATCGATTGGCACTGTGCCGCTGTGGTCCGAGCACGTCGTGCTCAGGGGCGGGGACGTCAGGTTCACGTCGAGCTGATAGAGGCAGCCATACGCCGTCGTGTTGTCCTGGCGGACCTGGATGGTGTTGCCAGCCGTCGCATTGGCACGGCCGTTGGGGGTCTGACCCTCGATGGCATCCCAACCACCGTAGAGGTTATCGAAGCTGTGGTTTTCCTGATAGATGACGACCAGATGCCTGATGCCGGGTCCCAGCACCTGCGCATTCGGATGGACGCCGGCACCCGCCGGTCCCGCGAGAGCACTGGCTCCCAGCGACGCTGCGGCCGTAAAGCCAAGCAGCCATGTAGAAAGTTTCATTGGCACTGCCTCCATTAATCCTAGAATCTAGGGATGGTGCGGAGGGTGCCTGCGCTCGACGACAGTCCGGTTGCCAATTCTTGTCAGTCTGAATGCGGTTTTGTGAAAACGCGCGCTCGACGACCCAATCTCAATTGAATCGACAAACTGCGCCGATGGGGTGATTTCGTTTCGCTGCCTGTAAGGCCGCTTCTTTGACACAAATGTGTCCGCGTCCGTATCCTGTTTCGAGAAGTAAAAAGGCGACAGGGCGGCGGAGACAATGGAATTCACGCACACCATTAACGGAAAAGCCGAGTCGAGCGACAAGTCGTTCGACGTTGTCAATCCGGCGACGGCGCAGCCCTTTGCGAAATGCCCGGACGCGTCTCGCGAGCAGCTCGACCGGGCCGTCGCAGCCGCGCGCAGGGCTTTCGACCCGTGGCGCAAGCTGAGCTTTGCCGATCGGCGCAAGCTTATCGCCGATTTCGCGCACGGGCTCGCGGCGCGTATCGACGAGATCGGGCCGGTGCTGACGCGCGAGCAGGGCAAGCCGCTCGGCCAGGCCAAATGGGAGATCGGCGGAGGGGTGCACGAGCTGGAAGCGATGTGCGCCATCGATTTCAAACCCGAACAGCTCATCCGCAACGACGGCAAGCACAAGGTCGAACTCGTCTACCATCCGCTCGGTGTGGTTGGCGCTATTACGCCCTGGAACTTTCCGATCATCCTGGCCGCCCACAAGATTGCCCACGGCCTCTATGCAGGCAACACGATGGTCTTGAAGCCATCGCCCTATACCCCGCTCGCAACGCTGTTGATGGGAGAGGTCGCGCGGGACACCTTGCCCCCCGGCGTGCTGAACACGATCGCCGGCGGCAACGATCTGGGCCAGTGGATCACGGAGCATGCGGGTATTGACCGTATTTCTTTCACGGGCTCGGTCGCGACGGGCAAGCGCGTGATGGCGAGTGCCGCCAGCACGCTGAAGCGCGTGACCCTGGAACTCGGCGGCAACGATCCGGCGATCGTGCTCGAGGATGCCAACCTCGACGAGATCACGCCAAACCTGTTCCGCGGCGCATTCCTCAATGCCGGTCAGATCTGCATGGCGGTGAAGCGCATCTACGCACCGGAAGGCCTGTATGAGCCGCTGGTCGAGGGTCTTGCCAAACTGGCGCGCTCGCACCGTGTCGGCGATGGCATGGAGCCGGACATCGAGATGGGGCCGCTGCAGAACAAGATGCAGTTCGACAAGGTCATGGACATCCTGGAAGACACCAAGCGCCAGAAGGTGCGCATCGCTGCGGGCGGTCATTCGCTCAACCGGCCCGGCTATTTCATCGCGCCGACGGTCGTGGCCGACGCCGAGGACGACATGCGGCTGGTGCGAGAGGAGCAGTTCGGACCAGTGTTGCCGGTTCTCAGATATAAGAGTGTCGATGACGCCGTGCGCCGCGCCAACGACACGCGCTACGGCCTTTGCGCTTCGGTTTGGACCAACGATCTGGACCGCGGCGAGGCGATCGCCAAGCAGATCGAGGCCGGCACGGTCTGGGTCAACCACCATGTCGGCAGCGAGGCAGACATGCCGTTCGGCGGGTTCAAGGAATCGGGCCTCGGGCGCGAGATCGGCTCGCTGGGGCTCGCGTCTTATATGGAGCCGCAAGTCGTCAAGGTGCCGTTGCGGGCGTGAGCGCTTAAACGCTCTCGACTTCGAACGGCAGCTCCGTGGCTTTGTAAGCCTCGACGGCCAGCTCGAAACGGCGGGCCGCAGGCGTGTCTTCAATCGGGGTAAAGCCGAGCTTCGCGTAGTGGTCGCTGACCAGCGCGTTCTTCGCCGTCGGCAGATAGGTGCCGAGCAGCCGCGTGATACCGTGCTCTCGTGCGGCGGGGATGAGATGTGCGAGAACCGTCTCTTCGACGCGCCGGCCGAGGACGCGGCAGCTCATCAGCCATGTGTCGATCTCCCATGTGTCCCCGGCGGCGCGACAGATGACGACGCCGATCATGCCGAGGTCGCCGAATTTGTCCTCGAGCCGCACCTGCAGCGTGAAAACGGCATCGTCCACTTCCATCGCCGCAACATCGGCTTCGGTATAGCGGCGCGTCGTGAGATTGAACTGGTTTGTCTTGTTGATGAGCTGCGTGATGCGCTGGCGGCTCTTCGCGTCGAACGGCGCGAAACGAATCTTCATCTCAAGGGATTTCAGGTAATCGCCGAGATCGCGCGTGGTGGCCATCACCTCCGTGCGGCGGGCATCGGCCTTGTAGGAATCGGCGCGCGCGGCATCCTCGGTGGAATAGGCGACGGCCTCGAAATAGCCCGCCGCCGTTAGGTACCACGCGTAGCGGCTGGGATCGTTCGGCAGTTCCGGCACGGCGACCATGGGCAACGCCGCGCGTATCTGGGCGCGCTCCGCCGGGTTGTCGTCGAGAACGACCAGCGCGTCGACGCCGATGTTGAGCGCCTTGGCGATGGCTTGGAGGTTCGCCGGCTTGTCGATCCAGTTTGCCTGGAAGACCGCAAAGTGATCTTCACGCAGGAGCATGTCGGGATGCTCCCGGAACGGGCGGCGCGCGACCGCGTCATCATTCTTGGAACTGACCGCGAGGATGACACCGCGCTGGCGCAGTTCCAGCGCGCATTGCTGCACGGACAGAAACGCTTCCCCGCGTGGGCCGCCCTGACCGACGACGATGCCTTCCAGCCCATCGTCACCGATGACGCCGCCCCACACGGTGTTGTCCAGATCGAGGACCAGGCATTTACGTGCCTTTCCGCGGATTGCTCCCAGAAGCCGGCCCAGCATGTCGGCATAGACCGGAAAACACTCGGCGGAAAACGGCAGCTTGTAGGACACCCAATGTACAGGATCGAACCACAGATCCGTGCCGATGCGTTCTGCAAGCGCAGCCGCGTCGAGCACATAACTTCCCGTCTCATTGGCAAGGGAGATGATCCCGCGATTGATGTCGTCGACCATCGCGCGCACGCTTCCCGGCACGCGGCGGTCGTAACTGCCGAACAGGGTTTGCGGCGGAGCCGGGACAGTTTGAAGAATGGCTGCCGCGTTGCCATGGGATCGCAGATTTTGCACGACGGCCTGCAGCTTCGCGAGCGCGCTTTGCACGCGCTCCAGCCCGCCTGACGCCAGATCGGCATGATCGAGGTTTAGCCACCGGTGGTCGACCGCGACGAGCACCGCATCGAGACGTCCGCGATTGATATCCGAGGTGGGATCGAGTGCCTGCTGCATCACCTGGTCGTAAGGCGCCGAAACGATTTCCACCGATACGCCGTGGCGCGCCGCCGCGGCCGGTATGCAATCGGTCACAAGGTCGAAGGTTGTGCTTGCGAGCACACCGAGACGAAAACCGGACAGCGGCGACAGATCTGCCCCCGCAGTGCGGCAGCGCCGGATCGCGCGACCAAGCAAGAGAGATTGTTGTGCGGAGAGGCGGAAGGCCGCGAGCGATGCCGCCTCAAGCCCCGGCGAAGCGCTGCCGGAAGCCAAAGCCTGACACCGCTGAACAAAATCTTCGGGAGGCGTTGGAAGCCAAGGTAGCTCTACGATGGGCGGATTCATCCAAGCTACCGCTAGAGGGTCACAGTTTCTGCTCGATCAGATCGACCAGCCCCTTCACGTCCGCGAGCGAGGTGATCTCGTCGGGTTCGAAGCGGATGCCGAGCTCGCTTTCCAGCGCGATGATGAGCTTCATGTGATTTACGCTATCCCATTCCTCAACATCGTCACTGGTTGTCGCCTCGGAAATTTGCAGGGCCGGATCATCTACCGCGATCGCCAGATTATCGCGGATTTTTTTCAGAATTTCCGAACGAGTCATGTGTTGTCTCTTTCAAGAAGTTGTCTTACGCCAGAAAGCGCACGGCTTGTCGACGCGAATCAACGGATCGGCGATCCCGCGATCGCTGCGAAATTCCTCTACGGCCTTCCGGCAATAGGTCCACGTGTCCTCGCCGTAGTCGTCTATGATTACGTAACCGCCGGCCGAGAGCTTGTCATACAGGTTGACCAGCGCATCGCGGGTCGATTCATAGTAGTCGCCGTCGAGCCGCATGATCGCCAACCGCTCGATGGGCGCCGAAGGCAGCGTGTCCTTGAACCATCCTTTGAGGAACTTGACCTTGTCGTCGAGCATGCCGTAGGCGGCGAAATTCCGCTGAACCTCTTCAAGGCCGACCGCCAGATGCTTGTAGTATTTGGTCATGGCGGCGCTATTGAACGCCTTGGCCTCGAGCGGAAATTTCTCGGCGTCCGGCTCCGGCAGGCCCTCAAAGGAATCCGCGACCCAGACCATACGGTCGGTGACATTCAGGACCTTCAAAACCGCCCGCATGAATATCGTGGCGCCGCCGCGCCATACACCGGTCTCGAT
>Ga0157369_10009004_pt1 | contig 11433 bp, 9 predicted proteins | sample C25metaG_FD_113461 | JGI IMG/M metagenome (GOLD analysis project Ga0157369, IMG submission 113461) | Corn rhizosphere microbial communities from Kellogg Biological Station, Michigan, USA - C2-5 metaG | ecosystem: Host-associated > Plants > Roots > Rhizosphere > Soil | place: USA: Michigan... | reverse complement strand
TTGCCAGCGGACTTGATAGTGCGGATCGCCGTATCCCGGTCTATATCGCACACCTTCATCAGCACTCGGATGCCGCGCTCCACCAGCTTCGCGTTCTTCATGTGCACGTTCACCATCAGGTTGTCGTACACATAGCCAAGCCGCGTCATAGCGCCCGTGGTGATCATGTTTGTCACCATCTTTTGCGCTGTGCCGGCCTTCATGCGGGTCGAACCGGAGACAACTTCGGGCCCGACCTCGACCACAATGGTCGTGTCCGCCACCTGCGAGAGCGGCGTATTCTGGTTGCAGGTAATTGCGGCGGTCATTGCGCCCCGCGCTCGCGCATACTCCACTGCGCCGACAACATACGGTGTGCTGCCCGATGCCGACAGGCCGATGACAATATCCTTGCGGGTCGGCCGGCGCCGCGCAATATCGCGTTGCCCAAGCTCCGGGTTGTCCTCATTCACGTCAGAGGCCGAGGCGAGCGCTTTCGGCCCGCCCGCCATGATGTATTGAATCTGTGAGGGGAGGGTCGAGTAGCTTGGCGGGCACTCGGATGCGTCCAGTGCCGCAATGCGTCCCGACGAGCCGGCACCCACATAGATCAGGCGGCCCCCGTCTCGCAACGAGCGCGCGACAATATCGATCACGATTGCGACCTCCGGGAGCGCCTTTTTGACGGCCCCGGCAATCTTCGCGTCTTCGTGGTTAATGATCCGAGCAATCTCCACGGCAGATTTCGTGTCGAATCCGACTGATGTCGGATTGGAGTTCTCCGTGGCAATTTCTCTGGGAGGTTCAGTAGCAGAATTTGTTGCAGGTCTGAACACGACAGGCTGTTCGAGCATCGTCACTGTGGCCATGGTATTTCCGCCGCCGTTTGATTTTTAGGCTTCTTCTATCTGACGCTGGGCCAATCCTTTAGGTTGCCGTAACCCGGGCCGCAGCGACCGGTCAGGATCCGGCTAAGTCTGAGCATACACTCGGTTTCGCGCAAATGAAACAGGAAATGCAACGGGCATAAGTATCGACGGAACGGCCAGCCGGATGGTAGTTGTCCGGCTCCGTAGACGTGTTTATCCGATGAAGCCTGTTGTTTATATCGATTTGCAGCCATGTACGATGGTGAGAGTGATACGCCATTCACGTTTTCTTGTCGTCGTCGCAGCCCTCCTTGCGCTGGGCGCCGTTCCAGCCCACGGCCAAGTGGACCCGCCGACCAGTCCAGGGACTCCATCGGACCTGATGGGAAAACTGGCCGACATAGCCCGCGCCCACCATGGTAGGGTCGCGCTCTACGCCACTCAGCTCAACACCGGCGTTACCGTTTCCCTGGACCCCGATACCGCCGTCCAGACCGCTTCAGTCATCAAGCTGACCGTGCTCTACGAGGCCATGCAGCAGGTTCGGGCGGGCAAGGCCCATTGGGACGACAAGATCACCCTGCAGCCCGGTGACGGGGTCAGCGGCTCCGGCATCCTCCTCTTCCTCGACACCCCCCAGACGCTGACGCTCAAGGACATCCTCACTCTGATGGTTATCATGAGCGACAACACTGCCACGAATCTCGCCATCGACAAACTCGGCCTTGGCAACATCAACAACCGCATCGCGTGGATGGGCCTGAAGAACACCCACCTCTATAAAAAGATCGGCAAGCCAGCCACTGAACCGATGCCCGCCGACCAGCCGAAGTATGGCCTTGGTAAGACGACCGCGCATGAGATGGCCAGCGTCATGGAGCGCATCGGTCTGTGCGAACTGGAGCAGAAGACGGACCACTCGGCGCCCATATCTAATTCCGATGCCGCTATCTGCAACGTGGCGATGAAGATGCTGCGCAACCAGTTCTACCGGGACACTATTCCGCGCTACCTCGAAAAGCTCGATTCCACGGAGTCCGGCTCCGGCATCGCCAGTAAGACCGGCAGCCTCAACGCCGTCCGCGCCGATGTCGCCATCGTCGCCGGTAAGACCGGGCCCATCGTTATCTCCATTTTCACGTACGAGAATGCCGATACTGGCTGGACTGCCGACAACGAGGCAGAGGTTACGATCGCCAAACTGTCCAAGGTGATCGTCGATGCCTGGTCCCCCTCGGGGAGTGATGGCAAGACCCTGGTTCCGGGTCTGGGGCTCCGCCCGCTACAATCGAATTCCACGGCTCCGCCGTCTAAATAACGTGCTTTAGCAGGCGTGCAAGGAGAAATATTGAACGGGCAGACTGAGTTCGATCAAATCCAGCAGGTGAGCCCGGCGCCTGACGGGGCGCCAGCCGGTTCGGTTCCACCCAGCGGCCGTGCGCCGGGAATGAATCCCTGGCTCCGCGATCTCATCATCTCGGTGCTTATCGCGGCGTTTATCATAGTCTTCCTCTATCAGCCTGTCCGCGTGGAAGGCACCAGCATGTTGCCGCGACTTGAGGACCAGGATCGCCTTTTCATCAATAAGATCGCCTACCGCGTCGGGGAGATCCACCAAGGAGACGTCGTCGTCTTCCAATACCCGCGCGACCACACGAAGAGCTACATCAAGCGGGTTATCGGGCTTCCCGGCGACCGCCTCCGCATCGACCACGGCATCGTCTACGTTAATGGCGTCGCGCTCAGAGAGCCATACGTTCCCGCACGCTACGAGGACGACCGTTCGGAAGCGCAGATGGTTCTTCCACCCCACGAGTATTTCCTTATGGGTGACCACCGCTCCATCTCCTCGGATAGCCGCGAGTTTGGCCCGGTCGACCGCGACCTGATCTACGGCAAGGCGGTCTTCGTCTACTGGCCAGTGGAGCAGGTCGGGGTCGTTCACTAACTCAGATGCCAAGCGCAGAAAAGCCCGGAGCAGTCGCCGCCGGGCTTTTTACTTTGCCTGAAACGAGAGCCTAAACAGCCGAGTTGCAAACAATCGAGGCGAACGACGCCGGATCCAGGCTCGCCCCGCCAACTAGTGCACCGTCTATATCGTCACACGCGCAGAGTGTGCCCGTATTGTCCGGCTTCACCGACCCGCCGTACAGAATCCGGATATTCGCGGCGATCTCAGAGCCGAGCGACTTCGCCACCTGGGCCCGGATGATCTTGTGCGCCTCATTGGCGATTTCGGGCGTCGCCGTTTTGCCCGTCCCAATGGCCCAAACCGGCTCGTACGCGATTACGATTGGTCCGGCCGCACCCGCCTCAATCCCGCTCAGCGCAATCGAGGTCTGATGCACCAGTACTTCTTCCGTCTGGTTCGATTCACGTTCAGCCAGCATCTCGCCCACGCATACAATCGGCACCAACCCATGCGCCAGGGCCGCTTTCAGCTTCAGGTTCACGGACTCGTCCGTCTCGTTGAAGTACTGCCGCCGTTCGCTGTGACCGATCAGCACGTGCGTCACGCCTAGAGCTTTCAGCATCAGCGGCGAGGTCTCGCCGGTGTATGCGCCCTGGTCTAGCCAGTGCATGTCCTGCGCGGCAATACGGATCGGGTTGTTCCGCGCCGCGTTCACGACCGCCGGCAGCAGTGTCGGCGAAGCGCACAGAACGATCTCCGCGTGTTTGTGCCCCGTCACCAGCGGAATGAACTCCTTCACAAAGGCAACCGCCTCTTCCGGCGTCTTGTACATCTTCCAATTTGCAGCAATCAGCTTCTTACGCATTCGTCGTCCAGAACCTTCCTAAGTTGTCGCACACGTTTGTGCGCGAGGGATGATGGACCGCACCGCACGGCCCGTTGCGCCTTACTTCTCCGTCAGGGCAGCTACGCCCGGCAGCGTCTTGCCTTCGAGGAACTCCAACGAAGCGCCGCCGCCGGTCGAGATATGGCTGATGCGTTCTGCGACGCCTGCCTGCTGCACCGCTGCAACTGAGTCGCCCCCGCCGACGATGCTCGTCGCCTCATCGTTCGCCGCCACCAGTTCCGCAATGGCGTTCGTGCCGTGCGCAAACGGCGCCAGCTCGAACACGCCCATCGGGCCGTTCCACAGAATCGTGCGTGCGTCCGCAATCTCTTTGGCGAACAGGTCAATCGTTGCCGGCCCAATATCCAGCGCCATCAGCTGAGCAGGGAAGGGACCGTCGCCCGAAAAGATCTGCGTCTTCGCGTCGGCCGAAAACTTGTCCGCCAGCACGTGATCCACCGGCAGCAGCAGCTTCACGCCCTTCGCCTTCGCTTTGTTTAGGGCTGCTGTTGCAACGTCCAGCTTGTCAGCCTCCACGAGCGACTTGCCAGTCGTCTGGCCCATTGCATTCAGGAAGGTGTACGCCATCCCTCCGCCGATCAATAGGGTATCGGCCTTATCGAGCAGGTTATCGACTACATCGATCTTGCCCGAGATCTTCGATCCGCCAATGATCGCCACAAACGGCCGGTCCGGTTCCGACAACACCTTGCCCAGGAAATTCAGTTCCTTTTCCATCAGGAAACCTGCGGCGGACTGCTTCACGTAGTGCGTAATGCCTTCCGTCGACGCATGCGCTCTATGAGCGCTGCCGAATGCATCGTTCACGTAAATGTCGCAGAGCGCGGCAAGCTGCTGAGCAAACTTCGTATCGTTCGCTTCTTCTTCCGAATGGAAGCGGAGGTTTTCCAGCAGGAGCGTCTGCCCGGACTCGAGTTGTCGACACATCTCCGTCGCGATATCGCCTACGCAGTCAGGCGAGAACGCGACGTTTTCGGAGTCCGTCAAAAGGTGCTCCAGCAGCAGCCGCAGCCTGGCGACCAGCGGCTTCAGGCTCATGGACTCCACCGGCTTGCCCTTTGGTCGGCCCAGGTGCGAGCACAGGATCACCTTCGCCTTATGGCGCAGTGCGTACTCAATCGTGGGCAGCGTTTCACGGATGCGGGTGTCGTCGGTAATCACGCCATCTTTCAGCGGAACGTTGAAGTCAACGCGGATGAGCACACGCTTGTGCGCGAGCTCAAGATCTCGTATCGATAACTTGGGCATATGAAACCAGCATAAGTGCTTTGCCTGCCATTTTGGGTGCCCGGCGTCACAATTCGACAACCGGCCGAATTCGAAGGTGCGCCCTTGCTGCAGCAGCCAGAGGCAAGTGTCTTCGCTGACTTTGCGCAAACTCGCTGAAACCGCGCATTCCCGCCGCCTTTGCCGCACCCTCCAGACCTCCTCGGGCGTCTATACTTGAGTATGGCTACTGCTCTGCCCGCAACCCTTGGCGCGCTGCGCGCCAGCGAATTCACTCCGGCCCGCGTGAACCGCTCCGTTAAGGATGAGCTGCGGGAGAATCTCATCGCCAGGCTCCGTACGAATTCCGCTGCCGGTGAAGAAGCGGCGCCTCTGTTCCCGGGAATCGTTGGCTACGACGATACCGTGGTTCCGCAGGTGGTCAATGCGGTGCTCTCGCGCCACAATTTCATTCTTCTGGGGCTCCGCGGCCAGGCCAAGTCGCGCATACTGCGTGCGCTCACCACTCTGCTCGACCCGCACATCCCCTACATTGCCGGCTCCGAAACTCGCGACAATCCTTACGCGCCCATCTCGCAGTACGCGCGCAACCTCATCGCCCGCATGGGAGAAGACACGCCCATAGCGTGGCTTCAGCCGGATGCCCGCTTCGTCGAAAAGCTGGCGACTCCGGACGTCACGGTGGCCGACCTCGTCGGCGATATCGATCCAATCAAGGCCGCGCGGTCCAACCAGGATCTCGGCTCCGAGCTCACCATGCACTACGGTTTGCTTCCGCGTGCGAACCGCGGCATCTTCGCGATCAATGAGCTGCCCGACCTTGCCGGCAAAATCCAGGTCGCGCTCTTCAACATCATGCAGGAAGGAGATGTGCAGATTAAGGGCTACCCGGTCCGCCTGCCGCTCGATGTTGCGATCGTCTTCTCGGCCAACCCAGAGGACTACACTGCGCGCGGCAAGATCGTCACGCCGCTCAAGGATCGCATCGGCTCGGAGATTCGCACCCACTACCCAGAGGACGTCGAGGAAGGCATCCGCATCACCACGCAGGAGGCCTGGACTGAGCGTGCCACGCGCGATGGCAAGCTCGAAATTCCGCGGTACGTTCGCCAAATCGTCGAGCACATCGCCTTTGCCGCGCGCGAAGACAAGAAGGTCGACAAGCGCTCCGGCGTCTCGCAGCGCCTGCCCATCACCACCATGGAGCTCGTCGCGTCCAACGCTGAGCGTCGCGCCTTCCTGCACGGAGAGGACCTTGCTGTCGCTCGCGTCGGGGACATCTACTCTGCGCTGCCCGGGATTACCGGCAAGATCGAGCTCGAATACGAGGGCGAGATGCGGGGCGCCGACACCGTCGTGCGCGAGATCATCCGCACCGCAGTCGCCCGCGTCTTCGACGAATACTTTGGCAACGAGAAGACGGACCAGATTGAGCAGTGGTTCAATCTCGGCGGCACCGTGCAGTTGAATGATGCCCAGCCCGCCGCCGATTCGCTCGCGGAGCTCAAGCAGATCCAAGGCCTGTTTGAGCGGCTCGCTCCGGTGGAGATCACCGCCAGGACTCAACCGGAGATCGCCGTCAGCGCCGCCGAGTTTCTGCTGGAAGGCATGTACGCTCACAAACGTCTGAGCCGGACGGAGGAGCGCAGCTTCACCGCCGGGGAGAAGAAGGTCCGTAGCGACGATGCGGCGCGCTACGCCGAGAAGATTCGCGACCGAGACGAGGAACGGGAAGAGTTCCGCCGCAGCCGTATGCGTCGCGGCTTCAACTAGGCAGGTGGTTCGACTGTCACCCCCCCGGGCGAGTCACCTTTTGGTTAACCAAACTAAGTTCCTGCTGTGCCGTTGCTTACGCGGAAAGCAGCCTCGACGGAGTCACTTTCTGGTTAATGCCTCTTGCTCCATAAATAAGCGCAAAAGCCCGGCCGATCAGCCGGGCTTCTCTCTGATTCAAGTATAAAAGCCGTGTCAAGGATTCCGCTGTGGAGATTGAGGTAAGCAGTTGATTTTAGAGGCTCAGATGGTTTGCGCTTGAAACCAGCTACCATCGAACACGGAGCCTGCATGCGAATCCTTTTAGCCACCCTGATACTCGTCTCAACTGCCGCCGCCCAGACCGTGACCGACTCGAAGGCCTCCTACATCGATGTCGCCGCCCGCCATAGCGAACTTGCCCATACCAACGACTCGCGAACGAAGGAGGCCATCGCCTCTCTGAAGTCCTGCGTGAAGCTGCCGCCGGTGGCGGCACCGCGGGGCCGCATGATCATCCCCCGCCATTACCTCAATGGGTCGCACGGCCCAACCAACCCCGCCGAAGCCGAAGCAACCAAGGTCTATTACGCCTTCGAGCGCCGCATTACCGCCGGCATGAACCAGTGGCTGGTGACCCGCAGCAAGGATGAAGCCCGCTGCGCGCAGGACCAGATTGATACCTGGGCGCAGGCCGGAACGCTGCTCGACTATGACCCGAAAGAAAGCTCGCAGGCCTGGTTCCAGGTGGAATGGACGCTGAGCTCGACCGCTATTACCGAGTCTGTCCTGGTGAACGAGTCCACCCTCGATAAGACCAAGGTTGCGCGCGACATCCAGTGGCTGAACAAGGTTGCGCATCGCAGCGTCGATCTCGACAAGGCGGGCAAGGGAACCAACAACCACCATTACTGGCGTGGCCTGGGCGCCATCGCGACCGGCGTCCTCTCCTCGGACAACGACCTATTCGCCTGGGGCGTCAGCGTGTACAAACAAGGCGTCGACGAGATCGACCAGCGCGGCGCGCTGCCACAGGAGCTCGCCCGCCATGAGCGTGCGATCCACTATCAGTCGTTCGCGCTGCAGCCGCTGGTTCCGCTGGCCGATTTCGCCGAGCGGCAACACGTCCCGCTCTACAGCTACCGCTCGCCAACCGGCCACACGATCGCCGACGCGGTGAATTTCCTCGGAGAAGCGGTTGCCAACCCGCAGGTCACAAAGGCGTACGTGCCTGACGAGCAGAACACGGACTTCGACGCGCCAGACTTTTTCTCCTTCGCCGAGTTCTACTCGCATCACGGTCCGCTGCCCGCTGCAATCGCAAAAGGCCTCGAGAAGCCGACGTTTGCCACTCGGATCGGCGGGAGCACCACAGTCCTCGACGGGTATGTTCCGCGGCGTGTGGCCAGATGATCTGATTAGTAATAGTTATACATAATGTGAATAGCATTCGTAATACTTATCCTATCCGCAGGAGAGACACGAATGCCGAATCTGACGAAAGAAGTGTTCGACGCCACTGCTTCCACCTATGACCGCGACCGCGCGCGCCTGATCCCCGGGTGCGATGCGTTCTACCGGTGGGCTGTCGACCTGATTCCCGCCGCAGCCAAGACGATCGTTGATCTTGGAGCCGGCTCGGGCCTGTTGACGCAGCTGGTGCGCCAGCGATGTCCAAACGCCCAAATTCATCTCATTGACTTTTCTGGCGAAATGCTCGACCTCGCCCGTAGACGCCTTGGCGACGATCCGAACCTCACCTTCACAGAAGCTGACTATGCAAATGAGCCGATTCCGGCCGATGTCTGCTCAGTTGTGTCTTCGCTCTCGATCCATCACCTCGACGACGATGACAAGCGCCGCGTCTTCCGCAAGGCTTATGAAGCTCTGAAGCCGCGCGGTGTTTTCATTAACGCCGACCAGGTCGCCGGTCCGACGCCCCGACTTGAGGAGCGTTACCGCGCACTATGGTTGCAGCAGGTACGTGCAGCCGGCGCGACGGACGAGCAGGTGTCCGACTCGCTGTACCGTCAGGAGCAGGACCGCTGCGTGGATATCGAGCGCCAGCTTGCATGGATGCGCGACGCCGAGTTTGCCGATGCGGACTGCTGGTATAAGGAGGCGCGCTTTGCGGTGCTTGCCGGGAGCAGACAATAAAGTCTCAGGAGTCGAGAGGCCTTGGCCAGACGTCTAAAATGAGACAGGGGGCGTCACCTTGAAGCGGATTCGGTACACCAAATTTACCGGCGACCTGGCGTCCTCGCTGGGTCTGGAAGATTTGTTGCAGGCTCTCTCGGACTTCCTGCTCGACTCGGGCTACCAGGATCCGTATTCGAACTTCATGGAGATGAACGACCAGACCGTGGAGAACCTGCGCCAGGCTATCCGTGAGGCGCTGGAGTCCGGCGAGCTCTTTGACCAGGAGTCGCAGGAGAAGTACGAAGCGCTGTCAGAGGATGAGATCGAGGAACTCATCGACCAAATTATCCAGTTGATGCAGGAACAGAACTACATCAACGCCGAGGCACCGCAGGAGGGCCAAGGCAGCCAGGGAGATGGCAACGGGGAAGCGCGCTTCGAGGTAACGGACAAAGCCATGGATTTCCTTGGCTACAAGGCGCTGCGCGAGTTGCTGGGTCCGCTCGGGCGGTCGAACCTGGGTCGCCATGACACGCGCTATGAGGCTGCGGGCGTGGAGACCAACGGCAGCACAAAGCTGTACGAGTTTGGCGATACGCTGAACCTCGACATTACGGCGACGCTGAGTTCAGTGTTTGCCCGGGAAGGAATCCGCACCGCAATTGAGGGCGAAGAAAATGAGCCGCTAAACGTAGAGTATCCGGACCTGCATGTGCATCAGTCGGACTACCAGTCCTCCTGCGCGACGGTGGTACTGCTGGACTGCTCGCACTCGATGATTCTGTACGGCGAAGACCGGTTTACTCCGGCCAAACGAGTGGCGATGGCGCTCGCACATTTGATCCGAACGCAGTTTCCGGGCGACACGCTGAACCTGGTGCTGTTCCACGATTCGGCAGAAGAGGTTCCGGTGAGCCAGCTCTCGCGTGTGAAGGTGGGCCCGCACTATACGAATACGCGCGAAGGTCTCCGCCTGGCGCAGCGCATCCTGGCGCGGCAGAACAAGGACATGAAACAGATTGTGATGATCACGGACGGCAAGCCCTCTGCGCTGACGCTGCCCGATGGACGCATCTACAAGAACGCGTTCGGGCTGGATCCGCTGGTGATCCAGGAGACGCTGGAAGAGGTGAGCCGCTGCAAGCGATCGCGCATCATGATCAACACGTTCATGTTGGCCTCAGACCACTCGCTGATGCAATTTGTGCAGCAGGTGAGTGCAATGTGTCGCGGTAAAGCCTACTTTACGACTCCACAGACTCTGGGCAACTACCTGCTGATGGACTTCATGTCGCGGCGGATGAAGACGGTCCACTGAGACGCGTACGTTCAGTGGAAGGCGTATAAGCTTTCGGCATGGGTCGTTTTATCGCGCAGCACGGTTGGGAGATCGCGCGGTTAACATTTGAGCATCTCTGGCTGACAGGCTGCGCCATGTTGCTTGCTGTGGCGATCGGGCTTCCGCTGGGCGTGCTGCTGACACGGCGCGAGCGACTGGCACGGCCGGTGATCGGGTTTGCCAACATCGTGCAGACGGTCCCCAGCCTTGCGCTGTTCGGTCTGCTTCTGCCTGTGCCGTGGCTTGGCGAGAATGCTGCCCGGCTGGCCATTCTCGCACTCACCGGTTACGCGCTGCTGCCAATTTTGCGCAACACATATGCGGGTATCCGCAGCGTCGATCCGGCGTTGGTCGATGTGGCGAATGCGATGGGCATGACAGGTGGCCAGCGGCTGATGAAGGTGGAACTGCCGCTGGCGGCCAGCGTTATACTCGCCGGCTTGCGCACGGCGACGGTGACTTGCGTAGGCGTGGCAACGATTGCGGCGGCGATCGGCGCGGGTGGTTTGGGTGAGCTGATCTTTCGCGGAGTGGCGAGCGTGGACAATGGTCTGGTGTTGGCCGGTGCTGTACCTGCTGCGCTGCTGGCGTTGGGGGCGGATGCGGTACTCGGGCTCATCGAAAAGAAGCTTTCGGTGAGACGATAATGAGGCCGTCCAGGTCTGGGCCGCGACGCTGTGGAACGCACGAGAAGCTGCGGCGGAGTCATCTTGTTCACTTGCTGAGTTGCTCAGTTGTGATGTTTTGCTGCTCGTGCGCCCCGCCGCGGTCGTCGCACATTGTGGTGGGAGCGAAAAACTTCACCGAGCAGGTGGTGTTGGGCGAGTTAGTCGCGCAGGAGATTGAGACTGTCACTGGGCAACGAGTGGAGCGACGCTTCTATCTCGCCGGAAGTTATCTGTGTCAGCAGGCGCTCGTGTCGGGACGCATCGATACCTACGTGGAGTACACGGGCACAGCGCTGACGGCGATCCTCAAGGAGCCGCTGCCTCCGCCCGGGCAACGCGATGCGGCCAGTGTGTTTGCGACCGTGAGCAGGCTCTACGCGCAACGCTATGCAGTAAAAGTCGAGCCAGGGCTTGGGTTTGAGGACACGTTCGCGATGGTGGTGCGCGGGGATGACGCGAAGAGGCTCGGGGTGAAGACGATCTCTGACGCTGTAAAGCGCGGACCGCAACCAGGCGATGCGTGGCGGCTCGGCGTGGGGTATGAGTTCGAGTCGCGGCCGGATGGACTGCCGGGATTACGGAGCACGTACGGCCTGAGGATCGAAGGCGCGCCGCGCACGATGGATTTGGGCTTGTTGTAT